>Ga0068871_100002655_pt1 | contig 12209 bp, 12 predicted proteins | sample KBSMisM72_FD_72750 | JGI IMG/M metagenome (GOLD analysis project Ga0068871, IMG submission 72750) | Miscanthus rhizosphere microbial communities from Kellogg Biological Station, Michigan, USA - KBS Miscanthus M7-2 | ecosystem: Host-associated > Plants > Roots > Rhizosphere > Soil ... | reverse complement strand
CGGAACGGCGATTGAAGTAGTCCGATTGCCGCTCCGCTGTAACCGTCAGAGCCGGATTGGTTGTAATGGCCCGTGTCAGCATCGCCAGCGCGTTCGGGCCGGCCAGCCGCACGGTGACCGAGGTGTAGCCGGTCTGGCGTAGCACCGGCATCACCGTGTCGCTGTCGGCGACAAGTTGGGATTGCACCAGATCGTCGTTGGTTTTGAACACGCCCACAACCGGCCATAGGCCGTCGGGCATGGTGATCTTGTCGCCCAGGCCTACGCCGACGAACTGGCCAGGCGCTTCCGCGCCGACCACCATTTCATGCTTGCCGGGCTGATACATGCGCCCTGCGACGATGCGGAATTCCGGCCTGAGCGGAAGCCCCTCCGGCCCAAAACTGCGGAGCTGGATGAAGCCACGCCCGCCGGTGTCCCGCCGCCGCACGATCAGAAAAGTTGTGATCTCGGGATCGGCAATGGCGCGTCCCTTGGCATCGCGGGCGATGCCGGGCGCGTCCTTGATGATCTCGGCTTCGGCACGGCTGACAGCCCCGTCACCTTCCTGCCGGGCGTTGATGGGCAGGATGATGGCGCGGTCGGGGCTGCCGGCCCGCTGCCAAGTGTGGCGCAGGCCGACCGTCATGGACAACATGGAGAGCAGGGTCGCTACCACACATGCGACGCCCACCACCACCACCAGTGCCGGCCAGATTCGTTGCCGGAGGCTGGCGAGATTGAGCCAGACGGCGGCAAGGCAGGCCCGCAGGAAAATCATGTGCGCCCGGCCAGGACGGCGGCGACATCCAGCCGCCTCAGTCTCAGGGCCGGCAGGATCACACTCAGGAACGCCAGCACGACAGCGGCGAGCAACGCCTGGCCAATAACGGCGGACGACAAATAGGGTTCGGGCAGAGACAGGCTGGGCAACAGCTTGGGTATGCGCACTGCAATCAGCGCGGCCAGGCCAAGTCCCGCGCCTGCGCCCAGGATGGCGGGCACCAGGGCTTCGGCAAACACAAGCGCGATTACGCCCGCGTCGGAATAGCCGATGGTCTTGAGCACCGCAAATTCGCCCAAACGCTCGCGCACCGACTGGGCCATGCCATGGGCGGTAAGCAGCAGGATCATGAACAGTCCCACCGCCGCCACCCGCCGCGTCACCACGGCGACATTGACAATCGCTGTCCCGTCGTCGAGGCGCATCCTCCGCTCGGAGATGCTCTCGGTGGGGATGGCGGAATTGGCGAAGTGCGCGTCAATCGCGATAGCGGTTTCCTCGGCGGCCATCGGGTCCTTCACCACCGCCTGAAACCAGCCGGGCTTGGACTGATCGGCAACCGGCCGTGACATCTTGTAATACTGGTAGCTGCCGAAGGTGACGCCGTTCGACCAATAGGGCGTGTCCTCCACCAAATCCAGCACCTCGAATCGCCAGGTCTGGCTGCCATCGGCGCGTGGGTATGCGGACATGACCATCGTGAAGATATCGCCTTTCTTCAGGCCCCGCTTGGCGGCCGTTGCGCGGCTGACGAAAATCCCGTCAGGCTTGGTCTTCCACTGTGCCCATTGTGCCGGTGTGAGCAGCGCATTGGGCCAGCCTGCCTCATTTTCCAACATCATGATCCCAGCGCGATTTTTGGGATTGCGATAATAGCCGAACACCGCGCCGGCGGCGGAAACCGCCGCGACATTGGGCATGCGGGCAATCTGCTGGCCTTGGGCGTCGGTCATATTGTCGGCGAAACGCGCCCCTATGACGACGACACTGCGGTTAATGACATCCACCATCTTCTGGAAGGCGGCGTCGGTGCCCATCGTCACGCCGAACAGGGTGAAGGCCGCCGTCACCGATAGAAGCGTGAGAATAGTCCGCAGCTTGTGCCGCGCCAATGCTGCCCATACCAGGGGGAGATATCTAAGCATGGCCCCGGGACTTAATGCGTTCGTGCAGGAAAACACCTCCGGGCCATCCCTGGTCCGGAGGTGTCAAGACAAAGCTCTCAATCCGCCGCGAAGCAATAGAACAAGCCCGCCCCGCCGGTGGCGACCAGGTCCGGCTGACTGCAGGACTTGGACATATGCGCCGTGTTCCAAGACGAGAAGTTGCGATTGGCATTGGGCCCCTTGCCGTCATGATGGCCCAACATGGCGGAGCCTTCGCCGTTGCTTGTCCAGTTCTTGCAGGTGGTATCGCTGCTGATCGGCAGATAATGGCCGGCGGTGTCCGAACCGGTCAGCATGTCATGGGTATTGGGGGTGTCGCCCGCGCCATTGACCAGTGCGCCCTTTTCGTTGAGCAGCATTTCCTTGGTCAGCTTGGTGCTGTGCAGGTCATCGGCATTGCGGGCGATGGTGACGCCTTTGGAATTGACCCATGGACCCTTGCCGATACGGTCACGGGCATCCACGGGGGCCGCGCCGCCTTGAACCGGGCTGGTGCTCAGATAAGCGCGCCAATTGGTCTTGGTTGAACCGGCCGCCTTGGCCAGGGTGGCGCAATGGGCATCCGCCCCCGCCAACCCGCCCAGATTGGCACCGTCACCCTTGCCCACGCTGGTGATGAAAAAACTCATATTGCTATTGGCCTGTTGTGCCTGGACTGCGCCTCCAACCGCACAAATCATGGCGCCCGCGATCAGCAAAGAAAAACGAGTTTTCATGAAATCCCTCCCAGAATTTTTGCGAGGCATATCACCTAGGCCAATTATGGCTTAAAAAGGGCGGGTACGGCGGGAGAAGCAGATATGTCTTACATCCAGCGGTCGCTGGGCGACGGCGAGGTCGTCATCACCTATGCCCGCTTCCACAAGCTTTATTTTGCCTTCGCTTGGCTGGTCCTGCTGATACCGCTATTCCTGCTCCTGGCGGCGTTGATTGGAGCCGACCGATATACCGATCCTTATGTCCTGGGCGCCGGACTGCTGTTCCTGCTGGGGCTGGTCATATTTTTGCGGATGATGATCCGCCAATGGTCCACCGAAATCGGCATCACCAGCCACCGTTTTGTGGAAAAATACGGCCTGCTGTCGATGCACACCAATGAGATCGCGCTGCCCAATATCGAAGGCGTGCGGGTCAACCAGTCGGTGTTGGGACGGTTGGTCGGCTATGGCACGGTGAGAATTGAGGGCACCGGGGTGGATGCGGTGACCACACCCGCCATCGCCGATCCGGTAGGTTTTGTTCGTGCCATCCAGACCGCCAAAGAGCGTGCGCGGATGGATCGCTAGACCGCAATCGAACCTCGAGCGAGGCATTCCGCCGAGCGACGTTCAGCTTCCGACAGATCCCTTCCCCCTCGCGGCGAAGCCGCTGGAGGGGGAAGGTGTCGCAACGAGATGTCGGCAGAGCCGACTCGAGTTGCGACGGATAGGGGTAAGAAAAAAAGAAGCCGAGGCTAAACTGCTTCCAAGAGCTCCGTCGCCGCCGCGCCCGGAAAAGAAATCGTGACGCGAGTGCCTTTGCCACGGGCGCTGTCGATGACAATCGTGCCGTTGTGCAGTTCCACAAGCGCCTTGGTCAAAGGCAGGCCAAGCCCCGTGCCCTCATATCGTCGCTCCAGCCGGTTATCCACTTGGCCGAAAGGCTGGAAGGCGATCTTGACGTCATCGGCATCCATACCGATGCCGGTATCCGCCACCGTCACCGACACACACCCATCCGCGGCGTCGGCCGCCAGGGTGATGCCGCCTTTTTCGGTGAATTTGATGGCGTTGGACAACAGGTTGAGGAAGATCTGACGCAGCTTGGCGGCATCGCCACTCATGGGCAGCGGATGCTCCATCCCCGTCACCGACAGGCTGAGCCCGGCAGTGGCGCATTGCTCGCGCACCATGGAAAGACAGTCCTCCAGAACATCGCGCATATCGGTCTGGCGCGCGTTGAGCACCATCTTGCCCGCCTCGCTCTTGGACAAGTCCAGCACGTCATTGATCACCGCCAGCAGATGACGGCCGCTGCGCAGGATATCGCCGGAATAATCGAGATAGCGCGGATTGCCGACCGGGCCGAACAGCTGGCCGGAAATGATTTCGGAAAAGCCGATAATGGCGTTCAGCGGGGTGCGCAATTCATGGCTCATATTGGCCAGGAAGCGGCTCTTGGAGGCATTGGCTTCTTCGGCTTCCAACTTGGCGCGACGCAGAGATTCCTCACGCTCTTTGATGGTGGTGAAATCCGACAGGAAGAAGATCGACCCTCCCTCGGAGGTGGCGCTGCCTGTCATGCGCAGCCAGCGGCCGTCGGTCAGTTCCAGTTCGGCATGGCCGGACGTTTGGATGTCTTCACTGGCCAGCTGCGTGGGCTTGAGCTGACTCTGGATCAATTCCAGGGCGGCGTCGAAGCGGACGCCGGGCATCAGCTGATAGGCGATTTTCGGGAAAAAGCCGCGCAGCGTGCTGTTGGACATCACGATCTTGCCGTCGGCGGCCACCAGCATCACGCCTTCGCGGCTGGTTTCCAACGCATCCACCAGCCGGTTTTCGGCGGAGCGCCGCAATTCCTTTTCCCGCGTCATGGCTTCGCGAATGCTGTCCTGCATCACCGTCAAGGATTTCAGCAAGGCGCCGGTTTCATCCTGGCCCGCGGGCGGTATTGGCGTTTGCAATTCGCCCTTGGCGATGCGGTCGGCGACGGTGGCGGCCGCCCTTAAGGGCCGCACGATGCGGCTGCGCAACAGCAAGGTGATGCCGCCGGCCAGCAACAGCGCAAAGACGGTGATGGCCGCACTGGCGTATTTGTAGTTGTAGATATTGCCGACGGTCTGACGGCGGCCGATAAAGCTGTGGTCGGTGTTGAATTCGATCAACAGATCGAACTTCTCGTCTATCTGCCGGTCCAGCCTTTCCAGTTCGGCGGTGTCGCCTTTTGCGCGTGCCTCGCGCCAGCGTTTTACCAGCGGACGGATCTGAGTGATCATCCTCTGTTCGTCGGCGGCCTGACTGCGCTGGGCGGCAACGTCGAGGTCGGCGGTAAAGGTCGAAGCCAGATCAGCAATATCGGACGCGATGGCGGATCGGTCCTTGGGCGCGGCATGCTCGAAGCGCAATTCCGCCAGCTGCATTTCGGTGAAATCGGTTTGCGCGGCCCGGGCGTAATTGATCGCCATCAACGGACCGTCAAAGGTGGTGACCGCGATATTGCCGGCAGCAGACAAAATGCCATAGCCCACCAGACCCGTGAGGCCGATGATGACGCTCATGGCGGCGAAGGCGCCGAAGATCTTGGCGCCGATCGAGTGCTTGGCCAGTGGCATAGGCGCAGGCCTGCCTGGAAAAATAACCCCTACATTTTGACCGATTGGCGGTTTATGGCGGCTTAAGGAAAGCCCGAGCGGGAAAGGCTAAAGCCGGGGGTTTTGCGCCTATTTCACGCGCACCGTCATGCGCATGGTGGGATGGATGTGGCAGCGCACCTGGAAGGTGCCGCTTTTGGTAAAGGTTTGATTAATGTTCTCGCCCGGGGCTTTCTCCTCGGAATCGAACAGACCGTCGACATAGATCTGATGGATGAAACTGTCCTCATTGGTGAAGGTGAGGGTTTCGTCACGGTTGATGGTCACTTCGGTGGGGCGAAAGGCGCGACCCTTTTGCGACACAGTGTGGGCAGGATCGGCGGCCATGGCCGCGCCCGGCAGAAGGAGGAAAAGCAGCAGGGACAGTCGCATGGTCGTTTGCATGGGTGGTCCGGCCGAAATGGCTAACTTCAACATATCCCGCTCCAGGTTAAACCGCCCTGAAGGCCCCTCAAAGGCTTGGAAAATTGAAGAAAAAGCGGGGCTGGACAGGGGGATGGGCATAGCCTATATCCCCCCACCTTCCGTGACGCGGGGTGGAGCAGCCCGGTAGCTCGTCAGGCTCATAACCTGAAGGTCATAGGTTCAAATCCTATCCCCGCAACCATCCAAACAAAACGCCCCCGACCTCGGGGGCGTTTTCGTTTGGATGCCAAGGCGCGGCTAGCGTCAGCGTAGTGCCGCGCCGCGGCAGGGACTGGGCTGCATGAGCAGCCCGTTCGATGGAGTGTGCCGCGATACTGCCCAAATTTGAGCAGTACATATGTGAGCGTTCACATCAGCCGAGGCCAACCCGGGGGGCACAGATGACAAGCGCAACAATCGAGCCTGCATCCGCTAGGGCAACCACGTTTAAGTCATCATCCCGGACTCTCATGGTCTGGATCTTCATTCTTACCTTGATCGCGCTCGCCGGCGTGACAGCCGTCTTGGCGATCGGTGGCGGGCCCGACCCGTCCAGCTTGCGCGCCGCCGCGCCATTGCTCGATGGCGCATGGCGATTCCACACCGGCGACGACCCCAACTGGGCCAATGCGGAAACGGACGACAGCAGCTGGGAAACGGTGGACTTAAGCGCGCCGGCAAGCAGCAATGATGGCGATGTCGGGCTGCCGAACTATCTCAAGGGATGGGGCGCGCACGGCCATCCCGGGTACGAGGGCTATGCCTGGTATCGCCGTAGCGTGGCGGTGCCGGCCGGAAACCGGGAATGGGATATTTTGGGACCAACCGCGGTCGAGGACGGCTACGAACTTTATTGGAACGGCAAGCGGCTGGGCGGATCGGGCCGGCTTGGCGCAGCCCCCAGAGTCGTCGGCACGCGGCCGATGATTTTCGCGCTTCCCGCCGATGCGGCCGGTACAAACGGTGTGCTCGCCATCCGCGCTTTCCGGCAACCGGGCATCCATGCCAGCAAGGATGGCGGCGGCATCCATGTCGCGCCCACCCTGGGACCGCGGCCGGAGAGCCACGCGCTCTATCGCGTGGAATGGTGGCGCACCATCGCCGGCTATATCGTCGAGGTGGTCGAGCCGCTTGCCATGTTCGCGCTGATCGGTTTGGCGCTTGCGGTCCGACCGCGCAGCCTCTACCCGCACTTCATCGGCTTTGTCTGTATCGCGCTGGTGCTTTCGGCATTCAAGCGCCTCGACAATGCGATTGTCTCCTGGACCGATCTGCTCAGCCTGCCCAACTATATTTGGTTGAACAGACTGGTCTGGACGCCCCTGAGCCCTGCGGCTTGGGTGCTGGCCTGGAACCGTTGGTCCCCGCGCGCCTCGCGGTCAATCGATGGCGCAGCCCTGGTGCTGGCCGCGATAGGGATTGTGTGTGGCGCACTGCAGGCCCCGGCGATCACTCAGCTCTGCCGATACGGATTCATTGCTTTGTTTGGGCTGATAGCCGTGCGGATGGTCCGGGGCGGCTCTATGCGCATTGTGGCGGTCGCAACAATGGCGTTGATCTTAGCCGCGCAATTTTCCGGCGAGATACGTTCCCTCGGTATACCGGACATCTGGTTTCCGTTCGGAATTGGCGTAACCTTGGCGCAATATGCTTATGCGGTCGCGATACCGCTTTTGGCTGTGCTGATCGTGCGAAACTTGCATCCGGAAAGCACGTAACGAAGGATGGCAGAAACTTTCAGTAAAAAGGCCGGTCCGTCGGACCGGCCTTTTTTTGCGAACACGCACTGCCTCAATCCCAGTTCACCGAAATGCGGATGTCGTCCGGGAAAGGCGCGCCTTTGCCGGTTTCGACCAGCGCCTTCATGCTCATCAGGAACGTCGCCCATTTGGTGCTGCAATGGTGCATGAACTCGCTCTGCTCCTTCCAGCCCTGATGCTTGAAAAACACCGTGGCCTCGTCGCCGTCTTGGCTGAGGTCAAAGCTGATCTTGCTCCCGACCCACTCTTCCGGGCCTTCAACGACCTGCCAAACGACGCGCTTGGCGGGATCGAGCGCAAGGACCTTGGTTTTGAAATAACCGCGCGTGCCGAAATGAAATTCGATCACACCGCCCAGATCGGGGCGGCCCCGCGTGTCGTTGGTCCACCATCCGGCCAAGCCTTGAAGCGTGGTGAGGGCGCGGTACACGTCTTGGGTCGACGAACGAACGCCGACTTTGTGCAAAATATCAAACATAGCTGTTCTCCCGGTGATTGGTTGATGAGGAGAAGCTACGTCCGAGGCTTTGCGAGGCGGGAGTGACAAGTGTGGCGGGATTTTTGTGCAAGAAAAAAGGCCCGTCGAATGGCGGGCCTTTTTAATTCAATGCCTAACGATCAATGCTGAACATAGTTGTTGTTGGCGTCCTGCACGACGTGCTCGCCGGCCTGCTGCACCGCCTGATAACCCATTTCCTGGGCCCGATGCACCGCCTCGCTGGTGCGATTCATCGCCTCTCCGGCGTCTTGCTGCATGCGGTCGATATTTTCGGAAGCCGTCTCCACCGCGGAAGCCATCACATTCTTGGTCACGCCGCGCATGGCGCCCATCAGCCGCATGCTCTGGCTGGTATAGTCCTGCAGGAGGTCGCGCAGCCATTCCTGCTGTACACTGATCAAACCCGGCAGGCCCACGCAATTCTGCAGCTTGTCCATGGCCTGACCATTGCGTTCCAGCCGCAGATTCATGAAACGCAGGCTTTCGTCCTTGGCGAAGGTGGTCATTTCCTGGGCCAGGACACGATGGCTTTCCGCGGTCTGGGCCATGGTTTCTCCCAGCTGGGAAATGGCCTGGGCTGGGTCGGGAAGGCTGGAAGGGCTGTGAAGATCGGTCATGATGGGGCTCCTTTGTGCACCGCAAAAAGCGGTTCGCTTATGTGGGAAAGGGTGATCGGTGCTGCCAAGTTTCATGCCCGCACAAAAACTTTTTATGACGGGCCGATAGTGTCTTGCCGACAGTTTTGCGGCCGGCTGTCTTGTCCAAAGCCCGGCAGAAGCCCCTAAATAGGCCCGATTTTTGCCGGTTCTGCCTGTTTTCTGTGCGCGGTCGACATGGCCGTTCAAATCTATTTGCCGGGGTATGGGGCCGCCGCTATAACCCCGGCCTCAAGGCGGGGTTTTGACTGAGTCTCCCCGCCCTGTGTGCGAAGGGAGTGTACATGGGAACCCAGGTCTCTGCCGACTATCGCCCGTCGGAAGCCGAGCCCTTTATGAATGAGCGCCAACGCGAATATTTCCGTCGCAAGCTCAATCTCTGGAAAGACGAAATACTCAAGGAAAGCCGCGAAACCATCCAGAATCTCCAAGCCGAGACGGTGCCGCATGCCGATCTCGCCGATCGCGCCTCCACCGAGGCCGAGCGCCAGCTGGAATTGCGGACCCGCGACCGCCAGCGCAAGCTGATCGCCAAGATCGACGCGGCGCTGCGGCGGATCGAAGACGGTTCCTATGGTTTCTGTGAGGAAACCGGCGAGCCGATTTCGCTCAAGCGGCTGGACGCCCGCCCGATCGCCACCTTGTCGATCGAGGCGCAGGAACGCCACGAGCGGCGCGAGAAGGTGTATCGGGACGATTGAGCTTGATCCGCGCCGCCTTTTTTTAATTGCCGCGCGACGCGCGGCGGGGCGCGAAAAAGTTTATCGGGACGACTGATCTCAATTCCAAGTTCAGGAAATGAAAAAGGCCGGGCTTACGACCCGGCCTTTTCTTTTCTGCTGCTCTTGCCAATTACCAGGGCAGGATGATGTCAAGCAGTTGCGAGCCATAGCGCGGCTGCTGCACATCGCTCATGGTGCCCACTCCACCATAAATCACGCGGGCCTCGGCGATCTGCGACAAGTCGACGGTATTGTTCTGGGTGATATCTTCGCGGCGCACGATGCCCGACAGGCGCATGTCGCGCAGTTCGTTGTTCACCCGCACCTGCTGATGGCCGTCGATCACCAGATTGCCGTTGGGCAGCACCTGGGCGACCAGGGCCGCCAAGGTCATGCTGATGGATTCCGCGCGCTGGATCGAACCGGCGCCGACATTGGAATTATCCGAGCCCATCTTGACCAGGCTCGAGGGATCCATGCCGATGCTGGGCAACACTTTCTCCAGGCCCAGAAGATTGTCCATGCTGGCGTTTTCGGAATTGGTCCGGCTGCGCGACGTCGTATTCTGCATCTTAGCGGTATCGGCCACCGACACATTCACCGTGATCACGTCCCCGATATGCATGGCGCGCGGGTCATGGAAGAAACTCTGCGCGCCGGGCTGCCACAGGGAATTGTTGTCATGGCTGATGGGAACCGGACGCGGGATTGCCGCAACGATCTGCTGGCCGGCGGGATTTCCCACTGCCGCCAGTTTAGGGGCTTCGCCAATATTCTCAATCCGGTCGATCGCCGAACAGGCTGACAGGGAAGCGCCCACGAGAAGCGCGGCGGAAACTTTCAGATACAGGTTACGCATGACTATTCCTTATCGACGGGCAACAGTGTTAGAGGCGGAGTTGATGGGACCAGTGGCGCGCACGGTGCCGGGCGCAGTGACGACGCCGGAGATCATGCGGTAGGAGGCCGGATTCTGGATGGTGACGGTGTCGCCGACGCCGCCTTCGCTCATGGCGCGGCCCATGGCGGTCAATTCCACGCCGGGAACAATGAACTGCATGGTCACGGTCTGGCCCTTGGTGATGATGATGGGACGGCGCACATCTTCGCCGCGGAACGGCTGACCGGCGCCGAGCATGCGGCGGGCCTGCATGCCTTTGACTTCGTCGATCTTGGTGGGCACGCCCGCCATCAGAGCGGCGCCATCCACCGTGGTGTAAGCGAGGTCGCTCTCGGCGATCGTGTCGCCGCGGGGAATGTCGTGCGCCGGAACCACAATACGGACTGTGCCGGCAAAGGCGGAGCCGGTCGCCAGCAGCAAGGCCGGCAGGACGGCGAAAACACCGAAGGTAATGAGAAGTTTGCGTATCATCTTAGCCCTCACGATGAACCTAAGCGAGCGGTGTTTTGCAGCATCTGGTCCGCTGCCGAGATCACCTTGGAATTCATTTCATAGGCGCGCTGGGCGGTGATCAGCGAAGTGATCTCGTCCACCGAATTGACATTGGAGGTTTCCAGAAAGCCCTGTTGAATCGTGCCGTAGCCAGTCGAGCCCGGCACGCCCGCTTGCGGCGAACCCGAGCCGGGCGTTTCGAGATAGAGATTGTCGCCGATGGCATTGAGGCCCGCTTCATTGGGAAAGCGCGTCAGTTCCAGCTGACCCACGGTCTGCGGCGTGTTCTGGCCCGCCACGGTGGCATTCACCTGGCCTTGGGAATTGATGGTCACCGAAATGGTGTTTTGCGGAATGGCGATGCCGGGCTGGATCACCAGACCATTCTGGGTGACCAGCTGGCCTTGGGGAGACAGCGAGAAATTGCCCGAGCGGCTATAGGCGTCGGTGCCGTCGGCCTGCTGAACGCGGAAAAAGCCCGAACCCTGAATGGCGACGTCATAGGGATTGCCGGTGGATTTCAGATCGCCCTGGGTGAGGACGCGATAGACCGCGGCGGTGCGCACGCCAGCGCCCAGCTGGATGCCGTTGGGCGCATAAGTGCCCTGGTCCGAGGTCTGCGAACCCGGGGTCTGGATATTCTGGTACAGCAGGTCGGCGAACTCAGCCCTCTGCTGCTTGAAACCGGTGGTGTTCATGTTCGCCAGATTGTTGGCGATCACTTCCACATTGGTCTGCTGGGCCAGCATGCCCGTCGAGGCGATAGAAAGAGCGCGCATAGTCTAAGACTCCTAACTGGGCATCTGGCCAAGCTGATTAATAGCCTGGCGCATCATATCTTCTTGGGACTTGCTCAGGCTGGCGGTCGCCTCATAGGCGCGCATCACCTCGATCATGTGACTGATCTCGATCACCGGCTGAACATTAGAGGCTTCGACCGCACCCTGCCGGACATTGACAGTGGCGGGCACGGTGGGCGTCTGGTCGGTGGAATAAAGATTGGAACCCTGCTTGGCCATGGCGGTAGTGCTGGGGAAATCCACCACCTTGAACTTGCCGAGCAGATTGGTGACGCCGTTGAGCACGCTGGAGATGGTGCCATCGGGGGCAATGATGACCTGGCCGTCGGTGGGCGCGACGGTGATGGCGCCGCCATCGCCTTGCACCGGATAGCCCTGGCTGGTCACCACATTGCCGTTATTGTCCAGCGAGAAATGGCCGTCGCGGGTGTAGCGCATGCCATTGGGGGTCTGGACCTGGAAGAAGCCGTTGCCGGCAATGGCGACATCATAGGTGGCGCCGGTCTGTTCGAGATTGCCTTGGCTGGTATCGCGCATCACCCCGGCATCCTTGACGAAGCTCACCGGCTGCAAGCCGGTCTGGCCTTCGGCGGGGCGCATCATGGTGACGAACTCCTCGAACTTCGCGGCCTCGCGCTTGAAGCCCGGCGTGGAGACGTTGGCGATATTATTGGCGATCACATCCATCGCGCGATA
>Ga0068871_100002651_pt1 | contig 12222 bp, 9 predicted proteins | sample KBSMisM72_FD_72750 | JGI IMG/M metagenome (GOLD analysis project Ga0068871, IMG submission 72750) | Miscanthus rhizosphere microbial communities from Kellogg Biological Station, Michigan, USA - KBS Miscanthus M7-2 | ecosystem: Host-associated > Plants > Roots > Rhizosphere > Soil ... | reverse complement strand
ACGATCGGCTGGTAGCCGTCGGAGCCGAAACGCTCGTTGATGCGATCGGCGAGCGCGCGGACGCGCGCATCCAGGTTCTGGTATTCGTCGATCGACGAGCGCGAAGGCGCCGCGACCTGGAGGAACGTGAATTGGCCGACCCAGCGCGGCTCGAGCTCGAGCAGCCGCTCGATGGCCATGAAGCGCTCGAGGATGCCTTTCGTGTAGTCGAGGCGGTCGACGCCCACGCCAAGCTTGACGTCGCGCCTCAGCCCAAGGGCGTCGCGCACGCGTGCGCGGCACTCGGCCACCGGCGGCTGCACCTGCAGCGCGGCGGGCGGCCACTCGATGGAGATCGGATAGCGCCTGACCTCGGTGGTCTCGCCGCCGTGCGAGATCGAAAACGTCTCGCGGTCGACGCGTGCCTCGAGGAAGCGGTCCACGGTATCGAAGAAGTTGTTGCAGTGGAACTGCGTGTGGAAGCCGAGGATCGACGAGCCGAGCATGCCCTCGAGGATCTCCTCGCGCCAGGGCAGGATGCCGAACGCCTCGGGATTGGGCCACGGGATATGCCAGAACGCGATGATGGTGGCGCGCGGCAGCCGCTCGCGCACCATGCGCGGCAGGAGCGCGAAGTGATAGTCCTGCACCAGGATGATCGGATCCTCGGTGCGCGCCTCCTGCGCCACGATGTCGGCAAAACGCTTGTTGACCGTCTGGTAGTACTCCCAGTCCGGCGCGCGGAACACCGGCCGGGTGTGAGCGATGTGGCAAAGCGGCCACAGCCCTTCGTTCGAGAATCCGTAGTAGTAGCCCTGCTCCTCCTCTCGCGATAGCCACACCCGGCGGATGCGATACGCGGGATGCTCGGGCGGCACCATCACATGGTCGTGGCGGTCGACGGTGTCGCGATCCGCGCTGCCGGCACCGTGCGCGATCCAGGTGCCGGAGGTCGCCCGGACGATCGGCTCGAGCGCGGTCACCAGCCCGCTCGCCGGCCGCTGGATCTCGATCACGTTGTCGCGGCGCCGCGTGTGGATGTAGGGCTCGCGGTTGGAGACGATGAGCACCTCGTCGCCCTTCAGGTCCTGGCGCAGGATGCGGCGCAGAGCCTCCGGCCCCCAGGTGGTCTGGCTTTCGTCCCGCCCCTGGCGTTCCGCCTCGAGGTCCCGCACCAGAGCCTGCAAGTCGCGCGCGATCGGGCGCAGCTCCGGAGTGGTGGCCAGCGCATTGCTGGCGGTGCTGCTCGCCATCGGCGAGCGCAGCAGGGTCTCTCCTTTCAGGAGGGCCCGCATGCCGGCGACCCAGCCGCGCCAGCTGATTTCCGCGATGATCACCGTGATCAGCGCTACCACGGTGGCAATCGCCGCGAAGAGGTACAGGATGTACTTGCGGGTGTCGGCGCTGCGCCGCTGCGCGAAGCTCATGTCGTGCACGACGATCAGGTTGCCGAGCACGGTGTTGTCCGCGACGATCGGGTTCACCGAGACGTGCAGCGGTCCGTCCTCGAGCTGCATCACGGAGTTGCGCTCCTCCGCGTTGTCGCCTTGTGCGCAGTGCACCACGGAGGGGAAGCCGGCGGTCGTGTAGGCGAGTTTGCCGGTCCGGTCGCAGAAGCCAATGGCATAGACGCGTTCCGACTGCACGATCCGATCGAAATACCGCTGTACGCGCTGGCGCGACCCGCGCGGCTCGCGCAGCAGCTCGACCAGCGTGTCCTGGGTAGTCTTGGCGATCAAAGCGCCGCGGGCGTCGAGATCGCGCACCGACCATTGGAAGGTAAAGCGGTCTACAAGCGGCACCACCGCATAGGCAATCGCCGCCAACGCCAGCGCGAGGGGGACGACGAAGCGTAGGGAAAGGGGCATAGCCGCCTGAATACAGGCAGCAAATTAAAGGCCCGGTTCCTGAAACTTATTCCGGACGCTAGTCCGACCGGACTACTGCTTGGGAAGACGCACGAGGTCGCCGACCGCCTTCTCCTCCAGCTGCAGGTCTTCCTGCAACTGCTCGGCGCCGGGCATGACTTCGACGTCCTTCAGCTTGCGTTCGATCTGGCGCGTGCGCACCTCGGCCTGGTCGATGGTGTTCGCCACGGTCTGCAGCTGGCGCTTCGTGTTGGCCAGCACTTCGGCGAACTTGCCGAATTCGGACTTCACCGTTCCCAGAACCTTCCACACCTCGGAGGAGCGCTGCTGGATGGCGAGCGTGCGGAACCCCATCTGCAGGCTGTTCAGGTAGGCGAGCAAATTGGTGGGGCCGCAAATCGTCACGCGGAACTGGCGCTGGATGTGGTCGAACAGGCCGGGCCTGCGCAGGACTTCGCCGAACAGGCCCTCGAAAGGCAGGTAGAGGAGCGCGAAATCGGTAGTGTGGGGCGGCTCGAGGTATTTCTCGGCGATGGTCCTCGCCTCGAGCTTGACGCGCGTCTCGAGCGCCTTCTCGGCCATCTCGAGGGCCGACTTGTCGCCGGCCTCCTGCGCAGCCTGAAGTCTCTGGTAATCCTCGATGGGGAACTTGGCGTCGATCGGCAACAGCACCGGGCCGTCGCCGTCCCGGCCGGGAAGCTTGATGGCGAATTCCACCCGCGCGTTCGAGCCGGGCCGGGTCGCCACGTTCTTCTCGTACTGCTCGGGCGCCATGACCTGCTCCAGCAACGCGGCAAGCTGCGTCTCGCCAAAGACGCCGCGCGCCTTCACGTTGGACAGCACGCGCTTCAGGTCGCCCACGCCCGCGGCGAGCGTCTGCATCTCGCCCAGCCCCTTGTGCACGAGCTCGAGGCGCTCGGAGACCTGCTTGAAGGACTCCGACAGGCGCTTCTCCAGGGTGGCGTGCAGCTTCTCGTCCACGGTCTGGCGCATCTGCTCCAGCCGGGCCGAATTGTCCTGCTGGATCCGCTCCAGCCTCTGCTCGACGGCGCCGCGCAGCGTCTCGAACTGCGCGTTCTGCACCGTCGCGGTCGAGCCGAGCTGCGCGGAAAGGGTCTGGCTGAAGGTGGCAAGGCCCCGCGACAGCTCCTCGCGCGCCTCGCGCTCGGCGCTGCGCGCGCGAAGGACGAAGAAGCCGAGCAGGCCAGCGGTCGAAATTGCCGCTACCAGGGTGAGGACCAGCAGGGTTTCGACCATGCTGTATATTAATACAGTTAGGCCGAATCCCTCAACGTGAGCGCCGGCGAGGCGCGCAGCACCTTGCGCGAGGAGAGCCAGGCGTTCAGCGAAAGGAGCGCAAGCCCGGCGAGCGGGCCGGCGAGCCACAAGCCGGCGCTGGGCGGCAGGTCGAGCTCGAAGACGCGCCGGGCGAGGAGCTGGCCGATCAGCGCGGCGCCAAGAGTGGCAAGCACGCCGGCCAGCAATCCCATCGCAAGGAACTCGGCGCGTTGGCTGCCGGCCACCTGGGCCCGCGAGGCGCCATAGACGCGCATCACCGCCGCTTCCCGTCGCCGCTCGTCCTCGGTGGAAACCAGCGCCGCATAGAGCACCAGTAAACCGGCGCCGAGGGCGAACAGGAAGATGAACTGCACCGCGCCGACGAGCTGATCGATCAGGGCCTGCGCCTGCTGCAGCGCCGCGCCGACGTCGACCACCGTCAGGTTGGGGAAGCGCGCCGCGAGGTCATTGACGACGCCCTCGCGCCCGGGGGGCAGGCGGAACGCGCTCACGAACGAGGTCGGGTAGCCGGCGAGCAACCGCGGCGGAGCAATGACGAAGAAATTCACCTTCATCGAGTCCCACCTGAGCTTGCGCAGCGACGTCACCCGCGCGGAAAACGACTGGCCGCCGACGCTGAAGGTCACTTCGTCGCCCAGCTTCCAGCCCAGGCGCTCGGCGATGCCCTGCTCCACCGAAACCTCCCGCGCATCGGGCGCGAACCAGCTGCCGGCGACGATGCGGTTGTGGGCGGGCGGCGACTCCAGGTACGAGAGATTGAACTCGCGCTCGACCAGGCGCCGCGCGCGCTCCTCGGTGTAGTCGGCTTCGCTCACGGGGCGGCCGTTGTGCGCCACCACGCGCCCGCGCACCATCGGGTACAGGTCGGGCGCCTCGATGCCGCGCTCGTCAAAGAAGCGCTTGACCCCGGCGAGCTGGTCGGGCTGCACGCCGATCAAAAACCGGTTGGGAGCGTCGGCCGGCGCCGCACGGCGCCAGGCATCGACCAGGTCGTTCCGCGTAAACGTCAGGAGCAGCACCGCGGTGAGGCCGAGAGCGAGGCTCGCTACCTGCACGGAGTTGCCGCTCGCGTGGCGACGAAGGTTGGCCAGGCCATAGCGCAGGCGCCGGCCGAAGAGGCGGACGACCGCCTGGCGCGTCAGCAGGCGCAGCACCGACCAGGCGACGGCAAAGAACACCGCCACCGCTACGGCGAAGCCGCCGACGACGTACAGGCCCAGCTTCACGTCGCCCGCCTGCCAGACGAGGAGTCCCGAGAGCGCGGCGAGGCCCAGCACATACGCCGCCAGAGCGCCGCCCCGCAGCGCGCCCGACTCGCGTCGCATTACGCGCACCGCGGGCACGTCCTTCAGCTGCAGGAGGGGCGGCAGCGCAAAGCCCAGGAGCAGCACGAGCCCGACCAGGAAACCCTGTGCGGCCGGTAACAGCGTCGGCGCGGGCAAGCTGGTCTTCATGATCGCCGAGAGCGCATGCGCGATCACCGCCTGGGCGAAGAACCCGGCGGTAACGCCGGCAAGGCAGGCCAGCGTGCCGAGGATGGCGAACTCCGTGCCGTACAGCGCAACCAGCCTGGACTGCGTCGCGCCCAGGCAGCGCAGCACCGCGCACGCATCGAGGTGGCGCTCGACGAATCGGCGGGTACCGAGCGCGATCGCGACGCCGGCGAGGATGGCGGCAAGCAGCGCGGTGAGGGAAAGAAACGCGCGGCCGCGTTCGATCGACTGGCGCACCTCGGGCCGGCCGGTCTCGAGGTTGTCCAGGCGCTGGCCGCGCTCCAGGCGCGGCTTGAGCGCTGCTTCGAGCTCGCGCACCTTCTCGTGCTCGCCGGCCGCATACAGGTAGTAAGTGACGCGGCTGCCGGGCTGCACCAGTCCCGTCGCCGCAACGTCGTCCTCGTTCATCATCAAGCGCGGCGCGATGTTGAAGAAGTTCGCGCTGCGCTCAGGCTCGAGCGTCAGCACCGCGGCGACCTCGAACTCGGAGCGCCCCAGGCGCAGGCGCGAGCCGACCGGCGTGCCGAGCGCGGCCACCATCCGCTCCTCGATCCAGACCGTTCCCTTGCGCGGGCCGCTTTCGGCCGGCGCGTCCCCGGCGCCGGGCGCCGGCGCGATGCGCAGCCGCCCGCGCAGCGGGTAGGCAGGCGTCACCGCCTTGACGCCGGCCAGCATGTTCTGCCCGTTCGCCATCGCCATGCTCATGAAGTTGAGCGCCGCGGCGTCCTCCAGGCCGCGGCCGCGGATCTCGCCCGCGATCTCCGGCGTCCACGGGTGATCGGATACGAGGACCAGGTCCGCGCCGAGGAGCTGGTGCGAGTCGCGCTCCAGCGCCTGGCCGATGCGGTCGGCGAAGAACGCCACGCTCGTGACGCTCGCCACCGCGATCACGAGCGCGGCGGCGAGGATGCGCAGCTCGCCTGCGCGCCAGTCGCGCACCAGCATGCGCCACGATTGGCTCAGGCGACGATCCTTCCAGCCGCGAGGCGCACGGCGCGCGTGCAGCGCGCGGCCAGGCTCTCATCGTGCGTGACCAGCACCAGCGTCGTACCGTATTCGCGGTTCATCCCGAAGAGCAGGTCGATCACGCCGGCGCCCGAAGCAGCGTCCAGGCTGCCGGTCGGCTCATCGGCCAGCAGCACCTTGGGCCGCACCACAAACGCGCGCGCCAAGGCGACGCGCTGCTGCTCGCCGCCGGATAGATGCTTCGGGTAATGGTGGAGCCGTTCGCCGAGGCCGACGCGGACAAGGACCTCCTTCGACAGCGGCTCCGCCTGCGGATTGTTCGTCAGCTCGAGCGGCAGCATGACGTTCTCCAGCGCGCTCAGCGCCGGCAGCAGCTGGAAGGACTGGAAGACGAAGCCGAGCGTGCGTCCGCGCAGCTCCGCGCGGCGATCCTCGTCCAGAGCAAAGACGTCGGTACCATCGAGCTCGACCATGCCCGTGGATGGCGTATCCAGGCCCGCGAGGATGGCGAGCAGCGTGGACTTGCCCGAGCCCGAAGCGCCGAGCACCGCGAGCGCCTCGCCGCGCGTGACCGCGAGGTCGATCTCGCGGAGAATGACGAGCTCAGCGTCTCCGCTCTTCACGGTCTTGCCGATGCCACGCGCAGTCAAAACGCTGTTGTTCTGCATGCTCCTGGGGTGCGCCGGCCCTGCGGCCGCGCAACGGTCGATCCTGGTGGTGGGCGACAGCCTTTCCACGGCCTACGGTTTCGCCCAGGCCCGCGGCTGGGTGGCATTGCTCGCCGAGCGCCTCAAGCGCGAGCGGCTCGATTATATCGTCGCCAACGTCAGCATCTCGGGCGAGACCAGCTCCGGCGGCGTGGCGCGCATCGGCGCCTCGCTCGCGAGGACCAAGCCGGCGGTGGTCATCGTCGAGCTCGGCGGCAACGACGGCCTGCGCGGCCTGTCGGTCGCGCAGATGAAATCCAATCTCGCCACCATCATCGAGGAGTCGCAGCGGGCCGGCGCGCGGGTGCTGCTTGTCGGCATGCGCATGCCGCCGAACTACGGCCCGGACTATGCCGCCGCCTTCGACTCCGCCTTCGTGGAGCTGGCGAGGCGTTACAGGACCGCGCTGGTGCCCTTCATCCTGGAAGACTTCGCCGACAACCCGGACATGTTCCAGCTCGACCGCATCCATCCCACCGAGGCGGCGCAGCCGCTGATCCTCGAAAGCGTGTGGAAAGAACTGCGGCCGCTTCTCAAGTAACGGTCAGCTTCGCCGGACCGGAAGACAGCTTGCCGATCACGCGTGCATCGGCAAAGCCTTTGGACGAGAAGATCTTCAAGACCTGCGGAACGGCATCTTTCGCGCACGCAACCAGCAGCCCGCCGCTGGTTTGCGGATCGCTGATCAGCTTCCTCTGCCATTCCTGCGCATCCTTCGGCATGGAAACCTCGGCCCCGTAGCCTTTCCAGTTGCGCTCGGATGCCCCGGTGGCTACGCCCTGCTTCGCCCAGTCAAGGGCCTCGGCGATGATGGGCAGCTCCTTGAAAGAAACCTCGGCCGCGAGCTTCGAGCCGCGGCACACCTCGAGCAGGTGGCCGGCGAGGCCGAAGCCGGTGATGTCGGTGACCGCGTGCACGTCCTGCATCTGGCCGAGCGCTTCGCCGGGCGTGTTGAGCTTGGTGGTCCACTCGACCATCTGCCGATAGCCCGCCTCGCTCAGCTTGCCCTTCTTCAGCGCGGCCGAAAGGATGCCGACGCCGAGCGGCTTGCCCAGGATCAGCACGTCTCCGGCGCGCGCGGAGCTGTTTCGCTTCACCTTGTCCGGGTGAACCAGCCCGAGCGCGACCAGGCCGTAGATCGGCTCGAGCGTGTCGATCGAATGCCCGCCGGCGACGGGGATGCCCGCCTGCGCGCAAACCGATTCGCCGCCGGCGAGGATCTGCCGGATCACCGAGGTCGGCAGCTTTTCCAGCGGCATGCCTACCAATGCCAGCGCCAGGATCGGCTTGCCGCCCATGGCGTACACGTCCGAGATGGCGTTGGTCGCGGCGATGCGCCCGAAGTCGTACGGATCGTCGACGATCGGCGTGAAGAAATCGGTGGTGGCGACCAGCGCCTGCGTATCGTTGAGCCGGTAGACCGCGGCATCGTCGGCGGTTTCCGTGCCGACCAGCAGGTCCTTCGGCAGCGCGCCTTTCAATCCGCTCGACGCGAGGATCTCGGAGAGCACGGCGGGCGCGATCTTGCAGCCGCAGCCGCCGCCGTGGCTGAACTCGGTGAGGCGAATCTTTTCGGGCGCGTTCATAAGCGTAGAATTTTATAGTATGAAAATGGTGGATTTCTCGCACTTCGACACCATCATCGACGTGCGCTCGCCCGCCGAATACGCCGAAGACCACGTTCCGGGCTCGATCTCCGCGCCGGTGCTGGACGACGACGAGCGCGCCAAGGTCGGGACCCTCTACAAGCAGGTGTCGCAATTCGACGCGAAGAAGCTCGGCGCCGCGCTGCTGGCGAAGAACGTCGCCCACCATATCGAGACGCTGTTCAGGGACAAGGCCAAGGACTGGCGGCCCCTCGTCTACTGCTGGCGCGGCGGCAAGCGCTCGGGCGCGATGGCGCAGGTGCTGCGCGAGATCGGCTGGGAGGCGAAAACGCTGGAGGGCGGCTACAAGGCGTACCGCCGCTGGGTGGTCGATCGCCTCTCCACCCTGCCCGAAGCGTTGTCCTTTACGGTGATCCATGGCCCGACCGGAAGCGGCAAGAGCCGCCTGCTCGCCGCGCTCGCGCGCCAGGGCGGCCAGGTCCTCGACCTCGAGGGGCTCGCGGAGCATCGCGGCTCGGTGCTGGGTGGATTGCCCGGCCAGCCGCAGCCTTCGCAGAAGATGTTCGAGAGCCGGCTATTGCGCGCGCTCGAGTCGCTCGACCCCGCGCGCCCGGTGTTCGTGGAAGGCGAGTCGAAGAAGATCGGCGAGCTGCAAGTGCCCGACGCGCTCATGGCGGCCATGCGCGCTTCGCCTTGCGTGCGCCTCGAGGCGGATCTCGAAACGAGAACCACCCTGCTGATCGATGAGTACCGGCATTTCACGCAGGACACGCGCGCGCTCGAAGCGCAGCTCGACTGCCTCGTCGCGCTGCACGGCCGCGCGAAGATCGCCGAATGGAAAGGGCTCGCCGCGCGCGGCGCATGGCGCGAAGGCGTCCAGCGCCTGCTGCTGGAGCACTACGACCCGGCGTACAAGCGCTCATCGCTGCATAACTTCGCCCAGCTCGGGGAAGCGCCGGCCGTGAAAATCGCGTCGCCGGAGGACGCCTCCTTCGCCGCAGCCGCCGAGCGGCTGCTCGAGACAGTTCCGGCCTAGCGCCGCTAGGCCGCCCCTGCCAGGACCCGTACGTGCTGTGCGGCGCTTCGTCCGAGCGCCGAGAGGGCGTAGCCGCCTTCCAGGGTGGATACGATGCGGCCGCCGGCGTGGCGATCGGCGATCGCTTTCACTTGCTGCGTGACCCACGCGTAGTCGCTGTCGACGAAGCGCAGCATCGCCATGTCGTCCTCGGCGTGCGCGTCAAAGCCCGCGGAGAAGAGAACCAGCTGCGGCCGGAATTCTTCGATCGCGGGAAGCCATGACCCGGTGACCGCCTCGCGCAGCTCGCGCCCGCCCGCGCCCGCGGCGAGCGGAATGTTCACCATGTTCGACGCGGGCATGTCCGTGCCGCTGTAAGGATAGAACGGGTGCTGGAAGATCGAAGCCATCAGCACGCGCTCGTCGCCCTCGAAGATGTCCTCGGTGCCGTTGCCGTGGTGCACGTCGAAATCGATGATCGCGACCCGTTCCACGCCATGCGCCTCCATCGCGTGGCGCGCGGCCACGGCCACGTTGTTGAAGATGCAGAAGCCCATCGGGCGCGCGCGGCAGGCGTGATGGCCCGGAGGGCGCACGCTGCAGAAGACGGCGGAGTGCCGTTTTTCCATCACCAGATCGACGCCCAACGCGGCGGCGCCGGCAGCCCGCAGCGCGGCATTCAGCGTGTACGGATTCATCGCCGTGTCCGGATCGAGGTGCACCGTGCCGCGCTCCGGCGCGGCGTCGCGGATGGCTCGCACATATTCGAGCGGATGCACGCGCGCCAGCTGCTCATCGGTTGCCAGCGGCGCTTCGTAGCGCGCGAGCCACGGAGCGAGGCCCGACGCGATCAGCTGGTCCTCGATGGCGGCGAGCCGCTCGGGGCGCTCGGGATGGTGCGCCCCCATGTCGTGCTTCAGGCAGTCGGGATGCGTGACAAACGCAACAGTCGCCGCGGATGAGGCGGAAGGAGCAGCGGGCATGGCGGTTCAATCTTATCTCATCGGTTACAATCGTCGCATGCTGCTCAAGGCGGAATTCCAGTCGGCGCGCACCTCGGCCCAGCCGATCGAGCGGGTCATCACCGCCGCGAGCACCATCATCCTCGGCAAGGAAAACCAGGTGCGCCTCGCGCTCGCCTGCCTGCTGGCGCGCGGCCACCTGCTGATCGAGGACCTGCCCGGCGTGGGCAAGACCACGCTGGCGCACGTGCTGGCGCGCACGCTCGGCATGCACTTCCAGCGCATCCAGTTCACCAGCGACATGCTGCCCGCCGACATCATCGGCGTGTCGATCTACGAGCGCGACAGCGGCAGCTTCAAGTTCCACCCCGGCCCGATCTTCTCGCAGGTGATCCTCGCCGACGAGGTGAACCGCTCCACGCCGAAGACGCAGTCGGCGCTGCTCGAGGCCATGGAAGAGCACCAGGTCACCGCCGAGGGCGAGACGCGCAAGCTGCCCGAGCCGTTCTTCGTCATCGCCACGCAGAACCCTTCCGAGCAGGTCGGCACATTCCCGCTGCCCGAGTCGCAGCTCGACCGCTTCATGATGAGGATCGAGCTCGGCTATCCGGACCGCGACGCGGAGCGCGCGCTGCTCACCGGCACCGACCGCCGCGACCTGCTTGCCACGCTGGAGCCTTGCATGACGCCGGCGGAGCTGATGGAGCTGCAGGCCGGCGTGCAGCGCGTGCACGTCTCCCCGGCCCTGCTCGACTATGTGCAGGCGATCGTCGAGCACACCCGCCGCTCGCCCGATTACGTCGCCGGCCTCTCGCCGCGCGCGGCGCTCGCCCTGGTGCACTCGGCCCGCGCCTGGGCGCTCCTCGAAGGACGCGACAAGGTGATTCCCGAGGACGTGCAGGCAATCCTTCCCGGCGTCGCCGCCCACCGCCTGCGCCCCGCGCACGAAGCCGCCCGCCGCATCGATGTCGGCGCGCAGCTCCTGGCCGCGGTGCCGATCCCCTAGCCCTGCTTCAGCAGCGGCACGAAGTCGTATTCCCCGAGGCCCTGCAGCACCAGGAAATTGGCTGAGCCCTCGCCGCCGTTGGTCACGAGGTGCGGGCGCCTGGCGGGCACCGAATAGGTCTCGCCGGGCTGCAATCGCACTTCCTCCTTGGGCTGCTGCAGGAAGATGCGGATCGAGCCGGCCAGCACGTAAAAGGTGTCCTGCACATTGTTGTGGTAGTGCCAGGGCACTTTCTGCTTCGCCGAGATCTGCAGCTCCGTGATGCGGAAACCGGGCCGTGCGGCATGCTCGGCTCGCCGCTCCACCTCGTAGAGGTGGCTGCCATCCTTCAATAGCTCCATCTCAACCTCCCGTGCGCGAATCGAAGTCATTTTGCGCTGCGGGCGCGCATCCTGCATCGCACTATTCGCATGGTATTGCGCGACACATTGGTTAGGTAGAATCCGCGCCTTCCGCGCGAACGTGGTGAAGCTGGAAACTGTCGTGCGGCAACGTCAATGCGGCCTGGCACTCGCTATTTTCTCGAAGTCAACCCGCGCATCCCGCAGCGCCTAGCGCGGCTGAACGAGCTCGCCGGCAACCTCTGGTACAGCTGGGATCGCCCCACGCGCGCGCTCTTCGCGCGCCTCAACCCCGCGCTGTGGGACGCCGTGTCGCACAATCCGAAGGCGCTGCTCAAGCGCATCGACGAGCAGCGCCTGCTCGACGCCGCCGCGGACCCGGCCTTCCTCGACAGCCTGTCGCGCGCCTCCGCTGCGTTCGACGCCTATCACGCCGAGCCGCCGTTCCGCCAGAACTCCGGCGGCTTCCGGCCGGGGGACCTGGTGGCCTACTTCTGCGCGGAGTTCGGCGTGCACGAAAGCCTGCCGATCTATTCGGGCGGCCTCGGCATCCTTGCGGGGGACCACTGCAAGGCGGCGAGCGACTTCCAGCTGCCCTTCGTCGCCGTCGGCCTGCTCTACCGGCAGGGCTATTTCGTGCAGACCATCGACGGCGAGGGCAAGCAGCGCGCCGAGTACCACGACTCGGACTTCGACGACCTGCCGATCGAGCCGGTGAAGGACCTCAAGGTGGAGATCCCTTTCCCCGGCCGGGCGGTGCACGTAAAGGTGTGGCGGGCGCGAATCGGCCACGTCACCCTGTACCTGCTCGACACGGACGTGCCGGAGAACAGCGAGCGCGACCGCGCCATCACGCACCGCCTGTACGGCGGCGACCGCACCACGCGCCTGGAGCAGGAGATCGTGCTCGGCGTGGGCGGCATGCGAGCGCTCGCGGCCCTCGGCTTCAAGCCTACGGTCTGGCACATCAACGAGGGAC
>Ga0068871_100002650_pt1 | contig 12222 bp, 8 predicted proteins | sample KBSMisM72_FD_72750 | JGI IMG/M metagenome (GOLD analysis project Ga0068871, IMG submission 72750) | Miscanthus rhizosphere microbial communities from Kellogg Biological Station, Michigan, USA - KBS Miscanthus M7-2 | ecosystem: Host-associated > Plants > Roots > Rhizosphere > Soil ... | reverse complement strand
CTTCTTCACGGCTGAGGCCGCGAAGAATGAAATTCAAAATCCCAAGCGGCTGAATCCCAAGGCAGGGGAGCGGCCGGTATTTGAACTGATGATGGAGCAGGTGGAGTGTGCCGACGTGGTTCTCTTGAACAAATGCGACCGCTCGTCCGAGGCGGAGCTGGCCGAACTCGAGGAGATCGTGCGCGGGCTCAACACCCGGGCCGAGATCGTGCGGACGGAGCGCAGCCAGGTTTCGAGCGAGTTTTTGCTGGGACGGGCGCGCTTTGATGCGAAGGCGACGCTGGGCGCGCCGCGATGGGTGAAGGCGTTGAACGCGGTCGCGCCGGGCGCGGCGGTGTTGCGTCAGCCCGTGCGCGAGCCGGCGCGGCACGAGGCAAAATACGGGATCGTTTCCTTCGTGTTTCAGGCGCGCCGGCCGTTGGACCGCGTGAAGTTCCAGCAATTGCTGGCAACGGGCGCGCCGGGGTTGTTGCGTGCGAAGGGATTTTTTTGGACGCGCGATCAGCCCGACGAGATGCAGTTCATGTCGGTGGCCGGCGGGGTGGTGCGCTACGACACGCTCAACTATTGGTGGGCGGCGCTTGTGGAGAACGGCAAGGCGCGCCTCGAAGACCGGCCGGCGTCGGTCGTCGCGCAGTGGGCCGAGCCGCACGGCGACCGTCGGCAGGAACTCGTGTTTATTGGCGTGGCACTCGACGAACTCTCGATCCGCGCCGCGCTTGACGCGTGTCTGGATTCCTAGCGGGGCCGGGACTCGGGCGGGGTGGCGAGGGTTTGGCTCACCATGGCCTTGGTGACGGCGGTGCGCGGGCGGGTGAATTTCCAGGTGCGCGTGCCGGTCGGATCGAAGACGGCGACCACGGTTTCGACCAGCGGACAACCGGCGTCGAGGCAGGCGGTTTCCGCGACGGTCACCACGGCGTCGGCGGGCAGATGGAGGACTTCGGCGGTCCAGCGCTTGATGGCGGCGGTGTGCTCGGGATTGATCTCGCGGGCGGACGGAGACGCGGGATCGGGGATGAAGCGGTGGCTCACCGGGGGACTCAGGATGTCACGAGCGTCCAGACACCGTTGCTGTCGTGGGTGTAGGTATAGGTGCCGGACGAGGTGGTGATGATCAGTTTACTCGGCTGGTAACTGCCGGTGAAAGTCGGCAGCTGGGTGATGGTGCCAGTGCCGTCCACGACTAGACCGGAGAGCGTGGCACCGGTGGTGGTGTTGATCGCGAGCGTGCTGGTGGTGGATGGGGTGCTCGGGGCGAAGGAAATAGTGTCGATCGAGCCGAGCATGGTCGTGGTGTAGGTGCTTCCATCCATGCCGAATGTGACACCGGAAAACGTGGCGCCGCTGGCTAAGCCGAGCACGGAGCCATCGGAGAACGTGCTGCTGTTGGGGAAGCCGGTGAACACGAAGCCGAGGGGTAAGTAGAAGCTTCCGGAGGTCATGCCGCCGGTGCTGCCTGAGAAGAGCGTGACTGCGCTGCCGCCGTAGGGCGGTGTGATTAGGCTCACCGTGAGCGAGCCGCCGAAGGTCATATCGCCGGTCGATCCGGTGTCGGTCGTGGCCATGCCGTAGGGGGTGAGATCTACGATCTTGGGGTCGCTCAGCGTGAGTTGGGCGGTGCCGACGCCGGCCTCGGGTGAGTCGTTGAGGGCTCCGGTGAAACTACCTCCCGATGAAACCAGTTCCACTATTTCGGTGGTGTCGCCGTTTTTGACGGAGCGGACCGTCCATGCTTGGTTAAGAAGACCGTTGCCGACGAAACCTCCGGCGACCGTGAGGTAGGCCTGGTTGATCGTTTGTTGACGGAGGTTTTTGGGGAGTGCGTCGGCATCGACCACCCAATGGCCGGTGGCCGGGCCGTTGCTGACATCAAATGACAGCAGATCCGGGGGCACAGGAATGGGCGTGCCGGATTTTTTGGTGGCAAACAGCGCCACGCCGTCAGCCATGTGCCCGTGGGCCACTATCACGAGGCGATAGCCGGAGATGGTCGGGATGAGTGTGCGGTCCCGCATCGCTTCCAGGATGGCGCGGTTGCCGACCCGCACGATGGTTTGCTTCGTTTTGCTGCGGACGTCGCCATTGGCCAACGTGGTGCTCACGGTTTCCCCCGACTGATAATAAACCCCTTGCACCGTGACAGCCGTCTCGCTGCCGAAACGTTCGGCCAAAGCGGAAGACGTGGATAGGATGCTCAGGGCAAGAGCGAGAGGCAGGGGTTTCATGTAGGGAATCAACAGGAGTCTCCTGCAATGGTCCGGTAAGGCGTGTTTTTATGCTCGGGCGAGCAAATCGAGAAACTCGGCGTGGCGCGATTGATGGCGGAGTGCTCGGAGTTGATCGCGCGGGCGGCCGGAGACGTGGGATCGGGGATGAAGCGGTGGCTCACCGGGGGACTCAGGACGTCACGAGCGCCCAGACGCCGTTGCTATCCTTGGTGTAGGTGTAGGTGCCGGACGAGGTCGTGATGATCAGTTTGCTCGGCTGTAAGCTGCCGGTAAAAGTCGGCAGCTGCGTGATGGTGCCGGTGCTGTCCACGACCAGACCGGAGAGCGTGGCACCGGTGGTGGTGTTGATCGCGAGGGGGCCTGTGAAGTTGGTCGAGCTGAGGATCGTGCTGGAAAGGGTGCCCGAGACGAGTGTGAGTGTGCCGCCGGAGAGCGTGTCGCTGTTGGTTAAGCCGAGCACGGAGCCATCGGAGAGCGTGCTGCCGTTCAGCGCGAGCGTTCCTGCCGTGATGCTCACACTGCCTGTGTAGGTGTTGCTTCCGCTCAACGTGAGGGAGCCGCTGGAGATCATGCCACCGGTCGATCCGGTGTCGGTCGTGGCCATGCCGTAGGGGGTGAGGTCCACGATCTTGGAGTCCAAGAGCGTGATTTGGGCGGTGCCGACGCCGGACTCGGGGGCGGCGTTGAGGGCTCCGGTGAAGCTGCCGCTGGAGGCAACCAATTCGACTGCTTCGGTGGTGTCGCTGTTTTTGACGGAGCGGGCCGTCCACGCTTGGTTGAGGAGACCGGTGCCAGCAAAACCGCCCGCGAGGGTGAGCGAGGTTTGGTTGATCGTTTGTTGCCGGAGGCTTTTCAGGAGTGCGTTGGCATCGACCACCCACTGGCCGGTGGCCGGGCCGTTGCTGACATCAAGTGACAGTAGATCCGAGGGCACGGGAACGGGCGTGCCGGATTTTTTGGTCGCGAACCAGGCCACGCCATCGGCCATGTGTCCGTGGGCAACCATGACGAGGCGATAGCCGGAGATGGTCGGGATGAGTGCGCGGTCCCGCATCGCCTCAAGAATCGTGCGGTTGCTGACCCGCGAGACCGTTTGTCTCGTCGTGCTGCGGACGTCGCCGTTGGCCAGCGTGGTGCTGATGGTTTCGCCCGCCTCATAATAGATGCCCTGCACCACGACGGACGTCTCGCTGCCGAAACGTTCAGCCAAGGCGGACGAGGTGAACAGGGCGCTGATGACGAGGGCGAACGACAGGGGCTTCATGCAGGGGATCAACAAGAGTCTTCTGCAACGACCTGGCAAGGCATGCTTTTGTGCTCGGGCTCAGGCTTCGACCTTCAGGACGTAGACGACGCCTTTTTCGCTGCCGACGGCGAGAAGCTGGTCGTCGGGGGACCAGGCGAGCTTGGTGGCGGGCACGGGCATCTTAACGGTGGCGCGGAGGGGTTTCGGGCGTTCGGGGCTCCAGATTTGCACGACGCCGTCCTGTGACGCGGTGGCGAGCAAACCGTGCGCGTGTTGGAAGGCCACGGCGCACACCTTGGCGTCGTGCGGGAGCATCACGGGCTCGCGTCCTTCGGGGCCGGCGCCGGTGCAGTCCCACAGGCAGGCGTCCTGTCCGCCGCCGGTGGCGAGCCAGTGCGAGTCGCGGTCGAAGGAGAGTTCCTTCACCTTGCCCTCGTAGCCGCTCATGTGGAACTCGTCGTTGGAATCGGGCAGCCAGAGGTGGACGCTCGGGTCTTGGTTGCCGGAGACGAGCCAGCGGTTGTCGGGCGACCAGACGAGAGCGTGGATGCCGTTGGCGTAGTGAAACTCTTTTTGCGCGATGAAGTCGTCGGCGTCCCACAGGCACACTCCGCCGAAATACGCGGAGGCGAGGCAGCCGCCGGCGGGTTGCCAGGCGATCGCGCTGATGGTTTTTGGCGCGGGCTTGAACGTGTGGAGGGTGGAGCCGTCGGCGCGGAGAAACGCGAGGTGGCGGCCGGCGGAAGCCGCCAGGACTGGCGGCAGTTGAGAGTTGAGAGTTGAGGGTTGAGAGACGGACGGTCGCCACGCGAGGTGTTCGATCCAGGCGCCGCCGACTTCGGCGGTGGCGGTGTGCTGGCCGGTGGCGGTGTCCCAGAATTTCACCTTCGCGTCCTGTCCGCCGGTGGCGAGGAGCGGTTGCGACGAATGCCAAGCGAGGCAGTTGGCGCCGTCGTCGTGGCCGGGCAGGTCGGTGCGCGCGCCATCGGCCGCGGCGAACAGGGAAATGGGGCCGGAAGATGCGGCGGCGGCGAGGCGGGTGCCGTCGGCCGACCAGCCGAGGTCGATCACGTAGTCGTCGAGCTGCGCGGCCCAGTGCTTGGTGAGTTGCATGAGGCCGCAGATTGAGCGTGGCGGCGGCGGACTCGCAAGGCGGGAGTCGCAGGCTTGCAACCGATTGGGGATGATTCAGGAAGGATGCATCCTCCTTCGACCGCGACCTTTTGGAATGCCGGATTTGACCCAACGATCTGCCAAGTTCCGCCGGTATCGGAACATTGGCTCTATGGTGTTGCTCGGACTCTTGTCCGCCCGCCTTGGAGCCGAGGACTCCGTCGCGCTGGAACCCGTCGAGGTGGTTGCGGCGCGCGTGGCCGATCCACTGGTGTCGATGCCGGCGGCGGTGACGGCCTATGACGGCGCGTTTCTCAACGCCCAGGGAATCACCCGTTACGACGAGCTCGCCCCGCTCGTGCCGGGGCTGTTCGTTTCGAGCCAGTCGCCCGACAACGTCAGTCTCAACCTCCGCGGCATCACCTCCGACGACAGGGGCGATCCCAACTTTCGCCCGCGCGTGAGCGTGGTGCAGGACGGCGTTATGCTGGCGGATTCCCACAGCCAGTCGGTCGCCCTGTTCGATCTCGACCGCGTGGAAGTGTTCAAGGGCCCGCAACCCGCCGCTTTCGGGCGCGGCGTGCAGAGCGGCGCGCTGGCGCTCACCAGCAATCCCGCGCGCAACGAAACCTCCGGCGCGCTGGCGGTCGGCGCAGGCGACTACGACCGCCGCACCGCCGAGGGCTACGTCAACTCGCCGATCGTCCCCGGCAAACTTTTTGCGCGCGTGGCAGTCTTCTTCGACCGAAGCGACGGCTTCATTAAAAACCTCGCCGACGGCTCCGATCTTCAGGGGCGCGACACCGCGGCGCTGCGCACGAGCCTGCGCTGGCAGCCCGTGGCGGACACCACGGCGGATCTGGTTTTCAGCTACGAGCACGACACGCCGCCCGGGATCGATTTCAAGAGCGCGGTCATCCCCACCAAGCCGGTCGGCGGCAACACCGATCCCTACACCGCGGCCAACCTCACGCGCGGTTCCGCGCTCGGTGTCGACCGCACGATCACGGGCCTGACGGGAACCGTGCGCCATGCGTTCGGCCCCGATTGGTCGCTGACCTCGGTCAGCGCCTGGCGGCAGGCGGACAGCAGCGACGAATTCGACGCCGACGGTTCGCGCTTTTACCTGTTGGAGCCTCGCGAGGCTTCCCACGGAACGCAGCTCAGCCAGGAACTGCGCTTCGACTATGCTGGCGACGATCGTCTCACCGCCACGCTCGGCGCGGGCGTCGCCCACGACGACAACAGCCAGTCCGTGCTCCTTCGCACCGACGAAGCCGTGCTGTGGCATTTCCTCACCGGCTTCCCTCCCGGTTCGCTGCCGGGGGCGGTGCATCGCTACTCCGAGCACTCCGCAATCGATTCCACCACGACCTCGTTCGACGCGTTTGGCCGCGCCGACTATAAACTCACGCCCAAGCTCACCGTCGGCGCCGGTCTGCGCGTGACCGAGGAACAGATCGACTCGGGCTACCAATCCTTCGCCGCCGCGACGCCGGGCCACATCAATCTGCTGCCCGCGCACGGCGGCGGGAACGATTTCTACAAGCCCACCGCTGGCCGGCTGGAGACCGAAACCGACGCCGCGTCCTGGTCGGGCAAGCTGGACGCGCGCTACGCGTTCACCCCCGCGCTCACCGGCTACGCCGCCGTGTCGCGCGGCCGCCGTCCGCCCGTGCTCGGTTTCGACAAGGCCACGCTCCAGCCTTTCGAGCTGCACGAGGAAACCGTCTGGAACTACGAGACCGGCGTGCGCGGTTTTACGCCCAACCGCCGCGTGCGTTACGACGTGTCGGTCTTCCAGTATTACTTTGATCATTTCCAAACCGACCGCGTGACCGGCCCGGGCGTCACGCAGCCGGTGGACGCCGGCCGCGCGCGAGGGCAGGGCTTCGAGGGCACATTGCAGACGGTGGTCACGCACGACCTCACGCTCTTCGCGACCTACGGGTTCACTGACGCGAAATTCGCCGCCAACGACGACGACGGCCAGCCGCAGGCGTATGCGGGCAACACGTTCCGGCTTACGTCACGCCACACGCTCTCGTTCGGCGGCACGCTCACCGTGCCGGTGCAGCGCGGGGCCGTGTTCATCACGCCGTCGCTCAACTACCGCTCGGAGCATTTTTTCGAGGACGACAACGCCTCCAACGGGGGCACGTTGCGGCAGGGCGGCTTTGCGCTGGTGAACCTCCGTGTCGGCTACCGCGCGGCGAGCGCGCGGTGGGAAATCACCGGCTACGTGGACAACCTCTTCGACAAGCACTACTTGATCGACGCGGGGAACATCGGCGCGAGCTACGGAATTCCGACGAACGTCCCCGGCGAGTTCCGCACCATCGGCGCGAAATTCGCGGTGCGGTTCTGACGAACCGCGCGAGCAACCCGATCAGGCGAGGCAGGCTTTGAAGCCCTCGGTGAGGGCTTCGCGGTCGAGGTTTTTGCCGATGAAGACGAGGGTGTTGGCGCGCGGGGCGCCGGCCCAGGGCTTGTCGAACTTGGCGTCGAAGAGCATGTGCACGCCTTGGAAGACGAGACGGTTGGGCGAACCTTTCACGGCGAGGACGCCTTTGCAGCGGTAGATGTCGTTGCCCTTCACCTTGAGGAGTTCGCCGATCCAGTCGTTGAGGCGTTTGCCGTCGAGGTCGCCGGTCTCGGTGATGCCGACGCTGGTCACGTCGTCGTCGTGCGAGTGGGTGTGCTCATAATCCTGCTGCCAGCCGGGGCGCGCGTTTTCGCCCATGACCTGGATGTGGAGCGGGTGGTGTCCGCAGGCCTCGAAGACCATGAAGAAGCCGGGCTCGGCGATCGAAAGGGTGAAGTGCGCGTGGGCGTGCTCGCCGATCTGCAGGCGGTGGAGCGTGCCGCCGGGCACGACGGTGTCGCCGGGGGCGATTTTGTTTTCCCAGTCGGAGAACACGAGCACGGCGGCCTCCGTCGCCGAGGCTATGGAGGCCAGGGCGTCGCGGGTGGTGAAGTCGCCGTTTACGGGCAATTTCACCGGCATGACCACGATGTCGAGGGTGCCTTCGTGGCCGTGGTGATGGTGGTGGCCTTCTTCGCCGTGTGCGTGGTCATCGTGGTCGTGGCCGGCGTGATCATGACCGTGGTCATGGTTGCAGTGGCCGATGACGAGTTGGTGCTGGCCCTTGGGCAGCGCGTAAACGCCGGCCCACTCAAACGGGTAGGACGGCTCCATGAACTTGGGATCGAGGTCGGTGGCGCGGGAGAGGTTGAAGCCGCCGACGTTGAGCACGTGCTTGAGGTCGATGGCGGCGTTCTGCGTGTGGTGGATTTTGGCGGCCGCGTTGATCTTGTGGATGCGGGCCTCGAGGGCGCGGAGGTCGGCGGCGGAGACGAGGTCGATTTTGTTGAGAATGATGACGTCGGCGAAACCGATCTGCTTCTTCACCTCGGGGGAGTCGTCGATGTGGAGGAGGACGTGCTTGGCGTCCACGACGGTGATGATGCTGTCGAGGCGGAAGCGGGCGCGCATCTCGTCGTCGGTGAAAAACGTCTGGGCGACCGGGCCGGGGTCGGCGAGTCCGGTGGTCTCGATGAGGATGCCGTCGAGCCTGTCCTTGCGCTTCATCAGGCGGCCGAGGATGCGGATCAAGTCGCCGCGCACGCTGCAACAGATGCAGCCGTTGTTCATCTCAAAGATCTCCTCGTCGCTTTGGATGACGAGTTGGTTGTCCACGCCAACCTCGCCGAACTCGTTTTCGATGACCGCGAGTTTTTTGCCGTGTTGCTCGGTGAGAATGCGGTTGAGCAGGGTGGTCTTGCCGGCGCCAAGGAAGCCGGTGAGCACGGTGACGGGAATCGGGGCGGGAACGGTGGCGACGGGAGCGGAGGTGGTCGGAGACATGGAAAGAATGACCAATGACCCATGTCCAAGGACCTATGAAGCGCAAACTGCGGCGCTGAAAGTTTGGGGCCGGCGGCGTCACCGCCGCTGCTACGTAAGAAACTCAGTGGTCGTGGTCGGCGGGCACGCCGTAGAGCCAGAGGGTGCCGGTCCAGAGGACGTGGTCACCGTCGCGGAGGGTGAGTTGCACCTCGGTGTGGGCGTAGGGATCGAGCTTGAACTTGCCGGGGCCGAAGCGGTTGTCGGCGGCGTTCCACGAGAGGGTTTCACGGCCGAAGTCGCCGGAGACCTCCAGCGTGGCGGTGGGCGCGGGGGCGGGCGTGAGCACCGCCGAGAAGGCCGGGGCGATCCAGCCGAGTTCGATCGTATGCGGGGTGCCATTGAGCGTGAGGTTATAGAGGGCGCCGTGATGCGGACCGCGCCGGACGGCGTGCGCGCGTTCGTCGAGCACGTGCTGGTAAATCGGAATCGCGAGAAATCCGCCGACCACGGCGAGCACGAGGACGACGATCACGAGGGTCTTCGGCGACCAGCGGCGGGCGGGGGCAACGAGAACGGGTTCGTCGGAGTAGGCCATGGAATATGCATGACCCTCCTTCGCCAAGGCTTCGGAGGGCAAGCCAATGACGAATGAAGGGAAAAATGGGACGTGAAAAAGCCCCGACGGTCGTCGGGGCTCCACGGGACGGGGTTTTAGGCGACCAATTCGCGGGCGCGGAGGCGACGGGCGCAGGCGACCATGTTGGCCAGGGCCGCCTTGGTCTCGGGCCAGCCGCGGGTCTTGAGTCCGCAGTCGGGGTTGATCCAGAGGTTTTCGCGCGGGAGCACCTGGAGGGCCTTGGTCATGAGGTTCTCCATCTCGGCGACGGTCGGGACGCGCGGCGAATGGATGTCATACACGCCCGGGCCGATCTCGGCGGGATACTCGAAGCCGACGAAGGCCTCGAGCAGCTCCATGTTGGAGCGGGAGGTTTCGATGGTGATCACGTCGGCGTCGAGCGCGGCGATGGCGGCGATGATGTCGTTGAACTCTGAGTAGCACATGTGCGTGTGAATTTGCGTGTCGTCGCGCACGACGGCGGCGCTGAGACGGAAGGCGTCCACGGCCCACTCGAGGTAGTGTTTCCAATCCTCGCGGCGGAGCGGCAGACCTTCGCGGATGGCGGGTTCGTCGATCTGGATGACGGAGATGCCGGCGGTCTCGAGATCGCGGACCTCGTCGCGCAGGGCGAGGGCGATCTGGAAGGCGGTGTCGCGTCGCGGTTGGTCGTCGCGCACGAAGCTCCACTGGAGCATGGTCACGGGGCCGGTGAGCATGCCCTTCATCGGGCGCTTGGTGAGCGACTGGGCGAAGGCGGACCAGCGCACAGTCATGGGCGCGGGGCGGGCGACGTCGCCGAAGATGACCGGCGGTTTCACATAGCGGGAACCGTAACTCTGCACCCAGCCGTTCGCGGTGAAGGCGTAGCCATCGAGTTGTTCGCCGAAATACTCGACCATGTCGTTGCGCTCGAATTCGCCGTGAACGAGCACATCGAGACCGATCTCCTCCTGGAAACGCACGCAGGCGGCGGTCTCGGCTTCGAGGAATTTTTCGTAGTCGGCGGTGGAGATGGCGCCTTTCTTCCACTGGGCGCGGGCGGCGCGGACCTCGGCGGTCTGCGGGAAGGAGCCGATGGTGGTCGTGGGCAGCGAGGGCAGGCGGAGGCGTTCGCGCTGGGCTTGCTGGCGTGCGGGGAATTCCGATCCGCGGCGGAGGTCGGACGCGGTGACGCGGGAGGCGCGCTCCTTCACGGCGGGGCGGTGGACGCGCGGACTGGCGCGGCGCGAGGCGAGGGCGGCGCGGTTGGCGGCGAGCGCCTCGGCGGCGGTGCGGGAGGCGGGGTTGGTCACGAGATCGCGGAGGGTGACGACCTCGGCGAGTTTCTCCTCGGCGAAGGCGAGCCAGCCGCGGAACTCGGCGTCGAGGGAGGTCTCGTTGCGCAGGGTGACGGGGGTGTGCTGCAGCGAGCACGACGGGGCGACCAGCAGGCGGTCGGGGCCGAGGAGATCGGCGGCCTTTTGCAGGAGCGGACGCGCGGCGTCGAAGTCGGTGCGCCAGATGTTGCGACCGTCCACGAGGCCGAGGGACAGCTTTTTGTTCCGATCACCGTGGCGGGGGAACTCGCGCAGAACGGTGTCGAGTTCGCGCGGGGCGCGGGTGACGTCGATGTGCAGCGCGGCGACGGGCAGGCGGAGGAAATCGAGAAGGTTGTCACGAAGTCCGCCGAAGTAGGAGGCGACGAGCAGTTTCAGCGACGGAGCGGCGGCGGCCAGGCGCGCGTAGGCGGAGGCGAGGGCGGCGCGTTGGGCGGGCGCAAGGTCGAGCGCGCAGACGGGTTCGTCGAGCTGGACCCACTCGGCGCCGAGGGCGGCGAGTTTTTGGAGAACCTGCTCGTAAACGGGGAGCAGCTTTTCGAGGAGCGTCCAGCGGTCGAAGTGCGGGTGTTTGGCGTCGTGGACTTTGCCGAGCGACAGGTAGGTGACGGGGCCGACGAGGACGGGCTTGGTCTTGATGCCGAGGGTGAGGGCGTCGGAGAACTCATCGAAGATTTTTTGCGACGAGAGGGCGAAGGTGGTGCCGGCGTGGAATTCGGGGACGATGTAGTGGTAGTTCGTGTCGAACCACTTGGTCATCTCGCTGGCGAAGGTGGAGACGTGTCCGCAGGTGCAACATTCGGCATGGCCGTGGTCTTTTTTGGCGGAGACGCCGCGGGCGATGGCGAAGCGGGTGTCGAGATCGACGTCGCCGCCGGTCCAGCCGAAGCGGGGAGGGACGTTGCCGACGAGGCAGGTGAGGTCGAGGACCTGGTCGTAGAAGCTGAAGTCGTTGGACGGAATCAGGTCGATGCCGGCGGACTGTTGGGCGAGCCAGTGACGGTGGCGGAGGTCGCGCGCGGTGGCTTCGAGGCCGGCGCGGTCGAGCTGGCCGTGCCAGTAGGCTTCGGTGGCTTTCTTGAGCTCGCGCTTTTCGCCGATGCGAGGGTAGCCGAGGGTGTGCGTCAGGGTGGCTGACGGAGTGGTGGAGGATTTCATTTCTGCGATGACGGACGGTTTATGGTGGGAGCGGGCAGCCGGGTATTCGGACTCCGAGTTTGCGGCGGGTGTGAACCCGCGACCCGGCCCCTCGCCTTGGCCGTGCGCGGTGAGGCGGTGGCTGTGCTTTGCTCGTCCGGCGCGTGTTGGGCGCCGGCGGATGAGGGCAGGTGACTCGATACCGCAGCGCGACTGTCGCCGGTTCTCACGGCGTTCCCCGTCCGCTGCACACTCACGTCTCCGGAAGGGAGGCGATTTCAAACAACGAGCGGCAGTCGAGGGCGGGCGAGTAGGATTGTCAATACAACATATCAATAAATACGCATATGTTGATATGTTATTGGTATTCCTCGGGTGCGGACGCGAAAAAGCCCCGACGGAGTGGTCGGGGCTGCCGCAAGGGAGGCGGGCACGGCGGCCCGCCCTCCAGGGGGAACTTAGTGGACGGTGCGCAGTTGGACGCTGTTGACCAGGCGGTCGGCGGCGAGGATGTCGGTGGCGATGATGAGCTTGTCGCCGATCTGGATCTTGCCCTCCTTGCGGAGCAGGAAGATGGCGCTGCTGATCGTCTGGTCGGGATCGGAGTCGAGGGGGAGGAGGTAGGGCTCGACACCGCGGAGGAGGCGGAGCTGGCGGAGGACACCGACGGAGTTGGTCATCGCATAAACCGGGGCGAGGGCGGGGCGCAG
>Ga0068871_100002648_pt1 | contig 12227 bp, 9 predicted proteins | sample KBSMisM72_FD_72750 | JGI IMG/M metagenome (GOLD analysis project Ga0068871, IMG submission 72750) | Miscanthus rhizosphere microbial communities from Kellogg Biological Station, Michigan, USA - KBS Miscanthus M7-2 | ecosystem: Host-associated > Plants > Roots > Rhizosphere > Soil ... | reverse complement strand
TAATAGGTCTTTCGGAAAACTACACCCTAAGAGTGTGGGAGACCGGAACACTTCGCGAGTTAGCTCCGCTGAAAATACCGCACGGCGGATCGTTCGGGACTTTCGCCGATGCGTTTGCTTCCTTCAGCGAAGACGGCAAGAAGATCGCAACCAGTGGCTTTGATACCGAGACAATCATCTGGGAGACGGAGACTGCAAAACAGTTGTCGAAGTTGAGCGGTCGAACAAACATGGCATACAACGTGGCGTTCAGTTCCGACGGCACGCAACTGGCTGCGGGAGGACGCACTCGTTGGGACCTTCGCACCGGCCGCGGATTACGCGTGAGTCCCGCCGACCTCGATCGCACTTACCCGATCCCAAGTCCTGATGGTCGATTGCTTGCAGTGATGAAAGCCAACAATCCTGTACTGACGCTGTTGGAAGCAGAGACGGGTCGTGAACTTAAAGCTCTGACTCCTTCCGGATCTCCTGGTGTGGTCGAACGTGCACGGTTCAATCAAGACGGAACCATGATTGTCGTGACATACGGCCCCAACCCCGATACAGCGATCTCTTCGACAGCGCCGATGCACAGAAGCACGGTAAAGATCTGGGACGTTAAATCAGGAAATGAGTTGCAAACGATTGTGCCGGACAACTCTCCAGTCGACTCGGATTTCAGTAAAGACGGCCGCGTTCTCGCGACGATCGGCTCAATGGGAGAAATCTCTCTCTGGGATACACAGTCAGGAAGCAAGTTGCGCGATCTCACTTCGTCGCCGATGAAATCACTGACGAACATCATGAACACTCAAACGTCGGGAAGTCGAACCAAGATGCCCAACATAGCCAACATGCCTAACATGGCTGAGATGGCTGACATGATGACCAACATGATCGGAAGTATGTCGGCTGGAACGATGGGCCGCAAAGTTACCTCTCTTGCGTTCAGTCCGGATGGACGAATTCTCGCAACTGGCGGTGTTCAATCGAAATCCAATATAGACGTTGCCGCGATGATGAGCGGAGCGACGCAAAAAGGATCAAAGAAATCGAAACAACCTCAGGACCCGGCCGATTTGATGAAGGATCTCAAAGTAGAGGCAATTGCACAGTTGCAACTTTGGGATGTGACTAGCGGTCAGGAAATCGCATCACTCAAAGGACACGGACGTGCTGTAACAAAGGTTGCTTTCAGCCGCGACGGCAAACTGGTCGCCACCAGCAGCAACGACAACATCATCACGATCTGGGACATCGCATCGCAACGTGAACTCAAATCGTTAAGCGGACACACAGCCAGTATCGAATCAATAGATTTCAGTCCCGACAATCATCTGCTCGCTTCAGCGGGAGAGGACGGTGCAACATTTCTTTGGGACACAAACACCGGCGAACATCTGTTGACGCTGATCTCACTCGACGATGGTGGCGAATGGATGGTTGTCACCCCGCAAGGTTTGTTTGACGGCACACCTTTAACGTGGAACCAAATTCTGTGGCGTTATAACCAGGAGACATTCAACGTCGCGCCGATAGAGTGGTTCTTCAATGAGTTCTACTATCCCGGGTTACTCGCAGACATCTTTGCCGGTAAGCGTCCACAAGTTGCCCAGGACGTGTCGAAGAAAGATCGCCGGCAACCCGTAGTGAAACTTTCTATTGTCGGCGACACTCCGGCGGACGGAATCACTTCTCGCACCGTGAAAGTGAAGCTCGACATCACGGATGCGCAGGCAGACAAAGACAATCCGAAAGGAAGCGGGGCTCGCGACCTTCGTCTATTTCGGAACGGCTCGCTTGTGAAGGTCTGGCATGGTGATGTCTTAAATGGTCAATCGGCAACATCACTCGAACAGGAGATCACTGTCACTGCTGGACCAAATCGACTCGTCGCCTACGCATTCAACAGAGACAATGTGAAGAGCAAAGATGCGCCGTTGGAGTTTCAGGGCGCGGCGAGTCTGAAGCGAAAAGGCGTTGCCTACGTCATCGCTATTGGTGTCAATGAATACGAAAACAGTCAATACAATTTGAAGTATGCAGTAGCCGACGCTCAAAGTTTCGGGACTGAACTCCGTGCTCGCGAAACTCAAGTGGGGGAGTTTGAGCGCATTGAAGTGATAACCCTCGTCAATGAAGAAGCCACGAAGGCAAACATTATTTCTTTATTGAAGCGACTGGGTGGAGCAGCAGGCCCGCCGAGCTTGAAAGCTGGCTCGTTAGACTCCTTGAAAAAAGTAGAACCCGAAGATTCGGTCATCATTTATTACGCCGGACACGGGACAGCCCAGCAAACACGCTTCTATCTCATTCCGCACGACCTTGGTTACAAAGGCGAACGAACTAAGCTCGACCAGCAGGGTCTGAACACAATTCTTGCGCACAGTATTTCAGACGTTGAGTTGGAGGAAGCGGTTGAAGGACTCGATGCTGGCCACCTGTTGCTGATCATTGATGCATGTAATTCCGGACAGGCGCTGGAAGCGGAAGAAAAGCGTCGTGGTCCAATGAACTCTAAAGGCCTGGCACAACTCGCCTACGAGAAGGGAATGTATATCCTTACCGCAGCACAGAGTTTTCAGGCTGCATTAGAGGCCGCTCAACTTGGACATGGATTGCTAACGTATGCGCTCGTCGAGGAAGGGTTGAAAACTCCAGTCGCCGACAAGGAACCGAAGGACGGAGTTCTCATTGCCCGTGAATGGTTGGATTACGCAACAGAGCGTGTACCACAGATGCAGGAGCAGAAGATGAATGAAGGCCGTGGTGTAGGATTGGCCATTGCGTTCACAGAGGGTGAGAAAGATATTGCCGATCCACAAAAGCGAAGTGTACAGCGGCCGCGAATTTTCTATCGTCGCGAGATGGAAGCGAATCCGTTGGTAATCGCGAAACCCTGATGAGTCCGCGACGCGGACGTCTGACAATAGCCCAGCACTTCAGTGCTGGGAACACGAACACCAGAGTTCACGGTAGTCCGTGAGGCGGACGACTGAAAGTAACCCGGCACTTTAATGAAATGGAAAGCAAACTTCCGCGATCGATCTCTAATACTGTTCTACCGAAACACGTACCTCGGATCGTAAACGACATGATGCTTGTCTAGTAGCTTAATGAACTCTTCTTTGAACGTGCGTTTGCGATGATGTTCCTTCTGCCGTTCGATGTATGCAATCGTGCGGGCTACTTGTGACGCGCTTACACTGAAAGCTCCATATCCTTCCTGCCATTCGAATTTCTTTAGGTGGCGAAATTCATCATGAATCCATTTTGATGACCCGCCCTTAATCAATTGCACTGCCTTGGCAAAACTCATGGTTGAAGGTAAAGACAGCAAGGCGTGAACGTGATCAAAAACGCCTCCGATGGCCAACGCCTTCATTCGATGTTCTCTCGCTATTCCACCGATGTAGGGCCAGAGACGTGATTCCAAGTCGCTATTAATCCAGGGATAGCGTTCCTTGGTGCTGAAAGTGCAATGCATGAGATTACTAACGTAAGAGTGAGACATTGTGAGGTCCTTTCGAGTGAGTGAGGTTATAACCCGGACGCTTTAATGGGTCAGTCGTCCGCTTCACGGACTAGTCTAACATGGTCGCCTTTCCCAGCAGTGAACTGCTGGGCTATTTCCAGCCGTCCGCTTCACGGACTATTTAACTTTTCGTTTCGCTTTTCCCAGCAGTGAACTGCTGGGCTATTATCAGTCGTCCGCTGCGCGGACTTCTCTCAACGCTATGTCAGCAATCGGTAAATCAGTCCCCCGCAAAGAAGGCCGGAAGAAGGTCACCGGTCAGGCCTTATATATCGATGACCTGACTTTTCCCGGCATGCTGCATGGTGTAACTGTTCGCAGTCCGGCCGCGCGTGGAACAATCAAAAGCATCAGCTTCGAAGGCAACATTCCCTGGGATGAGTTTGTCATCGTCACCGCCACTGATATTCCCGGCGCTAATCACGTCGCCCTGATTCTCGACGATCAGCCTTACCTCGCTGACGGAGTCGTCAACCATCCGGAAGAACCTGTTCTCCTTCTCGCGCACAAGGACAAGTACCTGCTGGAAGAAGCACGGCGCAATGTGAAGATCGAAGTCGAGGAGCTTCCTGCAATTTTTTCTTTGGTCGAATCGCTCAGCAAGAAACAGATCATCTGGGGCGACGACAACGTCTTCAAGAAGTTTCTCGTAGACAAGGGGAACGTTGACGAAGCCTGGGCCAGTGCAGACTTCATTGTTGAAGGCGAGTACGAAACAGGCGCCCAGGAACAACTGTACATTGAAAACAACGGGGCGATCGCAGTCGCAAATCCTAACGAAGGCGTCACAGTCTGGGGCTCTATGCAGTGCCCGTATTACGTTCACAAAGCGCTCATTAAGTTGTTCGCGCTTCCGGATCACAAGATACGCGTTATCCAAACGGAGACGGGTGGCGGCTTTGGTGGCAAGGAGGAGTATCCCTCACTGATCGCCGGCCACGCTGCTTTGCTGGCATGGAAGTCCGGCAAGCCTGTGAAGATGATCTACGACAGAGCGGAAGACATGGTCGCTACAACAAAGCGACATCCATCGCGCACACGTCACAAAACTGGCGTGACCAGGGACGGCAAACTAGTCGCGATGGAGATAGATTTTGTGATCGATGGAGGCGCGTACTGCACGCTATCACCTGTGGTTCTTTCGCGCGGCACTATTCACGCGGCTGGCCCTTACTTCTGTCCGAACGTTCGCATCAATAGTCGTGCAGTGGCGACCAACGTTCCACCACATGGCGCATTTCGAGGCTTCGGCGCGCCCCAGAGCATTTTTGCTCTCGAACGCCACATGGAGCAAGTTGCAAAAGCGGTTGGACTTGCGCCTGATGAATTTCGCCGTCGTAACTTCATTCACGAAGGTGAGACAACTGCAACAAACCAAATCATTCGCGAACGTGTAGACATGAATGGCCTGCTGGACCGAGCTTTTGAAATCAGCGATTACCACAAAAAGCGGGCACGGTTTGCCCGTGAAAATCACGCCACTGAAGACCAACTCGTGCAACAACTGGTCGACGTGGGACAGATCAGCGAGCGAGAAGCTGACACTCCTATGTTTCGCAACGTCATCCGACAGGCAGTGGGTGCGCCTGGGTCAAACATTAAGCGAGGGATCGGCTTCGCGTCATTCATGCATGGCGCCGGTTTTACTGGTTCGGGCGAGGTCTATCTGCAATCGGTAGTTGATGCCGAAGCTACTGTTGACGGAAAGGTTCACGTCTTAGCGGCAAGCACTGAGATCGGACAAGGCACCAACACGATCTTTTCACAGATCGCTTCGGAGGCTCTTGGCATCGACTCAGACATGATCGTGATTGAGCAACCGGACACTGGCAAGGTTCCTAACAGTGGGCCAACCGTTGCGTCACGCACGTCAATGGTTGTCGGCAAGCTGGTTGAATCGGCTGTCCTGGGTTTGAAGCAAACACTGGTCGGCAGCGGTTTGCTCCGCGAAGCGTACAGCCAGTCAGAATTTCAGAAAGCTTGTGCTGAGTACATCGCCAGGTTCGGTCCTCTAAAAACTTCAGCGACATATCAACCTCCGCCCAACGTTCATTGGAACGACGAGAAGTACCAGGGCGATGCCTATGGCGCGTTTGCCTGGGCTGTTTACGTTGCGGAAGTTTCTTTTGATGAACTGACGTATGAAGCGCGTGTCGAAGACTTTGTCGCACTTCAGGAGGTTGGCAGAGTCATCAATCCTGTGTTGGCGGCGGGACAAATTGAAGGCGGAGTCGCGCAGGCAATTGGCTTCACGCTATTTGAAAACGTCGTTTGGAAGAACGGCCGCATGGCAAATAGCCAGATGACCAACTACATTATTCCTACCCCCGCCGACATTCCACCAATCAGAGTCTTCTTCGAAGAGACTCCCTACGCTTACGGTCCGGGCGGCGCAAAAGGGATCGGTGAACTACCCATGGATGGCGCAGCGCCGGCGATACTAAACGCGATCGAACACGCGACGGGAATGAGTTTGAACCGAGTTCCACTTATGCCCGAGATGTTGATGGAAGAATCGATCAACGCTGACTTCTAGCTACTCTCCAGGTTTAATACCTTCCACTGCCGCACGGATCGTTGAGATTGACCTACGCAAGCGCGGCCAACTGGTCGTCATTAGAACAACTATCGCTAGCTTCCGGCCAAAAACGCCTTGCTGATAACTCATCTGCTGGTCGGTGTAATTAATAGATCGAACAAGCTTTCAGCAGAATTCAACAACTCACCATTCTTCATTGTGGACCAGCCAAGTTCAAAAGCTGTCACAACTGAATGTGGATGCAGGTGGTCCCGCAGAGGGATCGGCGTTCCCTGATCGAAAATGATTCGCATGGTTGTGAGGAGTTGACTAAGCTTCTGTCAAACTATGTTGCTCTGCAAATGTGAGGACGTTTTTCACCTGCTCTATCGCTACATCGGGAAACCATTCCACAAACTGGTCGATCGTCGCGCCTGATTCCAGGTTTTCAAACAGTGCGCGGACCGGAACCCGAGTACCGCGAAAGACCCAAGCCCCGCTCACCTTTTCGTCTGATCGCTCAACTGCAGAGCAATTACTCCAATCCAACATGTCTACATGGTATGCTTGCTCGCATCTCGAGGCAAGAAACGATGACCAGCAAGAGCCTCTTCAACTTCAAAGTCAATAATCAGATCAAAACAGTCGAAACGTTTCCCATGGCACGACTTCTCGACGTGTTACGTGAGGACCTTCAGTTGACTGGGACCAAAGAAGGTTGTGGTGAAGGCGAATGTGGAGCTTGCACTGTGATTCTCAACGGGCGCATCGTTAATAGCTGTCTGATTCCGATTTCACAAGTAGACGGAACCGAGATCACAACCATCGAGGGCGTTGCTCACGAAGGTCAACTTCACGATGTCCAACAGGCATTCATCGATCACGGCGGAGCTCAGTGTGGCATATGTACACCAGGAATGATTCTCGCCGCATTGGATCTTCTTAAGCGCAACCCGACGCCAACTGAGATCGATATCCGAAACGGCCTCGCAGGAAATCTTTGCCGGTGCACCGGTTACATGAAGATTTTTGAGTCCGTTGTTCGCGCCTGTCAGACTTAGTGAATGATATTGTTTTAATCTCTGTGCTTCTCTGTGTCTCTGAGACTTCTTAGAAACGCGTCGCTCACAAGCTTGTCCATGCTGGAATATATAAGCCGTCAAGCTGAACAAGTTAGGAATGGTAGTTTACCCCCGCTGCTTTTTGAACTTAGGTTGAATGAGCTTTGCTAGCGGGGGTAAACCACACCTCCCTAACTTGTTCAAATTTGAAGTTTCATTTGTTATCTGCGTGTCTTGGACAAGCAGCGCAACTCTGTGGTGGGTCAAGGATCTTTCTTCAACACAGAGGCGCACAGTAAAAGACCAGAAGTCAGTTTTTGTTTTGAGTTTGTCTCCATGCGAGGCTACGTACCCAAGTATCAACTAACCACACCCGCTTCACTCGCTGAGGCCCTTGCGATGCTCGCGAATGAACCAGGTGTCTGGAAACCGTTTGCCGGCGGCACTGACCTAATGGTCTTACTCGAATCCGGAAATCTCAAACATCACAACTACATCAACATCTGGCACCTTCATGAACTGCGCCAAATCGAAGTTTCAGAGCAACACATCACACTCGGCGCACTCACGACATACTCTGACATTCAACAACACCCCGTCCTGCGCGACGAGTTTCCAATACTTTGCCAGGCGGCAAGCGAGACTGGTGGACTTGCCATTCAAAACCGCGGCACGCTGGGCGGCAACATAATCAACGCCTCGCCTGCCGCAGATTCTCCACCGGCATTACTCGCGTATGACGCAGAGATCGAACTGACATCCGAAAGTGGTACTCGGTGGATTCCTTATCACGGCTTTCACACCGGCTATAAAACAATGCTGATGGGCTCGGACGAACTGCTAACAAGAATTCGTCTGCCACGTGAAAGCACCAACTGTTACCATTACTATAGGAAGGTCGGCACGCGGAAGGCCCAGGCTATTTCCAAGGTCTGCCTCGCTGCTGTTGGTTGGAAACGAGATCATCGCATCAGCGACGTGAGGATCGTGCTGGGTAGCGTCGCGCCAATCGTAATTCGTTGCGTACATACCGAAGATACACTTCGCGACAAAGCAATCAGTCCGGAAACGATCAAGCTCGCGAGAGAGTGTTTGATTAACGAGATCACTCCAATCGACGACATACGATCCACCGCATCTTACCGTCAGCGAGTAGCCGCAAATCTACTGACGGACTTTTTAGAAAAACTCCAGATCGACTAAGCAAACAAAACGACCTCTAAGGAAAACTCCATGACAAACAACCCCCAGATCCCCTTTCAACGTGGCGTAGTTCAACCTGTGGAATGCCTCAAGGCCGGTTGGAATCTCATTCGTAATCAGTACTGGCTTTTCGTGGGACTGTGTGCTGTCGGCATGCTCATCGGGTCTTCAGTTCCACTCGGAATTCTTATGGGACCAATGATGTGTGGTTTGTATTTGGCGTTTTTCCGTGTGCGTCGCGGGCTACCAATTGAGTTCGGCACATTGTTCAAAGGCTTCGACTACTTTGGTCAGAGCGTAGTCGCGTCGTTGCTTCACGTGATACCAATCACTGCCGTAGTCATCGCCGCATATATATTCCTGTACGTTGGTATGTTCGCCGCAATGATCGCGGCGTCCGCAGCCGGAGAAAATGCAGCACCCTTTGCGGGCATCGGAATTTTTCTGATCTTCATGCTCTTCTTCATTGTGATTTTCCTGGTCGTCATTTTCATCTCGATCGGATTTACCTTCGCGTACCCGTTGATCGTCGATCGCGGCATGCAAGGCTTCGACGCAGTCAAGTTAAGTTGGCGCGCGGCCTTTGCGAATTTTTGGCGTCTACTCGGCATGTCTTTGCTTGGCGGTTTGCTGGGCATTGTCGGCATAGCGTTGTGCTATGTAGGAATATTTCTCGTGTTTCCAATAACTCTTGCAGCCGTCGCTGCTGCATACGAACAAGTATTTGGCTTAAGTAACGTTGGTGAGGTCGCTCCAAATCTACCGCCTCCTCCTCCCAGCTTTTGAGTTGAATGAATCACGACTTAATTATTCGCGCGCGACGTGTTGTGTTTGAAGACCACGTCGCACCCGCATCTATTCACATTCGCGATGGGCGAATCACGTCTGTTGGATCTTTTGACCAGGTCGGTAACCACGGTGACCTGATCGATGTGGACGATCAGTCCGTAGTAATGCCAGGACTTGTCGATACACACGTCCACATCAATTCCCCGGGTCGTACGGAGTGGGAAGGCTTTGAGACAGCAACCAAAGCCGCCGCCGCAGGCGGTGTTACGACGTTGATTGACATGCCACTCAACTCGATTCCACCCACCACAACAACCCCAGGGTTTGAAGCAAAGTTGGCTACAGCTAAGAACAAGTGCTATGTCGACGTAGGATTTTGGGGAGGAATTGTTCCTGGCAATACAGGAGAGTTAGCTCCGCTGAAACGAGCGGGGGTTGTTGGTTTCAAATGTTTCCTGGTCCCCTCCGGCATCGATGAGTTTCCGCACGTAACTGAACAAGAATTGCGCGAAGCAATGCCCGAGCTTACACGGTTGGGCGCGCTCTTGATCGTTCATGCCGAATTGCCCGGCCCGATTGTGACGGCTGCTGTCAACAATAATGCCCCTGATGATTACTCCACCTTTCTCTCATCCCGTCCTAAGAAGGCCGAAAACGATGCGATCGACTTGATGATTCGTTTAAGCCGGGAGCATGGCACACGTGTTCACATCGTTCATCTGTCCTCAGCGGACGCGATTCCAATGATTCGTGAGGCTCAAGCTGACGGAGTAAAGATCACAGCCGAGACGTGTCCACACTATCTTCACTTTGCTGCCGAAGAAATTCCTGCCGGAGCAACAGAATTCAAATGCTGTCCGCCGATAAGAGAAGCGCAGAATCGAGAAGAGCTGTGGAAAGGCCTTAAGGATGCAACCATAGATTTCGTTGTGTCGGATCATTCACCCTGTCCTGCCACCATGAAACGTCGCGACACCGGCAACTTTCTCGAAGCGTGGGGTGGAATCGCGTCCCTTCAATTGCGACTACCCGTTGTTTGGACCGAAGCTCAGAAGCGTGGCCACGGTTTTCATGATCTGGTTACGTGGCTATGCAGTCGACCTGCCGAACAAGTTGGATTGCAGAAACGGAAGGGCCGAATCGCGCAAGGTTTCGACGCAGATCTTATCGTGTGGGATCCGGAAGAGAGGTTTGCCGTTGAAGCATCAAACTTGTTTCATCGCCACAAAATCAGTCCTTATGTTGGTGAGAACTTGAGTGGTGTCGTACGAAAGACTTTTCTTCGCGGTAGAAAAATATATGATGGGCGAGATATTGACGAACCACCTGGAGGCATGTTTTTGCTGAACTAGAAAGGCACTCTATGTCAGAGATTGAATGGGCGGCCACTGAAGATGCACATGTAAGAGAGATGTTTGGCGGAACTATTCGTGTACGAACCTTGTGGGTAGCCGCCAGCGGAGCAAAGGCCCAGGTTGTAGAACTTGATGCTGGATCATGCTGGGAAGGAATTGATGTACACGAACCCGGTCCAGAGGAAGTTTACGTTGTATCGGGCGTCTTCAACGATGGCGTGCGCGATTATCCGGCCGGCACATTCATCCACAACCCGGCAGGTTCGTCGCATGTACCGCAATCGAAAACTGGCTGCACGATCTTCCTTTTCTATCCGGAAGGATGACGATGGACTTCACGGAACTGATCGATCTGGCTTCGGAGCGCCTGGGTGGCGCCGTGCTCATCGCCAATGATGACTTCTTTGCCCCTAAGGAGAATTTACTTAAAGCTTCGACACCCATTTTTATCGACGGAAAATACACCGACCGTGGTAAGTGGATGGACGGGTGGGAAAGTCGACGCCGACGCACCCCTGGTTTTGATTGGTGCATCATCAGGCTGGGGCTCCCGGGTATTGTTCGTGGTGTAGTTGTTGATACGAGTTTCTTTCGCGGAAACTATCCCGAGCATTGTTCGCTTGAAGCAACCACATTTGATGGCCTCCCAACCGAGGAAGAGCTTACAGATGAATCAGTGAAGTGGATGCCAATCCTCCCGCAGATGCAACTCGCCGGGGACTCTCAAAATCCTTTTCCCATCGATTACAACGAAAGAGTCACACATCTTCGCTTCAAGATTTATCCCGATGGTGGTGTCGCGAGATTACGCGTCTATGGTGAAGTGGCGCCGAACTGGAACCGACTTCGGCAGGTTGGAGGTTATATCGATCTCGCTGCGGTCGAGAACGGGGGCCTGGTACTGTCTTGTAGCGACATGTTCTTTGGACACAAACACAATCTGATCATGCCGGGGCGCGCTGCAAACATGAGTGATGGCTGGGAAACTAAAAGACGTCGAGGACCAGGACACGATTGGGTAATTATCAAGCTTGGTTCTATGGGCCACATTCATCATGTTGAAGTCGATACGTCACACTTCAAAGGTAATTATCCAGAGAGTTGTTCTCTTGAGGCTTGTAATGCGGAAGGGCTGCCTAATGAAAGTTTGACGGAGTTGATTGTGCCCTGGGCCAATGTGTTGGTGCGAACAAAGCTTCAAGCACACACGCGACACTATTTCGATAAGGAGCTACTCGACGCTGGCGTGGTCTCACATCTTCGTTTCAATATCTTTCCGGATGGTGGTGTCAGCAGACTTCGCGTGTACGGCACACTGGCTTGAGAACTTTCTGAGTAATGATTCGCCTGGACTGGTTAAATAATCTCTCTGAAGAAGAAGCTTCCAACGAGTTGCTCAAGTGCTGTGGCTCGCAGAACTGGGCACGGCAAATGGGTTCGAGTCGACCCATTGGCAGTTTCGAGGAGTTAATTCAGAAGGCCGAGACAGTCTGGTGGAATCTCGATCGCAATGATTGGTTAGCTGCATTTCGCAGTCATCCGAAGATTGGTGAGAACAAAGCAGCAGCAACGGTCTCCACTCAGTCTCAGGGTTGGTCCGGTCAAGAGCAGGCGGGAATCCATGGCGCCGCGACGCAGACGCTCGATGAACTGGCAAAACTGAATGGCGAATATGAGAAAAAGTTTGGCTTCATTTTCATTGTATGCGCCACCGGCAAGTCCTCGGACGAGATGCTTGCAATTCTCAAGTCGAGGATTGGAAATGATCTGGAAACCGAACTGCC
>Ga0068871_100002647_pt1 | contig 12227 bp, 8 predicted proteins | sample KBSMisM72_FD_72750 | JGI IMG/M metagenome (GOLD analysis project Ga0068871, IMG submission 72750) | Miscanthus rhizosphere microbial communities from Kellogg Biological Station, Michigan, USA - KBS Miscanthus M7-2 | ecosystem: Host-associated > Plants > Roots > Rhizosphere > Soil ... | reverse complement strand
GCGTATCCGCGTGCAGCTTGACGACGATCGATTCGACGACCTGGGACGCCGCCTGCGCGACGCCGGCCTGGGTCGCCATGACCACCGCCACCGCAGCCGCCGCCAGCCAACCGGCGAAGGACGCGAGGAATGATTGCCGAGGGAAATTACGTCGCAACGAGGATGCTCTGCCGCCGTGGGTCACGATGGAAGTCGGGTCGTATAGGGGGAAGGCCCATCGTACTTCGGTGTCCCGACGGCGGGCAACCGCTGCGACCGGGGAACGGCGCCGTCCGTCGCCGGGGGGTTCCGGGGGCATCGGCTCGCGGCCGACGGTCCGGGAAGGCCACGGTTCCCCTTCAAATCTCCCCTGTTTTCTGCTATTATTCGTTCAGATAAGCAGTAGAAATGGGCTGGGCAACAGCCCATTTTTTTTTGGCACAGCCTGCGGCAACGACGGGCGAAAGCCGGGGAAAAGGCAGCACGGGCGGAAGAACGGCGATGAATCTTGGCGAGCTCCTGGAGCGCACGCTACCCCCGATGGGGTACGAGCTGGTCGATTGGGAGAGTTCCCCCAAGGGCCGGTATGTCCGCGTCTTCATCGACAAGCCCAAGGGCGTGAGCGTCGAGGATTGCGCTCGCGTGAGCCGCCAGCTCACCCGCCTCTTCGCCGTCGAGAACGTCGATTTCGAACGGCTGGAGGTGTCGTCGCCGGGGTTGGATCGGCCGCTGCGAAAGGCAGAGGATTTTCAGCGATTCGCGGGCGAGGAAGCCGAGTTCCGGCTCGCCAATCCGGTGGCGAACGTACGGCGCATGAAGGGCATCCTGCAGGGCTTTGCCGACGGCGCCGTCGTCGTCGAAACCGCGCAGGGGATACAAACGATTCCGCTCGCCGACATCGATCGCGCGCGGCTCGTACCGAAGATCGAGTGGAGAAAGGCACCATGAATCGCGAATTGCTGCTGCTGGTCGACGCGCTTGCGCGCGAGAAGAATGTCGCGAAGGAAATCGTCTTCACGGCGCTCGAATCGGCGCTCGCGTCGGCGACGAAAAAGCGTTTCACCGAGGAGATCGACGCGCGCGTGTCGATCGACCGCGAGACCGGCGACTACGATTCCTTCCGGCGCTGGACCGTCGTGCCCGACGAGGAGCACGAGGAGCCCGCCTATCAGATCGCGATCACCGATGCCGGCGAGCGCGGCACCGACTTGAAGCTCGGCGACGTCATCGAGGAGCCGCTCGAGCCCGTCGAGTTCGGCCGTATCGGCGCGCAGGCAGCGAAGCAGGTGATCCTGCAGAAGATCCGCGACGCCGAGCGCGAGCAGATCCTCAACGATTTCCTGGAGCGGCAGGACAATCTCCTCACCGGCACGGTGAAGCGCATCGAGCGCGGCAACGTCATCGTCGAGTCCGGCCGCATCGAGGGCGTGATTCCGCGCGACCAGCTGATCCCGAAGGAAATGCTGCGCGTCGGCGACCGCATCCGCGCATTCGTGACCAAGATCGACCGCACGGCGAAGGGGCCGCAGCTCATCCTGTCGCGCATCGCGCCGGAATTCCTGATGCGCCTCTTCGAGCTCGAAGTGCCGGAGATCGAGGAAGGCCTGATCGAGATCAAGGCCGCCGCGCGCGACCCGGGCATCCGCGCCAAGATCGCGGTGAAGTCGAACGATCCCCGGCTCGATCCTCAAGGCACGTGCATCGGCATGCGCGGCTCGCGCGTCACCGCGGTGACGAACGAGCTCGCCGGCGAGCGCGTGGACATCATTCTCTTCTCCGAAGACCCCGCCAAGTTCGTCATCAACGCGCTGGCGCCGGCCGAGATCTCGTCGATCGTGGTCGACGAAGAGAAGCACAGCATGGACGTCGTCGTCGACGAGGAGAATCTCGCGATCGCGATCGGCCGCCTGGGCCAGAACGTGCGCCTCGCCTCCGAGCTCACCGGTTGGGAGCTGAACCTGATGAGCGTCGAGGATTCGCAGAAGAAGCACGACGAGGAAGGGACGCGTCTGCGCCAGCTCTTCATGGACAAGATCGACGTCGACGAGGAAGTGGCGGACATCCTGATCGGCGAGGGCTTCACCTCGCTCGAGGAGATCGCCTACGTGCCGTTGAACGAGATGCTCGAGATCGAGGCCTTTGACGCCGACACGGTGAACGAGCTCCGCAGCCGCGCGCGCAACGCGCTCCTCACGGACGCGATCGTGCGCGAGGAGAACGTCGAGAACGTCGAGGAGGCGCTGCTCAACCTCGAGGGCATGGACACGGAGATCGCCAGCGCGCTCGCCGTGCACGGCATCACGACGCGCGACGCGCTCGCCGATCTCGCGGGCGACGAGCTGGTCGAGCTCACGGGAATTGCGGAAGACCGCGCGCAGGAATTGATCATGAAGGCGCGCGCGCATTGGTTCGAAGACGCGCCGGCCGAGGCAGGCGCGGATCTGGCTGCGGCGCCCAGGCACTAGAGCATTGCGCGACGGGAACACGAGGCAAGCGGGGGACGCATATGGCGCACACGACGATTGAACAATTCGCGACGGAGTTGAAGCTTCCGCCCGGCGCGCTGATCGAGCAGCTCGCCAAGGCGGGCGTCTCCGGCAAGGCCGAGGGCGATGGCTTGTCCGAACAGGACAAGACGAAGCTCCTCGAGTACCTGCAGAAGCAGCACGGCGCGGCCGGCGAGCCGAAAAAGAAGATCACCCTCACCAGAAAGCAGACGACCGAGATCAAGGCCGCCGGCACCACCGGCAAGGGGCGCACGATCCAGGTCGAAGTGCGCAAGAAGCGCGTGTTCGTGAAGCGCGACGAATCCGAGGCGGCGCCGCCCGTGGAGGAGCCGGCGCAGAAGACTGTCGCCGCCCCCGTCATCAGCGCCGAGGAGCTTGCCGCGCGCGAAGCCGAGGAGAAGAAGGCGCAGGAGCTCATCGCCCGCCAGCAGGAAGAGGTGCAGAAGAAGCAGGAGCAGGTGGTCAAGCGCAAGACGAAGAAGGAGCGCGAAGCCGAGGAAGCCGCCGCCAAGGCTGCGGCGGATGGTGTTGCTGCCGCGGCCGCCGAAGCGGCGAAGGCGACGGAGGCCACTGCGAAGACCGGCAAAGCGGCGCCGGCGAAGGCCCCGACCGAAGGCACGCTGCACCGTCCCGCGGCCAAGCCGGGCGAGCGCGCGAAGCCGGTCAAGAAGAGCGGAGCCGGGTTCCAGGAAGAGGCGGCGCGGCGACGCGCGCTCAAGCTGCGCGGCGACGTCACCGGCGGCACGGCTGCAGTGGGCTGGCGCCAGCCGAAGGTCGGCGGGCGGCGTCACGACGAGGAGGCCGGCGAAGGCGCCGCGCCGAGCGCAACGGCGCCGGTCATCCGCGACGTCACGATCCCGGAGACGATCACCGTCGCGGAGCTCGCGCGGAAGCTGTCGGTGAAAGCGGCCGAGGTCATCAAGGCGTTGATGAAGCTCGGCCAGATGGTCACGATCAACCAGGTGCTCGACCAGGAGACGGCGATCATCCTGGCGGCCGAAATGGGGCACAAGGCGAAGGCGGCGCCGCAGGACGATCCGGACGCGCTCCTCGCGGAATCGGAGACCACCGACGTCGAGGCCGAGCCGCGCCCGCCGGTCGTCACGGTGATGGGCCACGTCGATCACGGCAAGACGTCGCTGCTCGACACGATCCGCCGCACGCGCGTCGCGAGCGGCGAAGCGGGCGGGATCACGCAGCACATCGGCGCCTACCACGTGCAGACGAGCAAGGGCGTGATCACGTTTCTCGACACGCCGGGCCACGAGGCGTTCACGGCGATGCGCGCTCGCGGCGCGAAAGTCACCGACATCGTGATTCTCGTCGTCGCCGCGGACGACGGCGTGATGCCGCAGACGAAGGAAGCGATCGCGCACGCCAAGGCGGGCAACGTCCCGCTCGTCGTCGCGATCAACAAGGTCGACAAGCCCGAAGCCAATCTCGAGCGCGTGAAGCAGGAGCTGGTCGCCGAGAGCGTGATCCCCGAGGAATACGGCGGCGAGGCGCAGTTCATTCCCGTGTCGGCGAAGACCGGAGCAGGCATCGACGAGCTGCTCGACGCGATCTTGCTGCAGGCGGAAGTGCTGGAGTTGAAGGCGCCGAAGAACGCGCCCGCGCGCGGCATCGTCATCGAGTCGCGCCTCGACAAGGGCAAGGGCCCGGTCGCGACGGTGCTCGTCCATTCGGGCACTCTCAAGCGCGGCGACATCGTCCTGGCCGGCGCCGTGTTCGGCCGCGTGCGCGCGATGACCGACGAGAACGGCAAGGCGGTGTCGAGTGCCGGCCCGGCCATTCCCGTCGAAATCCAGGGTCTGTCCGACGTGCCGCTTGCGGGCGAGGACGTGATGGTGCTCGGCGACGAGCGCAAGGCGCGCGAGATCGCGCTCTTCCGACAAGGCAAGTTCCGCGACGTCAAGCTCGCGAAGCAGCAGGCGGCGAAGCTCGAGAACATGTTCGACCAGATGGCCGAGGACGCGATCAAGTCGCTCGCACTGATCGTCAAGGCCGACGTTCAGGGAAGCTACGAAGCTCTCGCGCAAGCGCTGACGAAGCTCTCGACCGCCGAGGTCAAGGTCAACATCGTGCACGCGGCGGTGGGCGGCATCACCGAGTCGGACGTCAACCTGGCGCTCGCCTCGAAGGCGGTCGTCATCGGCTTCAACGTCCGCGCCGACGTCGCGGCGCGCAAGCTCGCCGAGCACAGCGGTGTGGACATCCGCTACTACAACATCATCTACGACGCGGTGGACGAGGTGAAGGCGGCGCTGTCGGGCATGCTTGCACCAGACAAGAAGGAAAGCCAGATCGGGCTGGTCGAAGTGCGCGAGGTCTACAAGATCTCCAAGGTGGGGACCGTGGCCGGCTGCTACGTGCTGGAAGGCGTGGTCAAGCGCGGCTCGCGCGTGCGCCTCCTCCGCGACAGCGTCGTGATCCACGACGGCGAGCTCGATTCGCTCAAGCGCTTCAAAGACGACGTGCGGGAAGTGAAGGGCGGCTTCGAGTGCGGCCTGTCGCTCAGGAACTTCAACGACATCGAAAAGGGCGATCAACTCGAGGTCTACGAGATCGTCGAAGTCTCGCGGACGCTGTAGCCATGAAGAGGCACTCGCAGCGCGCGCAGCGCGTGGGCGAGCAGATCCAGCGCGAGCTGGCGGGATTGCTGCGCGACGCCGTGAAGGATCCGCGAGTAGGAAGGGTCACGGTGACGGCCGTCGAAGTCTCCGCGGACCTGTCGCACGCCAAGGTTTTCGTCACGCATCTCGCCGGCCAGGAGAGCGCCGACGAGGCGGTGCGCGCACTCCAGCACACCGCCGGCTTCCTGCGCACCGAGCTTTCGCACCGCTTGAAGCTCTACTCGGTGCCGCAGCTCCACTTCGCATACGACGATTCGATCGAGTCCGGCATGCGGCTGTCGCAACTGATCGACGAAGCCGTCGCGGCCGATCGCAAGTCCAACACTTGATGGCGGCCGAAGGCGGGCCGATGTGCCCACCGCGCCGCTCCCCACGCCGGCGGGTCGACGGCGTGCTCCTGCTCGACAAGCCGGCGGGACTCTCGTCCAACGCAGCGCTGCAGCGCGCGAAGCGCCTCTACGCGGCCGAAAAGGCCGGGCACACCGGGACGCTCGACCCCTTAGCGACGGGTCTCCTCCCACTCTGCTTCGGCGACGCGACGAAGTTCGCCCAGGTCCTGCTCGATGCAGCGAAGGAATACGTCGCCACGGTTCATTTCGGCGCGGCGACCACCACCGGCGACGCCGAGGGCGAAGTCCTGAGGACGAGCGACGCGTCGTTCTCGCGCTCGGATCTCGAATCGACGCTTCGGAGCTTCGTCGGTCCGATCGTCCAGATACCGCCCGTGTATGCGGCGCTCAAGCTTCGCGGCCGTCCCTACTACGAATACGCGCGCGCCGGCATCGACATTCCCCGAGCTCCGCGCACCGTCGAGATTGCCGCAATCGAGCTGATCGAGTGGTCGCCGCCGCGAGCGACGTTGCGGGTGGCGTGCGGCAAGGGGACTTATGTTCGCGTCCTGGCCGAGGACATTGCCGCGGCGCTCGGCTCGTGCGCGCACCTCGCGGCGTTGCGGCGCACGGTTTCCGGCCCCTTTGCGCTCAATGGCGCGGTGACGCTCTCGGCGCTGGAAGCGATGGACACCGCGGCACGCGACGCGCTCCTGCTGCCGCCCGATGCCCCGCTGTCGCTTGTCGCGCGGCTCGACGTGGACGCACCCACGGCACTGGCGCTCACCCAAGGCAGGACACCGGCGGCCCCTGTCGAAGCACACGGGACATTCCGATGCTACGGCCCGGTGGGACGCTTCGTCGGACTGGTCGAAGCGACTGGAGCGTCGTTACGTCCGCTGCGACTCGCCCGCGCGGACGCGCTTTCTGGAAAGGCGCTTGATTCCTAAGCACTTTCCGATGTACAATTCTACGTTTCCCCAAGCGAAAGCATGGCCGCGCTTTAAAACGCGCAACACCAACGCCGGGACCTCTGCCGGTCCCGCGCGCATTTCCAGAAGGATGACGACATGGCAGTTACGGTGCAGGAGAAGGCGAAAGTCATCGCCGATTACCAGCGAATCAAGGGCGACACGGGATCGCCCGAAGTGCAGGTCGCGCTGCTCACCGCGCGCATCAACGGTCTCAACGACCACTTCAAAGCCAACGTGAAAGACCACCACTCGCGGCGCGGACTGCTGCGCATGGTGTCGCGTCGCCGCAAGCTGCTCGACTATCTGAAGTCGCGCAATGCGGATGGCTACCGCACGCTGATCGAGAAGCTCGGGTTGCGCAAGTAGGCGCGCCTGGATTCCTCGAGCCGGTTTTCCCCGTCTGCCTTTCTGGTCGCGCGAGCGAACCATCGATGCTTCGCCAGGACCCGCGAATGGCTCCGTCGCGCCTCGACGCGACGCTCCCCTGAACCGTTGCAATGGCCGCGCCGATCGTGCGCGGCCATTTTCATTGCACAACTGAATGCTGAATTGAGGACAACGTGAACCCCACCAAAAAATCGATTCCCTACGGTCGCCATACCCTGACGCTCGAAACCGGAGAGATCGCCCGCCAAGCCGGCGGCGCGGTGCTCGTGAGCCTCGACGACACGGTCGTCCTCGTCACCGCGGTGGCCCGGCAGGAGGCCAAGGCCGGCCAGGACTTCTTTCCGCTGACGGTCGACTACCAGGAAAAGACCTACGCTGCCGGCAAGATCCCCGGCGGCTTTTTCAAGCGCGAAGGCCGGCCCTCCGAGAAAGAGACGCTGACCTCGCGCCTCATCGATCGCCCGATCCGGCCGCTGTTCCCGGATGGCTTCTACAACGAAGTGCAGGTCATCGCCACTGTCATGTCGGTCGATCCCGAAATCGATCCGGACATCCCCGCGATGATCGGCGCTTCGGCCGCGCTCATGCTCGCGGGCGTTCCGTTCAATGGCCCGATCGGCGCGGCGCGCGTGGGCTATGTCGACGGCCAGTACGTGCTCAACCCGACCAAGACAGAGCTCACGACGTCGGCGTTGAATCTCGTCGTCGCCGGCACCGAAGCCGCCGTGCTGATGGTGGAATCGGAAGCGAACGAATTGACCGAGGAAGTGATGCTGGGCGCCGTCGTGTTCGGCCACCAGCAGCAGCAGGCGGCGATCGGCATGATCCACGAGCTGGTCGAGGCCGGCGGCAAGCCGCTGTGGGACTGGAAGCCCGCCGCGAAGGACGACGCGATGATCGCCAAGGTCACCAGCGTGGCCGACGCCGCGCTGCGCGAGGCCTATCAGCTGCGCTCGAAGCAGGCGCGGCAGCAGCGCCTGAAGGACGTCTACGCGAAAGTCGGCACGGACTGCATCCCCGCCGACGCGCCCGCGGGCTACGCGAACGAGGTCAACAACCTCGTGTTCGAGCTCGAGTCGAAGATCGTGCGCAACCAGATCCTGTCCGGAGAGCCGCGGATCGACGGCCGCGACACGCGCACCGTGCGTCCGATCGCGATTCGCACCGGCGTATTGCCGCGCACCCACGGATCCGCGCTCTTCACTCGCGGCGAAACGCAGGCGATCGTCGTCGCCACGCTCGGCACCGCGCGCGACGAGCAGCGCATCGACGCACTGATGGGCGAGTACACCGACCGCTTCATGCTTCACTACAACATGCCGCCGTATGCCACCGGCGAAACCGGCCGCGTCGGCACGCCGAAGCGCCGCGAGATCGGCCATGGCCGCCTCGCCAAGCGGGCGCTTCTGGCCGTGCTTCCCACCGGCGAGGAGTTCGCCTATTCGATGCGCGTCGTGTCGGAGATCACCGAATCGAACGGCAGCTCGTCGATGGCCTCGGTGTGCGGCGCGAGCCTTGCGCTGATGGACGCGGGCGTGCCGACCAAGGCGCACGTCGCCGGCATCGCGATGGGGCTCATCAAGGAAGGCAACCGCTTTGCCGTGCTGACCGACATCCTCGGCGACGAGGATCACCTGGGCGACATGGACTTCAAGGTCGCCGGCACCGACCGCGGGATCACTGCGCTGCAGATGGACATCAAGATCCAGGGCATCACCAAGGAGATCATGGCGGTCGCGCTGTCGCAGGCGCGCGAGGGCCGGATGCACATCCTGCACCTCATGCAGGAAGCGCTGCCGCACGCGCGCACCGAAGTCTCGCAGCACGCGCCGAGGATGATGACGTTCAAGATCAACCCGGAGAAGATCCGCGACGTCATCGGCAAGGGCGGCGCCGTCATCCGTGCGCTCACCGAAGAGACCGGCACGACGATCGACATCCAGGACGACGGCACGATCACCATCGCCTCGGTCAATGCCGATGCCTGCAACGTTGCGCGGAAGCGCATCGAGGACATCACCGCGGAAGTCGAAGTGGGCCGCATCTACGAAGGGACGGTGCTGCGCCTTCTCGATTTCGGCGCGATCGTCCAGGTGCTGCCGGGCAAGGACGGACTTCTGCACATCTCGCAGATCGCGAAGGAGCGCGTCAATCAGGTGTCCGACTACGTGAAGGAAGGGCAGATCGTCCGCGTCAAGGTGCTCGAAGCCGACGACAAGGGACGGCTCCGTCTTTCGATGAAGGCCGCGGCGGAAGAGGCCGCGGCGCCTGCTGCGGCACCCGTGGCGGCGCCTTCGGAGTCGACGCCCGCGGCCTGACGCTCACGCGGCCACGTCCGTAAAAGAGGCGCCCGTGGGCGCCTCTTTTCACGTGCGTCGCAGTTCCCTAAACGCGCATGAACGATCCACTGACGCTCTCGACGTTCCTCTTCACCGATATCCAGGGCAGCACGCGCTTGTGGGAGGACGAGCCGGCGCGCATGCGCGAAGCGCTGGCGCGGCACGACGCACTTGCCCGCGAAGCGGTCGAGCGCCACCGTGGCAGCGTCGTCAAGACGACGGGTGACGGGCTCTACGCGGTGTTCGCCGAAGCGCTCGACGCAGTGCGGGCGATCGTCGCGTTGCAGCTCGCCATCGCCGACCCGGCGGCAACCGCCGGCGTGGCGCTCCCGGTGCGGAGCGGGCTGCACGCAGGGGAGGGCGAGCACCGCGACAATGACTACTTCGGACGCGCGGTCAACCGCGCCGCGCGCGTCATGGGCGTGGCGCACGGCGGCCAGATCGTGCTGTCACAGGCCGTCGTCGACCAGGTTTCCGGTCGGCTTCCGGCCCCGCTGTCGCTCGTCCCGCTCGGGACCGTCCGGCTGCGCGATCTTTCGCGCCCGGAGCCCGTATGCCAGCTCGTGCATCCGGGTCTGCGGCGCGATTTTCCGGCGTTGCGTTCGCTCGAGGCGACGCCCAACAACCTTCCGCAACAGCTCACATCGTTCGTCGGCCGCGACGACACGCAGGCCGACCTCGAGGCCGCGCTCCGGAGCACGCGCCTTCTCACGCTGGTAGGCGTCGGCGGCCTGGGCAAGACCCGGCTGTCGCTGCAGGTCGCCGCCGACGCGCTGGACGACTATCCGGACGGTGTCTGGTTCGTCGAGCTGGCGCCGCTTTCGGACGCGGCGCTCGTCCCACACGCCGTCGCGTCCGTGCTGGGCGTGCGCGATGAGCCCGGAGCCTCGGTGCACGATGCCCTGGCGCGGTACGTCGCGGACCGTCGACTCCTGCTCGTCCTCGACAACTGCGAACATCTGGTGGAAGCGTGCGCCGTCATGGCGAAGCGCCTGCTCGAAGCCGGGCCGCAACTCCGGATACTGACCTCCTCCCGGGAGCCGCTGCACGTCCTCGGCGAGACGACGTTCCCGGTTCCTGCGCTCGCCGTTCCCGGTCCCGACGGTGACGAGGGCCCTGCCGAGCTCGCGCGATGCGGAGCGCTGCAACTCTTCCGCGACCGCGCGAACGCGGCGCGGCCCGACCTCGCCCTCACGCCGGGGCGCATGTCCGTCGTCGCCGCCATCTGCCGGCGGCTGGACGGCATCCCGCTCGCGCTCGAGCTCGCGGCGGCGCGGGTCCGCACGCTGTCGCTCGAGACGATCGCGGCACGCCTGTCGGATCGCTTCACCTTGCTGACCGGCGGCGATCGGACGGCCCTGCCGCGGCAACAGACGCTGCGCGCCTGCCTCGACTGGAGCTACGATCTCTTGACCATGGCGGAGCGCACGCTGCTTGCGCGAACCGCCGTGTTCGCCGGCGGTTTCACGCTGGAGGCCGCCGAAGCGGTCGGCGCGGACGACGAGGGCGCGGTCCTCGGCGTGCTCGATCTCCTCTCGCGCCTGGTCGAGCAGTCGCTCGTCGAGTTCGACGCCGAGGCCCCGCGCTACCGAATGCTGGAAACGGTCCGCGAGTACGCGCTCGAGCGGCTCGCGCAATCGGGCTTCGCAGCTGCCGTCCGCACGCGCCATCTTGGCTACTGCCTGCGCTTTGCCGGGGCTGCGGCGGACTCAGGAGCCGCCGAGCGCGGTGCCTGGCTCGTCGCCGTCGATCGCGAGCTCGACAACCTGCTTGCGGCGCACGCGTGGTGCGACCACGCGCCGGACGGCGCGGCGCTCGGTCTCGACCTCGTCGTCGCGATCGCCCGAATGAACTACTGGGTGATTCACGGTCTGCCCGAGCTCGGCTACAGGGTGACCACGGAGGCGCTCGAACGGCCGGGAGCCGAGCGGCGTGTACTCGTGCGCTGCCGCGCACTGCTCGGCGCAGCGCAGTTCGGGTACTACATCGGGCGCCTCGATGAGGCCCACGCGCAGGCAACGGAGAGTCTTGCAATCGCAGGCGAGATTGGAGACTCGGGGCGAATGGGGGGCGCGCTTACGCTGCTCGGTGGCATCACCTATGCCCAAGGTGACGCCGCAGCAGCCCGCGATCACTTCGCCCGGGCCATCGCACTCGCCCGCGGGTCCGCCCAGCCCATCCAGCTGTCCAATGCGCTCAACGACCTCGCCGAGATCCACCAGGCCGAGGGAGACCTCGACCTCGCAGAGCCGCTGTACCTCGAGGCGCTCGCGCTTCAACGCCATCTCAGCCTCCCGAGCAGCCGCGCAATCCTGCTGCAGAATCTCGCGCGCGTAGCAATCGAGCGCGGACAACCCAACCGAGCACGCGCGCCGCTCCTCGAGTCGCTCGACATCGCGGACGAGCAGGCCTCCACCTACCTTGGGCTGCACGCGCTCGAAGTCGCGTACGGACTCGCCGCGCTATCGGGCGACTGGCCGCTGGCGGCGCGCCTGTACGGCGCCGCGTCGGTGGAGCGCGAGAAGTCCGGTCAACGGCGGCTGCCTGCCGACGAGGCCTTCCTCGCCAAATGGGTCGGCAGGACCCGCGACGCGCTGGGAGACGCAGCGTTCGAGGCGGCGCACGCGGCCGGGAGGGCTGCCGGGTACCGGGAATCGATCGCCGCAGCACGCGCGTTGCTCGCGCGCTGAACCGTTCCACTGTGGCCCTGGTCATGCGACAGTAGGGCCCCACGCCACGGGAAACTGCCAATGACGACTTCATCGACACGCATCGAGCGCGACAGCTTCGGGCCCATCGAAGTGCCGGCCGACCGGCTGTGGGGCGCGCAGACGCAACGCTCCCTCGAGCACTTCCGCATTTCGACGGAAAAGATGCCGGGGCCGCTGATCCGCGCGCTCGCGATCGTCAAGCGCTCGTCGGCGCGCGTCAACGCTGCGCTCGGCACGCTGCCGCAGGCGAAGGCCGACGCGATCGTCGCCGCCGCCGACGAAGTGCTCGCCGGGCAACATGCCGGAGAGTTTCCGCTCGCCGTTTGGCAGACGGGCTCAGGCACGCAGACCAACATGAACGTCAACGA
>Ga0068871_100002646_pt1 | contig 12229 bp, 8 predicted proteins | sample KBSMisM72_FD_72750 | JGI IMG/M metagenome (GOLD analysis project Ga0068871, IMG submission 72750) | Miscanthus rhizosphere microbial communities from Kellogg Biological Station, Michigan, USA - KBS Miscanthus M7-2 | ecosystem: Host-associated > Plants > Roots > Rhizosphere > Soil ... | reverse complement strand
CGATCGACACGATGTCGGGATCGGACCTCGAGAAGGCTGCTCAATCCGCGCAACAGGTGAACGACCAGCTCGTGGGCGGAGCGTCCTCCGTCGTGATTTCAACGACGACGATCATCATCATCCTGCTGCTGGTCATCATCCTCATCGTCGCGCTGAAATAGCGCACCCGTCAGGCACCAGACCATCCATGCTCACCACGCTGGCCGCCGCGCTGTCGCTCGCCGCGTCATTGGCGCTCGACGTGCCGTACCTTCCGCAGACCGATGCCCTGTGCGGCGGCGCGGCGGCGGCCATGGTGTTCCGCTATTGGGGCGATGCACACGCCGACGCGCAGCAGTTCGCGTCGCTGGTCGATCGCCGGGCCGGCGGCATCGCCAACGACGTGCTGACGGCGGCGGTCGCGGCACGCGGCTGGCGGACCTCGCGCGCCGGCGGCTCACTTGCCGCGCTCGGCGCGCGGGTTCGCGATGGCCAGCCGGTGATCGTCCTCCTGCCGGACCGCGGCGATCGGTATCACTACGTCGTCGTCACCGCCGCACGCGAGGACGCCATCGTCGTGCACGATCCCGCATGGGGACCGTCGCGAACCATCCGCGCGCCGGACTTCGAGCGCGAATGGAAGAAGGCCGGCTACTGGTCGCTGGTGATCCTTCCTTCTGTCCCGGCGATGACCACGGCCGGACCCACGGATGCAGGGCGGGTCCTGTTGGACCCGCCGGGTGCGATCGACGCGTGCGACGCGAGACTTAATCGCGCGCTCGATGAGATCCGCACGCGCGGCCTCGATCAGGCCGACGATCTGCTGAGCGCGGTCCGCGCCGAGTGCCCGGCGTCGGCGGGTCCGCTCCGCGAGTTGAGCGGCGTGCGCTTCGCGCAGCGCCGCTGGAGCGACGCCGCGGCGCTCGCACGCGAGGCGCTCATTCGCGACTCGCACGACGCCTACGCGCTCGACGTGCTCGGTTCCAGCCTCTTCATGCTGGGCGACGATCTCGGTGCGCTGCGGGCGTGGAATCAGATCGGCAAGCCCCGCGTGAACCGCGTGCGGATCGAAGGACTGCATCACACTCGCTACCAGACCGTCGGCGAGGTCATGGCGATACAGCCGAACATGCTGCTGACGGCGGACCTGTTCGATCGCGCACGGCGCCGCCTGGGTGAGATGCCGGATCATGCGGTCACGCGTCTGGCGGTCAAGCCCGAGACCGACGGGTTCGCCATGGTGGACGTCGTGGTCCTGGAGCTCTCCGCGGTGCCGCATGGTGCGGTGGAATGGGCGGGCACGGTCGTCCGCACCGTGGCCAATCGCGAGATCGACATCTCGGTGCCGGGCGTCACCGGACAGGGCGAGATGTGGTCGGCGAGCTGGCGATGGTGGCACAACCGGCCCGGCGTCGGCGTCGGGTTCGCCGCGCCGCGTCCGCACGGGTTGCCGGGTGTCTGGCGGTTTGAAGGCACGTGGCAGTCGGACACCTATGGCGGCGCCCTGGATTCAGAAATCGTCGAGTCGAGGACGCACGGCGGGTTGACGGTCAGCGACTGGCTGCCGCACCGTCTGCGCTATACGGTGTCGACCGGATTGGATGGGTGGAGCGGCGGCCGAAAGGCTGTGTCGATCGGTGCGGGGCTCGAGCACGACGCGTTCAGCGATCGGCTGAGGCTGTCGATCGATGCGACGCAGTGGGCGCCGCTGGCCGACGGTTCCGCGTTTCGTTCGATCGCCGCGGGCGCGAGCGCGCGATCGTCAGCCGGCACTACCGGGTGGGTCACGCGCGGCGCGATTGGCGTCCAGCGGGTCAGCGACCAGGCGCCGATCGCGCTCTGGCCGGGCGCCGGCGAGGGTCAGGTCCGCGCGCCGCTTCTCCGCGCCCATCCGTTGCTGAGCGACGGCATCATCGACCTCACCCCTTCGTCGGCCTTCGGCCGGTCGCTCGTCTTCGGCAGCGCCGAAGTGCAGCGCTGGCTGGAGAAGCCGACGCTCGCTCGGCTCGGCCTTGCCGCGTTCACCGACATCGCGCGCGCGTCGCGGCAGTTTGTCGACAGAGCCACGCCGGTGCAAGTCGACGTGGGCCTGGGCCTTCGGATCAAGATTCCGGGCACGCCCGGGGTCCTGCGCGCCGACGTCGCGCACGGCGTTCGCGACGGCGCGAACGCGCTGACGTTCGGTTGGCTGTTCTAGCTTCGATGCTGTGGGACAGGGCTCGTAGCCAGCTCATCGACCCCGCCGATTTTCTGGTCGATCCCCTTCTGGACGGAGCCTCCGACTAGCAGCGCCGACATCAGCCGGGCGGCGGCGATCCATGAGATCGGTCGGCTCTCGACCCGCACGCGGCCCGCGGCGATCGCGTTGCAGATCGCATCCGGATCCCGTTCCGCATCGACGAGCGAGTAGGTGGTGCCCAGCTGCGACAGCCGGTGGACGTCGCAGTTGCCGACGACCGGCTTGCCGTACCGCGCCGCGAAGCGTTCGCCGGCGCGATTGAAATCGATCCCCCGGATGAACATGGCGTTGCGCTCGACCGCATCGAACAGATCGGCGTGCCGCTCCAGGGCGCCGCGCAGGCAGGACTGCGTCGGAAAAAACGGATGCGGCGCGATGACCAGCCCGGAGGCGCGCCGCTTGAGCGCGGCGAGGTCGGCGAAGCTTCGCACCTGCTCGGTGCCGCTTTTGTAATTCAGGAGCAGGACGTGGCGCCCTTCGACCGTCCGCTCGACGCCCGGGATCAGGACGATGCCCCGCTCCGCGGCGTATGGGAGAAAGCGCCGCAGGTCCAGCTGGTGCTCGTGCAGGGTAATCGCCAGCGCATCGTATCCAAGCCCGGCCGCGTGGTCGATCAATTCAAATGTCGTGTACGGAATCGCATCGACCGGATCGTCGGCGGTGTGGGTGTGCAGCTCGATCTTCAGCATCTCTTTGCGACTCTACTTCAGGAACGGTACCATCGGGTTCTGCGGGGAAACGCGGCGATCCGAGTGACATATGCTTCACAAAATGGGCAAAAGTCAGCGCGTCGCGGTATTTGGCATGCTCGCGGCGGCGGTCGTCGCCGCCCTGCACGCGGCGCGGGGACCGATTGAATGGACCGCCTACGCTGGTGACGCCGGCGGCTCGAAATACTCGCCGGCCGATCAGATCACGCCAGGGAATGTCGCCACGCTCACGCCCATCTGGACCTATCGCACTGGCGACTACGGCGTCGGCCGCGCGCAGGCGCGCGACGAAACGACACCGATTTTCGTGGACGGCCTGCTCTACATCTCGACGCCGTTCGGCGGCGTGCGTGCGATCGACGGCGCGACCGGGCGCGAGCGCTGGGCGTTCGACGCCGAGCTGGATCTGGGCGGCGACTACGGCGATTTTACGAATCGCGGCGTGTCGACCTGGCTCGACCCGGCGGCCGCGGCGTCCGCCGCCTGCCGGCGGCGCATCTTCGTGGCGCCGGTCGATGCGCGCCTGATCGCGCTCGATGCACGTACGGGCGCGCCGTGCGCCGATTTCGGCGAGCGCGGCCAGGTTCATCTCGATCGCGGGCTGTTGAACGCTCCCGCCTACAAGAGCGAATACTCCATCACCTCTCCGCCGGCGATCGTCAATGGCCTGGTGGTCGTGGGCTCGTCGGTCTCAGACGGCACGCGCGCCGCGTCGCCGAACGGCATCGTGCGCGCGTTCGACGCGCGCACCGGCGCGCTGAAATGGACCTGGGATCCGGTGCCTCGCGAGGCGTCGGAGCCGGGCTACGACAGCTGGCGCGGCCCTGCAGCGCGCGCGACAGGTGCGGCCAACGCGTGGTCGATCATCAGCGTGGACGCCGCGCGCGATCTCGTGTTCGTCCCGGTCGGCAGCGCCAGCCCGGACTTCTACGGCGGCGAGCGCCTCGGCCAGAATCTCTTCGCGAACGCCATCGTCGCGCTCCGCGCGTCAACCGGAAAACCGGTCTGGCATTTTCAGGCGGTCCATCACGACCTGTGGGACTACGACATCCCGGCGCAGCCGGCGCTTTTCACGCTGCGCCGCGATGGACGCGAGATCCCGGCGCTCGCCCAACCGACCAAGATGGGGTTCCTGTTCATCCTGAATCGCGAGACCGGTGAACCGCTCTTCCCGGTGGAAGAGCGGCAAGTACCCGCCAGCGACGTAGCGGGTGAAGAAGCGTGGCCGACGCAGCCGTTTCCGACGCGGCCGGCACCGCTCGTCCCCACGCGGCTGACGCCGAACGACGCGTTCGGCGTCACGCCGGAGTCGCGCGCATGGTGCCGCGATCGGATCGCGTCGCTGCGCTCTGAAGGCATCTTTACGCCGCCGAGCATCCGCGGATCACTGCTCTACCCTGGCAACGTCGGCGGCTCGAACTGGAGCGGGGCATCGATCGATCCCGTGCGTCACCTCGCCTTCCTGCCCCTCAACCGCCTGGTCACGCTGGTCGAGCTGATTCCACGTGCGGAGTACCGCGACGCGCAGCGACGTTCGGGGCGCGACTACGAAGTCGCGCCGCAAGCGGGCACGGCGTTCGCGATGCGCCGGCAGACGCCGTTTGCGGCGCCGGACGGAGTGCCCTGCTCACCGCCGCCCTTCGGCACGCTGACGGCAGTCGATCTGCAGTCGGGCGATGTGAAGTGGGAGGTGCCGTTCGGCCGCTTCGAGAAGCTCGCGCAGCTTCCGGGAAGCGAGCGTTGGGGCTCGCCCAATCTGGGTGGATCGCTCGCCACCGCCGGAGGCGTCGTCTTCGCGGGCGGCGCCATGGACCGCCGGCTCCGCGCGTTCGACGAGCAGACGGGAGCGGAGTTGTGGTCGGTGGAGCTCCCGGCCGGCGTTCACGCTGCGCCCATGACTTACGTCACGTCCGCGGGCCGGCAATACCTCGTGGTCGCGGCAGGTGGCCACAAGGATCTCGGGACCACGGCCGGCGACTTCGTCGTGGCCTTTGCCCTGCCAGCCAAGAGCGCGGCGCAGCCAGCGCAGCTGACGATCACATCGGGACATTACGAAGGACGGATGGTGCTGGACCGCACGCGGTCGCCGACGACCATGGATGTCCGGCTCGCGAACGGCGCCGCATCGGTCACGCTTGTGACGCAGAAAGACGTGAAAGGATCCGGTACCGGTACGGTGGCCGGCGACGCGGCCACATTCGACGTCGCGTGGGACCACACGCTGAAGAACTGCGCTGGAACGATGCACGTGACGGCGAAGGCGGCCAACGCCGGCACGGCGCTGATCGGTGAGATCGCGTACGTGGACGGCTGCGACGGCGGCAAGGACAAGCGCGGGACCTTCGCGGTCTGGCGCGGACCGCGAGCCGTTTCTGTGCTCGCGCGATAGCGTCAGCTATTTCGTGACGTTCGCCAGACCGGCCTGGGCGCATTCGTCGACGACGGTGAGGTAGCGCTGGACGCCGTCGGTGCCGATCACATAGGGATGCGGATCGCCCGGTTTCCGCCGCTCGAGCGCGGGGAGCTTGGTCTTCGATCCGTCGAAGATCAGATGGTTCGAAATGAGGACGTCGGCGCCGGCCTTCGCCGCGATCTCCTTGAACCGCCGCGCGGAGGCGCTGTAGGTCTCGAACCAGAAGCGATCGGGACGATCCGGCGTGATGTAGGCCGCGCGATTCGCCATCCAGTTGAACGCCGTGCCGCCCCACGCGACCGCGACATGCGGCGTGCCGTGATCGGTCACCGGAATCACGGTCGAAAGCGTGCCCAGCGTGTGGCCCGGTGTGTTGTACAGCGTCAGCGTGGTGTCGCCCAGCGTGAGCTTCTGGCCATCGGTCGCGACCATGTCGCGGCGCGGCTTCGTCTGCGTCGACTTGTCGAGCAGATCCCAGTCGGCGGCGGTGAGGATCACGCGGGCGTTGAACCGATCCTGCAGGTACTTCGCGCCGCCTGAATGATCGGAATGCCCATGGCTGATCACGACGTACTTGATCGTGGCCGGATCCAGCCCCAGCTTCTTCAGCCCACCCACGACTTCGTCGTCCACCGAGTAGTCGAAGATCGCGTCGATGAGGATGATGCCCGCCGAGGTGGTCACCGCCCACACGGAGTATTCGGTCTGGCCGAGGAAGTACAGGTTGTCGAACACCTTGGCCGGCTCGGCGTGCCACGACTCGCGCGGCGGCGGACCCGGGGGCCGCGGCGCCGCCGCGGGTCGAGGCGTAGGGGGCGTCGAGGGGACGGCCTCGGTGCAGATCCGGTTGAAGACGCCGGCGAAATCGGTGCCGGCGGCCGCCTTCGCCGCTGCCAGGTGCGCGTCCACGCGGCCGGCCGACGACTGCGCGATGCCGGTCGATGCGGCGACGCCCCATGCCGCGGCGATCGCGACTACCGTTCCTGCGACGCATCCTCTCATGGCTGCCCTTTCCCCGTTGGCGGCTACTCGGCATTCCCTAGAGACCGGCGCCCGTCGTCAGCTTCTCGTGCGCCTTGCCGTCGACGCGGACGTATCGCCGAGTCGGCGACGAAATTACGTAGAACGGCAGGAACGCCGAAAACGACTGCGCGCACGGTTTCCAACCGTAGAACGGCTCGATCACGACCACGGGGGGCGGACCGGTCTTCTTCTGTTTCTTCGCCTCCGCGGCCAGCTTCGCCGCGATCAACCTGTACGCGGCGTCGGGCGTCAGGTACGGCGGGAGCTGGTCACCGTGCTTCCCGATGCCGATCCCTTCTTCGTAGACACCGGTCTGCGCGTTCATCCGCAGCCGCGCGGTCACGGTCGCACCCGTGTTGAACGGCACGATGTAATAGTACTGGTCTGGTTTGTCGAGGCGCTGGACCAGCAGGGGTGTGGCCGCAGATGCCGCTGAAAACGCGGGGGCCCAGCTCGGCACCTGCTCCAAATGGGCGGACTGCTTTCGCGCAAATCCGAGAATCTCAATCGGATTGATCACCGTCATCGCCGCTTGCTCCGCTTCTTCACCGATTTCTTCCAGGACGGCACCGGCCGTTTTTTACGCGGCGGCAGATGCATCTTCGCGCCGATCCGGAGATTGGTCGGCGCGTTCGGAGGCATGACTCTCGGCCCGGTAGCGGCGATGACGGCGAGTTTGTTCAGGTAAAAGCCGCATTGGGCGACGGCGGTCATGGTCTGGTTCAACCATTCGTCGATCGACACCTGATGATTGGCTAGGCCCACTTCAGGATCGCTGACATAGATGGCCGAGACCTGGCGGCCGCCGATCGGCCGGGCGTTGGGACCGTCTGTTTCGTATCCCGCCACCGTCAGCCAGTGCAGGCCGTTGAACACGAGCGCCGCCGAAGGGATCTGGAAGTCGACGCTCGCGATCACTGCCGCCGTGGCTGCCTCTGCGTCCGCCGGGACCATCAGCGCGACCGGCAGGTACTGCTTGAGCGTCGCCTCGAGGCCCGGCGGATACGTGCACCAGCACACAAAATTGTTGGTGCCCTTGCACTTGTCGCACTGTTGCGTTTTCCACGTCGGGCAATCGGTCGCATCGAACTTGGCCGGCCGGGTGCCGCCGGTGTTCGCCTGGATGGTCGCCCATAGCGCGAGCTGATCGCTCTGCTGGCTTCCGACCTGACCCTTGTTCGTAAAGAAGAGGATCGTCTGCGCCGTCGCGGCGCCACAGAGTCCGGGCTTCTGATCGAAGTGAACGACGGGGAGTTGGATGGTCGGCACGGCGCAATCACCAGGCGGCCGACGTCAGATGTTGCACCACTGTCCGCCGCCGCCGCCGCCGCTCGGGCATCGCGGGTGCAGCTTGCACAGCTGGAACGCCGCCTGGAACACGGCAAGCTTCACCGTGCTGCCGGCCGTCAGCATTCGGCAGATCTGCCCGAGCGTCTTTGCGACCGCCCGAGTGTTGGGGCCATCCTTGTTGTAGTCGCCTCCGTTGTTGAGGCGTGTCTGAATCTTGGCGAGCAGTTTCGCCTCGAACTGTGCGGGTATCGACGGATCGAGCTTCTTGCTCTTCAGTGCCGTCTTCAGGGCTTTCTTCCAGTCAGCCAGGATCTCTTCCTTGGTAAACACCTTGCGCTTCTTGCCCTTTGCCATCGCGACACCTCCTTAAGAACGACGGACAGGGAATGGGAAATCCGTGCGAGGGAGACTAGCCCATCCTTACAAGGGCTGCAACGATTCGAGCTCGCGGCGCAACGATCGGGCATCCTGCGGCCTCACCCAGGGCTGGAGCGCGAGCAGACGATCGAACGCAGCGCCCACCCGCGAAGGACATTGCGGATAGGCCCGCGACAGATCGGGGCGCTTCTCCGCCAGAATGCGCGCGAAGATCTGGCTCGAGTCGCCCCCCTCGAACGGACGGCGTCCGGCGATCACCTCGTACAGCACGACCGAGAGCGCCCAGACGTCGAAGGCCGGCGTCGGCCGCTCGCCACGAACGGCCTCCGGCGACATGTAGTACGGCGTGCCCGCGAAGACACCGCTCGCGCTCACCGCCACGGCGCGCGGGGTGTGGTGTCCGACGGCCACCGTCGTCGTCGGCAGGTCGGCCGGCGCGCGCACGTCGCGCAGCACCCGGGCGAGGCCGAAGTCGAGCAGCTTGACCACGCCGCCCTGGGTGAAGCCGATGTTTCCCGGCTTGACGTCGCAGTGCACGATGCCCGCGACGTGCAGTTGCTCGAGCACACCGGCGAGCGTGATGCCGAGCCGAATGGCTTCGCCCAGGGGCGGCCGCGCCTGCGAGAGCATCTGCGCGAGCGTGCCGCCCGCCAAGTACTCCTCCACCAGGAACGGAATGCCCTGCCACGACTCGATGCCGTGGACGACCGCGAGATTCGGATGCGTGGTCGCCGCCATCGCGCGTGCTTCTTTGCGCAGCCGCTCGGCCTGATCGGGACCGAGTCGCGGCAGCGTCTTGATCGCGACGTCGCGGCCGAGATTCAGGTCAACGGCGCGATAGACGACGCCCATCCCGCCGGCGCCGATGCGCTGCTCCAAACGGAAAATGCCGCGCAGCACGTGCGGCGCGGCGGCCGGCGTCACCGCGCCGCCGCACGAGCAGACTGGCGAGTCCGACGGATTCATCCGCGAGCAGACCAGGCATTCCTGCGCGGGCGGATCAGAGGGTGACAGCGGCGTCGATCGCAGCCGGAGATTGTCGAGCGCCAATCCCGACGCCGCGGCGACAGCTGACAGGAGATGGCGATCGACCGTCGAAAACCCCAGGCCGCTGCGCTTGGCGGACAGCGCGAGCAGGCCGGCGACACCGCCGGCGCCGCTTCGCAGCGCGACGATCAGACGGAACTGCCCCTGTGCGAGCCAGCGCTTCTCGGCTTCGGGCAGCCGGCCGAGCGGAGAGCCCGGTTGATCGACGTCGATGTCCATCGGTCGCGGGTCGTTCAGCGCGAGCTCCGCGAGGGTCGCGGTCGCGGCCAGCGGCGACAGTTGGCCGGCCGCGTGGCGAAGCGCGGTGCGCGCGTCGTTGGCAAAAAACAGCTCGGCGTCCGCGTGCAGCGCGCGCTCCACCTCTTGCTTGACGCGGTGCGCGAGCTCGACCGGCCCTTCGCCCGCGAGATCGCCGACGAATCGCGTCAGGATCTGCTGAGCATCGTACGGCTCGCGGAAGTAGCGCCGATCGACGGCGTCGAGCCAGCGATGCCGCAGCCGCAGCGCCACCAGGCCCGCGATCGCGGCGGCGCTCAACAGCAGCGGCCGGAGGCCGGACATCAAGGTCACCAGCTGCTCTTCGCGATGATCGAACAGATACAGCGCCAGCGCGACAAACGGCACCGCGGTGGCGGCGAGAATCGTGTACCGCGCCATCGCGTGCTGGAGCGCGGTCCGGACCACCACGCGCACGTCCACCACGCGATCGAAGAGCACGGAGTACACCGTCACGAACGGCACGATCGCAAGTGCGCCGAAGATAATCGTGCCGACGATCGGCTGGATCGCGGGCGTCGCCACGAACGCTTTGTACGCGGGCACCAGCTCCTCGACGGCGATCTCGATTGACGCAGGCAGCAGACCGGCGAGCAGGCCGCGAACGAACACCTGCATCCGAGGCCGATCCTCGGCGTGGGAGGTGCGGGCGCGCCAGACCAGCACCGGAAGCACCGGGATCGTCATCGCGAAGAACAGCGCCCAGTAGCGTCCCGTCACCAGAAAGGGCGTGCGCCACGATTCAATCGTAGTGGCCGGCACCCATGCGAGCGAGAGGTTGGCCATGGCGCACCAGACTCCGACCGCGAGAGCGAGCCGGGCGGTCCAGCGAATGGCGCGCGCCGGGGCGTGGGTCAGCGGCGACGGAAACTCCGCGAGAAATCGCCAGAGAAACGCCGCCTGCAGCGCCTCGGGACGGAGATAGCTGGCGAGCGGCCATGTGGGAGTGGTGAATGAGTTGACGAGCGGCGCGAGCGGCGCGGCGATCAACACGAGGATGCCGCCCAGCCAGGCCGCTCGCGGATCGTGGCGGTTGCCGACGACGAGCAGGCCGCCCAGCACCGCAAAGGCCGTCGTCAACGCGGCGTAGATCCAGATGGGAACCGGCGTCGGCGCGCTGCGGACGGCGAGACCCGAGAGGTATAGCGTCATCCCGAGCGCGACCTTCGCACCGGCGATCAACACGACGAGCTGCGCCCACACGGGCATGCGTCGTTACTCGCGCAGCCCGAACACACACAGCGAGAGTCCAGAGATAGCAGTGACGTACTGCTTGCCGTCCACTTCGTAGGTAATGGGCCCGCTGACGATCTGCGCTCCCAGGCTCGCCTTCCACAACAGCGATCCCGTCCGCGCATCCAGCGCCTGGAAGTAGCCCTCCCGGCCGCCCGTGAACAGCACATCAGACGCCGTCGTCAGAATCCCGCTGTCGGTGACGTCGGTCATCGGAAATTTCCATTTCAACGCGCCGGTGGCCGCGTCGAGCGCGAGCACCGCACCGGTCGCGGCGGCCTCGGTCCAGTTGTTGATCGGGCCGCGGCGAATGCCCGGGACGGCCGGCGCACCCGGCACCGGCACGAAGTTTCGATTGACGCCGCCGCCGAAGTTCCGCCCTTCCTGGTACTCGACCGCGGTGCCGCCGAAGATCGTGGCGTAGCCCTCCCACGCGGAGACGTAGAACAAACCGGTGTGCGGACTGTACGACGGTGAGTACCAGTTGGTCCCACCCTGATTGCCCGGCCACGTCGGCTGACCCGCCGGCTGCGGCGTCTGGTTCGGACGGCCGTGCTCGTCGAACGTGTCCATCCAGTTCACCTTCACGAACGGCTTGCCGACGAGGAACTTGCCGCTCTCGCGATCCAGCACGTAGAAGTTGCCGTTGCGGTTCGCCCAGACCATCGCCTTGAGCGGTCCGCCCTGCCACGTGATATCGGCGAGCACCGGCACCTGCACCGAGTCGTAGTCGTACCGATCGTGCGGCGTGAACTGATAGTGCCATTTCAGCCGGCCGGTGTCCGCGTCGAGCGCGACGACGGAATCGGTGTAGAGGTTGTCGCCGGGACGCTGCTCGTTGTTCCAATCGGGACCGGCGTTGCCGACGCCCCAGTAGGTCAGATTGAGCGACGGGTCGTACGAGCCGGTCACCCACACCGAGCCGCCGCCGTGCTTCCACGCTTCCGGGTCGCAGAACGAGTCGGCCGTCTTCGGCGGGCACGCCTTCCACGAATCGCCGCCGGGCTCGTTCGGCGCGGGAATCGTGTAGAACCGCCACGCTTCGCGCCCGCTCTTCGCGTCGAACGCCGCGACAAAGCCGCGAATGCCGTACTCGCCGCCGCCGACGCCGACGATGACCTTGTCCTTGACGACCAGCGGCGCATGGGTCACCGAGTAGCCGCCCTTGCTCTCGGCCACCTTCGTGTTCCAGAGCGCGCGTCCGGTCCTCGCATCGATCGCCACGAGATGCGCGTCGAGCGTGCCCATGTAGAGCGTGTCGCCGAGAATCGCCAGGCCGCGGTTGTTCGCGCCGCAGCAGACGATCTGGGTCGGGTCCAGCGTGTGTCGATAGATCCAGAAGACGCGCCCGGTCTTGGCGTCGAGCGCGACGACGTCGTTCGGCCGCTGCGTGAGGTACATCACGCCGTCGACGACCAGCGGCGTCGTCTGCCACGCGCCGGCGACGGCCGCCTGGTACATCCATTTCAGCTCGAGGTTCTTCGCGTTGGCCGGCGTGATCTGGGTCAGCGCGCTGTGGCGCTGGCTGAAGTAGCCGCCGGAGTAGATCAGCCAGTTGCGCGCTTCCCTGGCGGCATTTGTGAGACGGTCGGAGCCGACCTGCGCCTGCAGCGTCCCGGTGATCGCCGCCGTCAGGATCAA
>Ga0068871_100002642_pt1 | contig 12241 bp, 10 predicted proteins | sample KBSMisM72_FD_72750 | JGI IMG/M metagenome (GOLD analysis project Ga0068871, IMG submission 72750) | Miscanthus rhizosphere microbial communities from Kellogg Biological Station, Michigan, USA - KBS Miscanthus M7-2 | ecosystem: Host-associated > Plants > Roots > Rhizosphere > Soil ... | reverse complement strand
TGAAAATTGCTTAGAGAAATCTGCTGACTGGAAGGATTCGCTCCAGTTTGTGTTCCCGTATAGCCAGGAACAGTAATTGGGGCGGCCGTAACATCGTCAAGGGTCCCGTCGAGGCCGTCTGGTCCCGGATCAGTCAGCGGGTTCATCCCTGCGACGAAGATTCCCGTTCCGCCCGCGCTGACGTTTTGAATCTTGTCGAAAGTGATCTGGGCAGTCTGGCGCGCGGTATAAATGCTTTCCAGGGCCTCGGTCGCCTTCTGGCGAGCGAGAGTATCCGACTGGACGGTGCTAGTGGAGGCGAGAGCCGCGGCAAAAGAGGCCAGCACGCCGATCAGGCCGATGGTGACCACCGCCATCGCAATGACGGCTTCGAGCAATGTAAATCCGCGTTGGCATTGTGGTTTTTTCATTGTTGAATCCATGGAGCAGGGCCACTCAGATTTCCCAGCCGCCAGCCGCGAATTCTGCCGCTGGCTCCCCACACGGTAATCGCCCGGGTGCTGTCGAGAGTCGTTCCGGCGACGTATACGATTCCGCTACTCAGGTTTCCCGCAGTGTCACGAGCCGAACCGTCGGGCAGGAAGACGACTTGGTTCCTGATTGCAGTGGCAACGTTTTGGTCGAAATCAATGGCAACGGTGCCTGACCCAAACCCGTCAGGGGCGGTCGTCGGCAACCCAGTGATCGTCTGAAATTGAACATCGCTTGGCAGGTCAACTTTGCTGACCTGGATCGACGAAGAAAGTGCCGTACCAGCCGGCCATTGAAAGATCTGAACACTTTGGGCTGTGGGCAATCCGAGCGGCGTCGCCGCCCCTGCTGGCGTTGTGTTCCCCAGGCAAACAATGTATTGCTGGCGTGTCTCGACCGCACGAGAACGGGCTGTACGGAATTGCGTCAGCACGGTGTCATAAGCATTGGTAGCATGGGCCTCTTTCAATGCCGGCTGCAGGCTGATGAACGTGACCCCAAGCATGATCATGATGATGGCCAACACCACAGCCATTTCGACCATCGAAAATCCGCAAGCCGACCGGCGTGCGCGTGGATCTACGCAAGTGCTGCGGGAATTCATTATTTTCATAAAGCTGCTACCGTTAAAACTTTCCAACGATCAGTGCTGTCGTCACAGCCAGGAGGGAGTGTTTTGCTCGAGAGTAAGCCGGCCTCGAGCTAACCTGTAAGGAGATGTTAAGTAGGGAAAGAAGTGGGGTCAAAACACCAAAGTCACCAGGACGTTGATCTTGTGTAATCGGCTTACCTGGTTACGAGGGTAGGCGGATAAACGGGGGTTCGCTAGCAGATAGACTTGGACCTGTTCAACCGTGGCTAATCTGTATGGGCTTTAGTTGGTTCTGGCGGTAAACGTCTGCCGGTAACTTAAGTTTTCCACGTCGAGGAAAGACGGGGTTCCCGGGGGCAGGCCGTCGGGTTTCGCGAACAACGGGTCGAAAACATAATTACGATCTGGCGGCTGGTAAACCGAGTAGGCGCAGCACTTGAAGGTGCCAGTGGCATAGGTGGAGTAGTACAAGCTCACCAGCGATCCTTGTAGTAGAGTGCATCGTTGTTCCAGCTTTCCAGGAAGCGCAGGAAGTTATGCAAACCGCCGTCGGTCCCATAGCCGTAAAGCACTCCGCCCGACCAATTTGGGTTCGGGAAGTTGATAGTCTTCCCGGCTGCGATCGCCAAACGATAACGAGTCGTTACCGCAGGGCGTGCGCCGCCACTATTGGCGTTACTTGGCTGGTCGAGACTAGTGGCTTCAGTCCAGGCATTCGACAATAGAGTAACCGCGTCAGCAATCACAGCCGCGGAAGCGTGTATTGGTTCCACCGCGGTGGGATTTGCCCAGTCGGATCCGTCGAGTTGCTATTGTAGTCTCCCTGAATATAAACAGGATTTTCAGAAGCGACGGTGAAACCACCCTTGTCTTTACCGTTCGCGTCAACCGCCGCAGGCAGCCTTCCCATGTCTCCATCCACCAGCTTCAACACATGAGGCGCCACTCACCCAGTTCTTCGAGCGAGCGTTGGACAATCAATGCGAGGGTGGTAAGGGTCTGTAGTGACCGCCACATTGAATCCCAGGCCCAGGTTTTTGGCGCCATATTTGTCGAGAATCCCGTTTGCGTTGATGTCTTCCGGAGACAGAGTTTTAGTGGGTGGCAATGGCTCAAGCACGCCGTCGGGGGCGGCACCAAGTCCGCCACCTGCCGCTGCATTAATTACGTCTTCGAACCCGTATTCGCCTTGCTTCAGGTTCCCATTGTTTGGATTCGGCAACATGCCGCGCCGGTCAGAGAAGTAGCCATTTTGGCTAACATTCTCGACGGTCTGTCCGGTGGCGCTATTGCGCAGCCAATCGCGAAAATTGGCAACATCGACCTCAACCGCGTTCATCACCCCGTTTACCGAGCAGCTGGTATTGTTTTGTACAACGTCGCGCATTTCACCTTCACGTGCGTCGTAGAAGTTAATCGGGTACCAGTTGGTGCGCGTCAGATGCTTGGTACCGTCGGTAACGGGAGTGTTGTCTTTACTGTCGCCGTAGTACAGGCTGTTAGATGCTGTATCAAGTTGAAGTTCCGCAGGCTTGTTGGCCGCGCCGGCATCCAGAGCACCGTTTTCGTTGCGATCCGCCACCTTTTGCAGAATCAAAATAGCTTTCGGATTGATCGGATTGGTCCCCACGCCGTTCGGAGGCACAAGACCACGGGCAAATCCAAGCTGGAGCCACTCCTGTGTTACCGGCACGTAGCTGCCGTCGGCTTTGCGGATCTCAACGCGGATTGTATTGGCGGGAGTTGTGTAGTAGGGTGCTGTGCCGGTCAATGTAGGATCAGTCTGCCCTCCGGGGTTAGCAAAAATCGGATTCGGCAGTTTGACACCAGCGTAGGTAGGGAAGTGGGTACCGTCAAAACACGGAAGTGGCGATCCCAGCTAACTTGCGTAACGTAACCGTGCAGACAAACTAAGGTCACTTTGGCAGGGATCTCAACGCGCCTTAGCCACCATAGTTTTGTTGCTCTTAGGAGTGGCTCTCCGCGTACTCGGCACATAAACGCAGAAGCGGAAGTCGTAATGAACCGAAAGGCAGTTGTCACAAAGGTGAATCTGGTGGACCTTGCATTGCACCGCGGGAGGCTTGGAATGGCAGCGTTCGCATCCCCCTTTTTTCTCGGTTTCTTCGAGCGGCTTTCCGGGCTTTCCAGAAGATTGCAGGTCTTTCGCTTTGAAATAAATGCCGATCGCGATCATCAGCACTCCCATAGCAAATACCGACATCCCGGCGCCTAACAAATTCCGGTCGGCCCCATTGCGCGCCGCGGCCGGCAGAATGATCAATCCCCCAAGCGCGACGAAGACACCCAATAGGATTAACCAACCGCCGGTTTTCGATGACATGTTGTCGTTCCTTGTTGGATTAGGTTTGAGAGACAATTGGCTCCGCATTTGCAACATATCGGCTTACAGTCATGAACTCCAGATGACGAAAGTCACCTCCATGGGACGCAGTCAATCGACATGACCGTGGTAACTTGTCGTTGCTGCCCATGGCTCCTAACATCGCGTCATTATGGCGCTTACTTCGCTTGTAGTGTGCGCAGATGCCAAAGCTGTGCAAGTGTTGACGCGCGCTCTTCATGATTTGAATTTCGAAGTGGACAACACCGGCGACACGGGGTCTGCCCAGCAACATCTGACCGACAAGCTTTTTGATCTTGTTCTGGTGGATTGCGAGAATGAGCCCGGCGCCCTGGAACTCATCGTCGCGTTGCGGGCGCAATTCAAGAGAGACCTCATGATCATTGCCATCGTGGATTCCGCGAACGATGTTCGAGAGATTTTTGCAAGGGGCGCCAGTTTTGCCCTGTATAAGCCAGTTTCAGAGGAACGCGTGGCAAGCACCTTGCGTGCTGCCCGCGGCATCATGCCGAGCGAACGGCGAAAGAAGCCTCGCGTACCGGCGGCGGCCTCCGCGACCATCGCCTACGAAAACGTAGAAAGTGCTACCGCCAATTTGCTCAATCTGAGTGAGGACGGTGTCGCTATCCGCTCAGGACGAGTATTCTCACCCCGCTGCAAGGTTTATTTTCAGTTCAGTCTGCCGGCAGAAGTTTCAGTGGTAAAGCTCTCTGGCGAGGTCGTTTGGCAGGATCCGAGCGGTCGCGTTGGCCTGCGCTTTTCGCGAGTTCCTCAGGCCTCACGAAGTTTGATCGATGGATGGCTACGCGAGCATTTGAAGAAGAATGTTCAGCATGGGCCTTTCGCCCTCGAGCCATCACAGGTTGCTCCCGGCGGTCTTGGATTATTGGCGGTCTCGGCGCCGGACCGGCGTGCGCAGGTGCGACATGCCTGCCGTTTAGGAGCCGAGCTATATCGAACCGGCAGCAAAACCCCACAGCGCTGCACCCTCACCGACATCAGCGATGGCGGTTGCTACGTTGAAACCTCGGACACCTTCGCACCCAGCACGCAGGTCGAGATTTTGGTACGCACCGAAGAGCACAAGCTAAAACTCTCTGGAAAAGTTCATGCTAGCCACCCGGGATTTGGCATGGGAGTCGAGTTCACGCAGAAGACCGGCCAGCAGCGGGAGCAGGTCAAAAAACTGATCGACTGTCGCGACTTACAGGAAGTTAGCAGCGAACGGGCGCCGTCTTAGAGCACAGGCTCCGCAATAACGGCGCCGCGGAAGTAATCCAGCGATAGCCGCAACCCAGTATCCAGATCCACCTTTGGTTCCCAGCCCAGCACTTCCCGAGCTTTAGTGATATCGGGACGGCGCAATTTGGGGTCATCTGGAGGCAAGGGCTTAAAGTCGATTCTGCTCTTCGAGCCTGTAATAGCAATCACTCGCTGTGCACACTCTAAGATGGTGAACTCGTTTGGATTGCCTATGTTCACCGGTAAATGCTCATCGCTTCGCGATAGGCGAAGGAATCCCTCAATCTCATCGCTCACGTAACAGAAACTCCGGGTCTGACCGCCATCTCCGTAAACCGTCAGCGGCTCACCGCGCAAAGCCTGCTTCATAAAGTTTGGAACCACCCGGCCATCATTGATCTGCATGCGGGGTCCGTAGGTATTGAAGATACGAACGATCCGGGCGTCAACATTGTGATAGCGGTGATAGGCCATCGTCACCGCCTCGGTAAAACGCTTGGCTTCATCGTATACGGAGCGTGGGCCTACCGGGTTTACGTGGCCCCAATAGGATTCCTTCTGCGGATGTTCAAGTGGATCGCCGTAACATTCCGAGGTCGAAGAAACCAAATACTTCGCCTGGTACTTGCGTGCCACGTCTAAGACGTGGAAGGTTCCGACCGAGCCGACTTTCAGAGTGGCAATACCGTGCTCGGTATAGTCCACAGGACTCGCCGGGCAGGCAAAATGAAAGATGTAATCGACCGGGCCACAGTCGAAAGGTTGATTGACGTCGAGCTTTTGAAATTCGAAGCGAGGTTCGTTGCGAAGGTGCTCCAAATTCGAAAGCCGGCCGGTGAGAAGATTATCGACAACCACTACGGAATAACCTTCTCCCAGCAGCGCATCACATAAGTGAGAACCTAGAAACCCGGCACCGCCGGTGATCAACGCCCGTCCCTTCATGCTTGGGAAAGCTTCCGGGCCACAACCGGCGCACCTTTTTCTTGTGCTTCCGCCATCACCGCCGGGCGGCCGACACTGTAATAAGTAAATCCGTGGGAGCCCATAATTTCAGAATCGTACAAATTTCTACCGTCGACGACGATGGGATATTTCAATTCGTGATAGAGCCGAGCTAAGTCGAGATTCGCGAATTCCTCCCATTCTGTCAGAATCAATAGGGCATCCGCCCCTGCCGCGGCTTCGTAGGAGCTTGCGGCATATTCCACTTTGTCGCCTAAAACTTCGCGCGCCCGCTCCGTGGCCGCTGGATCATAGGCGACGATTTGACACCCACTCTGAACCAGATCGCGAACGATGAGAATTGCCGGTGACTCGCGAATATCGTCGGTTCCACCCTTAAAAGCGAGGCCGAGAACCCCTAGCCGTTTGCCGCGTAGAGTCCAGAGCGCTCCTTGCACTTTCCGCAAGAATCTTTGCCGTTGGTCTTCATTGATTCGCATTACTTCATCAAGCAAGCGGAAATCGTAGCCACATTCACGCGCGACCGCCCTGAATGCCATGATGTCTTTGGGGAAGCATGAGCCACCATAACCAATTCCGGGATTGAGGAAACGCGGCCCAATACGGGTGTCGGTGCCTATCCCTTGGCACACTTGATGCACATTCGCGCCCACCCCTTCGCAGATGGAGGACACCGCATTGATGAAAGAGATTTTCATTGCGAGAAAGGCATTGGAAGCATGCTTGATTAGTTCCGCGCTCTTGGCGCTGGTAACGATCAGTGGCGGTGGAATCTTGGCGCGATCGGGACCGGGAATTGCTTCGGGACGGCGATAGTAGGTCCCATCTGTCAGAGGCGTATACGCCTCACTCAGCAAAGTTGCGGAACGCTGGCTGTCAGCACCGATTACAATGCGATCGGGATACAGAAAATCGGTTACCGCGGTGCCCTCGCGAAGAAATTCCGGATTGGATGCGATGTCAAACGAGTCCGGACTGGCCGCATTGCGCAGAATTACGCGGCGTACCCAGTCGCTGGTGTAGACCGGAACGGTGCTTTTTTCGACGATCACCTTGTAGTCGGTGATCGCGCCGGAGATACTCCGGGCAACTGACTCAACATAGGAGAGATCAGCCTCTCCATTCTCTGCCGGAGGGGTCCCGACGGCGACGAAAATCAGTTGGCTGGCTCGAACGGCAGCCTGCAAGTCGTCTGAAAAAGTGAGATGGTGGCCACGATGGCGCTCCAGCAGTTCCGGCAGGAAATTTTCGTGTATGGGACATTCTCCCGCCCGTAACGCTTCCAGTTTGTTCTGGTCGTTGTCGACGAGAATGACATTGTGTCCGAGATCCGCGAAACAGGCTCCGGCAACCAAGCCAACGTAGCCAGAACCGACTACCGCAATGTGCATTATTGGAGCTCCTCCTTCTACTTTATCAGCTTTATGGGGGCGAAATGGCCGGCACAGTTGCCAAATCGACTCGGTTACCCAAATGGGAAATGCCGGCCGAGTCAATTGTTGTCTTTAGGGTCTTGTCCGCTGAATCATAGAAAAATTTGCCGAGGTCGTCTAAACCGAGTGACAACCAGCGCTTCCATACTGTTGAAAACTGGGGCTTCGATTCATCTGTTGCAGCAGCTAGAATAAGGCTACATGTCGCAATTCGTGCACCTGCACCTGCATACGGACTACTCCATGCTCGACGGAGCATGTGATGTGGAAAAGCTTGCCTACCGGGCGAAAGAGCTGGGAATGCCGGCTGTGGCCATGACCGACCACGGCAACATCTTCGGTGCTGTCCATTTTGTAAATGCTGCGAATAAGGTGGGTGTGAAGCCAATCGTTGGCTGTGAGCTTTACATCTGTAAGAAGGACGATCACCGCATCGAGCGCACTCCCCCGGATGGCGACACCTACAACCATCTGCTCGTGCTCGCCGAAAATGAAGAGGGCTACCGAAATCTTACGAAAATAACATCCGAAGCTTCGCTTCATGGTTTCTACTACAAACCACGGGTAAGTAAGCAGTTTCTTGCCGAGCACAGTAAGGGTCTGATCGGTCTCTCAGGCTGCCTTAAAGGCGAAGTTGCTGAACGCTTGATGGAAGACAACTATGATGCGGCCCGTAAGGCCGCAGCGAATTTCGCGGATATTTTCGGCAAAGAGAACTTCTTTCTGGAGATCCAGGATCAGGGCTTGGAAATGGAGCACAAGATCCATCCCGCCCTCTATCGGCTGGAAAAAGACCTTGGCCTGCCGCTGGTTGCCACCAACGACAGTCACTATCTCTGCGAAGACGACGCACACGCGCAAGACGTGATGCTGTGTATCCAGACCGGAAAATCGATTCAAGACGCAAACCGCTTGAAGTTTCACGGCACCGACTTCTTCGTCAAGAGCTACGACGAAATGGCGCGAGTGTTCAAGGATTCGCCCGACCTGCTCTCACGCACTTTGGAAATTGCTGAGCGCTGCAATCTGAAGATTGAAAAAGTAAGTAACCCATTCCCGGATTTCGGCGTTCCCGCCGGTTACACGCCTGACAGTTATTTCGAGCACATCTCGCGTGAGGGATTTGCCCGACGCCGCGAAATGCTGGTGCCTTTGGAGGCAGCAGGCCAGTTGAAGCACTCGATGACGGAGTACGAAGCCCGGCTGGCACGGGAAATCGGCATCATCCGTCAAATGCAGTTTTCCGGCTATTTTCTTATTGTTTGGGACTTTATCCGATATGCGCGGGAGCACGATATACCCGTCGGGCCGGGCCGTGGATCAGCCGCCGGGTCGCTGGTTTCCTACTCCATGGCGATCACCGATATCGATCCGCTACAGCACGAATTGCTGTTCGAGCGATTCCTCAATCCCGAACGCATTTCGATGCCTGACATTGACATCGACTTCTGCATGAACCGCCGGGGCGAGGTCATCAATTATGTGACCCAAAAGTATGGCCGCGAGAATGTGGCACAGATCATCACATTTGGCACTATGGCTGCGAAAGCCGCGATCAAAGATGTTGGCCGCGCCATGGACATGCCTTATGCGGACGTCGACCGCATCGCCAAGATGGTCCCGACCACGATTGGAATCACTATCGACTCTGCGCTCAAGGATTCCTCAGCCTTGCAACAGGCGTACGAAAATGAAACCCAGATTCGCCAGCTGATCGATACCGCGAAAAAACTGGAAGGATTGGTGCGCAACGCGGGAGTGCATGCAGCGGGAGTGGTGATTGCCCCCCGCCCGCTCACCGACTTGGTGCCACTGTTTAAGACCAAGAACGACGAAATCGTGACCGCCTACGACATGGGCGCGATCGAAAAGATGGGCCTGCTGAAGATGGACTTCCTTGGGCTCACCACGCTAACCATTCTTGATGACACAGTCAAGCTGATCGCACAAACCAAGGGCCAGCGGATCAAACTCGATGAGTTGCCGCTGTCGGATCCGGAAACCTATCAGAAGGTCTTCCACACCGGACTCACCTCCGGAGTCTTCCAGTTTGAATCGCATGGCATGCGCGACGTGCTTCGCCGCTACCGTCCCGATTCGATCGAAGACCTTACCGCCCTCAATGCCCTCTACCGTCCTGGACCGATTCAAGGTGGCATGATCGACGATTTCATTGATCGTAAACACGGCCGCAAGCGCATTGAATATGAACTTCCAGAACTAAAGGAAGTGCTGCAGGAAACCCTAGGCGTCATTGTGTACCAAGAGCAGGTGATGCAGATAGCCAACAAGCTCGCCGGATATTCGCTAGGTGAAGCCGACCTGCTGCGGCGCGCGATGGGGAAAAAAATCGCCTCGGAAATGGCGGCGCAACGCGAGCGCTTCGTTAGCGGCGCACACAAGAATGGATACCCGGCGAAGAAGATTGAGAAGATCTTCGATCTGATGGCGCAGTTTGCGGGATACGGGTTCAACAAGTCACACTCGGCGGCCTACGCACTATTGGCCTATCACACCGCCTATTTGAAGACGCATTTCCCCGTCGAATTTATGGCGGCTCTGCTTACATCAGTTACTGGAAGCACCGATGACGTCGTGAAGTACATCAACGAATGCCGGGAAATGGGAATCTCCGTCGAACCGCCCGACATCCACGTTTCAGCCGCAAATTTTACTCCCCACGAAAACGCTATCCGCTTCGGACTGGCAGCAGTGAAGAACGTGGGCGGCAATGCAATCGAGTCCATCGTTGCTGCACGCTCCAAGATTGAAACCTTTAACTCGATATACGAATTTTGTGAAAGGGTCGATCTCCGGCTTCTAAACAAACGCGTTCTCGAGTCCTTAATCAAGAGCGGTGCCATGGATTGCCTGGGCGGACGGTCGCAGCTGATGATGGTGCTCGACAAGGCCATGGAAAGGGCACAGAAAGAACAGCGAGATGCTGAGTCCGGCCAGCACGGTTTGTTTCTAAATATCTTTGCTGAAGCGGAAGTCCACCCTAATAACGACAAGCTTCCGGCGATCCCTGAATGGGACGAGCACGTGCGCCTCGCTGCCGAGAAAGAAATCCTCGGGTTCTTTATCACCGGACATCCCCTGGACAAATATCGCGAGAAGTTGGAAGATCTGCACGCCTTGAGTACCACCGATCTCGCGGCCATGAAAAACTCCACCGGCAAAGATGAAACCATCACCACCGCCGGCCTCATCTGCAATCTCCGGATACTGAAATCAAAGAAGGGCGACTACTACGCCCAAGCGGCACTGGAGGATATGGCGGGCTCAGTAGAAATGGTCGTGTTTCCTGAGGCCTATCGCAAACTTGGCGATAAGGTGAAACTCGATGTTCCGGTCCTGGTGCGAGGTGGCGTAAGAGTGGAAGAAGGCGCTAGCCCCAAGCTGATGGTCAACGACATCATGCCGCTCGAGGATGCCAAAGTGCCGATGCCCCGGTCGCTTCGTATCCGGATACCTCTGGAGACGGCGACTGAGTCCACCGTCGACGCCCTTCACACCCTATTTGCCGAACGCCAAGGCGAAGCCAAGGTGTTGTTTGACGTGGAACGGGCAGGTGATTTCATGGTGGTGATGGAAGCGGAAGGCTATAATGTGCTGCCGGACCGAACCTTTATTGCCCGCGTCGAATCCTTATGCGGACGGGGCGCAGTACGTGTCATCAATTAGCGGCACAAGCACGGTCATATTCCCTGATTTCGAGGCGGGCCAGTAGTGGCAAAAAAAAATAATGCGGTAACCAGCCTCGAACTTCTCTTGTCGATGACGGAAGCACGGGCCGCCAGCAACGGTAACGGCAGCAAGATGGATTCGCGGTCGCAGAAGGAACTGGAAAAGATCGAACGCCAGATCGGCCAGTTGGAGTTGGTGCCGGGGCAGGACGACGAAACCCGTCGTGAGATTCAAGCGCTTCACGCCCGCATCGACGCGCTGCGCGATCAAGTGTCGGCAAAATCCAGCGCCTGGGAGAAGACCGAATTGGCCCGGCATCCACAGCGCCCATATACGCTCGACTACATCGAACGCATCTTTACCGACTGGAGCGAAATCCACGGCGACCGCAGCTTCGCCGACGATCACGCCATGGTCTGCGGCATGGCCCGTTTCCACGGCGAAGAAGTGCTGGTGATCGGCACCCAAAAGGGCAGGGACATGAAGCAGAAAGTGCATCGCAACTTCGGCCTACCCAATCCCGAGGGTTACCGCAAGGCCTTGCGTGCGATGAAGATTGCCGAAAAGTTCAATCGTCCCATCATCAGCTTGATCGATTGCACTGGTGCCAATCCCGGACTGGGCGCGGAAGAGCGCGGTCAAGCGGAGGCCATTGCGCGAAATTTACGGGAAATGTCACGACTGCAGGTCCCCATTATTTGTGTGATTACCGGCGAAGGCGGTAGTGGCGGCGCATTGGCCATCGCGGTCGGTGACCGCGTGTTGATGATGGAGAACACCATTTATTCCGTCATCTCCCCGGAAGGTTGCGCAGCCATCATGTGGCGGGACGCAGGCAAGAAGGCATTGGCGGCGGATGCACTCCGCATCACCGCCAAAGATCTTAGCGAACTCGGTTGCATCGACGGTGTCGTTCCTGAGCCCGAAGGCGGCGCTCACCGCGATCACGAAGCCGCCGGAGCGCTGCTCGACGAGGTATTGCGGAAGCATCTTTCCGAATTGAAAACTCTTCCCATAAAAGACCTAATTGGCGCCCGCTACTCGAAGTTCCGCAACATGGCGCAGTTCTTCATACCGGAAGGGGAGTAAGTTCCCCCGTTCTGTCATTCCGAAGCGCGAGCGTAGACGAATCTGGTAGTGGACCTTTTCACGACGTGGCACTTCCAGGGGCAATTGAGAGAAGCCTAGTTCCCGAGGCCGAAAGCAGCGACGCGAGTCTACCGGGTAAACCAACGGCTTTCCTTCGGGTACGTCAATGTCCTAAATGCCTTTGCGTCCTACCCCTATTACCTTCCAAGGCCACCACCGCCCGCACTAAACTTCACTGCCGCCGTATAATACTGGTACAGCGTAAAAACGTTTCTCCACACGGGATTTAGACGACCCGAGACAAGGAAGGGATTGAGGGATGGCCACATCGGACGTAGCGCTCCAAGACGCCTCTGGCGGCGCGGGGCAAAAGCGCATCGCCAACAACATGAG
>Ga0068871_100002640_pt1 | contig 12242 bp, 6 predicted proteins | sample KBSMisM72_FD_72750 | JGI IMG/M metagenome (GOLD analysis project Ga0068871, IMG submission 72750) | Miscanthus rhizosphere microbial communities from Kellogg Biological Station, Michigan, USA - KBS Miscanthus M7-2 | ecosystem: Host-associated > Plants > Roots > Rhizosphere > Soil ... | reverse complement strand
ACGATCGATTTCAATTTATTTTTAATAGCATACTGAAGTGCCAGGTTACGCATAATGCCTGCCAGCTGCCTGTCTAAATCTCTTACGCCACTTTCCCTTGTATAATCTTCTATCACTTTCGCCAGCACTTTATCGTTAATATTCAGTTTCCTGTCCTTTAAACCGTGGGCATCTTTTTGTTTAGGTAATAAATGCCGCTTGGCAATTTCAATTTTTTCCTCCACTGCGTAACCACTCAGGTCAATTATCTCCAGCCGGTCTCTTAATGCGGGTTGTATATCGTTCAGGTTATTAGCCGTAGCAATAAACAATACTTTACTCAGGTCATATTCCAGCTCCAGGTAATTATCATAAAAATTATTGTTTTGTTCAGGATCCAGCACTTCCAGTAATGCAGACGATGGATCGCCCCGGTGATCGCTTCCAATCTTATCTATTTCATCCAAGATCATTACCGGGTTGCTGCTCTTTATTTTGCGAATAGATTGAATGATGCGCCCCGGCATAGCACCAATATAGGTCTTGCGGTGGCCCCTGATCTCACTTTCATCATGAAGCCCGCCCAGGCTTACTCTTACGTATTTCCTGGAAACCGCATGTGCTATGCTTTTACCCAGGCTGGTTTTACCAATACCAGGAGGGCCCACAAAACATAATATGGGGCTTTTCATATCACCTTTCAACTTTAATACGGCAAGGTATTCCAGTATCCGTTCTTTGATCTTATGCATACCGTAATGATCGTTATCCAATATCTTTCTTGCCTTTTTCAGGTCATAAGAATCTTCAGTATAATCCTGCCACGGCAGATCCAGCATCAGGTCAAGATGATTATACACCACGGAATAATCCGGTGTGGTTGGGTGCATCCTTTCTAATTTCTCAATGCCCTTGGCAAATAATTCTTTTGCTGCTGCAGGCCATTTTTTGCCCTCCGCCTTCTTCTGCATTTCTTTTACCTCTGCCACATTATCACCCCCCAATTCTTCTTTGATAGCTTTCATCTGCTGCTGAAGAAAATATTCTCGTTGCTGTTTGTCCAACTCGGCACGGGTTTTATTAGTAACCTTGTTCTTCAGTTCGGTATACTGCAGTTCGGTGTGCATCAGGTTCATCAGCAACTCAGCCCTTGTCTTGATATTATTGATCACCAGCAGGCGTTGTTTATCCTTAATATCACTGTTCAAATTACTGCTTACAAAATGTATGAGAAACGAAGGATTTTCTATATTCTTTAAAATAATGGCTGCTTCACTGGGCAGGTTGGGAGACATTCCTACAATCTGTGCAGCAAGGTCTTTAATACTTCCAACCAATGCATCAAAATCCTTATCATCCTTCAGTACTTCTTCGTTGAGGGTAGTTATCCTGGCTTTAAAATAAGGATCATCCGTAGTGATCTCTTCTACTTTAAAACGTTTCTTTCCCTGGATAATAATCGTGGTGCCCCCGTCAGGCATTTTGATGAGCTTTGCAATTTTTGCAATAGTTCCAATTTCTTCCAGGTCACTTACAGTGGGTTCCTCGATACTACTGTCTTTTTGCGCTATTACACCGATCAATTTGTCAGCTTTGTAGGCATCAGTAACTGCTTTAATGCTTTTATCCCTACCTACGGTGATGGGCAAAACCACGCCGGGAAAAAGGACGGTATTTCGTAAGGGTAATAAAGGTAATTCGGCTGGAATGCTTTGTATATCGTTATCTCCGGAATCTTCTTCATTCAGTGGGATGATTGGCAAAAACTCCATTTCCTCCTCAGAACGCTGCATAAAAAAATGTTTATTCATAATTAGAATTCAAAATAAGGTCAATTTGTCAAAACTGTTATGGTTTGACCTTTTTTATTGTGAATACCTATATTGGCAAGTATAGTGCCGAAAGAATTTTGGTATATAAACAACTGCCTTCTTATTGCTTATAAAAAATTGCTGGGTATTTTTGCCGTTATGGATATTAAGTGTTCAGCACAGGAACTGGTAATACTGGAAACAATTGCGGCAGCAGCAGCAGAATTGCAACTGCCCAGCTACCTCATTGGCGGTTTTGTGAGAGATAAGATCATTGGGAGGCCAACAAAGGATATCGACATCGTTTGCCTGGGAGATGGTATTATCCTGGCAGGTGCAGTAGCGGCTAAATTCTCACCAAAGCCGGAAGTGAGCTTTTTTAAGAATTTCGGCACTGCTCAAATAAAGACTGCCGATATTGAAATTGAATTTGTAGGAGCCAGGAAAGAAAGCTATCGTCATCATAGCAGGAAGCCAGAAGTAGCACCGGGAACACTGGAAGACGACCAGGACAGGAGAGATTTTACCATCAATGCCATGGCTATCAGCTTGAATAAGGAGAATTTCGGAAAACTGATCGATCCTTTTGGGGGGCTGGGTGATATAGAAGCACGTGTGCTCAAAACACCCATGGAACCGGCAACTACCTTTAGCGATGATCCTTTGCGAATGATGAGAGCCATCCGGTTTTCTGCGCAGCTTAATTACACCATTGAACAAAAAACTTTCATTGCTATTTGTGAAAATGCTCACCGCATCAGTATAGTAAGCGGGGAGAGGATAGTGGATGAATTGAATAAGATTTTGATGTGTACCAGGCCATCCATTGGTTTTGACCTGCTCTATAAGAGTGGGTTGCTAAAGATATTTTTCCCGCAAATGGTGGAGTTGGCCGGTGCTGAGTACATTGACGGTAAAGGACACAAAGACAATTTTTATCATACACTGCAGGTCGTCGACAATATTAGTAGACACACCAACGACCTGTGGCTCAGGTGGGCCGCTGTATTGCATGATATTGCAAAACCAGCAACAAAAAAATTTGAACCAGGGCATGGCTGGACCTTTCATGGACACGAAGTGATAGGAGGCAGGATGGTACCAAAAATATTCAGCCAATTGAAGCTTCCGCAAAATGAAAAAATGAAATTTGTGAGAAAGATGGTGGAACTGCACCTGAGGCCCATCAGCCTTACCAAAGAAAACATCACTGACTCGGCGATACGCAGGTTATTATTTGATGCCGGGGAAGATTTTGATTCGCTGATGACCTTGTGCAAAGCAGATATCACCTCTAAGAATAAACTGAAAGTAAAACGGTTTTTAGAAAACTTTGAACTGGTGCAATTGCGCTGTGCAGAAGTGGAAGCAAAAGACAGGCTGAGAAACTGGCAACCTCCGATAACAGGTGAATTTATTATGGAAACTTTTAATTTGCAGCCCAGCCGGGTAGTGGGTGACTTGAAAAATGCCATCCGGGAAGCAATACTGGACGGAATTATACCAAATGATTATGACGCAGCTTATGCATTTATGCTGGACAAGGCAAAGGAATTGGGAGTAAACGTGTAAAGTATTGGCAAAACTTTCTTTCCGTTACTCTCGTGTTTCTTCTTAGTAATTACTAATTTCGTTATATGGCTATATTAAAATTCAGAATTTATTGGGAAGATGATGACAGTGTTTACAGGGACGTCGTTATTCGTCATGTACATACATTTGCGGACCTGCACAATGCCATTTTAAAAGCTTTTGAGTTTGACAATAAACATAAAGCTACTTTTTACCGCAGCAACGACAATTGGTTAAGGGGAAGAGAAATCTCGTTAGAGAAGTATGGTGATAAATCGTATAAAGTTGATCCCATGATCATGTCGGAAACGCCGCTTGGAACAGAGATCAAAGACCCGAATCAAAAATTTATTTACGTTTACGACTTTAATAAATTCTGGACCTTCAGGGTAGAATTGATTCACGTAGACAAAGAAGAAAATAAAAAGATCACTTATCCGTCTTGTGTGCGTACAGAAGGCATTGCTCCTTCGCAATACGGCACCAAGGGCCTGGTAGACAGCCGCCTTGCTGAAATGGAGGAAAAATATGACCTCACTCCCACAGCTTTGTTAGACGGGTTCAGCCAGGAAGACGAGGATGGAAACTCAACAGCGGGAGAGGAAGAAGAAGCTGGTACGGAAGGAGCGGAAGCCAGTGGAGAAGAGTTTTAAACTATTTTTTTCCTTAGCAGTATATTTTTTAATCAAAAGAGTTCTTTACAAACTCAATGATCGATTCTCCCCAAAATAATGCTGCAAAAAAAAGCAGTAACAAAACCTGCATTGTTATTGTTGGCCCTACTGCAGTTGGTAAAACTGATCTTGCCATTAAAGTGGCCCAACATTTTTCTACAACTATTATTTCCTGTGATAGCCGCCAGTGCTTTAAAGAATTAAATATCGGCGTGGCTAAACCTTCTTTTGCAGAACTGAAACTGGTAAAACACGATTTTGTTAATTCGCATTCAATTCACGAAGTGGTAAATGCTGCGGTATTTGAATCGTATGCGCTGGAAAAAATAAACGCTATTTTTGAACAGCATGATTTTGCCGTAATGGTAGGTGGTACCGGTTTATATGTAAAATCATTTTGCGATGGAATAGATGAAGTGCCACAGGTTGACGAAAGCGTTAGGAAAAAAATAAACAGCACCTACCAACAACAAGGGCTTTCATGGCTTCAAAAGGAAGTAAAAGAAAATGACCCTTTGTATTTTAGTAAAGGGGAAATACAGAATCCACACCGTCTGCTACGTGCACTGGAAGTAAAATTGTCAACCGGCAAATCCATTACTGAATTTCAAACAAAGCAAAAAAAGCAGCGTGATTTTAATGTCATTAAAATTGGCCTGGAATTGCCAAGAACCGAACTAACAGAAAGAATTAACAGGAGAGTAGATATTATGATGGAAGATGGTTTGCTGGCTGAAGTAAAAGAATTACAACCCTGTCGACACCTGAATGCTTTACAAACAGTAGGCTATAAAGAATTGTTCTCATACCTCGATGGAACAAGTTCATTGCAAGAAGCAGTAACAACCATAAAAATCAATACCCGCCAATATGCCAAGAGACAAAGGACCTGGTTTAAAAAAGATGAAGACACCAGGTGGTGTAAACCCGAATGGCCGGATGTTCTTGAAAAACTCTCAGAAGGTTTATAAAGATCAGGCTATTTCAAATTATTTTTTGCAAGCTTAGGTGATGAAATTGCAGGGAACAAATGATAGACTGCTAAGCTCTGCGTGGCAACTCAGCTTAAAATTTAATCCCTACAGACGCTACCAGGTTTCCCCGCTGATTATTTATTGTGGCGAATGTATTGTTCTTATCAGCTAACCGGTAAGCAAAATCAACATCTTTATTAAAGGAGTGAACATAAGTAAGATCTACAAAAAATCCTTTATGACGATAACCAACACCACCGCTCACCAGCATTCTGCTGGCTTTTAATTCTGCATCTTTATAGGGGTTGGTGTAATAAGCAAAACCCAGCCTTGCCATTACAACATTGAACTTTAATTCACCGCCTAACCTGAAATTAAAATTGCCTTTGTATTGCCCCTTGATCACCTGGTTCAACGTTTTATAGTAAGCCTCCTCGTCCGTAGTAGGTACTTCGGCCGCAGAATAAAAACCGGAATTTTTATAACCCAAATATTCAATATCAGCAGTGATAAAACCTTTTTGTTTTCTTACATCTTCAATTTCCCTGAACACATAACTTCCGCTTATTAAAAACCTCCAGGGTGTAAGCATGGTATATTTGCTTTCCCCATCTACACCGCCCGTAAAGCTGGCTGACGTAACAGAAGCCAACCCATTGTAATCTTCTGTATTAGCTTCCAGGCTGGTATTCCTTTTATCTTTCATGGTGAACATGTAAGAAGGAGTGTGCATAGCCAACCCAAGCCGGATATATTCGGAAGGTTTATAAATTAACCCTAGTTTCAAATTAATACCAACGCCATTGGTACTGTAATTATCTGTGTAATTGAAATAGTCAAAATTGTTAGATTTCGAAGAAGTATCGCTTTCACGGAAAGTGGTAGTATTATTATAATTGAGTATAGGTATTCCGATGCTGCCGCCAATTAATAATTTATCTTTATTGTTGGAGGCAAATCCAATAGCCACTTCGTACATTCCCCCTTTTGTAGTAATATTTTTTTCCTGGTATAATGCATGGCCATTACCCAGCAAAAACTCTGGTAAACCTCTTACCTGCAAACCACCACCCACATTAAAAGTATCAACCAGGTAAGTGTATACAGCCGGTGCAGCTCCATAGGCATATTTTGGATCATTAAGCACCTGGTCAAATGTTGCACCACTTTTTGAAATTTGTTCCGCCCATTGCTCACTGTAAGAACTATAGTTGTTGAACCCTTTATATTGTACAACATTATTAAAGTTGGCTGATTGAGTAAACGCAATACTAAAAGCAGTGCTGGAACTGGGATTATAACTATTGGCAGAACCAAATACCAAACCTATGGGACCCAGGCCAAAATTATTTTTTTTGCTGTTGTCTTTCAAATCCCGGTAGGTAGTTTTATTATTATTAAAATATAAGCCCGGTGTGAAAACAAATTCCCCGGTCTTGTAATTTCCCAGCCCGGCCGGGTTTACGTAAATAGCAGTAATGTCTCCACCCAAGGATCCCATGGCGCCACCAATAGCCAGGCTACGGGCAGTTCCATTTTGAGGATAGTAAGAATATTTAATCACATCTTCCGGTATCTGGGCAAATAATGGTACAGTACTGGTGAGCAATAATAAAGAGAGTACATATTTCGTCATGGCAATTCAGTTTACAGATGAAGTGCATGTTAGAACTTCAATAAGGAATATTAATTATTTTTTCGATTACCCTTTACCGTTTCTTACAGGCCTGGAGGTAGTACCACCTGAAGAACTGCTGCTACTGCTGCTGTTTGAAGACGGCGTGTAAGAACGGGTGCTTTGATTAGAGTTATACTGCGTATTATTATTTGAGTTATTATAATTATTACTGCTGCTGTTAAATATTTTATTCAGTGTATTAGAAAACCTGCTGTTACTATTGTTATAAGTTCTCACCGGCATGAATATCGGGTTGTATTTAGAACTTGACATCAGGTTAGTGTTACTGTACGGGGTATTATAAGCGGCGAGGTTAGTCATCCTCGGTGTGCTGTTTACTGGGTTTACAGTTTTTACTGTACCATAGGTATATACCGGCCATGCACAATAATAAGGATTGTAATAATACCCATAGTTATAACCATACAGGTAAGGACTGTAGCTGTAATCATTATCCAGGTATCTCCATCTTGCACTGTTGATACCAAATCTGATCTGGCTGCTTTCTGAATAGCTTCCGGATGATTCCGGCTTCCTGTTATCATCCTTCTTTACTTCTTCACCATATAGACGAACGGGAGAATAATATACATCGTCAGGAGTTTGGCCGGACTTATAAATAGAAGAACAACTGCCCAATGTTACTGCGGAAATTGCGATAAGTAAAAGTTTAGTGTTCATTGTAATTAGTTTAAGGTGATTATAAATATGAAGTTAGTACTTTTGCGGCTTTATTGCCCAGTTATTTATGGTCAAATTATTTGCCATTGCAGTACAAAGTTTAAGTTATTTCCCGTTAAATAAGTGCTAAAATATTGCGAGGCTAAAATTTTATAAATCAAACAATTAAAAATAGTTTTGCAGCGCTTAAAAACAAAAAGTCTTCACTTTTTTAAAAGGTGTAAAATAAAGAACTGCTAATCTTTTCAACTTCTAACAAGAACATTACTAAACGGATATTAAAAACATATAATGAGTAAGGAAATCACCAATAGGGACCAGGACTATTCGCAATGGTATAACGATCTGATCATAAAAGCCGGACTGGCAGACTATAGCGCCGTGAGGGGTTGCATGGTTATTAAACCCTATGGCTATGCATTATGGGAAAATATGCAAAAACAACTGGACAAAATGTTCAAAGATACCGGGCACCAGAATGCCTACTTTCCACTGTTTGTGCCCAAAAGTTTATTTGAAGCAGAAGAAAAAAATGCGGAAGGGTTTGCAAAAGAATGCGCTATTGTAACACATTACCGTTTAAAAAGCGACCCGGATAACAAGGGTAAACTCATCGTTGATCCTGAAGCAAAGCTGGAAGAAGAACTCGTGGTGCGGCCAACCAGTGAAGCCATTATCTGGAGTACTTACAAAGGCTGGATACAATCCTACCGGGACCTGCCCATTTTAATTAATCAATGGGCCAACGTGGTGCGATGGGAAATGCGTACCCGTTTGTTTTTGCGTACCACTGAATTTTTGTGGCAGGAAGGCCATACCGCTCATGCTACCCAACCTGAAGCCGAAGCAGAAACCATACAAATGCTGAATGTGTATGCTGAGTTTGCTGAACAATATATGGCAGTACCGGTAATTAAAGGTGTAAAAACACCCAACGAACGTTTTGCTGGTGCAGTGGAAACTTATTGTATCGAGGCGTTGATGCAGGATGGAAAAGCCTTGCAGGCTGGTACGTCTCATTTCCTGGGACAAAATTTTGCCAAAGCCTTTGATGTAAAGTTTACCGACAAAGAAAATAAACTGGATTATGTATGGGCTACCAGTTGGGGCGTTAGCACCCGGCTGATTGGTGGCCTGGTAATGGCACACAGTGATGATGATGGTTTGATATTGCCACCGGCACTGGCGCCAATACAGGTGGTAATTGTTCCGATTTTTAAAGGAGAGGAACAAAAGCAACAGATAGATGAAAAAGTAATGGTGCTGATAAAGGATTTGAAAGCGGCAGGCATTGCTGTGAAATATGATGACAATGATAATAATCGCCCGGGCTGGAAATTTGCAGAATATGAAATGAAGGGTGTGCCCGTTCGCATTGCGATTGGTGCAAGAGATATTGCCAACAACGTAGTGGAAGTGGCCAGGAGAGATACCAAAGAAAAGAAAAGCTACCCCATTGACGGGCTGGCGCAAAATATTATTTCCTTGCTGGATGATATCCAAACTTCTATTTTTAATAAAGCAAAAACATTCCGTGATGAACATATTACCAGTGCAGACAACTGGGAAGAATTTGTAAAATTGCTGGATGAGAAAACCGGTTTTATTGCAGCGCACTGGGATGGTACCGGCGAAACAGAAGAGAAGATAAAAGAACTCACCAAAGCTACCATCCGTTGCATTCCTGTTGATAATAATTTGGAAGACGGCAAATGTATTTTAACGGGTAATCCAAGTAATCAACGGGTGTTGTTTGCCAGGGCGTATTGATTTTTTAATTTCAATTTACATAAACAGGCAGCTACAATAACTTTGAAGTTGCTTGTTTTTTATTACAAATATTGAATACCGTATAAATGGAAATAGCAAGTAAATAACTTTTGTTTAACATTTTTTTGGTCGTTAGAAAAAACTACTATACTTTCGATGTAGATTTTACTTTTTCTCTGAATCCCAATGCCATCTTAAAAAACTTCCTAAGTTCAATTTTCTCATTTTAGTTCCATACAAGCTTCAAGCGTTGCTGTATAGGGTGAAGTGTGATTGATCCTTTTAAGTATCCCCATTTAATAACAGTTTTTGCTGATTACAGTAATGTTCCATTGTGATCAACGCAGTAATGAAAGTAAAATTTTAAACCGTATTATAGCCTGGCAAAGGCAAGTACTAAACCTTAATGATCACTAAAACCACCCGTATGAACAAGGTAATTTTAACTCGTATCACATTCCTCTTTATTTTGTTTCTGTCCTTAGCTGCATATAAAGTGCAGGGGCAGGCAGTAGTAACAACAGACCAGCCAGATTATGCGCCGAGGTCCAACGCCGTATTTACCGGCAGCGGTTTTGCGCCTGGTGAGGGGGTGGTTCTTAAAGTAAAAAACTTAAGTCATCCTTGTAATACAATTGCGCCAGACTCAAGTTATTTACCCTGGACCGTTACAGCGGATGCAAATGGTTCATTTGTGACAAACTGGACGGTATGCGATTGTAATGGTGATTCTTTACGATTGAAGGCTACAGGACAGACATCGGGGTCGATTGCAATAGCATTGTTTTCGGATGCAAATGTTCAATCGGTTACTGTGGGACCACAAATTGGAAGCGTTACCTACGGAACAGGTGGGTCAGTTTCCTATCAAATAACTGTAAATTCAAATGGAAATAATACTCCTTATAATGTAGTCTTGAGTGTTTCAGGATTACCGACCGGAGTTACTGCAAGTACAACAGCCCCTCCTTTATTTCCACTTGCCATTTCAGGCGTAGGACAAAGTGGAGCAACAGCAACTCTTACACTGGATGTTGCTAGTAATACTCCAGTTCCAGTGTTGCCATTAACATCATATAGCTTTACAGTTACGGCTACAAATGGAGGGACTGTTAGAACAAATACAGGTTCTCTGACGATTGGGAAAAAGACTCTTACTGGATCAATAACTGCGGATAACAAAATTTACGATGCAACCGTAAACGCAACAATTGCTTCTCGCACCTTAACAGGAGTTGTGGGTTCTGATGTGGTTTCATATACAGGAGGAACAGCTACCTTTAGTGATAAGAATGTGGCCAATGGAAAAAATGTGAGCGCTACCGGCTTAAGCTTAATAGGAGCAAATGCAGGAAATTATACTGTAAATGCAACTGCTGGTACAACTGCTAATATCACTAAAAAGGATTTAACAATAACTGCCAATAACCAAACCAAAACTTACGATGGTAAGACATTTACAGGCGGTGGTGGAACTTTTACATCTGCTATCACTGGTTTTGTACCTGGAGAAACACTAGCAACAAGTGGTGTGACAGGTGCAGCATCTTACACAGGTGCAGCAACAACTGAAACTAATGTTGGTTCTTCTACTATTACGCCAGCCATTGGAACACTGACGTCAAGTAACTATAACTTTACTTTTTCCAATGGTACTTTACTTATCAATAAGGCTCCTTTAACCGTAACTGCAGATAACCAAACCAAGAACTATGATGGTAATACATTCACGGGTGGGGGTGGAACTTTTACATCTACTATCACTGGTTTTGTAAATGGAGAAATACTGGCAACAAGTGGTGTAACAGGTTTGACATCTTACACAGGTGCAGCAACAACTGCAACTAATGTTGGTTCTTCTACTATTACGCCTGCCATTGGAACACTAACATCAGGTAACTATAGTTTTACTACTTTCTCTAATGGCACTTTAACTATCAATAAAGCCGCAGCGACTGTCACTTTAGGAAGTTTGTCACAAACATATACAGGTTCTCCTCTGTCAGCAACTGCAACAACAACTGCAACCGGTACAAGCACTTTTACTTATACATATAATGGCAGTGCCACACCTCCAACCAATGCAGGTTCCTATACGGTTATTGGCACTTTGGTAAATAGTAATTATTCAGGAACCGGTACAGGTACTTTAGTTATCGCTAAGGCTACCCCTTCTTTTTCTTTACTTTCAGTTAGCCAGACTATTACTTATGGTACAGCTTCAATAAATTTAAGTGGAAAGCTGAGTTCTGGTACATTAATACCTACAGGTTCTGTAACCGTTACAATTAATGGTGTTGCTTTGACAGCAGCGATCAAGCAAACAGGTAATGCAGCTCAAATGGGCACATTTAGTGTAACATTTAACACAACTTCACTGAATGCCTCAACTACCCCTTACACTATTACTTACGACTATATCGGTGACGGAAATTTCAATATTGCAAATGATGCTTCTACATCCTTAACTGTAAATAAAGCCACCGCAACAATTGTCATTACACCATACAGCGGAGTATATGACGCGGCAGCCCACACAGCAAGCGGCACTGCAACCGGTGTTGCCGGTGTAAACCTAGGCGCAGGTTTATCATTCGCTACTTCTTATACAAATGTACCTGGTGGTAATACTTCATGGAGTTTTGCCGGTGGCACAAACTACAATGATGCAAGCGGTACAACAACAATAACGATTACCAAAGCAACCGCAACAATTGTTACTACTCCATACAATGGCGTATATGATGCTGCTGCTCACACTGCAAGCGGTACTGCTACTGGTGTAGGCGGTGCTGATTTAAGCAGCTCATTGATTTTTGCTTCAACCTTTATAAATGTACCGGGTGGTACAACCAACTGGTCTTTCAATGCTGGCGGCAACTACAATACTGCAAACGGTACAGAAGCGGTTAACATAACAAAAGCAACGGCTACCGTAAATGTTAGTGGTTATACAGGAATATATGATGCGGCTTCCCATGGGGCTACCGGTACTGCAACTGGTGTAGGTTCTGTTGACCTGAGTGCAGGATTAAATCTTGGTGCAACATTCACTGATGTTCCAGGTGGTACAGCCAACTGGACATTCAATGGTGGCACAAAC
>Ga0068871_100002635_pt1 | contig 12247 bp, 9 predicted proteins | sample KBSMisM72_FD_72750 | JGI IMG/M metagenome (GOLD analysis project Ga0068871, IMG submission 72750) | Miscanthus rhizosphere microbial communities from Kellogg Biological Station, Michigan, USA - KBS Miscanthus M7-2 | ecosystem: Host-associated > Plants > Roots > Rhizosphere > Soil ... | reverse complement strand
GTCCTCAGTCTTGAGCCAATCCAGGAGCTTGTGAATTTCCTTTTGCTGGAACCCGTATTCGCCTTTCAGCATTGATACCGTCATCTCACCGAGCATCTTTGGACTCGTGGAGATCGAACGACGTGATGCGAGTTCAAGCAACGGCTTAGAGTCCCAGACGCGATCGAGCCACTTTGGAGAGTGACGAAACAAGGGAAGATATTGCTCGAGGTAGACGCTAATCCCCCCAAAGAAAACTTTTTCGTAACTTACATTTTTTTCATCGGTTAGCGTTGGGGTGTAAACAGGAAGCAGCGTGACCCGGTGCCCGCGCGACATGAGTTCGGTTGCGAGAGAGTTGTCGCGCAGACAGCTTCCGCAATACATCTGTCCGGCTCCGCCCGTCAGGTAAAGAATCTTCATCGGTACGTTTCTGTCCGAGATGCGCCCGGCTTGTCGTGGGTCAGAGTCAGTACCACTACGCGGTAGCGTGTGGCTTCAATTAGCAACTTAGTGGATTGACACACTCAGCCACACGCTACCGCGTAGTGGTACTGACTCCAACACGACGAGACGGCCGCATATCGGAAATCTCACGCGTACGCCTTTTTAAAAGCTCGTCGAGCATACAGATGCTCAAACAGATTGCCCTCGTGGGGTTGGTCCCAACTGATTTGATTTGTTGGTACGGCGCCGATGTTCAAGCGATCGACGTTTGGCGATGTAACTAGATCGCGAATCAAATCGTCGTCGTGTGTGATTGCGGTTACCACGAGACTTTGACCGAGAGCACTGGGGATTTGGTCGCGAGTGACCTTTACGACACTGGCGAATGGAAACATGTATTCACGATTCGCCATCGGGTGCTCTGCGTTTTCACAAAGCAAGATCGTCGGTAAGAGATACTTGCATCCATCGCGTTCAGCTACTCGATCACTCTTCCGGTATTCAGCGCTAACTTCGCGCACACCGGGTTCGGTCAAACCCTGATCGATCAAGTGTGAGATGCGGGTTGCCACGTTCGGATCGGCAAATGGAGCAAGCTGGGCTTTGGGGTCTTCTGCGGCGCGCGGTTGATTGCTTGCCAGACGCTCGGCTAATGCTTCGCTGATTTCTTCTGCATGATCGGTCACCCAAATACCCGAAGCATTAATGCAAGAGCGTCCGCCGTTGTCCGCAATCGAACTGACCATCACATCAAGATACGCTTCCCAGTTTGACTCGCAGTCAGGGCCAATAACTATTTTGCTATAACCTGGCCCGTGTACCTCGATGCGTGGATCGTTTGCCCAAACACCGATCGAACTCGTGTCCCCAAAGATCATTCCTCGTTGGCAGCGGCTGAGTATTTCGCCACCTCCGGCATGATCAGTTGGGTAGAAGCAAAAAGCTTCAGGTGGTGCGCCAGCGCTGATAAAAGCTTGGCACAATCGATACGGGGTCCACGGTTCAGCACTACCTGGTTTCAATACAAGAGGAATCTTCAAAGGAATTGAAGGCACCCATAACGAATGAACACCCGGTGAGTTACTTGGTAGCACGACGCCTAGTGAATCTGTGCGCGGGTAGAAACTCAAAGCTTTTCCGTCGAGGTCACCGAAACCACGGTCAAGCAATTCGAAATCGATATTGCGAGTCAGGCCGTTTAATACATCATCGGCTTTAGCCAGCACGTCGTGGATCTTTTTCATGTTCCGGCGGGCCATGACGTGAGGCATTCCGGTTGTCGCTGAAACCTGTAGGACGTAGTCCTCTGGAGACTGAAGCTCGTCGCCAAGATATAGATCGTCGTTTAAGAACCGATCAGCCGCACTACGGCAGATTTCGAGTAGCTCGCTAGTCGAAAAAGTGGCGAGCTTCTCACGGGCACTCTTTTGATCGCGAAGGTCGCGACGAATTAGGCCCGCATTGGCCTGGCTGATGTCTACAAAGGGTTCGCGAGTTTGATAGTGCGGAGTGGTCGCGACATCGAGACTTTTGTAGGGTTCACCGTGACGAAGGATTGGAACGTGGATGGTCATTATTGATTGAAGATTTCGGAGTTCAGATTTGGTGTCCGATAAGTTTGACTCTGAGCTGGCTTTTACCTCAGAGGGGTAAGATCTTTATAGCTACAACGGTGTCGCATCTCCGGCGCCATTCGGAGGGGCGGAATGAATGTCGCTTTGAGTTCGCAGGTTCGCTCCGCCCCTCCGAATGGCGCTTTAGGAGCACCGGTCTGATCTATAAACATTGCACTCCTCCGGAGTGAAGAAGAATCGAATGGTCATTTGCATGAGCCTTTCAGCATCACGGACCATTCCTTAATACACGCCTTCCACTACATTCGCCTGCAATTTTGAAAATGGTCGAACGTTGCGGACTCCGTCCCAGGGATATTCTTCGCAAGGTGGTTCGCGTTCAGCTTCATCCCTTTCAAGAAACCTCGGCATAAAGAACTCTTTCGTTAGCGTCGTCAGCCGCACTCTTCCAGTCTCACCATACTCAACAACTCTGTCCGGGTTCTCGGGGTCGACAATCTCGATCATCGCCCGAGGCGACGGTGGATAGTAGATCACAGCGAAGTTATCTTCGGGCCGTCGAGGTTTGTGTACTGCCAGGCCCATCAAAGTGTTTCCATACGTCGCTGCGAAGTACGCGCCTTCCAACAGTTCCTCAACTGCAAAGCGATGAAACTGCGGTGTCATCTCAGTGCCGCCACAAAAGACCCCGGTAATACCCATCTTCTTCAGTGAGACTCTTTCACAGAGGGCCTCGAGGAGCTTCGGCGTGGTGAACAGGCATTTGATGTTTTCGTGCGCACGCAAAAGCGTAAGACCCTGTTCGATCACGTGTTGCTTGTACTGTTCAGCCATCTTGGGTTGACCCATCTTGAGCAACTTGATGACCCAGCGCGGATCCAGATCAACTAAAAAACAGATGCCGGCACGGTATTGGGCCAAATGTTCGACCGCCAAACGGAGTCGACGCGGTCCTGTTGGTCCCAGTGATAGCCAGTCTGCGCCCTTGGGAAAGAATTCATCCGGCAGCGTGTCGCTAAACGCTTCGTAATCGAGACGGAAGTCCTCGATATTGATCCTCGATTTGGGAACGCCCGTGCTGCCCCCTGTCTCAAAAGTATAAACAGGTCTGCCGGCAAAACCTTTTGGTACCCAGCGTCTCACGGGGCCACCTCGCAGCCATTCATCCTGAAAGGGACCCAGGCGCGCGAGGTCTGCATAGCTTTGAATTTCCTTCCGCGGATCCCAACTGAGTTGCCGGGCATAGTTGAGCCAGAAAGGACAACCCGACGCTGGATCGAAGTGCCAGTCGACGACTTCACGAGTCCAGGCATCGAGGTTTTGTTTTACGGTTTCAATTTTGGATTGTTGTGCAGTCGACATGCGAATTAGAGTTGGTGCCTCGGGGCGTTTGGTTTGCTGCGAGCCACACGCTACCGCGTTGTGGTACTGACTTTCTCAGGCGAATGTTTCGCTTTCAAGTGCCGTACGCAGGGTTGCTGGAATTTCCGTTGGCTTTCCGTTCTGCAAGACAACCAGGGTCATCGTACCTTGAATAGCCAGTTCATCAGCGACGTTGAAGACCTTGAATTCGTAACGAATTGAGGTGCGTCCTAGTTTGCCAACGGTTAGTCGAAGTCTGAACAGGGCGTCGAGTTCGAGTACCTTGATGAAATTACATTCAACGTTTACGCGCGGAAAATCGTAACCCATGCTGCGATTCATTGGCCACCCAATCTTACGCACGAGTTCGCTTTCAGCTTCTTCCACAATTTCGAATATGCGCGGAAAGTGTAGACGTCCGGCGGCGTCGGAGTCAGCCCAACGCAGACGACGCTCGAGTTCAATGGAAGCGGGCATTCAGTTCGACCTTCTTTCGCTGTTTCGGTTGTACACGCTTGGGAGTCGGGCTTGAACAACGTGCAGACGGCCAAACTCGGTGTCCTTTATATATAGCCCAACATCAAACATCCCACAACGAGCGCGAATTGATTGATGTCGAGGGCGTCTGTTAGTTAATGGGCTTCTCTGAACAGTTCATCCAGTCGTGTAGTCAGTACCACTACGCGGTAGCGTGTGGCTAAGGGAGTCAATTGTTGAAGTAGAAGCCACACGCTACCGCGTAGTGGTACTGACTCCATGACTGTCCGAAGTGATTGAATTGCCAAAAAAAAGGAGAAGCCAAAGTGGCCTCTCCTTTTTGTCGTTGAGCTGTGACTGACTCAGAACACAAACTTGGCGCCCCATAAAATCTGCCGCGGGTTGAACGCTGAAGTAAAGCCTAGCGGCTGACTCAGCAATCGATCACGTCGACCTTCAAGACGATTTGTGCTTTGTGCGTAATCGGCAGCAGCTAGCGGATCGGGGATTGTAAGCGCCCCATTTGCTCCGACTGTCACTGGTAACACTTCATTTACCGCAGAGAAGTTTGTGCGATTGAAAATGTTTGCGAAGTCCGCGCTGAGTTCCACGCGCATTGGACTGTCGGCGTTGAATCGAATCGCTTTGCTCACCCGCATATTGAAGCTGCGAAAGTTTGGACCGATTCCTGTATTACGTCCGATATTGAACAAACGATCCGTACCTCCGCGTGTATCACTGTTGATATCAACGCCGGTTCGCAGCGTAAAAGGAATACCGCTGCGGATGTAGATACTCGGACTGACTGAAATATCAGCGAAGACCCGTTCGGCCAGGTTGCTATCAGCTCCAGATTTGAACGGACTCTCAATGACTCCGCTGATAACGAAGTTATGTCTGATATCAAAAGCGGACAACGATCGCTCAGTACGAAGACGTGTCGGAAAGGGCGGAGCAAAAGACGAGTTGAAATCAGTCTGATCGTCGATTGCTTTGCTCCAGGTGTAGTTGGCCATCAGGGAGTAGTGGTTGCTAAATCGCTTTGTGAGTGAAGTAGTCATTCCGTGATAAATCGAAATGCCACGTGACTGATAGTCAGTGAACTGCGTGATTCCAGAATCGTTCACCCGGCCACATGACGTGTCGGTGCCGCAAACTCGATAGAGCGGACCAAGTCGAGCATCGCGGGCGGCTAGTGCTACCAGGTTTGCAGCTGTTGCCGGACACCCGGGAGTGCCAGCTTCGCAGTAGTTGAGACCGACAGGCTGTTGCACATGTAGACCGTGATACATCTGGTACGCAACCTCAAGACTCAAGTTCTTGACGAGTTCCCGCTGGATACCAATGTTTGCCTGCACGGTGTAGTTGTTTTTGTAGTCGGGATTCAGCTCGAAGAGAACACGTCCGGCAGCGCCGGCAGCAGTTGGAGTTCCCAGGCAATTGATTTGAGCTTCAGTTAACACGCCAAACGGGTAAGTCCCGGCGGGAATATTGCAGCCGGCGTTTCCGTTGACCCCAGACTGGTAGAAGGCGGCAACGCCATTCAGTGGACTCTTGGAGATCTGATTGATGTACTTTCCGCTACCATTCAAGACACTTGTGTACCCAGGAATCTGAAAATAGATCGGCGAGTAAAAGAGACCACCGCCTCCACGAATTACTGTTTTCCCATCGTCGGTAAGTTTCCATGCGAGACCAAGGCGCGGCGAGAAATACGCGTTGCGTGGAACAGGACTCGGCTCGCCATCCCAATCCAAACGAGCACCAACGTCTACAGTCAGTCGGCTACTAGCTTTCCAGCTGTCTTGAATGTAGCTGCCGATGTAATGGCCAGTTCCATTCCATCGCGGATTATTGAATCCCTGCCGATAAACGAAAGGCTGATTCAGATCGAGATTCTGCAACGGGTTTAACTGGGGAACGCTGGCGCCCGCAGCGGCAACGAAGGCTGCTCTATCAGCGGCTGGAACTGCAAGTGTGATCGGATAAGCAGCGCTGGATTGGAATTGATACTCACCCGCAAACCAAAGATCGTTTCGGAAATTGTAAGTGGCCGGCCGATACGATCCCCCAAACTTCAAACTGTGCTTACCTTGGATGAGAGTCAAACTGTCTTCAAACTGGTAGCGATCCTGGTACACCTGATAGGGAGCTCCGAAAGTCCTACCGAAACCGGCCAGCCCAGAGACAATCAAACCAGTCACCGGGGGTTCGTCCGGTGCAGTAATCGCCGAATTCTGTGGTGAAAACTGTCCACGAAGTTGATTAATGAGATTGCCTTTGAATGTATGCGTCCAGGTGATCACGCCAGTCTGATCGTGTTGAGCCAGTGTAGTGCCAAGCGATGGTGCGGCTGCGTTGCTGCCGCCGATGTCGTCAGTAAAGTTTCGCGTTAGCGTGAAGCGTCCCGAGATTGCGTCTTTTGAGGTTGGTTGATAGTCGACGCGTGTACTCCAGGTGTTGAGACGGGCGAATCCGTTGAAAACACCCTGACTGTCGCTTAAGAGTTGGAATATCTTCGGATAACTCGCTGCCGTTGTCGTAAGCGCAGCCCGAAGATTCGTTGAAATTCTGCGGACGTTTGCATCAGCAGAGGCATCAAGCGTCGCGAGCGTTTGTAGTTGTAGCGCGTTAGGTCGCGTCAGCGGGTCGTTCGTGTAGGTACGAAAACGCGCGGCGTCGGTTGCGGTGCGTTCGTAGTTCGTAAAGAAGAAAAGTTTGTTCTGGACGATCGGGCCGCCCAGAGTGAAGCCGGGAAAGTATTGCCGGTCAGACGATTTTTTTCCGGGATTGATCGTATCGAAGGCGTTGCGAGCGGAAGTAGCGTCGGATCGGTAGAAGATGAACCCACTACCATGAAACTTGTTGGAACCGCTCTTGGTAACGATGTTCACCGCCGTCCCGGCAGTGAAGCCAAACTCGGCTGAAAACGAATTACGATTCACCTGGAACTCTTGAATGGCTTCCGTGGAAACGTCGTAACGGGTTGTGCCTGACCCCAATTCATTTTCGCCGCCATCTACGGTGATTAGATTGTTACGACCGTTACTGCCGCCAATCGAGAATCCGGAACTTTGGAAGGCGGTGATACGGCTTGCAAGTTGAACCCGGGGCGCCGCCGAACTCACCACTCCCGGCAGTGTATATACATAGTTTTGAAAGGTGCGACCAACGTTCGGTAAGTTCTCGACCTGCTGATTTGAGATCGTGTTGGCCTGTTGTGTTCGCTCTACCTCAATCAGAGGCACGTCGCCTGTGATCGCCACCTGGGCGGTCACGCTGCTGGCATTCAATTGAACGTCATAGACCAGGTTCTGGCCGACTGACAGTTGCACGCTGTCGTTGAATACTTTCGCAAAGCCCTGCGCTTCGATCTCGATTTTGTAGGCGCCGGGCGGGAGCAGTGCAATCTGATAGCTGCCTTCGGAACTGGTTGTAGCGCTCCTTTTCAATCCCTTGTCGACGCTGGTTGCGGTGACTGTAGCACCCATGACCAGTGCACCTTGTTGGTCAGTGATTGTGCCTTTCATCGTAGCGCTTGTTGCGTCAACTTGTGCGGAAGCGGTGATTGCGCAGATTGAAACGACAAGGAGAACCAGGATTGATAAGCCTTTGGTAAGCATTGGCGACATCTCCTTTATGCGAAACTCTCTTTTTGGGACTTAGTCTGGCAAGCGAACAAATTAGAACAGGAGTAGAACGAAACACCTTGATTCGACGCCCATGGACACGTGAAAGAATGCCAAATGAGATCACCGCCAGCTTGTATAGAACTTGTCGAGCTTCAACGACGGCTTGCGAGAGGGCCGCTTGAAGTCAGAAGAGAGAAGGAGCTGGCACTTCAAGTTGAAGGGCACAAAGCCCCAGTCGTGCTTCCGACTATCGTTCCAATATGAAAGGCACCAAATGTTGGTCGCCAGCGATGGAAGTATTAATGCAAATGGGGATACCTACCGAACGGTCGGTAAAATAGCACCCTGAGGAAATAAGGTCAAGCATCAAGATTAAGCTGTCCCATAGGATTCTCGTTGGATCGGTTTTCACTAGATCTCTCGCCTGCGGCTTAGGCGCCGCTCGTGCGGAAAGCCTCTGGCTTTCCGTTCGGCTTTTTAGAAGGTCGGAGGCTCCGCCTCGGGCGGCGTAGTCGCTCGAAGAGGTTCAGGTGAGACGGAAAGCCAAAGGCTCTCAACACGGTAAGTGGCAAAGCCGCATAACGATCACAAACGAGATTAGGGTCAAAAAAGGACCTGGTTGACGCGAATAGGAATCGGCTGTAAAGTTCCGTCCTACCGGACGGTCGGTAAAGTATTTGTTTGGTGCTCGTGAAGTGGCCGGGTGTTTTGTCCTGGCAGTCAATTCGTGGAGTCGAGCCCAGCCCATTTCATTAATCAGTTAACAAACTGTTGTAGGACTTCCGCCTTCGGAAAAACCTGATGTTATGCTGTGCGGTCTCAGTTGAATAGTTTCAGGTCTTGTTGCGCAGACAGCGAATATGGATCTCAATCTCACGCCAAATGAACAGAAGTTTCGCGACGAGTTTCGTGAGTGGCTCGGGGCAAACCTGCCTGCTCCATGGCAAGGAAGTACAAACTCGGAAGATCGATCTGACTACATTCGTTATCTGCGAGAGTGGCAACAGAAACTCTACCTGGGCGGATGGGCTGGCATTTCCTGGCCCCAACAGTTTGGTGGCCGCGGTGCCTCACTCATGGAGCAGGCAATATTCCAGGAGGAACTCGCACGCGCAAATGCCCCGCAGCTCATCGGAACGATCGGTCTCTCATTGGTTGGCCCAACCATTATTGCGATGGGTACTGATGAGCAGAAGGCGCGGTACCTTGCGCCGATTCTCTCTGGTGAAGAGATTTGGTGCCAGGGCTTCTCCGAACCAAACGCTGGTAGCGACCTTGCTTCGTTGAGTACAAAGGCAGTGCGAGATGGAAACGATTTCGTCGTTAATGGTCAAAAGATCTGGACGAGCTTCGCTCAATTAGCTGACTGGTGTTTGCAACTCGTGAGAACGGATACCGAAGCGCCAAAACACAAGGGCATTACCTGTTTGTTGGTCGATATGCGCAGCGAAGGAATCTCGGTTCGACCGTTACGACAAATGTCGGGCGATTCTGGTTTCAACGAAGTGTTCTTTTCCAATGTTCGTATTCCCGTCAGCCAGGTACTGGGTACAGTCAACCAGGGCTGGACAACAGCGATAACGGCATTGATGAACGAACGCGCCAACCTTGGGACTGCAGCCCAGGTCGTCTTCAAGCGAAACCTCGAAGCGCTGATAGATCGAGCTCGCACCATCCAGCGGAATGGATCAAACGCGACTAAAGATCCGATCGTCAGGCAGAAGTTGGCGCAGGCTCATCTTGAACTGGAAATCCTGCGTCTCAATACAAATCGAGCGCTCACCTCGTTGACGAAGACCGGTATTCCAGGTCCAGAAGGTTCGATACAAAAGCTTTACTGGAGTGAGTGGAACCAGCGCTTGCAGCAAACAGCCCAGGAAATACTGGGACCCTTTGGTCAGCTGCTGGATTTTGATAAAGGAACCTGGCAGTACGGTTATTTGCGCTCACGCGGTAACACGATCGAAGCGGGAACGAGTGAAATTCAAAGAAACATAATTGCGGAACGTGTCCTTGGATTTCCGAAAAGCTATTAAACGCCACCATCATGGACTTTGATCTCAGCAAACCACAAAAGCTTCTGAAAGAGTCTGCGCGGGAATTCTTGACGCGCCAGTGCAAGCCCGAGTACGTCCGTGGGTTGATGGAGACAGAGACAGCTGACGATGCGGCACTCTGGAAAGACATGGCCGACCAGGGCTGGACAGGCATCATTATTCCCGAAGAGTTTGGTGGACTCGGACTCGGTCCCTTGGAGATGGCCGTAGTTTCGGAAGAGATGGGCCGTGCTTGTTTACCCGGACCTTTTCTCGCCACACTCTTTGGCGCAGCACTGATTGAGAAAGCTGGTTCCCAAAAACAGAAGACGCGCTACCTGGAGGCGATTGCCGCGGGTGAATTGAAGGCCACGGTTGCTCAACTCGAGAATGAGGCAAACTGGGACATAGAAGCTGTCAAGTTGAAGGCCGAGCGTAACAACGGAAATTATCAATTATCAGGCAGTAAGTTGTTTGTACCTGACTCGGAGGTCGCTGACCTGTTGATATGCGTTGCTCGCAACGGTGATGGTCATCTGCTCCTGCCGGTGGAACGAACAGCTGATGGCCTCGAAATCAAACCGATGCCGTCGATGGACGCGACGCGGAAACTTAGTGAAGTGGTGTTTCGTGAGGTGAGCGTTGCGGATGCAGCTCTACTTGGCGCCGACGGAGACGCGAGCGGAGCACTGGGTCGAGCTATGCAGGTTGCGACCGTGGCCCTATCGGCTGAGATGGTTGGCGGCATGCAATGGGTATTGGATACCACGGTCGAATACGCAAAGACGCGTCAGCAATTTGGTCGACCCATCGGATCTTTTCAAGCAATTCAACATCAGTGTGCCGATATGCTCTTGATGACGGAGAGCGCACGTTCGGCCGTTTACTATGCCGCGTGGGCGGTAGGTGAAGACGCTCCTGGTTCAAGCACTGCAGTTTCAATCGCAAAGGCATACTGTTCCGATGCATTTCGAGAAGTGAGCAATCGGGGAATTCAGATTCATGGCGGAATCGGTTTCACCTGGGAGCACGATCTGCATTTGTACTACAAGCGCAGCAAGGCGTCGGAAGTGATGTTTGGCGATGCTACTTTTCATCGCGAGCGGATTGCGCGCGCAGTAGTTGACTAGACCGTGGCGACGTTGTGAAGACGTGAGGTGACCCAACAGCTTTGCGCAAAAAGTCGGGAATCCCCCGCACAGCAGTGCGGGGATTTGTTCAAGACCAACCTACAAGGAGCGAGGTTTGAAGAGCATCCCAATCCCAGCCAACGGCAGTTGGTGGATTTTTCAAGTCCAGCCTAAAGCACACTACTGTTCGAATCTGACGCTGGGCGCGGAGAACGATCCCTAATTCTTGAAAACTCGCTGGGACTCTGCGCGAAGCGACGAGTTTTTGGGAGATTGCCTTCGTAGGCTGGACCTGAACAATCCACCAACTGCCGTTGGTGGGATTTGGAAAGCTCTCAACGGCGCTGCTTGTAGGTTGGTCTTGAACATATCCCCGCACTGCCGTGCGGGGGATTTTGGACTTTTTCCACAACTACACGACTCTGCCGCGTTACGGCACTGACCATACATTCAATCAACCCTATGACAGCTCATATCAAACAACTCTTCGATCTTTCCGGACGAGTCGCGATTGTCACCGGCGGCTCGCGTGGCTTAGGCAAAGAGATGGCGGAAGGTCTGGCTGAGGCTGGAGCTTCACTCATGCTGTGCGCTCGACGTGAAGAATGGCTATGGCCCACAGTTGAAGAGTTTCGTGGTAAAGGATTCAAAACTGAGGGAATGCTTTGTGACGTTGCAGATTCTGAACAGGTCCAAAGACTTGTCGACAGCACCGTCGTGACTTACGGCCATGTCGACATCCTGGTAAACAACGCCGGCGTAAGTTGGGGAGAACTTCCCGAGAAGATGCCCATCGATAAGTGGCATCGAGTAATTGAGACTAACTTGACCGGCGCGTTTCTTGTGGCTCAGGCCGCAGGTCGTGAAATGCTCAAACGCGAGCGCGGGTGCATTATCAATATCGCATCAGTTTCGGGCTTGCAGTCTTCGGCGAACGGACCGCACTATGTGGGGTACGCAGCAAGCAAGGCCGGAATGTTTGGCTTAACGCGCGAACTCGCCGCCTCGTGGGGAAGACAGGGTATTCGAGTCAACGCCATTGCTCCCGGATTCTTTCATTCACGGTTAGCAGATCAGGCGTTAGCAGTAGCGGAACCGTCGATCAAAGCACGAAACCCTATTCCGCGCGTCGGCGACGAAGGCGAACTAAAAGGTGTCGCCGTGTTTCTTGCGTCTGATGCGTCCAGCTACATTACCGGTCAAATCATAGTCGTCGATGGTGGACGTACAATCGTCTAAAAAATCCCTGCACCGCAGCCCATGAGCAAAGTGAAAACAGGTGTAAGTAACAGCGAATCAGTCTACGCATCCAGACCGTGGCTCGATCACTACAATTTCTGGGTGCCGGCCCACGTGAACTATCCGCGCCGACCACTTCACGAGATTCTCCGACTAACTGCTTCTGAAATTCCTGATCGTCCAGCTACAGCTTTCTTCGGCAAACATCTGACGTTTCGCGAGGTCAAGGAACAAGCGGACAAGTTTGCTACAGCACTGTCTCGACTCGGCATCAGGCAGGGCGATCGCGTCGGTATCATGTTGCCGAACTGCCCGCAGTACATCGTGGCCACGTTTGCCTTACTGCGATTGGGCGTGACGGTCGTTAACGT
>Ga0068871_100002630_pt1 | contig 12260 bp, 6 predicted proteins | sample KBSMisM72_FD_72750 | JGI IMG/M metagenome (GOLD analysis project Ga0068871, IMG submission 72750) | Miscanthus rhizosphere microbial communities from Kellogg Biological Station, Michigan, USA - KBS Miscanthus M7-2 | ecosystem: Host-associated > Plants > Roots > Rhizosphere > Soil ... | reverse complement strand
GGTCCCGTGGGCGAGGTCGACAGAAACCACACGCCGGTCTGGCACGCGTAGTACGAATCGCCGGCAGCGACGACCGGAGTGATGGAGTTCACCGCGTACCTCAGCGGCGTCCCGTCGATGGGCCGGAACTCCGGTGCGCCGCCGTACTTCACAGTGGCGCGCGCCGCCGTGCGCGAGATGGTGGCGGTCTGCGGAATCTGGTTGGCGATGACCGCTTCTTTTGCCTGTGGAGTACCCGGCACCGACACAAGCACGTCGGCCTTCGGACTGTACGCCGGAATCTTCGCGAAGTCGCCCGGCAGCGACGCTGCGCCCACGAAGCGCCACGGTCCGTTCTGCAACGACGGCGAGGTGAACCACCGCCCGCCAAGCAGCACGTACGTTTGCTGCGTCGCGCCGTCAACGAAGATGTCGTCGGCCGAATTCTGAACGTACGTCAGATTGGTACCGGGTATCGACGCGTACGTCGCCGTGCCTCGAATGAGCAGCAACTCGGTCGGCGCAATGCTGACGTACACGGTTGGCGCTTCGCCGTCCTCGTACGCCTCAGCCAACGATTGCTTCTCGTTCCCAATCGCCTGGTTCTGATTGCTGGCGAGGGCGGCCGCCTTGATCGAGTCGAGGCCCGCGGGTGGCTGTGTCGCGAGCGACCACGGACCGCCGACGGCCGGCGCTTGCGCCCATCCATCCATGAGCGCCAGGTAGTACGTATTGGCCGACGCATCGGCAAGGATCAGGGCGCGGGTGTTGATGACTTTCAGGAATCCGCCGCTTGACGGACGCAGCACGGGCTGGCCGTCGATCGACAGGAGCACCGCCGGCGTCGTGCTGACGATGATGCGCGGCGGGTCGTTGCTGACGGCGACATGCCGTTGCTGCTGATCGATCGAGGTCGTGGACAGCGCCGTCTCCAGCTCGTCGAGAGGCATGCTTTGCGTCCACGGCATGGCGCCGTGGAACGCGCTCGTGTATGCGGCACCGTTGTTCGGCAGCGTCGGGAAGTTCTGCCGCGTCAGCGTGAACTGCGCAAGTGACACCACGCGGTTGACCTTGTCGACCTCGGTTGTCGCCGTGAACCAGATCACGCCGTAGTTGGTCACTCCAGAGTCACGCGGCTTGATCGTGACGGCCGAGTACGCATCGAGTTGATTGCCGGTCCAGCTCTCCAACTGCGGCTGGAAGATCGAGATCGCCGCGCCTTGCACGGTGACCACGCGCGGCCAGGGATCGCCGCCCGGCGATTGTCCGGCTCCATCGGTCGACGCGGTTTGCGCGGACACCGTCGGCACGGCCGAGAACAGCAGGCACGCGCACAAGACGACAGCGACAACTTGTTTCAGCTTTGCAAACGTCATCCGCGGCGTCGCAGCAAGAGGGCGGCCAGTGCGCGCCCAGACGATTCGCATGACACATGACGGCGTGTCGCGAGAGGGTGACCGCACACTGTGATGCGCAACCTGCGCCGCATGGTCATATGCCAGCGGAGCCTCTGGCAAGGGGACTGCAATGACGGGACGCCGTGACCACGTCCTTATGGCGCACGACCCGGTGGCTGACCGCCGTGTCGATCGTCATGACGTCGCTGGTCGCGCACGCACAGGACACGGCAGCGGCGACGAAGTCCGACGACGAGCGCACCACCGGGCTGCCGTCGCAAATCGAGTGGAAGTTCAACTTCGACGCGGGCTGGGGCGTGTTTGGATTTGGCAACTCGCTCTACCAGGATCCAAAGGAGCACGTGCCGCAGGGCTACGGCGATCACTGGTTCGAGGGCTACATGAAACCGGCGATCACCGGTACGTACGGACTCTCGAACAAGAGCGAGTTTTACGGCAAGCTCAGCGGCGTCGGCGAACGCACGTACGCGGACGCGCCTCCGCTCGTCGGCAACGCCGAGAACTCATTCCTGCCCGAAGATCTCTATGTCGGCTGGCGATCAGGGAAGGCGCTCGGCTCCAGCGAGAACGTGCTCGACCTTACCGTCGGCCGTCTGCCGTACACCATCGGTCACGGCTACCTGGTCTGGGATGGCACGGCGGAAGGCGGCAGCCGAGGCGGCTACTGGAGCAACGCCCGCAAGAATTGGGAGTTCGGCGCGGTCGGCCGCTTCAAGCCAGGCAATCACACCTTCGAGGTCTTCTATCTGAGAAGGGACTTCCTGCCGGAGCGCGACTCTGACAGCCGTTTCTGGGGCGCGAACTACGAGTACAAGATTGGCGACACCACCACGCTCGGCGCGACCTATCTGAAGCTCTGGGCCGATCCGCAGCTCGAGCCGCAGCGCAATCACGCGAGCGTCTATACGGCGCGCGCGTATACGTCGCCGATTCCTGCCGCGAAGAATCTTTCTTTCGAGCTGGAAGGCGCTGTCGAGCGCAATCACGAGCTCCTGCACTCGGACGCCTGGACTGCGCAGGCGGCGTATGAATTCAGCAGCATCCACTGGAAGCCCAAGCTCTCCTATCGCTACGCGCTGTTCGAGGGGGACAATCCTGCGACGACCCAAAACGAGGCGTTCGATCCCCTGTTCCCGGGTTTCTACGACTGGGGCACATGGTGGCAGGGCGAAATCGCGGGCGAGTACTTCCTTTCGAATTCGAATCTCATCTCGAACGAGGTTCGACTCCATCTGACTCCAAACGAGCACGTCAGCGGCGGCGTGATCTACTGGAACTTCCTCGCCGACCAGGCTGGCGCGCTTGGTCCTGGGGTCACGGAGCGCGATCTCGCGCGCGAAGTCGACCTGTATACCGACTGGAAGATCAACAAACACTTCACCGCAAGCTTCGTCGCCGCGTTTGCCAATCCACGCGCCGGCGTTCAGCAGGCCACAGGCCGCACTCAGAACTTCAAATACGGGATGGTGTTCCTTGCCTACAGCTACTGAAGCATCGACGCCATCAGAGTTCAGGGTCAAGGTTCCGACGATCCCGATCCCGTTCCACAAACTGCTGAAGGTCGTCGCCATCGTCGACGGCGCCGACGGACGCACGCGTCAGCTGCTGGATCACATCACAGCCGAAAACTTTCAGGTCGAGATCGCCGACGGCTTCGATCGCGACGTATCGGAAGACGCCAGTGTCGGCGCCTACATCGTGTTGATCGACGGCGAGCGCCGCGACGAGGCACGCCGGCTCGCGCGGGCGATCCGCGGCGTCGGGTTCACCACGCCGCTCTGGGGCCTCGCCGATTCGCACCAGATTTCCGACATCGCCGTCGCCGGCATGCTCGGCGAAGTCGAGGGCTACATCTATCTCGGGCAGCAGACGCCGGCGTTCTACGCCAAGCAGGTTGTCGCGAGCATCGTGAAGTACGGCCTCAGCCTGTTGCCGCCGTTTTTCGGCGGGCTCATGAGCTACGACGCGGAAGCGAACGTCGCGTTCGCCTGTCCGGGGCATCAGGGCGGACAGTTCTATCGAAAGTCTCCTGCCGGACAGTTGTTCTTCAAGCACTTCGGCGAAAGCGTCTTTCGCAACGACCTCTGCAACGCGGACGTGAAGCTCGGCGACCTGCTCGTCCACGACGGCGCGGCCGCGGAGGCGGAACGTCACGCGGCGCAGGTGTTCGGCGCCGACGAGACGTACTTCGTCCTCAACGGGACGAGCACGTCGAACAAGGTCGTCACCAACGCGCTCCTCCGTCAGGGCGATCTCGTTCTGTTCGATCGCAACAACCACAAGTCGATTCATCAGGGCGCACTGGTGCAGGCCGGCGCGATTCCAGTGTTCCTGCCCACCGCGCGCAACGCCTTCGGCATGATCGGCGCGGTCGACTGGGACGCGTGGGACGACGCGTACATCCGCGAACAGATCCGCACGAACCCGCTCGTGACGGATGCCAACCGGCATCTGGCGGCTCGGCCGTTCCGTCTTGCATGCATTCAGCTGGCGACCTACGACGGCACCGTCTACAACGTCCAGAAGGTTCTGGAGAAGATCGGCCTGCTCTGCGAGTACGTCCTGTGGGACGAGGCCTGGATTGGCTACAACGCGTTCCACCCGCTGTTCGAACATCACAGCCCGATGCGTCTCACGGGACTCGGTCCCGAGATGCCGGGCCTGTTCTCCACGCAGTCGGTCCATAAGCAGCTCGCAGGCTTTTCGCAGGCCTCGCAGATTCACAAGCGCGACGCGCACATTCGCGGACAGCAGCGGTTCGTCGATCCCAAGCGTTTCAATGAGTCGTTCCTCATCAACGCGTCGACCTCGCCGTTCTATCCGCTGTTCGCGTCGCTCGACGTGAACGCGAAGATTCACGAAGGCAAAGCCGGCGAGGTGCTGTGGGATCGCTGCATCGAGCTCGGCATCGAGACACGGAAGAAGCTGCGGCAGTTCGGGCGGTACTACGCCCGCGGCGGCAAGACGGCCGAAGAGCGATGGTTCTTCGATCCGTTCGTGCCCGATCTCGTGACGGTGCGCGGACCGCACGTCGCCGGCGATCTGCAGGATGTGGCCTGGGAAGACGTGCCGACCGAGATGCTCAAACGCGAGCAGGAGTACTGGACCTTCGACCCGTCGCGCACGTGGCACGGCTATCAGGGCTACGCGCAGGGCTACGCGATGGTCGACCCGAACAAGCTGACGCTGCTCACGCCCGGCATCGATCGCAAGACGGGCGAGTACCTCTCTTTCGGCGTACCCGCGACGGTCGTCGCCAACTACCTTCGCGAGCAGGGCATCGTTCCGGAAAAGTGCGACTTGAACAGCCTGCTGTTCCTCATGACGCCGGCTGAAGACGAAAGCAAGCTCAACACGCTCATCGCGAAGCTCGTGAAGTTCAAGGAACTGTGGGACCGCGACGCGTCGCTCGAAGAAGCGCTGCCGACGCTGTATGCGGCCCAGCCCGACCGCTATCGCGGGTACTCGCTCCGGCGCGTCTGTGGCGAGATGCATGACTTCTATCGCACGGCCCGCATCAAGGACCTGCAGCGCCTCTGTTTCCGCGCGTCGAGCTTTCCGGAACTCGCGATGCCGCCGCGCCGCGCGTACGAAGCCCTCGTCGCCAACGACGTGGACTACGTGCCTCTCGACCAGGTGAAAGGCCGCGTGGCCGCCACGCTCGCGCTCATCTACCCGCCCGGCATCGGCGTCGTCGTCCCCGGCGAGCGGTGGGACGACAACGCACAGCCGATGCTCGACTACTTCCTGGCGTTCGAGGAGTCGTTCAACCGCTTTCCCGGATTCAACTACGAAGTGCAAGGCGTGTATCAGGAACGCCGCAACGGACGGATTCAGTTCCACACGTACGTGGTACGCGAGCCCGCGTCGCGATGAGCGCATTGGAGGCGCCGATGGAAACGAAGAAGATGACGCTCGCCCAACTCACGTTCATCGTCGCGGTGAACATGATGGGGTCGGGAATCATCATGCTGCCGACCAACATGGCCAAGGTCGGCGCGATCTCGCTCCTGTCGTGGATCGTGACGGCCGTTGGTTCGATGGCCATCGCGTACGGCTTCGCGCAGGCCGGGGTGTTCAACCAGCGCGAGGGCGGCATGTCGGCGTACGCGGAGGACGCGTACGGCAAATCCGGGTACTTCCAGGTCTTCTACCTGTATTTCCTGTCGCTGGCGATCGGCAACGTCGCCATCGCGATCTCGGCGGTGGGATATCTCGCCTCGTTCATTCCCTGGCTCTCCTCGACGCCGATCACCACGTGCATCGGCGTGATTGCGTTGCTCTGGCTGACCACCATCGCGAACTTCGGCGGGCCGACGATTACGGGCCGCATCGGCTCGGTGACCGTGTGGGGCGTCATCCTGCCGGTTGGACTGCTCTCGGTCGTCGGCTGGCTCTGGTTCAAGCCGTCGACATTCGCTGCCGCATGGAATCCGACGGGACTTTCGCTCGGTCAAGGCATGGGCTCGAGCATCGCGCTGACGCTCTGGGCCTTTCTCGGCATGGAGTCGGCGGCGCAGAACTCCAGCGCTGTTGAAGACCCGAAGCGCAACGTGCCGCTCGCCTGCATGTTCGGCACGCTCGGCGCGGCGGCGATCTACATCCTGTCGACCACGGTCATCCAGGGCATCGTGCCCAACGCCGATCTTGCGAAGTCGACGGGGCCGTTCGGACTCGCGTACGCGCAGATGTTCAATCCAACGATCGGGTCGATCATCATGGCGCTCGCCGTCGTCGCGTGCCTCGGATCGCTGCTCGGCTGGCAGTTTACGATCGCGCAGACGGCGAAGTCGGCCGCCGACCAGCGGATGTTTCCTGCCGTGTTCGGCGTCATCAACCGGCTCGGCGCGCCAGTGGCCGGCATGATCATCATGGGCGTCGCGCAGTCGGTGCTCGCGCTGACGACCATCTCGCCGTCGCTCAGCGAGCAGTTCGGGGTGCTCGTCAACCTCGCGGTTGTCACCAACGTCGTCCCCTACATCATTTCGTTATCGGCGCTGCCGGTCATGTTGCAGGCCGCTGGAGTCGCGTCGCGCGCCTATCGCAAGACCATCGCCGTGGTGTTGGTGGCGCTTGCCTACAGCGTCTACGCGATCTACGCGTCGGGGAAGGACGCCGTGTTCGGCGGCATGGTCGCGTGGGGAATCGGCCTCGTCATCTGGGGATTCATCGCGCCGCGATTTGCCGCGGGTGCGCGCGCCGAATACCGGCGCGCCGCATAGGAGAAGCCAATGAAACGGTCCTTGGTACTTAGTGCTTGGTGCTTGGTCCGTCCGTGGTCCGTGGTCCCTTCGGGACCAAGGACAAAAGGACTAAGGACCCCGGACGGACCAAGGACCAAGGACGGACCAAGCACTAAGCACCAAGCACTAAGGACCACGTTCGCGGCCGTCGCGATCGCTGCGGCCGCGACGCTTGGAGTAGCGCGCGCACAGACGCCGGTGTCCGGCGCCCTGGCGCGCATTGCAGATGCCGGCCGGATCCGAATGGGCTACCGCGTCGACGCGAGTCCGTTCTCCTATCGTGACGATGCGGGGGGTCCGGCCGGCTACTCGATTGCTCTCTGCCAGACGATTGCGGACGCGATCAAAGAGGAATTGCGCCTTCCCAAGCTGACCTTGGAGTGGGTGCCGGTGACCGCGCCGGATCGATTCGAAGCAGTGCGGCAGCGGACGATTGACATCCTGTGCGGCGCCGACAGCGTCTCCTTTTCCCGGCGGAAGCAGGTTGCCTTCTCGATCCCGATCTTTCCTGGCGGCATCGGCGTCCTGCTGCGGTCGGATGCGCCGCAGCGGCTGAAGAACGTCCTCAGTGGGAAAGGTCAGCCAGCCCATCCCATCTGGCGCGCGTCGGCGAGCGAGGTCCTGCAGTTCAAGGCCTTTGCGACGGTGGCATCGACGACTTCGGAAGCATGGCTGCGCGATCGCATCACGGACTTGAAGATCGTCACCACCGCCACCGCGGTGCCGACCTATGACGCCGGAGTCAACGCCGTCGTGCAGCGTCGCGTCGACGCGCTCTTCGGCGAACGCGCGATCCTGCTCGACCTGTCACGCCGCCGCTCCGACGTCGTCGTCCTCGATCGTCTGTTCACGCACGAGCCGCTCGCGCTCGCCCTTCCTGCCGGAGATGACGCGTTCCGCCTGATCGTCGATCGCACGCTCGCCCAGGCCTATGCCAACAGCCCGTTCAGCGGCTTCTACGCCAAGTGGTTCGGCGAACCCGACGAGAACACCCTCACGTTCTTCCGCTGGAATGCGATTCCCGACTGAACACACGGACGGAGCCCACACATGATTCAGAGATCGAGCAAGCGCCTGAGCCTGCGGGCGCTCATCATCGACGACGAGCTGCCGATGCTGACGGCTGAGGGACGCGCGACGCGAGCGCTCGTCCAGGAGTTGAAGGGCCGCGGCATCGAGGTCGTCGAAGCCGAGTCGGCCGAGGACGGCATTTCGGTCGTGATGTCCGATTCGGCCATTCACGCCGTCCTCGTCGACTGGACGCTCGGACGCAACGGCGATCACGGACGCGCGAAGCGGCTCCTCGAGTTCGTCCGCTCCCGCAACAACAAGATTCCCATCTTCCTCATGGCCGAACGCGACGAGGCGTCGTCGATGGCGATCGACGTCATGCAGATGGTGAACGAATACATCTGGACCCTCGAAGACACCGCGGCGTTCGTCGGCGGCCGCGTCGCCGCCGCCATGAAACGGTACCTGGAAGTGATGCTCCCGCCGCTGGCGACGGCATTGATGCACTTCGCGCAGACGTACGAGTACTCGTGGCACACGCCGGGGCACACCGGCGGCACGGCGTTTCTGAAGTCGCCTGTCGGGCGAGTCTTCTTCGACTATTTCGGCGAGAACTTACTGCGGTCCGATCTCTCGGTCAGCGTCGCCCCGCTCGGCTCCCTGCTGGATCACACCGGACCCATCGGCGAGCATGAAAAGTACGCCGCCCGTGTCTTCGGCGCGCATCGCACGTACTCGGTGACCAACGGGACGTCGACGTCCAATCGCGTGATCTTCACCGCGGCGGTCGGCCACGGCGAGGTCGCGCTGTGCGACAGGAATTGCCACAAGTCCATCGAACACGGTCTCGTCCTGAGCGGCGGCATCCCGACGTATCTCGTTCCGCTCAGAAACCGATACGGGCTGATCGGGCCGATCCCGCCGGAGCGCCTCACCCCGCCGGCGATCGAGTCCGCCATTTTGGCCAACGCGCTTGTCGACGACCCGGCGCAGACGCGTGCGGTGTACTCCGTCATCACGAATTCCACGTACGACGGTCTGTGCTACAACGCCCGCCGCGTCGTCCAACTGCTCGATCCGAGCGTCGACCGGATTCACTTCGACGAGGCCTGGTACGCCTACGCGCGATTCAATCCTCTCTATGCGGACCGGCACGCGATGCACGGGGATCCCAAGGATCATCACGGTCCGACGATCTTCGCGACGCACTCCACCCATAAGCTCCTCGCCGCGCTGTCGCAGGCGTCGCTGCTCCACGTCCGTCACGGCCGCTCGGCGATCTCCCATGAACGATTCAATGAGTCGTTCATGATGCATGCGTCGACGTCACCGCTGTATCCAATCATCGTCTCAAACGACATCACGGCCGCCATGATGGACGGGCCCGGTGGACGCACCCTCACCGAAGAATCGATTCAAGAAGCAATTGCGTTCCGCCAGACGATGGGCCGCGTCCATCGGCAGTTCGCGGACAAACAGGACTGGTTCTTCAACACCTGGAACCCAAACGTCGTCAAGGACGGACATGGCGAGCCGGTCCCGTTCGACGCGGCCTCGCCCGAGTTTCTCGCCCGCGAGTCCGATGCCTGGGTGCTGCATCCGGGTGACCTGTGGCACGGCTTCGGAGACATCGAAGACGGCTACTGCATGCTCGACCCGATCAAGGTGTCGATCGTCACGCCGGGCGTGGCGCTGAACGGCGATCTCGACGACCGCGGCATCCCAGCAACGCTGGTCACCGCGTACTTGCACAGCCTCGGCATCGAGGTCGAGAAGACCACTGACTTCACGATCCTGTTTCTCTTCTCGATCGGCATCACCAAGGGCAAGTGGGGCACGCTGCTCAACGCGCTGCTCGACTTCAAGCGCGACTACGACGCCAACACGAGCCTCGTCGAAGTGCTGCCACGCCTGGCGGCGGAGAATCCCGGCACCTACCAAGGCATGGGGCTGCGCGATCTCGCGGATCAAATGTTCTCCCAGCTGAAGTCGTCGCGGCAAACGCATTGGCTGGCGGAAGCGTTCTCGACGCTGCCGCGCCCCGTGATGTCTCCTCGCGACGCGTACCAGCGGTTGATCAAATCGCAAGTCGAGCACGTGCCGCTCGACGAGCTCGCCGATCGCGTGCTCGCGACGAGCATCGTCCCATATCCGCCGGGCATCCCGATGTTGATGCCAGGCGAAGCCGCCGGCCTCAACGACGGACCGTATCTGAGCTACCTCCGCGCGCTGGCGTTGTGGGACCAGCGCTTCCCTGGCTTCGGTCACGACACACACGGCGTGGTCGCGCGCAGCGGCACCTATTGGGTGCAGTGCCTCCGGGGCATGTTTCACGAGACGCCCCACGGCCAGGTCGAGCGCCGCCACGATTTCGTCGGAGGGACGGCATGAGCGCCACCAAAACCGCCGAAGCGCCGGTCGCGAAGCCGAGCGCCACCGAGACGTTCGGCGTCCACAGCGAAGTCGGCCGGCTGCGCCTGGTCATGGTGTGCCGGCCCGGGCTTGCGCATCAGCGCCTGACGCCGGGCAACCGCAGCGAGCTGCTCTTCGACGACGTGCTCTGGGTGCACGAAGCGCAGAAAGACCACTTCGATTTCGTGCTGAAGATGCGCGAACGCGGCGTCGAAGTGATCGACCTCCACGACTTGCTTGCCGACACACTCGCCATTCCCCAAGCGCGCGAGTGGGTGCTCGACCGACGCATCACGGCGAACGACGTCGGACCTGGCGCGACACCTGTGCTGCGGCCCTGGCTCGACCAGCTGCCGGCGAGCGTGCTCGCAGAGCATCTCATCGGCGGCATCGCGATTCTCGATCTTCCCAAGAGCGAGCAGACCGCCATGCTCGCCGACGCGTACGGCGCCACCGATTTCATCATCCCGCCGGTGCCTAACACGCTCTTCCAGCGCGATCCCTCGTGCTGGATCTACGGCGGCGTCACGTGCAACCCGATGTACTGGCCCGCACGCAAACCGGAAACGCTGCTGCAACGCGCCGTCTACAAGTTCCATCCCCGCTTCGCCGACGTCGGCGTCAAGATCTGGTGGGGCGACAGCGACGAGTGGTTCGGCGCGGCCACGCTCGAAGGCGGCGACGTCATGCCGATCGGCAAAGGCGTCGTCCTCATCGGCATGGGCGAGCGCACCTCTCGCCAGGCCGTGTTCCAGGTCGCCTCCGCGCTCTTCGCACACAAAGCGGCCACGCGCGTCATCGCGTGCCTGATGCCCAAGAGCCGCGCGGCGATGCACCTCGACACGGTCTTCACCTTCTGCGACGTCGATCTCTGCACGACGTTCCTCGAGGTGGCGAACCAGATTCGCTGCTTCAGCGCCCGGCCGGCGAGCCACGGCCATGTCGACGTGCGCGAGGACAAGAAGCCGTTGTTCGACGTCGTCAAGGAAGCGCTCGGGCTGAGGCACCTCCGCCTCGTGGAAACCGGAGGCAACGCGTGGCAGGCGCAGCGCGAGCAATGGGACGACGGCAACAACGTCGTCGCGCTGGCGCCCGGTGTCGTCGTGGCCTACGACCGCAACGTCCACACCAACACGCTGCTGCGGAAAGCCGGCATCGAAGTGATCACCGTGCGCGGCGGCGAACTCGGTCGTGGACGCGGCGGCGGTCACTGCATGACCTGTCCGATCACGCGCGACGCTGTGCACTAGAGGAGACTCATGAGCTTCAACCTTCGCAATCGTTCCCTACTCACGGTCCAGGACTACACGCCGCGCGAGTTTCGGTACCTCCTCGACCTCGCGCGCGATCTCAAACGCGCCAAATACGCCCGCACCGAACAGAAGCATCTCGACGGCAAGGAAATCTGTCTCATCTTCGAGAAGACGTCGACGCGCACGCGCTGCTCGTTCGAAGTGGCGTGCTACGACCAGGGCGCCCACGTGACGTATCTCGATCCCGCGGGCTCGCAAATCGGGCACAAGGAGTCATTCAAGGACACAGCCCGCGTGCTGGGCCGGATGTACGACGCGATCGAATATCGCGGCGCCAGCCAGACCGGCGTCGAGGAGCTCGCGAAGTACGCCGGCGTCCCGATATTCAACGGCCTCACCGACGAGTACCACCCGACACAGATGCTCGCCGACGTGATGACGATGCGTGAGCACAGCGACAAGCCGATCTCGGCCATCAAATACGCGTTCATGGGCGACACACGGAACAACATGGGGCACTCGCTGATGATCGTCGGCTGCCTGCTCGGCATGGACGTCCGGCTCTGCGGTCCGGAGAAGCTGTGGCCATCCGACGAGTACTTGGACATCGCGCGCAAGCTGCAGTGCCAGTCAGGCGCGCGCCTCACCGTCACGGACGATCCGCAAGAGGCCGTCGACGACGTCGACTTCATTCACACGGACGTGTGGGTGTCGATGGGCGAGCCGAAGGAAGTATGGAAGGAACGCGTCGACCTGCTGTCGAAATATCAGGTCAACAAGGCGCTCATGAAAGCCAGCCATAACCCACAGGTGAAGTTCATGCATTGCCTACCCGCTTTCCACGACACGAATACCGTCGTCGGCAAGCAGATGGCGGAAACGTACGGCCTGCGCTCCGGAATCGAAGTCACCGACGAGGTGTTCGAGTCCGAATACAACATCGC
>Ga0068871_100002622_pt1 | contig 12278 bp, 10 predicted proteins | sample KBSMisM72_FD_72750 | JGI IMG/M metagenome (GOLD analysis project Ga0068871, IMG submission 72750) | Miscanthus rhizosphere microbial communities from Kellogg Biological Station, Michigan, USA - KBS Miscanthus M7-2 | ecosystem: Host-associated > Plants > Roots > Rhizosphere > Soil ... | reverse complement strand
CTACCGGACCGTATTTCTATAAAACCTTTCAATCGATAAGTAACTCAACCATTGACCTTCCCGTTTAAGACGGGATGCTCTATTCAACTGAGCTACCGGACCATATTTCCCGTTTACGACGGGATGCTCTATTCAACTGAGCTACCAAACCAATGAAATTATTTCCGAGGCGCAAAGATAATTGAAATTAAGAACGGGGAAAAAGGAAAATCAGCCTTAATCAACTCTTTTTTAGAACGATATCACGATCCCATTCCGGGTTCGCTTACTTGCCCTCGGGACGAAATGCGGAACTTCTTTCGGCTGAAGTTCGCGCCTGAACGGATAGGCTCTCGCCATCTGCGTGATGCGTTTCAATTTATCTCCTGTTTTATAAAAATGAGTGAGGTGCAGCATGTCAATAATATACTTCCGGGTGAGCCAATTATCCAGTTTAAACTGTCCTGCTTTATGTAAAATTGATAGTCCATAACAATTGGCCTGCCACTCATAGGTCTGCAGCAGTAGCAAAAGTTCATTATCCGGCCTGCAATATAGTTTTGAGCCAAGCCTACGCAACTGTTCATCCTCGTTCCATTGTATACAATGACCGGCAAGATGCAGCAGGTTAAATAATTTTTCTTCCGCAGATAAATTTTTACCGATGAAAATAGTTTTGCCATCTATATCTCCTTTGAAAAAGGGATCGAGATTGTCGGTGTATTGTACGGCAAGGCCTAACCTGTTTACGCAATGTTCAATTGTTTGCAGTACATGTGCAAAGTTCGTTTTCTTTGTCGCCATAAATTAATGCTGTTAACGAAGTAGTAAATTCTATCAACCCTTATTGAATAATACCCTCAATCACATCTTCGATATACGATACAATCTCTATGAAGCGGGATTGCTTACGGATTGATCTGTCCCGGTTATCAGGCAAATCCGGTTTGATATGTTTGATAATTCTGCCCGGATTGGCATCCATTATATAAATATCATTTCCCAGCAATACAGCTTCCCGTGGATCGTGGGTTACCAATACGACAGTGGGGTTCAGGTCCAATAATTCTCTTTTTTGAAAAATATCCAATAAAAAGAATTGCATTTTCGCGCGGGTAAACCCATCTAACGCTCCGTAAGGTTCATCAAGCATCAACATGTTTGGATTGGCAACAAGACATCTCGCAATTGCAACCCGCTGTAACTGTCCACCGGAGAGCTGCGGCATCCTGGCATATTTATTTTCATGCCCCTCTAATCCTACAACTTTTATCATTTCCATTGCTTGTTCTTCAGCTTGTTTCTTTGAAACACCTTTTAAAATAAGCGGCAATGCTACATTTGTCAACACCGAAAACCATTCCAATGAAGAATACTGTTGAAACACCATCGGTATACTATCTTTTTCAGCAATGGGTTTGCCATTCACAAATACTTCACCGGAAGTTGGCTTTTGAAGAGCCGTCCAGTAACGCAGGAGAGTGGATTTACCACAGCCTGACTTACCCATGATCACGATAAATTGCCCGATACCGGGATAATCTTCTACCGCAAGATTGAAATCGTTGAAGACAATAAAATCCTTCATCGTTTTTTCATCGAAATAAGTTTGATGTATGTTACGCAACTCCAATACCGGTGGATTGGCGATATGTTGTTTTTCGGTCATTTACTGGTATTTAAATTTAAATAATAGCCTGTCCAACAAACGGAACAAAACGTCCTGGATAATTCCTATCAATACGATGATGAAAATAACTGCATATACTTTTCCTACATTGCTCTGACGTTCGCCCAGAAAAATTAAACTGCCGAGGCCACCTTGTATACCGGCTAATTCCGCCACTATAATATACGTCCAGCTTATGCCGACGAGGATGCGTATGTCATCAGATAGCCGAGCCATTACCGATCGCCACGTTACATATCTTACCGTTTGCCAAAAACCTGCCCCTAATGTTTTCATCATTTGCAGATGTGTGTCATTCACTTCATCAATCCGTTGCACGACTACCGGTACCAGGTATACCCAGATGCCGAATGCAAGAAAGTTGATCTTGGTTTGAATGGTTAAACCGCTTATGGCTATAAAAATTCCCATCAGTGCAGTAATAGGCACAAAACGCAAGGCATTCACCTGCTGACTGAACATCTTTCTGACCTGTGGAGAAAGACCGATTGCAAAACCAACAACAAGTGCTGCAATTATACATTTCAGGTAACCGAACAGGTTTATACGCACAGAAAAAAGAATATTGCTACCCAGATCATCATTCGCCTTCATATCAAGAAATGCGTTCCATGTTTTTTGTGGTGTTGGCATTACATGGTTATTGATCAATCCCAGGTTTGTCACGATCCACCATATTGCGAAAAGTATAATCCAGCCGGACAATTGCAAAAGTGATAGGTTCTTTTTCAGAAATCGTTTAATAGTTATGCCCATCGATTCGTTGCGTTTATCTTTCATGCCGATATAGTTTCGTTGAAATGATTTTTATTTTGCAGCCACCTTATCCCAGATAAACTGAAACTCGGTACGACGGTTTTTTGCTCGACAGTTTTCGTCCGCATTGTCTTCACATCCTGTTACCGGTTTTCCCGAACCATTACCTGCAACGATGAATTTATTTCCATCAAACTTGTGTTCATTGATAAGGTAGCTTACCACAGCATTCGCCCTCGCCAGTGATAGTTTATCATTAACCACTGTACTTCCAACATTATCGGTATTCCCTTCCACCCTGATGTATGCGCCGGCAAATCCCTGTGCCAGTTCTTTTATTTCACGATCGATAATTACTTTATCATCCTGGTCCAATTGCGCTGAATTGGTGGCAAACCCAAGGCTTACAATCTTACTGCTTTGCGATTGCTGCTTTTTAATTTCATCGGTTGCAGGCTTAAAAGCAGCTTGTTTTATCGCATCCTGTGCAACGAGGCTTGCAAAATTCTTATCATTGGACAACTCCTGTATAACCGACGGATCAGAAACGTTTCTCCATGGTGCGGGCGATTTTGCCAGGCCGATCTCTGTATATTTAATAGCCATTCTTCCATACATCCGGTCGCCCGTCATGCCAGTATACGTGCTGTTAAGACCAAAGAAATTTATGTTATCACCTAACGTTGAGAAATACACTTTATCAGCCGACTTTGCCGCTACGTCTTCGGGAAACTTAAATCCTTTTGCAAATAGAGTATTGGCTTCCCGTTTCGCAACCGCATCTGTGTTCATCCGGGAATTACCTTCTAACCATGCTTTTACCAACTGCACGATCTTATCATGCTTATCTTTCAGCACCGATTGTTTGACCAATAATCCATCAGCTATAATCTGGCTGGCGACGGCGCTGCTCACCAATACTTTTGCACCGGCTTGCGATGCCACGCAATCTTCATCATCCGGCGCCCATACAACAGCGGCATCGCATTGATTATTCTTAAATGCATTTGCAGCTTCCACACCGTCTGCCACCTGGTATCCATCAATATCCGCCATCTTTAAACCGGATGATTCCAATACGTTTAACAAAAGCGTATGCGAAGCTGTACCGACAGCATAGGCGATTTTCTTACGTTTCAATCCTTCCACATTATCAATTCCTTTTCTTACAACAATAGCATCGGCGCCATGCGATTGATTCACCTGCATAATCTGCACTACATTATCGGCAATAAGTTCGCTTCCTGATCCCATCTCAACAGATAATGCATCCGTTGTACAATAAACAAGATCAAGATCGCCTGCGTGGAGACCTGCTCTTGTATCCTTTACGGCATCCATTTGTTTTATCAACAGTTTAATGCCGTAGTTCTTATACATCGGGCTATTTTCATTGGGTTCCATTCCTCCATTCATCAATACCAATCCTTCCACGCCGGTAAATGTGTTGTAGGCAACAGTAATATCCGGCTTTCCTGATTTGCCATCTATCGGCAGTTTACCTTCTTTTCCTCCCCATTGTTTAAAGGCGAAATAGCCCACTACCAAAATCAATATAAATATCACCACATTGCGAATTGCATTTACGGTTTTTCTTCCTTTATCTGTGAGTTCCATGATTGTATTTTTTAAAAGCGTTTGAATAATTTATTTGAGTAAATCTTTATTTGCGGTTAGCCAGGACGTATCAGTTATTGCAACTGCATCGCTCTTGCTGTTTTCTTCCGGTTTCATAAAAGCAAACACATCCACTTTGTTGCTGTATTGTTCGAGCAACTTTTGTCCCGCATCGTCCATTATACCATTTTCAGCTTCCATTTTCATCAGCAATGTTTCATGATCGTGTATCATCGACATCACTTCCGATTCATTTTCGGCTATGCGGTTACGTGTTTCTTCGAGGGTGATCGTTTCAAATTCGGATACGCCGAGCAGGGAAGAAGCGCTGTGAGCCGCCTCTCTCCAGGTGTTGGATGCCTGCAACTGGTCACGCAAACGACCGATGGTATTTGCAACTGATTCGGTGCTGCTTTCAAGATTGCTGTAAAGCCTGTCGAAGAAATTATAACTCTTCAGCATTTTTTGCTTGTCTTCCTGCATAATCTTCAGCAGCTTTTCATCTTCGGCTGCTTCGCGGCTGAAGTGGATCATCTGATCCTTGGCCTTATCCCGGACGTGCTGATCCAGCCTTTCACTATTCGCCTGTTTACCAAACTGTGTAGCATAGTCGAGATTTTTCTGCATAGATTCTTTCCGCTCATCCATCTTCGTTGTATGCAGCGAAATAGCAGTCATCATCTTTTTAATACTGACGTTAAACTTTGACAGTACAGAGCGACGGTTTGCTACCACGACTTCAAGCAAGCCGGGTAAATCCGTTTTTATAAAAAACCTGGTCATCTTTCTGATAGCACTTTTGTATCGTGCAATAAGCACATTGCGCATCAGTACGATCGTTCCTATAATACCGGCCATCAACAGCAGCTTACCGACTTCTATACCGAAGTCGATCCAGTTGCGGATCATTTTAGTGAGAAATGGCAATAGTATATATCCAACGAGCAGAAAGCCCGCTATCATTGCTGCGGTGATAAACATCCGCATTTTCTTCTCATCGCGTGTTTCCAGTGTATACACCGATGAACTTCTTAATGAACTCTCCATAGTTTGATTTGTTTAAAGTGATTTATTTAGAAAGTGGTTTTATGAATGTTGCAGGGTATTGATATCTGCGTTGATTGCCGATTGCATATAATCATGAGCCAGTGTTATCAACCGTTCGGCTTTTTCTATTTTTTCAATGCCTTCTTTACCCAATGTTTTATCTACTTCCATCTGCGTTTTTTCTTTATTCATTGTTTGCTCCAACTGCTTTCGTTGTTGTTCCAGTTGAAGCAGTTGTTGCTGTATTTTTTGTATCGCTTCGTTGTGTCCCTGTAAAACAGCTTCTCGTTTTTGCAACTGGTTGTTCTTTTCTGTTGCGGCACCTTTTAAAAAATCATCGCTCTTTTTCTTCAGCACATCTTTATAGTGACGTGCCGCTTCAATCAATTTTGCACGGGGAATATCCTGGGCTTCGAAACTTGTCAGCACCGCCTGCAGGATGACTTCCGGGGCCGTCATACCTTTTGCGGTCATTTTTTGCTGTGTTTTTAGCAGCAATTGCCTGAACTCGAAATAATCAGGACCGGGCAGATTTGATTTGGTCATCTCATCCTCAAAGAATTTTATGAAGGATGGATCAATCTCTTCTTTTGCGCTTACAGCTTGCTGTGAGTTGGCAACAACAAAAGACGGATTATTGCTGCTTGTGGATGGCATTGCCTGGCCCGCATCGGCAACAGCAGAAGTTATAGGAAAGTATCTTGGCGATACATAAGTACTACCACCTTGTACGTTGCCGTCGTCATTTATATTCTTTTTTGTTTTGTCGGTGGGGGTTTCTTCTATAAACCCGTTTTGCTTAAGAAAATTTTTAAGTCCCATATCTGATTTATTAATAGCTTTAGACAATACGATTCCGTTCGGTGTTTACACACCGTTTGACAACATTGTATCCTACAGAAAATCTAATTGGTTGAAGTGCTGGTGAATGATCGCACGGGGTAAAACAGCAGCCACCTAAGCACTTTCGTGCCTACTGACATTCACCGATCTGTTTATTCAGGAAATTTTGAAAAATTCGAATTACAGGATTTACATTTGCGCAGCCTAACTGCCGTTATATGAAGTATTCATTTTGTTTGATCTTGGTTGTAATATTAGATTCAGCGTGTTTGCCGTTGGTTGCACAGGAGTCAATAAAAATTCCGGGCCTCTCAAAAAGCTGGAATTGGGTAAATAAGCCAGCCGGTTTTACCACCAACGAAAATGCTGTCAGCATCAAAGCTGCAAAAGGGACAGATCAGTATGTTGCACTGGACGGGAAGTACGAAGCCAACAACGCACCAAAGCTGTTATTTAAACCGGACAAAGACTTTATTTTCTCTGTAAAAGTCAGTACGCCGTTTGACAGCCTGTATGACGGTGGGGCAATCCTTCTGTATGCCGATGCCGGTAACTATGCCAAATTACTTTTTGAAAAAGCAGAAGCAAACAGTATCATGGTTACATCTTCCGTAATCAGTCAAAAACAAACCGATGACAACTATCACATTGCCATAAGCGGCACAGAAGTATATCTTAAAGTGGCTACTTCAGGAAAAACGATCTGCTTTTATTATTCAACCGATGGTGCGAAATGGAATATAGTAAGAACGTTCGCCTTCAAATCGAGACCGGCTATGCGGCTTGGATTTTATGCGCAATCACCGCTTGGCCCTTCATGTACTGTTGAATTTACAAATATTAAATATCTGCCGAAGCCCTTCAAAGATTTTAATTCGGGAGAATAAGCATCCGGGCTTTTTATTTGGAGCCGGCTTTTTTCACTTTTATGACTACCAGCTTCGACGTCGGCGTATTACTTTTTTCTGCAACGCTGCTAAGCGGTACCAATACATTTGTTTCAGGAAAATAGGTAGCAGTACATCCCGCGGGGATAGGATAGGGGACAACGATAAACTTATGTGCAACTCTTTCAATGCCTCCATCGTAGTTGTAAAGATCAACGACTTCTTCTTTTTTGAAATTAAACCGGTTCATATCACCCTGGTTCATAAGTATTACACGTCGCTCATTATATATTCCCCGGTAGCGGTCGTTCAATCCGTATATCGTTGTATTAAACTGGTCATGACTTCTGATCGTCATCATGATCAGCTCATCATTCTTCAATTTATTTTTTGCAGGAAAAGCAATATTAAAATGAGCTTTCTTTGAGGCTGTATCAAATTTTCCCTCGCGGTTACAGTTAGGCAAATAAAATCCACCGGGCATCCTTACCCGATGATTGTAATTTTCAAAACCCGGAATTGTTTTCCCGATATCATCACGGATATGATCATAGTGCCGCAGGTACTTATCCCAATTCACTTTGCCACGGCCCGCCAGAACCTGGTTGGCAAGCCGGCAAACAATAACCGGTTCACTCAATAAATCATCTGATACAGGTTTCAACACACCTTTTGAAGATTGCACCACACCCATCGAATTTTCGCAGGAAACAAACTGCTCTTCACCATTCAATACATCCTTATCACTGCGACCCAGGCAAGGCAATATCAATGCTTCTTCACCGTGCACCAAATGACTTCTGTTCAATTTCGTGGATACATGTACTGTTAGTTTGCACTTTCGTAATGCGTCGGCTGTATATTTTGTATCGGGAGCAGCAGACAAAAAATTACCACCCATAGCGATAAAAATTTTTGCTTTCCCTTCATGCATCGCTTTGATAGACTCTACAGTATCATATCCATGTTTTTGGGGCGGTTTGAAATTAAAGTTCTGTTCAATTGCATCTAAAAATTTTGGTGAAGGTTTTTCGTAAATGCCAACTGTCCGATCCCCCTGCACATTGCTGTGCCCGCGAACAGGGCAGGTGCCTGCGCCGGGTTTCCCAATACTGCCTTTCAACAATAGCAGATTAGCTATCTCTTTAATTGTATCTACTGCATTTTTATGTTGCGTCAGTCCCATGGCCCAGCAAATGATAATTTTATTTCTATTCTTCAGCAAATTGGCCACATCTTTTATTTGCGCAATGTCCAATCCGGCTAATGAGGCCAATACATTTATATCTTGCTGTTCAAGGTGCGATACGAATTCATTATATCCAATTGTATTTTTTTTGATAAAATTTGTATCAAATACTTTTCCGGGGGTCAATTGCTCTTCCTTCAACAACAACATTTCAATAGCCTGCAGCAAAGCCATGTCGCCATTTATATTTACCGGCAAAAAAATATCTGTCAATGTTGTGTCCCCATTTAAAATACCTTTCACAGTTTGAGGATTACTGAAACCCATCAATCCTGTTTCCGGTAATGGATTGATAGAAATAATAATTGAGCCGTTCGCTTTTGCTTTTTGCAATGCAGTAAGCATGCGTGGATGATTGGTCCCGGGATTTTGCCCCAGTATCATGATTACTTCTGCCTCATAAAAATCTTCCAGTTTTACAGAGCCTTTACCAATGCCCAATGATTCTGACAATGCAACGCCACTGCTCTCATGACACATATTGCTGCAATCAGGAAGATTGTTGGTGCCATACTCACGCACAAATAATTGATAAAGAAAAGCAGCTTCATTGCTGGTTCTGCCTGACGTATAAAAGATGGCCTCATCAGGCGAATCGAGATTGTTTAATTCAATTGCAATCTTTTTGAACGCATCGTTCCAGGTTATCGCTTCATAATGCGAATTTCCTTTTGACAAATACATCGGTTGCGCAATACGCCCTTTGCGACCAATTTCATAATCACTCAATGCGGCAAGATCTTTTACCGAATTTTGTTCAAAGAATTCCGGCGTCAATTTCTTTGCTGTTGCTTCTTCTGCAATTGCTTTCGCACCGTTCTCGCAATATTCAGCAATACGGCTTCGTTCGTCATCAGGATCGGGCCATGCACAACTGGGACAATCAAAGCCTCCTTTTTTATTCAAATGCCATAATGCAGTCCATCCACGAATCACGCCTGGTTCCCCAAATGCATATTTGAAGCCTGATAATACAGCGGGAATACCGGCCGCTACTTTTTTTACGTTTCCAAGTTTTAACCCGGTAAATTTTTCAGGGTTTTCAGAATTTGACGTGTGTGTCTTTTCATCGCTCATAAACTCATCCGTATTCTTTGTTCGCCCGTGTAAATATTGAATCGCTCATTTTTCAAAAAACCTATCAATGTGATATTACATTCCCTTGCAAATTCAACAGCGAGACTGGAAGGTGCACCTATCGCCGCTATGATTTTTATACCTGCCATGATTGCCTTTTGTATTAATTCAAAACCGGCCCTGCCGCTTAATAACAAAATAACATTGTCCATTGGCATGTTTTCGTTCATAAGCGAGCGACCAATTATTTTATCCAATGCGTTATGCCTGCCAACGTCTTCGCGCAGCTCTATAAAATTTCCATTCAAATCAAACAGGGCCGCAGCATGAAGACCACCGGTATTTTTAAAAATCTCTTGCTGCTTTCTTAACTTCAAAGGCAATTCATGAAATAGCCGGGCAGGAAGAACAATGTCGTCATTGGCGTAATAATACTCAGATAATACCGTGACTGCATCGATACTTGCTTTACCACAGATACCGCAGCTGGACGTAGTATAAAAATTTCTCGATATAGTATTGAAATGTCTCTTCACACCTTCGTTCAGCCGTACAAGCACACTGTTTTCATTTGGCTGATCAATGCCTTTTATTTCGTTCCTGTTTTTTATTATCCCTTCGGTAAATAAAAATCCAACAGCCAGCTCTTCGTCGCTACCGGGCGTCCGCATGGTTACTGCAATATTCTTTTTTATAAATCCTGTGCCGGATTCATAAGCCAGCTGTATTTCCAGTGGTTCTTCTATCGCCAACTCATCTTCTATATCGGTTATAACGCCGACGCCGACTCTTTTAATTTTTGCTGATTCGATTGAACCTGTATCCATTTTTTGTTATTTGGTTTGAATATGGAAAAAACTTCTTCGTAAATGGGACACGTTACTCGGTTGTAAACCGTTGCGAAATTTCCTGCAGCTCTTTTTCCACTAATTCCTTTTTTATTCTTTGATATTCCTCCATTGTATCCACACTATGCATAGCCCGGATATCGGCGGGTATATATTTACCGGCATCTGTTTTCCTTAAAAAATGTTGCAATGAATATTCTTTTCCGGCAAACATTTTCTTCAATTCATCCGATGCAGGATAAGAATACCACGCCAGCATGGGCTCGTATACTTTATCTTTTGCGTGGTAAAAGGCGGCCGCCGTTTTTTTTGTATCTATGCTTTTGATAAAGGCATTCAATGCGTGACGGGTTAAGTATGGATAATCACATCCCGCAATCAACCAATCGGCACCAGAGTAAAGATCAAATGCTGAAAGCAGCCCTGCCATCGGTCCATGGCCTGCGTATATCGGGGCATCTACAATCATTTTATACTGCTTGTCTATCGTCGGCGCCTGGTCGGCATTGCAGGAAATAAATGTTTCATCGCATAGCGTCGCGAGCATTGTATACATATAGTAGCGTTGCGGACGGCCATGATAGTCCAGCAGGCTTTTATCCATGCCCATGCGACTACTTTGACCACCGCATACAACAAGACCGAATAATCGTTTTACTGATTGCATTTTTGGATAAAAAACAATACTTAAAGTTACGGTTATTAAAACTGTGCAGCACAGGGATATTTTTTACATTGCATCCCGAAAACGCTGCACATATGAATGATGTATTTAACTATGGAACGGATCATTTGACGGTTGGAAAGGTAATTGCTATCGCTTCCGGGAAATTAAAGGCAACACTGAACGATACTACTATCCGTAAAATAAGAGCCAGCCAGCAGCATGTTCAAAAGATTGTTGAGAACAATAAAACTGTTTATGGTGTTAACACCGGCTTTGGCATCCTGGCCAATACAAAAATTTCTGAAGAAGATACGGCAACCTTGCAGCACAAGATTTTGCAAAGTCATAGCGTAGGCGTCGGTGATCCAATCCCGGTTGAAGTCGCAAAGATTATGTTGATAACAAAAGTGCATGCATTAGCCCAGGGATATAGCGGTGTGCAACTGGAAACGCTGGAGCGCATTACCTGGCATATTGAAAATGATATAATACCTGTTGTTCCTGAAAAAGGCAGTGTGGGAGCAAGCGGTGATTTAGCACCGTTAGCCCATTTATTTTTACCGTTAATTGGTCTCGGCGAATTATACATGAAATCCGGAGATGATTTAAATAAATGGACGAAAAGAAATACAAGTGATGCGTTGAAGCAATATGGGTTGCCGGCTCTTCAACTCGGACCAAAGGAAGGGCTTGCATTGATCAACGGCACGCAGTTCATCTTAAGTTTTGCAGTGAAAGCCGTGCAGCGTATGCACAATTGTCTCGAAGCCGCAGACATAATCGGTGCAATGAGTCTCGAAGCATTAACCGGAACAAAAGCGCCATTCGACGAACGATTACATGAGCTGAGGCCATTCAATGGAAATAAATTGGTGGCACAGCGATTAAGGTTATTGTTAAAAGATTCGGCGATCATGCAGAGTCATGTGGATTGTGGCCGTGTACAGGATCCTTACTCGCTGCGATGTATGCCGCAGGTACATGGGGCGAGCCGCAATGCCTGGCTGCATTTAAAAGAATTGACGGAAATTGAATTAAATGCTGTGACCGATAACCCCATTATCCTTTCAGAAGACGATACCATCAGTGGCGGAAATTTTCACGGTCAGCCGTTAGCGTTACCGTTAGACTATGCCTGTTTTGCTGCTGCGGAGATCGGTAACATCTCCGATCGCCGGTGTTATTTATTGCTGGAAGGTAAATGGGGATTACCTATGTTGTTGATGAAAGACGTGGGCCTGAACAGTGGTTTCATGATTCCTCAATATACAACAGCCGCGCTGGTAACAGAAAATAAGACGCTGTGTTTTCCATCCAGCGCCGATAGTATTCCCACATCACTTGGGCAGGAAGATCATGTGAGTATGGGCAGTATCAGCGGCAGGAAAGTGAACAAAGTGCTGGATAACCTGGAATACATTTTAGCCATTGAATTGTTAAGTGCCTGCCAGGCCATTGAATTCCGCCGGCCATTAAGAAGCAGTGAATTGCTGGAATTCGCGCATGATCAGGTCAGGAAATATGTAAGCTTTGCGAGTGAAGACAGAATTTTTGCCGACGATATCAATAAAGTAGCGGGAACTATCAAAGATTTTTCTTTTGTTGAAATGGTCAATGG
>Ga0068871_100002621_pt1 | contig 12279 bp, 11 predicted proteins | sample KBSMisM72_FD_72750 | JGI IMG/M metagenome (GOLD analysis project Ga0068871, IMG submission 72750) | Miscanthus rhizosphere microbial communities from Kellogg Biological Station, Michigan, USA - KBS Miscanthus M7-2 | ecosystem: Host-associated > Plants > Roots > Rhizosphere > Soil ... | reverse complement strand
AACGTCCGGCGACATTGTCGAGCGCATCGCGTACCGTTTGAAAAACCGTGGTGCGGTCGCGAATGTTTGGCTCCGTGAGGTCCGGAACCACGATTCCGGACCGGAGGTCGTAAGAGGCACACTCCACCGCGTTGCCTCCGTCGGAGACCCGTCCGGCAAGCACACGGTCACCGGCGATCTCGCACGCCAGCTTAAGTCCTGTTCCTGCCTGGTTAGAACCACCCATATTATCGCTATCAAAAGCCGCTTGGACTCAGAACGCAAGAGCCAAAAGGCCACGACCTGCGGATCACTCCAAAACGAGCTCCATGAATTTTACCGCTTTTGAATGGTCGGAGGACTCGACGGCTGTTGTCGAGCAAGGACCATGCGGCTTATCGCATGCTCTCGATGAAGGTGACTTTATTGATCTCCTTCAATGTAGTCAGTCCCCCACGTACCTTGTCCAGCGCAGACTCGCGCAGGAAGCGCATGCCTTCATCGCGGGCCGCGCGGCGAATTTCGGATGTGGGCTTTTTGGCCAGAATCATCTCGCGAATGCGGTCGCTCAAATCCAGGAGTTCGTGGATCGCGCTACGGCCTCGGAAACCCGTACCCGCGCATTCGATGCAACCTTGCCCTTCGTAGAACGGTACTTGGCTCCACTGCGCAGGGTCGAGACCGCTGGCTTCCAGGACATCATCCGGATATTCGATTCGCGTCCGGCAGGAATTGCAGATCAAACGAACCAGCCGCTGCGCCAGAATGCAGTTCAGAGCGGAAACGAAGTTATAGGGTTCGACTCCCATGTTCAGGAAACGTCCGATTACGTCCACCACGTTATTGGCGTGGACGGTAGTGAACACCAGGTGACCGGTAAGTGCCGACTGAATGGCAATCTGGGCCGTCTCTGAGTCGCGGATTTCACCGACCATGATCTTGTCGGGGTCGTGGCGCAGAATCGAGCGCAAACCACGGGCGAACGTCAGTCCCTTTTTTTCGTTGACAGGAATCTGGGTTATGCCGCGAATCTGATATTCAACCGGATCCTCAATGGTGATGATCTTGTCTTCGTCGGTTTTGATTTCATTGATGGCGGCGTACAGGGTCGTCGTCTTACCGCTTCCAGTAGGCCCCGTCACCAGCACCATGCCGTACGGCTCTTTGATGTAGCGGCGGAAGCGGCGGAGATCATCCTCATCAAAGCCCACGACGTCGAGCACCAGCGAGTGAAACTTCTCGCTCATCGACTCTTTGTCGAGCACTCGAAGCACAGCGTCCTCGCCATGAATCGAAGGCATGATAGAAACACGGAAATCGATCGGACGCTCCGGAGTGCCGTACTTCACGCGAAACCGGCCGTCCTGGGGCACGCGCCGCTCGGAGATATCGAGCTCGCTCATTACCTTGATGCGGGAGATGATGGTCGAGTGGTGCTCGCGCCCGATGGGAGGCATGGCCTGGGTTAGAACGCCGTCGATGCGGAACTTGATGTGCACCGAATCGTCACGGCTCTCGATGTGGATGTCACTGGCACGCCGCTGTAGAGCGGTAAAGATCGTAGTATCGACGAGGCGGATGATAGGACTATCGCCCTCCCCAGTCAGCCGGTCGATCGAGATACTCTCATCGCCGCCCTCTTCGTCGCGGACCACGTCCAGCGCAAAGCCTTCGCTGGCCTCTTCCAGAACACGTTTCGACTGCTCGGTTTTCTTGAGGATGTCGGTGATCTGGGCCAAGGTGGAAACTTTGGCCGTGACCTGCTTGCGCAACAACAGGCTGATCTCATCGATCATCATTAGCTGGCTGGGATCGGCGATCGCGATTGCCAGGCGTCCGTCGGGCGTCTCCTCCAACGGCACGAAGTTGTAACGGAACATCAGGTGGACGGGAACTTTGGTGAACAGATCGTGGTGTAACTGAAAGTTCTTCAGGTCGACGAACTCGCAGCGGTAACGCCGCGCAATATCGCGCGCCTTGTCCAGTTCGCTCATGGGAGCGTCGCTGGCCGGACGGTTACCGTTTTCCCCGCCTGCGGGTTTTTGTTCGACGTCGGCTATTCCCAGTTTTACAACCACGGTTTAAAACCCCTCTAGTTAATGCTTAGTGGAGCTGATTTCCTGAGCCCAGAGTAAAGATCGGCATGTATAACGAAATCAATATCCCACCCACAATAATTGCCATGAAAATCAGGATCAAAGGCTCAATCAGAGCCATGGCCGCTCCCAGAGCGGTTTGCACATCTTCTTCATAAAATTCAGCCACGGAATTTAGCATGGCGGGAAGGGCTCCTGTCGATTCTCCGACCTCGATCATCTCAACGGAGAGATCAGGAAAGATATTCTGTTCTTCGAGGCTATGCGCCAGCGTCTGGCCCTCCCGCACCCGGACGGCTGCCTCCGAAATACCGGTCACCATATTGCGGCTGGAAAGCGAGGCACCAGCGGTTTCGAGAGATGGAACCAGTGATAACCCTCCTGCCAACAGGGTCGCCAGCATCCGCGAGAAACTTGAAACCTGATATTTCAGCCAAATCTGGCCCAGCATCGGCAGTCGCATGATTCCACGGTCGACTAAGGCCGCGCCGCGATCGGTATTCTTCCAGCGCCAGAAAGCAAACAGCAGAATCGGCACGGCGATAGCAACATAGACACCATATTGCTGGGCGAATGCTCCTAAGCTCAGCATGAAAACCGTGGCTGCCGGCAGTTGCGCATTGAAATCCTGAAACAGCTTGGCAAACTGTGGCACCACGTAGCTGATCAGGAAGATCAACATGAAGAACACGACGACCACCAACAGCGAAGGATAGACTAACGAAACAATCAACTTCTTCTTTACTGTCAACGACATGCGCTGGAACGCGATATAGCGTCCTAATACCTCTTCAATGTTGCCGCTCTTCTCCCCGGCCATCAAGTTGGTGGTATAGATCTTGGGAAATACCCCCTGGGCAGAGAACGCGTCGGAGAGCATTTCGCCGCTCTTTACCCGGTCGCGGACATTTTCCAGCAGCGCCCGCAAGTGGCTGTCCTTCTGACGTTTAATCAATAAGTCGAGCGACGCCAGAATGGGCAATCCGGCCTTAATCAGCGTAAGAAACTGCTGGTTAAAGATGACAAAAGTGGACTGTTTTATGCGCCGTTGGCCTGGCAACTGGATCTGGCCCTGCGACAGCATGCTGCGGGGCTTAACCCAGTAAACCAGGAACCCTTGTTGTACGAAGCGGTCGCGGACTTCGGATTCAGAGACACCACGCTCCACCTGCTGGACAAGATGGCCCTGCTCGTCGGCGATTTTGACTAAAAATTCCGCCATTGGCTTGCGCTAATCCGCTCTACAAGTCTAGCACTCAAGATGTTACCGCCGCGTCAATCAGCCGCATGGATATGGCCGGGAAGGGTATCGGTAGTAACTTCAGCAATGCTCGTTTATTGCATTCTACTGCCCGAACTCACCTTCAATCACCTCGGTGCCCGGGGGCGGGGCGAAACGGAAGCGATCATCCGCCAATCCGACATCCTCTTGCTGGTCCTTTATCCGATACTCGGTGGCCGATCCGTCGACTTCTTCAATTATGATGCGCGCAATATGCCGTTCCGGGGTGACTTCCACGATCACTTGGCCCACTCGGCCTGCGAGCGCCTTCGGTATGCCTCGGAGAACTACATCCTGGGGCTGCACAGGGGCCACATCGGGAGCCACTGAGAGTCCATCTAACTCCTTTTCAAGCTTAGTCTTACCTAGAAGGAACGCAAGTGGCGATCTAAGGTCCTCCAACTTGGCCACCGAGGTTTTCCGCACCTGGCGATCTCCGGGGACGTAGAACCATGCATTCTTTCCGTCGCTCAGAAATAGCTTCTCCTTTGGAGAACGGTACTCCCAGCGCATCTTGCCAGGTTTTTTCAACCAGAGCGTGCCCGACTCGGTCCGTTCCACCTCCGAACCCCGATAAATCTGCGTGAACTCGGCTTGCAGAGATCGTAGATGATTGTAGTGCTCATCCACCGCCTTAGCGATTCCGTGGACGTCCTCGGTAAAAGCGGTTCCGGCAAACAAAATGCAGACGAAAATAGCATTAATAAATCGCATGTCTTCTAAATTGGATGCTGGAAACTCCATCCTACAGGAGAAGCAACGGTATTGCAGGCTGTCGCTGGTGCTTCAGGTCCTCATCTGGTGAAAGAAAATAGGGAATAGTATTGCTCGCCTCGAAGCTTTCGCCATCCCGCGTTTAGCAGCACATGCTCAAGCAAGGGGTTATGGTACAGGGCATACGCCGGACGCGGTTTGCGCGTCAAAGATCGAGTCAGATTTGAAATCACCTTCATCAGGTTCACTTCGCCCAACGGGTTGAACAGATAAAGAACAATCGGTTCGCCCGGAAACTCAAAATCGACCGCGTTTTGGCACCTTGACTCGACTTGGGGGCAACGCCGCCGTGTCTCATAGTACGTGTCGATATTTTGCTCCGCGATCCGGTGCAATGCAGACAGGAGTTCGACTCCGATAACGCGGCTGAAAGGGTAGTCTGCCGCCATCAACAGCACCCGTCCCTTGCCCGAGCCAATGTCGATGAAGGTGAATTGAGAGAAGTCGGTGCCTAGGGCATCCATCATCTGGTGAAAGGCTGCCGGTTCGGTGGGCTGGTAGGCGGAATGGAGGTGGCCCACGAACCGGTCGTTCCAACTTACAGTCGCACCGGTGGTGTCGACGCGGTGGTCCCAGTCGAAATCGATGTCACCATAACGCTGACGTCGGCTCGAGGGGGTTGACTCGCGAATGAACTCCCTTAGTATTGCCAAAAACTGGCGTTGCGTTTCGCGGAAACCGCGCTGCGCGGATGTCTGTTTCCACCACGACCGCGTCTCGCGCAGCAGGCTCACCCTTTCATCAGATCACAAAGTCGAGGAAAGCGTCGGAGTTTGAAGCAAGAATCCTAGGAACCTTCCGGAGAAGACTTCAGTCTGTTGCGGGCCTTGTAGCCGGGTGGAAGGCCTTTTTCAGCGAAGGGCAGGTCGTCGGGCACACGCAACTGTATTTTTCCTTGGGGCAACAATTCGTAAGTGTGGCCGGCGGGATCGACCGGTACGCCTTGCAGCACCCCGGACACGATCATCTCGTTGAAGCTGGCCGGGAAGTGTCCGGTCTGCTGGCGGAATTGCAAGGCCAGGTTTTCCAGCGCCACTACTGTGTCGTCCGATTGCAGGGCGCGCAGATGGGCCACCGCATTGGCGCGGATCTGCTTGTCATGGATAGTGTTGTAAGTGGTCGTCCACAGGGCGCGCGCCATTTGTGAATCGCCTGCATGTTGCGCCATCCTGGCCGCGAGCACCTTCATGACCGGATGGGCGTTGGCAACCCTACTGCCGCGCTCGAAGGCGTCGGCGGCAGCGCTGTAGTTCTTCAGCTCGGTGTAGTTTATAAATCCGAGCTGGTAGTAAAGCTTCCAGTTATCGGGGTTGGCGGCAATACCTTGCTGCACCATGGTGATGGCTTCTTGGGGCATGCCGGCACCGTTGGGCGGGTTAGGGGCCAGAAAGTTGGCACCAAACTCGTAGGCCACCACCAGATGGGGATCGAGAGCGGTGGTTATTTCCAACAGGGGCGCCAGCAAAGCATAGTTCTGGCCTCCCTGATGATGGTGTCCGCCAAAATATTGAATGGCGCGCGTCCAATAAACGTCCGCCAACAGCCCTTCGTAACCAAGGCTCATGCGCCTAAGCAGTTTCGGGGAGGAGATGTATAGAACCTCCTCGAGCGGAGTGGCGGAGCGAACTGCATCCAAATGGCGCAGCAAGGTCACGGACCCGGCCAGAAAAGTAACCATGAGCAGCGACACAACGATAGTGACGTGGCGCGAGGGTTTCATTTGAAGTCCCGGCGGTCGAAGATCAAAATGGCTCCGCATAGCACCATTCCCACGTAGACCAGGGCATAGGCGGTGTTAAAGAGAACCAACTGAGCTGAAACCGGCTGCTCGTGCGCGACAGAACTCACAATGTTGAGGGCGGAGAGATTGGGAACAAGATAAGCGGCTCCCGTAGCCAGCCAACGTGTGGCGCCCTGAGTCATGGCAGCAAATCCGCGCAGATCTTCGGCGAAGCTTCCAATGATGAACAATGAAAATGCGAAGACGGCGGATAAAAGCGGCGATGAAAATGAGGAGAAGAGCAGCGCCAGTGCCGTAACGATAAGAAACTGGAGGATGATGAAGTATAGAGCGACTAGCACCCAGACATCACTGTGCTGAAAGTGTTGGGACACGTAGAGCAGCGCGGCAAAAACCCCGAGCGCCATGAAAAAAGTATTGACCGTGAGCGTGCCGGCCAGGCCAAAGAATTTGCCGACGATGAACTCCCATCTGCGGACCGGCCTTGCCAGGACGGTGTAGAGCGTGCGTTTCTCGATCTCCTTCGAGACCAGGCCAATTCCCACGAAAATGGCAATTATCACACCGAATAAAGAAATCGCAGTGAGGCCAAGATTGATCACCACCAGCCGCTCGATGTCGATCGAAATTTGGCCGACTAGTATGGCCGCTCCCGAGATCAGCAAAGCGAAGACGATCAGGTTGTACAAGACCCGGTCGCGGACCGCTTCGCGGAAGGTGTTGGAGGCAATGTAGGCAATGTGCCTTCTCATCGGTTCACCCCAACGGCCACTTCGGCAGGTTTCAATTTTGAAACAAAGTAATCTTCCAGCGAGGTACGCAATGGGGTTACGGATATAAGCCGAAGATGTTCCCGGCGGAGAATCTCCAGCGCGGCTTCCTGGCTCTGTTCAGGAACGATTGCACGCGCGGTGTCGCCGATTACATTGCCTTGGGCGCCCAGTCCCTTGATAGCGGCCGGGATGTCTGCTCCCCGCCAGACCAGTTCCACTTTCCCACTGACGCTCGATGTGAGGTCGGCGACCCGGCCCACACCTTTGAGCTCTCCCTGATTGATCACCGCCACCCTTTCGCACAACGCCTCGGCGTCGGACAAAATATGGGTGGAGAAGAAAACGGTTTTACCTTCCTGCTTCAACTGCTCAATGAGTTCCCTAACTTCTCGACGGCCCATGGGATCAAGGCCAGACATCGGTTCATCGAGAAACACGACTTTGGGATTGTGCAGAATGGCTTGTGCGATGCCAACCCTCTGCAACATCCCTTTTGAAAACTTGCGCAACTGCACATCGCCGGAGTCCTTGAGCCCAACGCGCTCCAACATCCCGGAAACGTCGGCGGAGCGAGTTTTCGCTGGAACGTCGGAGAGTTGTGCGTAGTAACTCAAAAGCTCGCGCGCAGTCAGGTAGTCATAGAAATACGGTTGTTCGGGCAGGAAACCGATCTGGGCCTTGACCCGGAGATCATCGATCTGCATCCCCAGGATCCGGGCCTGGCCTGAAGTCGGACGGATCAGTCCCATCAGGAGCTTCAGCGTGGTGGTCTTACCCGCTCCATTCGGTCCTAGAAATCCGAAAGTTTCGCCCTCTTCTATGCTGAGGATCAGGGGTTTAAGCGCCTGCTTCGGCCTGTTGCGCCAGAAACCCACGGCATATGTTTTTTCCAGCCCGAGAATTTCGATGGCAGCCATGTGGTGAATGTTCCTCTGTGCCGGACCTTACCCGAAATTATATTAAGAAAAGGACGCCACAGACGATGTGGGTGTTTCTGGAAAGTTACAAAGGTAAATACAGGTTGGGTTGAGGCTAGCTTCCGGCTAGATTGGACTTAAGAGGGTGCAGGCGGCTATGGTAGAAATTGGAGCGTTGCCGGTGGCCCCAGTTCGCCCCCGCAAGACCGAATCCGTGGTGGAACAGAAGTCCCTGGTCCCGGTCTTGTTAAAAGTGATCGGCGCGGCACCCACGACAAAACCATTGTTGGATCCACCCCCGGCGACGCCGACCGCTACCAGGTTATATCCAGCTTTTTGGCCGGAGATCAGGTCCGCGTCGAGGATGCAGGAAGTCGCTGCCGACGGGACACAGCCTGCCGGCCCTCCCAGTTCGGCCAAAGATGGGGCGTAACCTACTGCCGGGTAACTGGTCGAATAAGCCACCTCCGCGCGGGTAATCTGGCGCACGGAACTTGCCGCGGAAGCTTCGTTTGCTGAGAGTCGCGCCCGCAATAGATTTGGTATCGCAATGGCAGCAATGATCAGGATAATTGCGACGACAATCAGGAGCTCAATCAGGGAAAATCCGGCGCCTTCTCCATTTTTGTCGCGAAGGCTTTGCCAAGGTTTCACGGAAGTTGGGTACCGGTAATCTGGTTGCACGTTGAGCACCATTGACTAAACCCGCCTAATCCCAGCTAACGCTCATTGATTCAGCATTTAACAAAACCCGTACAGCTTTGTCGCTGCCTCGAGATTGACGGATTTTGTCAAATTGCCGGGATGATGTCTCAATTGGATATTCCGGGCTGAATTCCAAGAAGGTGGTTGGCCGCCGATTGAGCCCTTGCCAAGTCTGCCGAGTTCTTTTGGGCGCGGTCCCGCGCAACTTGGGCATCAACAGTGCGTCCTGTTTTTTGCAACGCGGCCGCGAGCAATAACAGGCGGAGATCGGTAGGCTGAACTGCCACCGCGCGGCCCAATAGGGTAGCGGCTTTTTCCGGATCGTCGCGGTAAGCGATGATGCCGCTTCCAACCAGCGCAATAACTTCGCTGGGGTCAGCCTGCAAAGATGCCACGAAGCTCTGACTTGCCAGAGTTCGATCGCCTTTTTGAAGCTGGATCGATCCGAAATGGGCGAGGGCGGATGCCCGCAGGGTGAGCTCCGAGCTTTGGGACGCCAGCTTGAACTGCCGGGCTGCCCCGTCTATGTGCCCGTGTTGTTCCTCAAAAATTCCCAGCGCAAGTACCTGTGAAGGCTCATAGGCGTGTAGTTGCTCGGCCGCTTCAAAATGGACGATGGCTTCGTCGGCACGACCATGCCGCGCGAGCGTGTCGGCGAGATTAGTGTGGGCCGTATAGTTTTTCTCCGTGACTGCCAGTGCGCGCGTCCAAAGCGTCTCGCTGTCTTTCCAGTAGCCCAATTGACGATTGGTCACTATGGCGAGCGCAATCAGTATGGCCGCCAAACCGGCGGTTCGAAAGGATGGGCTGATGTTCCACCGATCCAGAATTTCTGCCGATCCCCAAACCACCATCACCAGAACTCCGATGAGCGGTAAGTAGGCATAGCGGTCGGCCATGGCTTGCTGGCCGACTTGCACCAGGCCAATCATGGGAACCAAGGTCCCTAAGAACCAAAGCCAACCAACCGGCAGATAGCGATGTTTCCTTTGCCATACCACCAGTCCGGTGATGATCAATAAGAGTGCTGCCGCGGCGATTGCCTGCCAAAGCGGAATCGAATTTTCAGGATGAGGGTAAATTGGAGACAGCCGCGATGGCCAAAACGCATTGGCCACATAACGGAGATAAGCGCTACACGCGTTTTCAATCCGGACTAGAACAGGAAATTCAGCTAGGGTGCGAACTGCATCCCCAGATCTCTGGGCCTGCAAGGTGACAAAGGCGCTGCCGGCAGAAAGCAGCAATAGAGGAAGCTTTTCAATGGAGAGCCATAGGAGTGATGCCGGGCGCTCTGAACCGAATGGTTCCAGCCGCTGCAGCGGCCAGTAGTCCCATAAGAGCAATACCAGCGGAAGAGTGATCACCTGGGGCTTGGCCATCAGCCCGAGTGCAAAGCACAGCGCCACCAGTCCGTATCTGCCGATCGTCTGTTTCTCGGCGAATTTCCCATACACATAAAGGGCCAAGAGGAAGAAGAACATGCTGAGCACGTTCTTGCGCTCGGCGATCCAAGCGACACTTTCGACATTCAGCGGATGAATCGCCCACAGCGCTGCCACCGCCCAACTCAGCCAAGTCCGGCGAGTTGCGGACAGGAGCAACAAGAACAACAGCAGCGCATTGGCGGTGTGAAATAGCAGATTTACATAGTGGGGACCGGCGGGACTAAGCTGGAAGAGCTGGCAGTCAAGTGCATGCGACAACCAAGTAAGAGGATGCCAGTTGCCGGCGTCAAAGGTGATGAAGGCCCATTGGATGGTTTCCCAGCGTATGCCCTGCTGGACGTGAGGATTGTTGATGACATATTGCGGGTCGTCGAAGTTGATAAAGCCGGCCGATGCTGCCCGGTGATAGAGCAGGAGCGAAACCATCGTAAGCAGCAGGCATAACATGAGCCTTTGCCTGGCGGGCAAACACAGCTGCTTTGGAGGTTGGGGATCGACGGCCGAGACTGCCAAATTTCGATGCATGGTGGTTCACTATAAAGAGTTGCAACCGCCGGCCGCATAGAAATGAGCTCTATGTCGCTAAAAAATTAAGGGAGCAACGAAACCTCCGTTGCTCCCTATGGTCGAATGCCTCGCCGAAGATTCGGCCAGGGTTATTAGATGGCCGTGTAGGTCAAGCAAGTGGCCGGGGCAACCACCGGCACGTTGTTGTTAGTCGTGATCTTGCGGACCACCGCATCTTCATTGGAGCAGAAGCTGGCAACGCCGGCCTGGTTCCAAACCTTCGGTGCCGCACCAGCGGTGTAGGTGGTGTTGGTAGGCGCCGCGACCGCGAAGATATAACCGCCCTTTGCGTTGGCGGCAGTGGTTGCGTTTGAGAGTGAAAAGTCAATCAAGCAAGCATTCGTTGAGGAAGGCGTGCAAGCACCCGCCGCGCCGTTGCCAAGCTGCGGCAAGGTGGCAGCGGTGACGTTGTAAGCCGACTGGTAGCTGATCTCAGCGGTGTTGATGGTACGGATCGCGCTAGCCGCGCCAGATTCATTGGCCGCCATCTTGGCGCGCAGCAAGTTCGGAATCGCGATTGCGGCGATGATCAGGATGATCGCCACCACGATCAGCAACTCGATAAGTGAAAAACCCTTTTGTTTACGCATTTCTGTATTGTCCCTCTTCTCCGTTTAAGTTGGTCATAGTGACCCGATTGGCCTGTATGTTCGCATTTTACTTTCCATCGGCGACAGTTACCAAAGTTCGCAGAGAAAGCTGATTAAGCCTTTTGTTTTCAACTTATCGTTTAACTTGCGTCACAAATCTTGCCGGCCTAATCGTAGTCCAATTCAAGGGCGTTTGTGTCATATTTTGTCGCCGTGCTGACAAGTTGTGTCAATTTGGAACAGGCCCGAGAATGTGCCACTGGAATTCTTCCAGGAAGCCACTCAGGGGCCCACTAACTATTAAGACGCTCAAAACAGGGAGAGTTGCGCGGCTTTTTTTGAGAGCGGAGGCCGTTTGTCGTAGCGCTCGTAGCTGTTGTAGATGCCGTACTTGACGCGCAACCGCTGCATGAGCTGGGATAGCCGTGAGCCGTAAGCTTTGGGCAGAAAGGCTTTATCTTGATAGCGCTGGCGGTAGCTTTGGGCCAATTCGGGGAACTCCTTTTCCAGAAATGGCATAAACACCGCCGCTGAACACGGTTTGAGAAACAATGGGTTAGCGAAGATATATTTGCCTTTTACCTGCGCGGTGGCATTTACCAAGGCCTCCAGGTCTCGGGGCGCATCGGTAATGCCGGGGAGCACGGGCGCGCAAATGACGCCGGCCTGGATTCCCGCCCTTACCAGCCGGTTGACCGCGTCGAGGCGCAGATCAGGGCGGGGTGCGCGCGGCTCCAGAATGCGTGCCAGGTCAGTTTTCAGCGTGGTTACCGTGAGATTCACAAAGAGGCGGTTCTTGCGGGAGATCTCCTGCAGCACGTCGATATCTCGCACCACAAGGTCGGACTTGGTAACGATCCCTAGATCGAGCTCGGTGTGCTTCGCCAGCTCTTGCAGAATGCCACGCGTGATCTCAAATTTGCGCTCTGCGGGCTGGTAGGGGTCGGTGGCAGTGCCGATGGCGATATCCTCGCCGTATTTCACGTGTCGCAGTTCCTGGCTCAGGAGCTCTGCCGCGTGGTCTTTGACGTATATCTTGCGCTCGAAGTCCAGGCCGTCGCGCAGCTCCATGAATTCATGGGTGTAACGGGCATAGCAGTATTTGCAGGCGAATTCGCAGCCGCGGTAGGGATTGATAGTCCAGGTGAAGGGCATGCGGGTGCCGGTGCAGCGGTTAAGGATCGACTTGGCGGGAAGAGTAAAGTACTCAATCTTATGTCCTTCTCGCAGGAATTGGCCCTGGGAGGCGAGGCGGGCTATGCCGATCAATTTTGGTTCGGGAGGCGGGAGTAGGGGAAATGAACCCATAAGAGATTCGCCTTTTGTTCGCTATTCTAGGCCGGCCGGATTCGCCCGTCAACTTTCAAAAAGCAAAGGATACAAACCACCAAGGACACTAAGGATTCA
>Ga0068871_100002616_pt1 | contig 12292 bp, 15 predicted proteins | sample KBSMisM72_FD_72750 | JGI IMG/M metagenome (GOLD analysis project Ga0068871, IMG submission 72750) | Miscanthus rhizosphere microbial communities from Kellogg Biological Station, Michigan, USA - KBS Miscanthus M7-2 | ecosystem: Host-associated > Plants > Roots > Rhizosphere > Soil ... | reverse complement strand
TGAACAACTGAAATACCCGCCCGACATTCTCTATGCGATGGGCATCGACCGCAGTTGCTCGGGAGCGACGGCCTGCTGTGTGAGCTCTATTTGGGCACATCGTACGCGTCGCCCGCGCCGCTGAATCGTACGACGCGCGCGCCCTACAGCGCCCGCCGCGAGTACGTGCCGCTGAATTTCTGCCAGGCGTTGCCGGCGGTGCCACGGCCGAAACACCCGGCCGCCATGCCGTCGGGCGACCCAGCGCTCGACGGACCGCACTGGATGGCGTTCCCCGCCTATGCGTACGAAGGTCTCACGCTGGAAGAGAGGGAAGCGATCCGCCGCGACGACTACCGTGTGAAGGTGTTCGCGATCGAGCCGAACCGCTAGTGTGACGCGTTGAGCAGCGACAGCCGCTCTTGCTTGCGGGTTTGTCGATACCGCTCGAACACGGCGCGGTCGTTTTCCAATCCGACAAGCGATCGCCACGTCGTGCCGACGAACGTGTGCGACAACATCGCTCGCGAGTGGCGAAGGACCCAACGCGGGCTATGAACGAGCGCGCTCGGAAAATGGCGCAGCTTCATCCAGCGCTCGTCGCGCCAACGCAGGTACTCGACCTCCTCGGAGTCGAGATGTTCGGTTCGGACAACTGCGGTCGTGCCGTCGTAGTGCGCGACGTCCTCGTCGACGATCAGCTTCCGGTCACGGAATTCCTGCGTCATCGGGGTGCCGGGATACGGCGTGGGATGCTGGATGTACGGCCAATCGACGTACTTCCTCGCGAATGAGAGATTGGCTTCGATCGACTCCCGCGTGTCATTGGGGCTGCCGACAATCAACCCGCCGACAACGAACATCCCGTGCCGATGCAGATGCTCGATGGCCTGAATCGTGGCGTTGCCGGTCTTCTGGCCACGCTCCCGCCTCGTGTTCTTGGCGACGGCCTTCAGGAACTTGAGGTCGTCATCAAGGATGTTTTCGATCCCGAGGAACACATACCGGAAGCCGGCGCGGCGCATGAGCGGCGCGAGCGTGGCGCCATGCTGCGCCAGCGGCGACGTCATCGCCTGCACGGTGTAATCGACGTCGTTGAAGCCGCTGTCGATAATGGCCTCGCAGAGCGCCTCGAACCGCTCGATGTCGAGCGTGATGTTGTCGTCGACGAGGAAAATTGCCTTGGCTCCGTGGCGACGCGCATCCGCGATGTCGGCGAGCACGCGGTCGATGCCGTAGGGGTGAAAGTTCCGGCCACGCATCTCGATGATGGAGCAGAAGCTGCAGTCGTACGTGCACCCGCGCGAGGTCTCGACGACGTCGATGGGGCGGCCGAGCAGCGTGTAGCCGTTCAGCACCCGTGCGCCGCGATTCGGCAGACGCAGCGGATCCGTCGCGAGGCGCGCGATGGGCCGCGGCGCGTTGAACGCGAAGCCGTCCGGCGTTCGGTGCGCGAGGCCGGCGATGCCGTCGAGTCGCGTCCCACACTCGAGCGCTCGCAGCAATTCAGCCAGCGTCCGTTCGCCCTCGCCTCGCACGATCATGTCGACGTCAGCGCAGTGCGTGTAGGCCTGCGGCGCGAGGCTCGGGTCGTACCCGCCCACGACGATTCTGACTTGCGGCCGGAGCGAGCGGATGAGCCGCGCCAGGGACAGCGCGGTCGTCCGCTGGAACGTCATCACCGACAGCCCGACGACGTCGGGCTGCAGCTCGCGCACGAGCCGTTCGACCGTCGCTGTGACCTGTCGCTGGACGAGAATCAGATCCGCAATCGAGACGCGATGGTGAGCGTCGACATTCCCCGCGAGTGACGCGAGCGCGCCGTTCGGCATCCGCACGGCCACCGACGGCATGTGCTCGAACGAGTCCGGCATCGACAGCAGCAGGATGTTCATCGCCGGCCACAGTGTAGCCGTAACGAGCCGCGGGTCGACGTAATGATCGTGAAAACAAGCTGTGCCGTATGTGGCGCGAGGACATTCTCAACATGTGAGCACCGCGCCGACAAGATCCTGCGATCTCAAGGCCATGCGCGCGCCGTTCGGCGAGGAAACCCAATGTCACTGTGTTTGCAGCCATATGAGCGTGCCGCGCAACGGACGCTCCCGAACACGACAGACGTATGCGGACGGCCGGCCATTCGACGAACTTCACTACCTCCAGGCCAAACTGCTGCTGAAACCGCATAGCCTTGTCGCGGTCGACAGGTTCCGTGAGTTCGGGAAGATCGTGCAGCGCACGGCGAGAGCGCTGAAAGTGGGCGTGGTCCCGCATCCCGCCGTCGACGAGCACCCGCGCGTCCGCGAGATCGTTTTCGGCGACACTCCCGATTTCCGCTTGTACAAGCACGGCTTCATCCTGCGCCGCCGGATTCAGTACGTCGACGGATTCCCGTTCGGCGATCCCGAAATCGTCTTCAAGTTTCGCGATCCGAACGTGCAGCGTGCGGCCGCCATCGACGTTCGGCCCCACATCGCCGGCCGTTATCGGATCAAGTTCAAGATCCAGGCGCTGCCGCTCAACGATCGCATCGGCGGATATCGGTTGCTGTACTCGCACACCTGCCAGTTCGGCAGTAGCCAATTGCAGGAGCAGAACCGCACCGCCATGTCGACGCTGTCACGCGTGTTTCCGGCAATCGGCGGGTTGTCCGCGTCGCGCCGCGAGACGATCCGGCTCGTCAACGAGGGGATTGTCGAAGAACTGCTGTTTCCGCTCGGCCAACTCGACTTCGGCAAGGGGTTTCTCGCCAAGTCGGACGTCGCGGTCTGGCGTACGCGCGGCGACCACAAGCCCATCGTCGGCGAATACGCCTTTCAAGTGAAGTTCGACTCGCGCGACGAGGTGCCCGCCAAGACGGAGAAGCTCGTGAAGGATTTCTTCGTCGCTCTGCAGCGCGACGCCGAGGGATGGATCTCGCTCGGCACGACCAAAACCGGGCTCGTGTACCGCCTGAAGGGCCATGCCATCGACCGCAACGAATGAGTCGGCGCAGAAGCTCACTGCGCTGCAGCTCTTCGGCGCCTTTCTTCTCATTGGCGCCACGAGCTTCGGCGGCGGCGTGATCGCCCACTTGCGAAGCAGCATCGTCGTCAACCGCCGATGGACCGACGAGGAGACGTTCATCGAGCTGTTGACCATCAGCCAAACGCTGCCGGGATTGAAAGCTGTGAACCTGGCCATGCTGCTCGGCGATCGTCTGCGAGGGACGCTCGGGGCCGTGGTCGCGATCGCGGGCATCAGCCTGCCCGGCGCGCTGCTCATGTACGTCGTGGGCGTGATGTATCAGGTCGAACGCGAGCGCCCCTACGTGAAGGCCGCCCTCGAAGGCGTCGCGCCGGCCGCCGTCGGCCTCATCCTCGCGACGACGGTGCAACTGGGGCGGTCGTCGTTCGCGCGGATCGACGACTTCATCTTCGTCGCGCTGACCGTCATCTGCATCAATCGGCTGCATGTCTCCGTCCCCCACACGCTGCTGGGCATCGGAGTCCTCGCCGTCGTGTGGTACGCCGGTGTCCGGCGCAGGTCAGGACGAACGGAATAATGGGGGATGCGATGGACCTCGCACGCGTATTCGGCTACCTCTCGATGATCACGCTCGGCGGCGGCATCGCCGTATATCCGGAGCTGAGTGCGCTGGTCGTCGACGCCCATCGCTGGCTGACGTCCGCGCAGCTCGACTACCTGTACGGCGTCGGTCAGGCCGCGCCGGGACCAAACCTGGTGATCGTGTCCATCGGCGCGCTCATCGCCGGTTTTCCCGGTGCACTGATCGTGCTCGTCGCGTTCATCGGTCCACCGGCGCTGCTCACGTTCGCCGTCGGACGTCTGTGGACTCGCCTTCGCGGGCGCGCCTGGGTCGTGACGTTGCAGCGCGCGCTGACGCCTGTGTCGATTGGATTGCTGCTGGCCGGCTGTCTCACGTTCGCGAAGGGCGCGATGACCGGCTGGATGGCGTTTGCGATCGCGGGTGTGGCGTTCGTCGTCGTGCTTCGCACGCGAATCAATCCCGCTGTGATGGTTCTCGCCGGCGCCGTCGCCGGAATTCTGGCATTCGTGCTCGCGTAACCGTATCCTTTCCGTATGCACCGCGTGCTGCTTTTGGGAGCTGGCAAGATTGGCCGCGCGATCGCGCGGCTCCTGGTGGACTCCGGCGATTACGCCGTCGTCGTCGGCGATGCCAGCGCAGGCGCGCTCGAGCGCATGCTCGATCGCGTGCCGGGCGTCGAAGTGCGGCAGGTTGACGTCGCGTCGCCGCCACAGGTCGCGCAGGCGCTGAGTGGCTGTCACGCGGTCATTTCGGCGTTGAGCTACTTCCTGAATCCTGTCGTCGCGGAAGCGGCGCTGTCCGCAGGCGTCAGCTATTTCGATTTGACCGAAGACGTCGCGACGACACGCCGAGTACGAGAGATCGCCGCGCAAGCGGCAGACGGCCAGATCTTCATGCCGCAATGCGGCCTGGCGCCGGGCTTCATCTCGATTGTCGCCCAACACTTGACGAAGCAGTTCGACAGCCTCGACGCCGTGCGGATGCGCGTCGGGGCGCTGCCGCTCTTTCCGACTGGCGCGCTGAAATACAACCTCACGTGGTCGACCGACGGCTTGATCAACGAGTACAGCAACCCGTGCGACGCGATTCAAGACGGACGCATCGTCGAACTGCAGCCGCTGGAAGGGTATGAACAGTTCCTGCTCGACGGGGTCCGCTACGAAGCGTTCAACACGAGCGGTGGGCTCGGCACGTTGTGCGAGACGCTCGAGGGCCGCGTGCGTGAGCTGAACTACAAGACGATCCGGTATGTCGGCCACTGCGATCCCATGAAGTTGCTGCTCAGCGAGCTGCGTCTCGCCGAGTGCCGGAAGGTGCTGAAAGACATGCTCGAACGCGCTGTTCCGGTCACGTTCCAGGACGTCGTCGTCACGTTCTGCACCGTGGTGGGCTCGCGCAACGGTCAACTGGTGCAGATCACCGACGGTCGGAAGGTCTATCACCAGGACGTGGGCGGGCAGCACTGGAGCGCGATTCAAATCACGACCGCCGCGTCGGTGTGCGCCGTCCTCGACTTGTTCGTCGCGGGGCGGCTGCCGCGCCGTGGGCTCGTGCGCCAGGAGCAAGTCGACTTCGACGCGTACATCGCCAACCGATTCGGTCAGTACTACGACTCGCCGGCGTCGGCGCGCCTGCACGACGAGCCGCAATGAGCGGCGCTCTTCGCGATTGTCTCTCCCGACTGGAGGTCGGCGAACCGCTGCGTGCCGTGTCGATGGGCGGCCGATGGGTGGCCGGCGGCGGCGCCTCCCTCAGCGCTCGATCTCCGATCGACGGCGCGCCGCTCGGAGAGGTGTCAGCCGCGAGCGCGGCACAGGTCGATGAGGCGGCGGCGCGAGCGGCGGATGCATTTGCCGCCTGGCGGCTCGTGCCCGCGCCGGTCCGCGGACAGTTCGTGCGCGCGTTCGCGGAGCGGCTGCGCCGGCACAAAGCCGACCTCGCCGCGCTGGTGACGCTCGAGGCGGGGAAGATCACGCAAGAGGCGCTCGGCGAAGTGCAGGAGATGATCGACATCTGCGACTTCGCCGTCGGCTTGAGCCGGCAGCTGTACGGCAAGACCATCGCGAGCGAACGTCCCGGACACCGGCTGACGGAGCAGTGGTTTCCACTCGGTCCGGTCGGCGTCATCACTGCGTTCAATTTTCCCGTTGCGGTATGGGCGTGGAATGCCGCGCTGGCGTGGGTGTGCGGCGATCCGGTGATCTGGAAGCCGTCTGAAAAGACGGCGCTCTGCGCGGTTGCGTGCGAGACGTTGGTGCAGCAGACGATTGCCGACGTCGGCGGCGTTCCGCCTGCGATCTCGTCCCTCGTCGTCGGCGGCCGCGACGTCGGTCAGGCGATCGCGGCGTCGACACGGCTGCCGCTCGTGTCGGCGACCGGATCGATTCCGATGGGCCGTGCGGTGGCGACGACCGTCGCACAGCGGCTGGGCCGCGCGCTCCTCGAGCTTGGCGGCAACAACGGAATGATCGTCGCGCCGTCCGCGGATCTCGATCTGGCGGTGCGTTCGATCGTGTTCGCGGCCGTCGGGACATGTGGGCAGCGATGCACGACGCTCCGCCGGCTCATCGTCCATGAGTCGATTGCCGGCGAGTTGCTGAACCGGCTGTTCAGCGTCTATTCGCGTCTGCCGATCGGAGACCCGCGGGTCGACGGCACGCTGGTTGGCCCGCTGATCGACGAGCAGGCGGGACACGCGATGGAAGCCGCGCTGGCGTCGGCGGCGGCGTTCGGTGGACAGGTGCACGGCGGCGGGCGCATCACGGCGGGTGTGCCTGCCGGGGGATGTTTCGTGCGGCCGGCGATCGTCGAAATCGACGCCCGCGCGCCGATCGTCCAGCAGGAAACGTTCGCGCCCGTTCTGTACGTCCTGCGCTATCGCACGCTGGACGAGGCCATTGCGATCCACAACGGCGTGCCGCAGGGCCTGTCGTCGGCGATCGTGACGGGCGACGTCCGAGAGGCGGAGATGTTCTGCTCGCCAGCCGGCTCCGACTGCGGCATCGTCAACGTGAACATCGGCACGAGCGGCGCGGAAATCGGCGGCGCGTTCGGCGGCGAGAAGGAGACCGGCGGCGGCCGCGAGTCGGGCAGCGACGCGTGGAAGCAGTACATGCGCCGCGCGACGAATACCGTCAACTACTCGCGCGACCTTCCCCTCGCGCAAGGGATCCGTTTCGATATTTAGACGGTTTCGAGCAATGCCTCCTTCTTCGCTCGACTCCACGTCTTGATTTCGTGCTCCCGCTTCAGCGCGGCGCTGCGCGACGCGCACGTTTCTTTGTAGACGAGGACGACGGGCAGGCGCGAGGCCGTGTACTTCGCGCCCTTTCCTGCGTTGTGAACCATCAGTCGCTCGTCGGGGTCGCGCGCGTAACCGGTGTACAGACTGCGGTCGGCGCAGCGGACGATGTAGACGAAGTGCACGACGAGATTATCGATGATTGGGCGGCATCATGATTGCCTCGTAGAAAGGGTTACACTGTCTGTGCCCGCCATGTCCATCACCGTCGAAGCGAATCTCAGAATCCCCAGCGTGACCATCAAATCCGTCGACGCACCAGCGCGGCGCATCGACAACGGCAGCGTCCGCTTCATCAAGCGCATCGAGGTCGACGCGGTGCCAAAGCCGGGAAGCAAATTGCCGCTGTCGACCAGCTCGGGCGGGCCGTTTGACGCGACGGTGACGAGAGTTGAGTGGAGCGAGGGTAAGAACTTGTTCGTCGTGTCCTGCACGTACGAACGACGCTCAATGACGCCGGCCGATTACGACTGCCTGATTACTGATCCCGCCTGGGTCGTGAACCAACTGCCATAACGCTACGACGTCCTGGCGCGCTCGACCAGCTCCGGAATGGCGTTCTCGATCTGCTTGTAGATGTCGCCACCCGTGCGTTTCGCGTATCCCCGCGCCACATCCAACGCGAGCTTGTAAGGATGGAACGAATTATTACGTGCGATTGGCGAAAAGATCCGCCACAACGGTTCGACACCCCCAGCGCCAGGAGACGCCTTCGCGGCCCACTCGGTGCTCTGGTGTTTCATCAGGATGTCTCGCGCGTCGTTGTATGCCATGGCTAGCGAGTGTACCTGACTCGAGGCGCCATCGCGCGCGGGGTTGTCGTATCGCGCAGCTCCGCGCACGGTCGCGGGAGCGGAGCGTTGGGGTTTTCGCTACGTGGACGTGCGCCTCACGTTTTCAGCCCTCGGACCCTTTGGTCCGTCCTCGCCAAGCGTATATTCCACGCTGTCGCCTTCGCGCAGCATGTCAATGCCCTCGCCGTAGATGGCGCTTTGATGGAAGAAATATTCCTTGCCGCCCTCATCCTTGATGAAGCCGTATCCCTTTTCAGCCCGCAACGTCTTGATTTTTCCTGTCATCATCCGCCTGCTCTCAATGGTCTTCGTGCCGTTCGTCACTGCGTCACTGACCATTAGTTTACTTCGAGCACTCGCTTGGCATCACGTGTTCCAGCCCACGATTTTTTGCGGCTGAGACACCGACCTTAGTCTTCTGATGTGGTAGCGGGTTGTGCCGCGCTCATCGCCTAGAAGCAACGGTCGTCGGGCTTCAAGGGCGAGTCCACGACGGGCGCGGGAGACGGCGAGCCCACCACGGGTGCGGGAGATGGCGAGCCCACCACGGGCGCGGGAGACGGCGAGGCCGCCGGCGCCTTCGGGTCTACCTTTACGAGCGTGACGAGCAGGACCGCCGATAGTTCTGGCCCGTTGGTCTGCGTGCGGCGCACGACCAATTTGTGCGTGCCCGGGCCCATCACGGCTGGGTCGAAATTCATCGGGACATGCACAAGGCCGTCAGCGGGTTCAGAGGCCACAAGCAATTCTGTTCCGGGAATCGACGCGTGGAGGTTCATGTCGAGCACAAAATCCGCCTGCGCGAGCGGGAGACCGCGCGTCCCGTACCCGTACGTCGATCCCGTCATCGGAACAGGCGCGGTCAACATCGTGCGAGGTAGCGCACTGTCGAACTGCGCGGTTTGTTCCCCGTAGAACTTTTCCGGGTGTTGCGGATCCGGCGAGACGCGACAGACGGCTTGCGCTCGCTGGGCGGCGGGATCAGTATCGTTCGGAGAGGGTTTCGAAGGATCGACAAGGGAATAGATCGGCTCATTCAGGATGACGACGGTCGTCCGATCCGAGAAACGCGTATAGACCGACATCGACACCCATTCCCAGCCGTGCGGAATATTCGGAATCACGCTGAAGTGGCCGCTCCACGTTTTGACGCCCATCTCATCGCCCATCAGCAGGGGCGGCGTCGACGTCCCCGTGTCGTCCCAGACCCAATCGAACGCATCGCTCGTTTTGGCATTCCCGGCGTAGTACTCGCCAATCGTCGCCGAGGTGTGGAACATCGTGATCGTAAATCCCACGCGCAACACGCCGCGGACCTGCGGCCGATCGACAGTGTCGAGATCGATGTGGGTGTGGCCGAGCATGCCATTGGTCTGGAGCCAGTGACACTGACCGGAATCGGTCAACGTTTGTGCCGACGCGAGGGCTGAACAGAGCAGCAGGAGAGCGACACACAGTGTTTTCGTCAACATCCGACTCCTGAATGGGTGGCGATCACTTCTCGACCAATGCGAGATGACGTGCAATTATCACATCGGCTTGTTGATCTCCACGCGATAGCGTCAAGTGCCCGCCACGGGCTATTGCTGAGCTGTCGGCCATCCTTTGGTCGCCGTCAAGAGTTGGGGGGTGCGCTGAAAGTGAGAACGGGGCGCATTCGCAGATTCATGGAATCGCTGGGGCTCGAGCCACGGCCGCGTCGGACGCAGACCTCCGGTAATCCGAGTACGTCAGAATCCTCTCGATCACAAGACTCTTCAAGAGAAGGAGCGTCGCGGACGCTCGGACCTCGACACGGGTCGGCATCCAATTCCCGTCGTCGACTCGCGTCTGCTCGATCGTTACCTGCGAGCCACGCAGTAGACGCACGAGAAACAGGCCTATCGAGAACGGCTGGATTACACGCCCGTCCACTTTCATCCAGACGAGATCCTGGGTATCGATCCACAGTGTGCCCTCGACCTTAGACAAGACTCTGCCGTACGTGCCTCGTGCTTGATAGGTGGGGTGCGGCGTTGCGTGGAGCACGTAGGTCGCTCTTCCGTGAATGGTCTCTTCGCCTAGCAACTGGAAGTCGAAGGCCTTGGGAACTTCTTGAACGAGCGACGAGGTCTCGTTCTCCTCTTCGCGTTCTTGTTTGGCCACCTGCTCTGGCGTTTCCCGCTTCACCCTACCGAGCGCGGCGGTCTGTCTGCGTTCCTCCCATGCCGAGGGCGGTTGCCCGTTGCGCTCCATGAGCTGCTCGAACGGGACGTCATTGACCAGAGTTGTTCTCGAGATCGCGATGTCCTCTGACCTCACACGTCCGTCCAGGTCCCGTCGCCGACTCTCGGCTCGTTCCACGTAGGAGTAATGACGCCGCTCGTGCCAGTGCCGCTGGGTCGCTGCGAGCGACGACTCGACGATCTGCCGCACGTCCCGTACGCTGGAAGGATTCGGCGCCTTGTTGAGCGGTACCGCATCCTGCTGCGCGAAAAGCACAGCCGACGCCCCGAGGAGCGTCACACCGATCTCAAGTATGCCCTTCATTGTCGTCCCCGATCAGAGTGGCGTGGCACATCGCCGACGAGAACGCGCTCGATCACATTCAGGCTCTGACCCACCTCCGTCCGGAGATCAGATGAAGCAGCGCGACGAAGAGCGCTGCGCCGACAATCGACCAGACGATCGGAAATGACTGGCCACTCACGTGGAGCACATAGGGTTCAGCCAGACCGAGCTGCCGCGCGACCCACGGTCCGAGCAGCGCGCCGATGAAACCGAGCGCGATGGAGGCGATGAGGCCGCCCTGCACGCCGCCCGCGAGAGCCTTGCCGACGGCGCCGCAAATGGCCGCGATCACGATGAGCACGACGAGACCCGGCAGTGTCAGAGTCATGAACGCACCTCTGTAATGAACGTCCTGTCGCTCATGACTCTGTGCTATCAGCGCCTCATCCGCTGTGCTTTTCTGGACATGATCGGCACGTCATCGTGCCGGCGATTGAATCGGTTCGTCGCCCGATGGTCGGAGTGTTCAAATGCGTACATCGGGAAAAGACGGATCAGGCTTACGGTGAGATAAGTAGGGAAGATGTGACCGTAACGTCAGGACTGATCGTCAGCCTTGTGACTGCCATCGCTCTCACGCAGGTGGCCACGTTCAGCACGACGATTTATTTGCATCGCTGCGCCACGCATCGCGCGCTGACGCTGCATCCGGCGATGGCCTGGCTGTTCCGATTCGCCCTGTGGATCACGACTGGCCTCGCGACCAAGGAATGGGTGGCCGTGCATCGCAAGCATCATGCATTTACGGACGAAGAGGGCGATCCGCACAGCCCGCGGCTGTACGGCTTGTGGCCGGTGCAGCTCGGCAACGTGTTTTACTACGTGCGCGAGGCGCGCAACCCCGCGACGGTCGAGAAGTACGCGCACGACATAACCGTAGATCGGTGGGACCGCCTGTTGTTCAATCACGGGCTCGTCGGCCCTGTAGTCGGCACCGTCGCGCTGTGCGCGCTCATCGGCGTCGGTTGGGGGGTGCTCGCGGCAGGCCTGCACGGCGTGATTTACGTGTTCTTCCTATCCTCCTCCATCAATGGTCTCTGTCATACGCGAGGCTACCGGACCTTCGACAACACCGCGACGAACATTCCATGGCTCGCGCTTCTCACCGGCGGCGAGGGCCTCCACAACAATCATCACGGCTTCCCGCGCAGCCCAAAGTTCAGCGTCCGCTCGGATGAATTCGATCCGAGCTGGACGATCATTCAGCTGCTCACCCGTTTGAGGCTCGCGCGGCCGTATCAAACGATTGAACAGATCGACGAGGGTCGACAGGCGCGACTCTCCGCACGACACCCGGAAAAAGCGACCGGTCGGTGAGTTGCTCGGCAGCCTTTGGTTCGAGCTCTGTAAGATCGCCGGAGAGAAGTAGGTGTGTAATGGTGGCGAGGGGCGGAATCGAACCGTCGACACTACGATTTTCAGTCGTATGCTCTACCAACTGAGCTACCTCGCCACTGAGGGGAACCGCTCACTGCAGAGGAACGACGATCATAACACGACGGGTCACGGCGCGCAGTCGCCGTGACCGTCGGCGCCGCACTGGAAGAGCGACGGCACGTCCGACGTGGTCCACTCCCTCGTGTTCTTCCACACCTTCGTCTCGCCGTACGTGTCAGCCGTCCAGCCGAGTCGCGACTTTTGACGCCACGTCGTTTCGAGCGCTGACGGTTCGCCGGCGCCGAGCAGGTGCTGCGCCTCGTGCAGAAGAATCGCGGCGCGTTCGGTGTCGTCGGTGGTCGCGCGGAAGAACGGCTCGTACAGCGTCACTACGCCGAGCGGGAAGTTCGTCGCGGCGTACGCCTGCGAATGTCCCAGATACGTGTTCCACCAGTTGTCGGTGGACCGGTAGTTCGCGAAGTTCCGTAGCATCACTACTTCTTTGCCGAACCCCGCACGCTCGAGTACTTCGACCGCGTGCAGAACCACTTGGCGCTGCCCGTCATCAATCGGCGTCGACGTGAGGAGAAGCGATCGCGACCAGGCGAAGATGCACAAAACGATCGCGCCGAGGATGAACGCAATGCGCCGTCCTGCGCCTTGAGTGCGTGTCGCCGGTTGTTCGACGTGAGTGGTGGCGGCAGGCAGGGCGACGAGCTCGCTGCGGCATCGCCGGCAGCT
>Ga0068871_100002609_pt1 | contig 12299 bp, 11 predicted proteins | sample KBSMisM72_FD_72750 | JGI IMG/M metagenome (GOLD analysis project Ga0068871, IMG submission 72750) | Miscanthus rhizosphere microbial communities from Kellogg Biological Station, Michigan, USA - KBS Miscanthus M7-2 | ecosystem: Host-associated > Plants > Roots > Rhizosphere > Soil ... | reverse complement strand
CAAAGGATTATTTTGGATCAGTGTGTCCAGGTTTTGCAACTGAACATAGGCCTTCCTTATCTCAGTATTAAATGAAGTATCGATCTGCCTGGAAAGATTTTCTAAGTTTGTTCTTGTTCTTACGTTGGCAGCCAGCAGCAGAAGTACCTGGATAATTATAATGGTAATAATAGCAGAGCCTGCAAAGAACGATATAATTGCCAGTATAAAATCATAATAGCTTACCTGTTCATCTTTGCCCATCAGGTAAAATTTTACCAGTGGCATCATGATCAGGATCAGCAACAGTATAATGATGATGGGATAAATAAAAAATACAGGTACCTGGTGTAGTTTTTTAAAATAGGTATCGTATTTTAAAAATGCGCAGAGCTGAACTTCTTCATTGCCCAGTTTAAAAGGATAGTAAAACATTTTATATTTGATACCCTTTACCTGTATTTCCTTAATGCCTGCAAATAAAGCTTCTTTTTTATCAGCCATCAAACTGTCTGCAGCAATTTTAGTATTGATGCCTAAAACTTCATCAGCGTAAATCATTCCGGAATTGGTATGCAGGAGCAGATAAGATTCAAAGAGCTCTCTTTTTTGGTTGGCAATAGAAGGAGCTATAAAATCGTCGGCAGGAATATAGATAGCGGTTGAAACATTTACAGAATCGGAAGAAAAATAAAAAAGACTGTCGTTGCGGATATCAGCCAGGTATACAGAACTGTCATTTTGAAAATCGTCTAAAAATTTCGTACTGTCATTTTTATTTTGCTTAATAATTTTGCCGGTATCTAAAAGCTTACGGGTGTAAAAAATCTTCCCATTCACCTTATATTGATCCAGCTGGTTTTGAAAATGAGATAGAGATTTTGTTTTAAAAAAGCTGTCTGGCTTAATAATATTTTCAAAAGCAGTTTGTAAATAATCATTTCGCTCCCGGATGTTGCGACTAATATTTTCTAATATCAGGAACCCATTCTTTTGTACAATATTTTGATTGCCCGGTATGAAATAGAAATTATAACCGACAAAAAATATGCCTACCACCGACGTGATGATAAGAAAAAAAGTAAGCCTGCGCCTGGATGGTATTATTTTTTTAGTATTCATCAGCTACCAGAATTAACAGCTTGTGTTCAGAGGCGCAACTGATGGAAAATAACAGTTATAGATACTTGCATATAAAGATGAAAATAAATAAATGAAACTGCAAGTATTTTATTCTTTATTTTGAAAGTGTCAAGGTCTTGTTCACTACCGGTATTCAATAAACCCGCGGTTGATCTTTGATATCTTTCTCATGTTCCTGAATACGCCGATACCATTACTGCTTCCTGTTGGATTGCTGTTTCCTTCAATGGTATGAATAAAACCACCTTCAATTTTTTCTATCATTCCAGTATGCCCATGAGCGCCGCCGGTATTGATGATAAATATATCCCCCGGCTTTACCAGCGAGGGTTTATTCACTGCATCCATTCCGGTAATTTTTTTGCCTGGAGTATTGTTCCAGTGTGTCATACAATGTCCTGTTTTTAAAACAGGGTTTCGCCGGCCTGAATTGTCGCATGCCTGTTGAAAGCACCAGTAAATAAATGCTGCACACCAGTAATCCCCCGGATTAATACCCACGCAAGCCTGGTATGCTTCCACTTGCCTGCCACGATTGCTGCCTGGTGGATCTTCCATTACTCCCACCTGGGACTGAGCTACTGCAAGTGCTGCCGCCAGCAATACGTTACCTGCATCTATCACCACCGGTACAGTGTCTGGTCCAAATAGTGCATACCAGGTTAAAGAACCCACTTTGCCATCGATCTCCAGTGGCAAACCTTTCTGATCCCGGTGCGTAGCCTGGAAAAGTTTTACTGCATTTACTATTTTTGGGTCATATGTGCCCGTTAGTTGAAAAGGACCAAGCCCGGCTTCATTTAGTTTTTGCTGTATGGCTTTTACAATTGTTTTGTTTGTTTCACCTGTTTGAATAAGCCTGTTAGGATAATTCATGATTATTATTTTTAGTGTGGAGATTAGCTATTTGGCCTGAATAGAAAACCGAATGTTATTATCACAGTATCATTTTACCACAAACAATTTTTTTAAAATAATACCAGGAGTATTTTGGTATCTCATCAGGCCACGAAATTTTTCAGCTGCTCTTGCAGATTACCTTATGACAGGAGAGGAGGTGTTTGTTCAAGAAATATTGAATAATAAAAAGTGCAGGACAATAGTAATAAGAAATAAAGGCAATGTCAATACCTAAAAGATGGGTGTATAGTCAGGATTTTCCCTGCACAACAATTACGATCTCGCCTTTAACAGGTTTGCTGTTAAAATGATCATGCACTTCCTGGAGTGAGCCTCTTTTATTCTCTTCAAATTTTTTAGTGAGTTCCCGGCTTACGCAGCAAAGCCTGGAAGCACCAAAATATTGGATGAAGTCATTCAGTGTTTTTAGTAACCGCATTGGACTTTCGTAAAATACCATCGTTCTTTCTTCTTCGGCTAATTTTTTTAAGGAGGTTTGTCTTCCCTTTTTGAGGGGCAAAAATCCTTCGAAACAAAAGCTATTAATGGGAAGGCCGCTATTGACGAGCGCTGGCACAAAAGCGGTGGCACCTGGCAGGCATTCCACCTTTACATTATGCTTAACACATTCTCTCACCAATAAAAAAGCAGGATCGCTGATGCCGGGTGTACCAGCATCGGTAAGCAGCGCCATGGTTTTACCCTTTTGCAACTGTTCTGTTAAGTGCTGGACTACTTTGTGTTCGTTGTGCTGGTGATAAGGAGTAATGGGTTTATGTATCTGGTAATGTTGCAGCAATACAGAAGAGGTACGGGTATCTTCGGCCAATATCAAATCAACAGCTTTCAACACTTCTACTGCTCTGAACGTGATGTCCGCAAGGTTGCCGATGGGAGTGGGGATAAGATAGAGCATTATTGGGTTGATAAATGTTAATTGGCGGAAAGTTGAAAGGGAAGTTGATAAAAAATCCTGTTAACCTTTCAATTTTATTAACTGGCTAACCAATCACCACTTCAAACATTTCCATTACCGGGTTGGCTAGTAATTTTTTTGCAGCATCTTCAGCTATTGCCTTTGCTTCATCAGCAGAACCGGCTTCTACCTGCAGGGTAATATTTTTGCCAATTCTTACATCATTAATACGATTCAGACCCAGGTTGGCCAGGCCACCCATTACGGCTTTTCCCTGTGGATCAAGCAATTCTTTATGTGGCATTACTTTTACTTGTGCAGTATACGTCATGTGGTGGGTTTATTTTTGAAGGCCAAAGATAAAATAATGTAGGCAATGAAAATAATTGGAACGGCCAGCCACTTTAAAAATATTGCGGCCAATATGCCAATTGCCAGCAAAATAATTTTTGGCATGTCGTTTTTTATAGAAAAATCTTTGAATTTTAAGGCGATCATGGGCAGCCTGCTAATCATTAGCCAGCTTAGTACTACTATTAGTACGTACAGTACCCATTTATTCACCAGCCATTCGCTGATGTTAATGAAACCGCTACCATAATGCAGGATCAAAGGAAAGGATGCTACCAGTAAACCGGCAGCTGGTGTGGGCACACCTTTAAATCCATAACCTTGCGACGCATCTAAATTGAATTTAGCAAGGCGGTAAGCTGCTGCTGCAGCAAAAAGAAACGCAGGTAACAACCAAAGGACAGAAATATCCAACCCATTTTCTTCTCTAATAAAACTCATGCGCAGCAATTGGTAAAAAATCACTCCCGGCGCTACTCCGAAGCTTACTACGTCTGCCAGGGAATCTAATTGTTTACCAAGTTCTGAACAGGATTTAAAAAATCTTGCTACAAAGCCATCTAAAAAATCTACTACTGCCGCGGCATACAAAAACAATGCAGCATAAGATAATTTCTCGGGAACATTAAAGCTGCTGATGAATTCATCGTTTGTATAAATATTGATATTCTCCGTCTGCAATGCAAAAACAATTGCCGTGCAGCCAAAAATAAGGTTCAACAAAGTAAAAAGATTTGGTATATTTTTCATGCGTGAATAAGACCGGCACCGGCAGGAAAATACCGGTTGAAGAAGATCATTTTATTTTAATAATGTGATAAAAATTGGATTAGGCTGATTTTTGATTTATTGTCAATAGCACATTTAAAAAATTTTTCAAAGCTAAGTGTTTGCAATTTACAACTTCAATGAAAGACCATTATTAACAACAAAAAACTCCATTTTATTCAGCATTTAGAACCTATCTCTTCATCAACGCTTCAATTTCTTCCACTTCTATCGGGATATTCTTCATTAAGTCCTTGTTGCCATTTCGGGTGATCCAGAAATTATTTTCAATCCTAACGCCCATTTTCTCTTCCTCGATATAAATGCCCGGCTCAATCGTAAAGAGCATACCCGCTTTTACCGGCTCCGTCCTGGTGCCCAGGTCGTGCACGTCTATACCAAGATGATGAGATATGCCATGATACAAATATTTTCGATAAGCCCTGTTATCGGGGTCCTCATTTTTTACATCGCTTTTTCTCAGCAGCCCAATCTTTTGAAAAACAACGGTAGCTTCTTCACCTATTTTTTCAGTATAGTCATTTATGGTGATGCCGGGTTTTAAAATACTGGCGGCATATTTATGCAGGTGCAGGCAGGCATTATACACCGTTTTTTGCCGCCTGGTAAATTTCCCGTTTACGGGTACTGTCCTGGTGAGGTCGGCACAATAATTACCATACTCAGCCCCAAAATCCATTAATATCAGTTCACCTTCTGTACATTCCCGGCTGTTCTCTACATAGTGCAATGTTCTGGCCCTGTCGCCACTGGCAATGATAGAGCTGTATGCCTGCCCTGTCGCCCGTTGCATTAAAAAAGCATGAAGGATCTCTGCTTCAATTTCATATTCCATTACGCCCGGCTTGATAAACTGCAACAGTCTCCTGAACGCGGTATCCGTAATATCAATGGCCTTTTGTACTACTTCGATTTCTAAAGCAGATTTAATAGCCCTCAGGTCTTTTAATATCCTGGCGCTGCGCTTATAGTTGTGTAATGGATAACGCTGCTTCATCATTTCTGCATAACGGTAATCTCTTACCGGCACCAGGTTGGCTTTGCGGTCATTTTCATTTGTATTCAGGTAAATAGTATCTGCCAAATGTATCCATGGTTGCAGCATCCCATCAAGGGTGTCAAGCCATATAATTGTGCTGATGCCCGCAATAGCAGTAGCCTCCTCTTTTCTCCAGCGGTGGCCATCCCATTTTTCTTTTAATTCGTTGGGTCTTACCAGCACCAATACTTCTCGGTACTTCGGATCAGGGTTATCCGGGAATAATACCAGCATAGTATCTTCCTGTTCAATACCTGTAAGCCAAAGCAGGTCAGCATTCTGTTTAAATTTATGAAGGCTGTCGCCATTAGCAGGCAATTCGTCATTGCTGTTAAAGATGGCAATGGAATTTTTATCCATACGATCAGTAAACCGTTTCCTGTTCTGGATAAAAATTTCACGATTTAAAGGCAGATATTTCATTACAGCTATTTTATAAACTGCAATATACGGTTATTAGGTTTTTTATAAAATTCGTGTTTTGTCGTGTAGTGTATACACAACGGGAATGGAAAATATTTAAACTATTCAATCATTATAAGCCATTTTTCAATCCTGTTCAATATTTGCGGGAACGTTTGCAGGATAATGAATTTAAAACCGTAACGCTCGAAATTCTCCAATGCCGGTGGCAGCTGATGAATTCTCATCACCCTATCTTCGTTTGCTAAATCAAATCGATTATTTGCTATGTCAGTACCAACGATGTTGGCGTTCCCAAAGAGCGCCCTTATTAATCATGGAATAAGATTTACCAACCACATCCATTACCAGTTATCACCCGAAGTATTAACCACGCAAACGATCAGCAGAGGAGAAGGCAGGTTAAGTGATACCGGCGCCCTGGTGATCAATACCGGTGAATTTACCGGCCGTAGCCCTGATGATAAATTCATTGTACTGGATAATATTACCAAAGACACGGTGAACTGGAATGATTTTAATATTCCCTTTGATGCCAAACAGTTTGATCTGCTATACGATAAAATGATGGAGTACCTGGCAAATAAAGAAATATGGGTTCGGGACAGCTATGCCTGTGCTGAATCAGCCTACCGGATGAATATCAGGGTGATCAATGAAAATCCATGGAGCAACCTGTTTGCTTACAACATGTTCTTAAGACCAACAGGAGCGGAACTGGATGATTTTACTCCTGACTGGCATTTGATTCAGGCGCCCAATTTTAGAGCTGACCCAGCAACAGACGGAACAAGACATCATAATTTCGCTATTATAAATTTTAGTAAAAAGGTGATCCTGATTGGCGGAACGGGTTATACCGGTGAAATGAAGAAAGGTATTTTTTCTGTGCTCAATTTTATTTTACCCTACAACAGGGCTGTATTGAGCATGCATTGTTCTGCCAATATGGGAAAGCGGGGCGATACAGCTATCTTTTTTGGACTCAGCGGCACCGGTAAAACTACGCTAAGCGCTGATCCATGTCGACAACTGATTGGCGATGATGAGCATGGATGGACGAAAGACAGTGTGTTTAATTTTGAAGGGGGCTGCTATGCAAAAACCATAGACCTGACTGAAGAAAAAGAGCCGGAAATTTTCCGGGCAGTGAAGCCTGGTGCCCTTGTGGAGAATGTACCTTTTATAGATAGCAGCGATCAGCTGGATTTCACCAGTAAAAAAATTACACCGAACACCAGGATGAGTTACCCATTGCATTTTATCAGCAATGCGATGGAACCTTCTGTTGGAGACATTCCAAAAAATATTTTCTTTCTTACCTGCGATTCTTACGGTGTATTACCACCGGTAAGTAAATTAACGGCCGGACAGGCCATGTACCAGTTTATCAGTGGATACACAGCAAAGATCGCCGGAACAGAAGCTGGTATCGTGGAGCCGAAAGCTACCTTCAGCGCCTGCTTTGGGGCGCCGTTTTTACCTTTACATCCCGGACATTACGCCGCTATGCTTGGTAAAAAAATGACGGCACACCAAGTAAATGTATGGATGATCAATACCGGGTGGAGCGGCGGTGGTTACGGGGTAGGCAAAAGAATAAAATTAGATTATACCAGGGCTATGATTACAGCGGCCCTGGAAGGTAAATTAATTGATGTGGGGTATGAGCCACATCCTGTATTTGGTATGCAGATACCCACCAGCTGCCCTGGGGTACCATCGGAAATTTTAAATCCACGCAGCACCTGGTCAGATAAAACTGCCTATGATGAGGCTGCAAAAAAATTGGCTTTGCAGTTTATTAAAAATTTTGAAAAATATGCCGGCGGCGTTTCAGCTGAAATATTAGCCGCAGCTCCTGCTGTATAGTAGCAGCAGCGATTGTTAGCCAGAAAAGAAACCCTCCTGAGCAATCGGGAGGATTTTCTTTTTGATGCCAGTTTCAATTGGTATCAAGTTTTATATTGTTGGAAGTGTAGTAGAAATGCGAACACTTTCATCTACTTATCCGAGGTAATTTTCCTTCATGAGATATAGAAATGATTGTGCAGTATATTGAGTACCCGACTTAAAATAGTTTTCAAGTTTACCATATTCCGCAAAACCTAATTTTTTATATAGCTTTATTGCGTTTTCATTTGAAGCAACAGCGCTCAGAATTATTTGTTCTATTTCTTTCGTTTCAAATGCTTTGCTAATTGAAAGTTGCAGTAATGTTTGACCAATACCTTTTCTTTTATAAAATGGATCAACAAACATTTGAACTATTTCACCCCGATGTTGCGTCTTCAAACGAGTTTCAGCCAGGAAGCCACAAATGCCAATAAGTTTTTGATCGCTGTTAAATGCTCCAAAAACGAACTTAGATTTACCTGCGTTTTTTATAGCATCTTTTAGTTTTAATGACTTCGAGTTAAGTTCTTCCTGGTAGGTAGTGCCAAAATTGGCTGGATATTTTTTTAAGCAATCGAGTCGTACGTTTCTGTACTCATCATAATCTGCTGGAATTAATTGGCGGTAGCGTATTTTCTGCATACGTTTTAGATCTTTTTAAAGAAGGGGGCTAATACAACTGGCAGTATTAATTTATTTTATCACCAGGGAGATAATGTATTAAAAACGCATCTCTGGTATTTCGATATCCACCACCAACTTGCCGGTAGTCTTCGCTTTTATCTCCTCCACACTCACCCCTGGTGCTCTTTCTAACAATCTAAAACCACCTGCGGTTACGTCCAGTACGGCCAGTTCTGTTACGATCTTTTTTACACAGCCAACACCAGTAAGCGGTAGAGTACAGGCGGCTAATAATTTCGATTCGCCCTTAGGATTGGTATGCATCATGGCGACAATAATATTTTTTGCGCTGGCCACAAGGTCCATAGCGCCGCCCATACCTTTTACCATTTTGCCAGGTATCTTCCAGTTGGCGATATCCCCGGTTTCACTTACCTCCATAGCTCCTAAAATGGTCAGGTCCACCTTGCCTGCACGGATCATTCCGAAGCTCATAGCACTGTCAAAAAATGCAGAGCCCGGCAGTGTGGTGATGGTTTGCTTACCTGCATTGATCAGGTCAGGATCTTCTTCGCCGTCAAAAGGAAAAGGTCCCATACCCAGCAATCCATTCTCACTTTGTAATACTACGTTCATTTCTTTCGGAATATAGTTAGCCACCAAAGTAGGAATACCAATACCCAGGTTTACATAATAACCGTCCTTTAATTCTTTTGCTAACCGTTGGGCAATTTGATTTTTATCTAAAGACATGGTGTTGGTTTAGCGGGGTTAGGATTTTAGCGGCTTAGAACGTACTGTTTTTTGCTCAATTCTTTTTTCATAATTGCTTCCCTGGAAGATACGGTGCACGTAAATGCCCGGTGTGTGAATTTGATCCGGGTCTAATTCCCCGGCCGGTAACAATTCCTCAACTTCTGCGATCGTAATCTTTCCGGCCATCGCCATCAATGGATTAAAATTGCGGGCGGTGGCTTTGTAAATTAAATTGCCGTCCGTATCTCCTTTCCATGCTTTCACTATTGCAAAGTCTGCATCAAATGCATATTCCATTAGGTAGGCTTTGTTATTAAACGTTCTTACTTCTTTTCCAATGGCAATTTCGGTACCCACCCCTGCGGGGGTAAAGATAGCCGGCATACCATAACCGGCTGCCATACAGCGGGTGGCCAATGTTCCCTGTGGTATCAGTTCCACTTCCAGTTCGCCACTTAATAATTGCCTCTCAAACTCGGCATTTTCGCCTACATAAGAGGCGATCATTTTCTTTAACTGCTTTTGCTGCAGCATCAGGCCGATGCCAAAATCATCTACGCCTGCATTGTTAGAAATACAGGTAAGATTTTTACTCCCTTTTTTAACCAGGGCCGCAATACAATTTTCAGGAATGCCGCAGAGGCCAAAACCGCCCAGCATCAGCACAGCGCCATCTTCAATATCTTCAATAGCCGCTATTGCATTTTCAAATACTTTATTCATAATGGTTATTACAATCAGAAAATCGTTTACCTGTTTTATCTATTAGCAAATTACACAAAAAATGATTGGCAAAGCCTGTGTAATTAGCTCGTGGAAAATCCATAAAAAATTAATAAGCGTAAAAGCATACTACATGATTATTTATCCAGTTTTGCTATATTTACCGCCCAATATGTATAAAATACTGCGAATTCATAATAGGTTAGTTGTCGGCGGGCCTTCACACAATGTAACCTTGCTCACCGCTTACCTTTATCCCGAATTTGAAACCAAACTGCTGGTAGGTAAAAAAGACGCTGGAGAAAAGGATGCTTCCTATATCGCAGAACAATTGGAACTTGTACCTGTTCACATTACTGAAATGAGGAGAAGCGTGGTTCCATTCTTTGATGTGATGGCCTATTTTAAGGTAAGAAAAATAATCAAAGCATATAGGCCGGATATTGTTCATACCCATGCTTCAAAAGCCGGTGCTATTGGCAGGCTGGCGGCTAAATCTTGCAAAGTACCTTTGATCGTTCATACTTTTCACGGGCATGTCTTTCACTCTTATTTCAACTCCTTTTTATCAAACATCATTGTAAGGGCCGAGAGATTTCTTGCAAAAAAAACAAATGCTATTATTGCTATCAGCGAATCTCAAAAAAAGGAGTTGGTATCCGTTTACAAAATAGCGCCTGAAGAGAAGATATTTGTGGTACCCCTGGGTTTTAATCTTGATAAATATAGTGTAGACCAGGATGCCAAAAGAATCATTTTCCGGAATAAATATGGCTTTGATGAAACCGATATCATCGTTGGAATTATCGGGAGACTGGTGCCGGTTAAAAATCATGATATGTTTCTTGAGATGGCTGCTATCATCAAAGCAAACACCAATCGCAATGTTCGTTTTGCTATTGTAGGGGATGGCGCATCAAGACAACAGGTGGAAGATAAATGTGCAGCATTGGGATTGAGTTATTCTTATTACGTCACTGATCCAAAAAAGCGAACAGATGTGGTGGTTACATCCTGGGAAACAGAAATTGACCAAGTGCTAGCAGGGTTGGAAGTAGTAGTGCTTACTTCTAACAATGAAGGTACACCGGTATCTTTAATTGAAGCCCAGTCGGCCTATAAGCCTGTTGTATCCACCAATGTGGGTGGAGTAGAGGACATTGTGATACACGGTGAGACAGGCTACATTACAGCGGTTGGAGATACAGAGACTTTTGCGGGCTATGTAAATATATTGCTGGAAGATGCAGCACTCAGGGATGTAATGGGTAAAAAGGGCCATGATCATGTGGTTAATATTTACTCCCGACAGCGGTTGATAAATGATATGCGTAAACTCTACCTGAGTTTTATGAATAACAAAAAGTAGTTCCGTATCCAAGATTTTTATTGCTTGTGTCCTGCCAACTAAATTCCCAATACTTCTTTTAATTTGCTATAACCGGTTTTGCTTACGGGTAGTTGCGCCCCGCTGGTAAGTAATGCCAGGTGACTCTCTTTTTCGTAAGGCGTAATACGGGTAATGAGTTGTGCATTTACAATATAAGAGCGGTGGATGCGAATAAATTCCTGCTGCGGTAAACCCTCTTCAAAATACTGCATGGTTTTTTTCTTTAAAAAATTTCCTTCTGCAGTATGAATCTTCACGTAATCATCGGCGGCTTCTACATATTGAACCTGTGCCAATGGTATGAGCTTTATTTTTCCATTGTCTTTTACTACGATCCTGTTACTGGGGGCAGCTGTTTCAAGTGCTGTGGCCGCAATCGCCTGTGCGGTATTATTTTTTTGTAATAATGCTTTTTGGATGGCCTTATCAAAACGTTCTTTGCTGAAAGGCTTTAATAAATAATCAGCTGCATGTGCGTCAAACGCCTTGATTGCATATTCTTCAAAAGCGGTGGCAAAAATCACCAGCGGTGGATTGTCGACTAACTCCAGCATCTCAAAACCATTGATCTTCGGCATTTGTATATCCAGGAAAATCAGGTCTGGATGATGTTGCTGTATTGCCTTGATCCCTTCAAAACCATCATTGCACTCTTCCACTAAAGTAATATTAGTGTAAGGCTGTAGGTATTCCTTTATGATGGACCTTGCAAGCGGCTCATCGTCTATAATAATTGCTTTCATTGCGATAATTTTTTTAATGCGGCCTCATCTTTCTTATCCCTTCTTCCAGGGAGAAGGGACGCTACTTTAGCATTTTAATAAACATATTATCTTCCACTTCAACATTTTTTTTCTTTAATCAACCCTTCAATTGCACCCACTTCAACAAAAAATAAGGGGTTATAAATTTTAGACTCTTGCCTTAAGTCCCTCGTTGGGAGGGGAAGGTGAGGCTGGGATTTTTACCGTCACAACAAATTGTTGTTCCCCTTTTTTTACATCCAGCAGGTCCTGTCTTCCGAACAACAAAAATAGTCTTCGCTTTACGGATGCCAAACCAAAGCCAGTGCCTTTCACGGGCATGGCGGTTGATTCATCATAAGGATTTTGAACAGAAACTTCGAGCATGCCATTATTATTTTTTGCTGAAATTAAAACAGCTACCTCACCAATAGTATCGTATAACCCAAACTTAATGGCATTCTCTACCAATGGCTGCAACAGCATGCTTGGCAATTTCATTTTTAAAGCAGTTTCTTCGCAATCAATTCTTGATTGTAAACGATAGCCAAATCGAACTTTTTCGATATCTAAGTACAATTGCAGGTATTGCAGGTCCTCTTCCAGGCTCACCCATTGCTGGCTTTC
>Ga0068871_100002604_pt1 | contig 12313 bp, 9 predicted proteins | sample KBSMisM72_FD_72750 | JGI IMG/M metagenome (GOLD analysis project Ga0068871, IMG submission 72750) | Miscanthus rhizosphere microbial communities from Kellogg Biological Station, Michigan, USA - KBS Miscanthus M7-2 | ecosystem: Host-associated > Plants > Roots > Rhizosphere > Soil ... | reverse complement strand
CCCATTTGCTGGATAGTTATTACCGCAGTTTTTTTGTTCAATATAACAGTTAAAAGCGGGCAGTTTGAAATTATCAAACATTTTATGGCATCCATTACATCAGACAGAAGGCTGCAGGCTTTGCTGATTGCTTTTTCATTTGGCTCATTTCTGGAAGGGACGGCAGGTTTTGGTGCACCGGTAGCAATTACTGCGGCAATGCTGGTAGGTCTGGGTTTCGATCCCTTGTATGCGGCTGGTATTTGTCTTATTGCAAACACGGCCCCGGTGGCATTTGGCGCAATAGGTATCCCCATTACAGTGGCATCGCAGGTAACCTCCATCCCTGAAATGGCTATTTCACAAATGGTAGGAAGAACACTTCCTATATTATCTGTAATCGTGCCTTTTTACCTTGTTATTTTAATGGCAGGCGTAAAAAAAGCAAAGGAAGTAATGCCGGCTATACTGGTTTCGGGTGTATCATTTGCATTGCTGCAATGGTGCACATCAAATTTTCTTGGCCCCGCATTGCCAGATGTAATCGCCGGTATCGGCTCTATCCTTAGCCTGATTGTTTTTTTGAAATTCTGGAAAGTAAAAAATACCTGGCGTTTTCCCCATGAGCCCGCACCTACTTTTGATACTACCATTACCTATACAACAGGGCAGATCATCAGGGCCTGGTCGCCTTTTATTTTATTAACCATCGTAATTATTGCCTGGGGTCTTCAGCCAATCAAAGAAGTTTTTAATGCGGTGGGCCAGGTGCAATTTGAATTTCCGGGATTGCACAATGTTATTGCAGATAGAAATGGGAAGGCGATTGCGCATGTTTTTAAATTCAATTATTTGTCAGCGGCAGGCACCGCTATATTGCTGTCGGCGCTTATTTCAGTACCGTTGATTGGAATGAAATTCAGCGAGGCGTCGAAAATATTCCTGCAAACATTGAAGCAACTGACGTTTCCCATTATTACTATCTGTTCAGTGCTGGCTTTTGCCTACATCGTAAATGACTCTGGTATTACTATTACCATTGCCGAGGGACTTGCAAGTACTGGTGTGTTGTTTCCATTTTTTGCACCGGTATTGGGCTGGTTGGGTGTTTTTATAACAGGCTCCGATACTTCTGCCAATGCATTGTTTGGCAAACTGCAGGCTTCCACTGCTACATCAATTGGTGTAGACCCCGTAATAACGGTAGGCGCCAATGTTTCGGGTGGTGTGGTTGGAAAAATGATTTCGCCGCAATCAATCGCAGTCGCCGCAGCAGCGGGTCACCTGGTTGGTAAAGAATCGCAGCTTTTCACTTTTACGGTAAAGCATAGTTTTATCATGCTTATGTTTATCTGCTTTATTGTACTGGGCCAGGCATATCTGTTTACCTGGGTCGTTCCGCAATATCATTTAATTACTGCCAGCGCTGCCGCCTCCGTTGTCAATTTTTCAAAAGGCTATATGTACTTGCTGGGATTATTGAGTGTGCTTGTTGTGCTGGCAACAATAATTATTATCACCAACCGGAAAAGAAAATCAGGCAACAATCTATCTGCATTAAAAACAATTAAATAGAATCAAATGAATGAGCCGTTGTATAAGTATATGAAAGTTGGATTGGTGCATTTTATGGCTTTTCCCGCCACTATAAAAGGAGAAGGCCCCATACTGGAAACAATAAAAAAAATGGCACTGGATGATTATTTTACCGCTATTGAAATTACCACCATCAAAAACAAAGAAGAGCGGTTGAAGGCAAAGCAGATGCTTGAATCGTCACACATGACAGTGGCTTATGGTGCACAACCAAGATTATTAACTACAGGACTTAACATTAATGATTTAAATGAAGAAGGCAGGCAAAAAGCGCTGGCCAATTTAAAAGAAGGAGTAGACGAAGCCTATGAAATGGGCGCTACCGGTTTTGCTTTTCTGAGCGGGAAATACGAAGAAGCCACCAAAGAAGCCTCCTACCAGGCACTGGTAAAATCTACCAAAGAAATTTGTGCCTACGCAAAAAGCAAGGGCAGCATGAAGGTGTCTTTGGAAGTTTTTGATTATGATGTTGACAAAAAAAGTTTGATTGGGCCGGCATCGCTGGCACTCCGGTATGCAAAGGAAGTTAAGGCCGAACATCCGCATTTTGGATTGATGGTAGATCTGAGCCACATTCCACTGATACATGAAACCATTGAAGAAGCCTTATTGCCAGTTAAAGATTATATCTCTCATGCACATATTGGCAATTGTGTGGTGAAAAGCCCCGGCATGCCCGCTTACGGAGATGTTCACCCGCGTTTTGGTTTCCCCAATGGGGAGAACGATGTAGATGAAGTAGTGGCATATTTAAAAGTGCTGCTTGATATTGGTTATTTAAACGACAAAAATCCGCCCATTGTAAGTTTTGAAATAAAACCATTTGGAGATGAAGACCCGGATATTGTTATTGCCAACGCAAAAAGAACTTTAAATGAAGCCTGGGCAAGAGTGTAATCAATACTTAAATTATAATAATGAATAATTATGAAGATTGTAATACTGGACGGATATACTTTAAACCCCGGTGACCTGGATTGGGACGGATTAAAAAAGCTGGGTGACCTGGTTGTGTATGACAGAACACCGGCTGACAAAGTAATAGAAAGGGCGGCTGGTGCGGAGATAGTTTTTACCAATAAAACACCGGTAAGCGAAGAAGCCATCAATCAGCTTTCATCTTTGAAATTTATAGGTGTACTGGCTACCGGATATAATATTGTACATACAGAAGCCGCCAAAACAAAAGGTATTGTAGTGGCCAATGTGCCGGGCTATGGTACCACATCCGTTGTGCAAATGACATTTGCCTTGCTGCTTGAACTCTGCCAGCATGTACAGCGTCATAGCGATGCAGTAATGGATGGCAAATGGACCCGTTCTGCAGATTTTTGTTTCTGGGATTATCCGCTGGTAGAACTGACCGGTAAAACAATCGGCATTATTGGTTTTGGACATATTGGTCAGCAGGTGGGTGATGTGGCAACGGCTTTTGGAATGAATATCATTGGCAACAGCAGAACAAGGACCGACCAATCTCATCGTAAAAATTTTACCTGGGCCACTGTATCCGAATTATTACGACAATCTGATGTGGTAAGTATTCATTGCCCGTTATTTCCGGAAACAAAGGGGCTTATCAATAAAGAAAGCCTGAGCCTGATGAAAAAATCTGCGTTCCTGCTAAATACATCAAGAGGGCCGATTATTGTTGATGGAGACCTGGCAGCTGCGCTAAACAATGATGTTATAGCCGGTGCAGGTATTGACGTACTTTCTGTTGAACCACCACCTGCCGGTAACCCGTTGTTTACTGCAAAGAACTGTATCATTACACCGCATATTGCCTGGGCCACCAGGGAAGCACGGGCCCGTTTGATGGAAATAACGATAAGCAATCTTTCGGCCTTTCTTGCGGGTACACCAGTAAACGTAGTAAATAAATAATCGATCGCTGCTTAAAAGATGATGGGCGAAAGCAATGTTGCTTTGCTTATATTGAGTAACAGCAGAAAAATTTTAAAGGAATTAAACCACTACGCAATGAAAGATAAAAAGATTGGATGGATCGGCGCCGGTTTGATGGGAAATCCCATGGTGAAACATTTGCTGAAAGCTGGTTATACAGTGGGCGTGCACAACCGCACAAAAGAAAAAGCAGCAGATTTAATTGAAATGGGTTGCAATTGGTATGAAACACCTGCAGATCTTGCCGCTAATGCAGACATTGTGGTAACTATTATCGGTTTTCCCAAAGATGTAGAAGAATGTTATTTCGGTGAGCAGGGAATATTTGCAACACTAAAGCCCGGAACAATTCTGGTTGATATGACCACTACCAAACCAAGTCTTGCCATAAAAATTTCGGAACAGGCAGATAAGATGGGTGCTGCATTTGTTGATGCCCCCGTTTCAGGTGGTCAGTTGGGCGCCATCAATGGAAATCTTTCTATTATGATGGGGGGTAACAAAGAAGTGGTTGATAAAGTAGTGCCGCTTTTCCAGGCCTTTGGAAAGAATATGGTCTACCAGGGAAAAGCAGGGTCGGGGCAGCATACAAAAATGTGTAACCAGATTACTATTGCAGGTACGCTGATTGGTGTTTGCGAAGGCCTGCTATATGGTTTGAAAGCAGGATTGGATCTGAATACCATGCTGGAATCAATTACAAAAGGAGCGGCGGGTTGCTGGAGCCTTGATGTACTGGCGCCTAAGATTGTAAAAAAGGATTATACGCCCGGTTTTTCTATAGACAATTTTGTAAAAGATCTTACCATCGCTTTAGAAGAAGCGGAAGCCATGCGTTTATCATTGCCGGGACTTGCACTAGTAAAACAATTGTATATAAGCATACAGGCAATGGGAAAGGGTTCTTGTGGTAACCAGGCATTGTACCTGGCACTTGAGAAATTGGCCAGTATGGATACCAATCAAACAAAATAAAATTCAGTTAGTAGTATGCATATCCTTATTGCGCCAAATGCTTTTAAGAACAGCCTTACTGCAGAAGAAGTGGCTTTGGCCATAAAAAAAGGTTTTATGCAAAGTAAGCTGAAGAGCAGTTACGAGTGTTTCCCCATTGGCGACGGGGGAGATGGTACGGCGGAGCTGATAATAAAAAAATGTGATGGCGAATTGGTGGCTACGGAAGTACATGATCCGTTTGGAAAAAGAATCACCAGTTCGTTTGGTTTAATAGATAAAGGACAAACCGCCATAATAGAAATGGCCGACGCTTCAGGGTTGCGCCTGCTAAAGCTGACGGAATTAAATCCTTTGCTGGCTACTTCATTCGGCACAGGCGAACAAATAAGGATTGCGCTTGATAAGAATGTAAAAAAAATAATTATCGGTATGGGTGGCTCCGCAACCGTTGATGGCGGATGTGGTATGCTAAAAGCCCTTGGCGCCCGGTTTTTGGATGCCAACGGCCAGGAACTGGACAGTCTGCCCCAAAACCTTGTCAGTCTTGCATCTGTTGATCTAACGGAATTGGATAAACGAATAGAAAAAACCAAAGTGATTGTCTTGTGCGACGTAGATAATTTGCTATTGGGCGATGATGGCGCGGCAGCGATGTTTGGACCACAAAAAGGGGCCAGCACCGAAGGGGTGCATCAATTGGATGCGGCACTTGCCAGGTTCGCTGCAGTATCGCTGCAACAAACAGGAAAAGACATGGCCGCTGTAAAATATGGTGGTACTGCAGGGGGCGCTGCCGCCGGTTTGTTCGCTTTTTTAAATGCGAAACTGGTAAACGGAATTGAACATTTTCTTACACTTACGGGCTTTGATGAATCTTTGAAAAATGCAGACCTGGTAATAACAGGAGAAGGAAGTATTGACGAACAGACTTTGCAGGGTAAGGGACCATTTGGTGTTGCCTGCCGTGCAAAATTAAAACAGCTCCCGGTGATCGGACTGGCCGGCAAAATTCCCCTTGAAAAAAACGAAGCATTGCAACAATATTTTGATGTGCTGATGGCGATAGGTCATCAACCAATGGATCTGGCTACCGCATTGGCTGCCACTGAAAGCAACCTTATAAGGACCTCTATGCTATTGGGTAATTTATTATCGCTGGATCTGAAACATTCTTAAAATTTCCGCTAATAGTGATTGCAAACAATTTATAACCTTCTGTAACGACCAGGGCCAGTTATGAAAATTAAAATAATCCAAACATTTGTATTGGGCTTGTTGATGGCAATAGCGGTTGCCCGGCCAGCGCTCGCGCAGCAGTCCCGGATATCCATTCAGCTGGATACAGCATCGGCCCAACTATTATATGCGGGCCGCCAGATAAAACAAGCGGCTGAGCAAAGCAATATGACAGTATTGCAATCAGCCACGCTGGATTATTCGGCAAAGGAGGAAACGATTATCAGAATAGTCAGCGATTCGGCTTTATCGGTAGGTATTGCCAATAAGGAAAAAATAAAGGCCCCCCTCAACTTTGGATGGCAATGTTATTCGGTAAGAATTAAAAGAACAGGCCATCAAAAAATAATTTATATACTGGCGGGAGATAAAACCGGCGCTCTTTATGGCGGATTGGATATTGCTTTGGCAATCCGGATAAACAATTTGAATTCACTGGCAGATTCAGATAACAAGCCTTACCTGAAACGGAGGGGAATCAAATTTAATATTCCGCTTGATTTGCGGACACCCAGTTATACCGACCCAAGTGATGCGGCGCAGCAAAACATTCCCAATGTATGGGAAAAATCCTTTTGGGAAACCTACCTGGGTGAAATGGCAACTGACCGTTACAACGTATTAACGCTTTGGAGTCTTCATCCTTTTCCTTCCATGGTAAAAATTCCGGAATTTCCGGATGTGGCATTGAACGATGTATGGCGTACCAGGGAAAAATTTGACGATGGCTACAGTCATAGCGGCATCAATTATGTGCGGCCCAACCTGTTGAAAAATGTTGAGGTGGTTAAACAAATAACAATCGATCAAAAAATTGCTTTCTGGAAAGACATCATGCAAATGGCAAAAGACAGGGGCGTAGAAGTGTACATATTTACCTGGAATATTTTTACCAATGGGGCCGATGGCAAAGATGGTATTACCAATAGCCAGACAAATGATACCACCATCGCTTATTTCCGCGCAGCCGTGCGCGAAATGGTGAATACTTATCCATTACTGGCAGGCATTGGTATAACCGCCGGTGAAGACATGAACGGAAAGCTTACGAGCGACTACGCCAACGAAAAATGGCTATGGCGTACATATGGCGAAGGTGTACGTGATGCTTTGAAAAAAGAACCGGGCAGGGTGTTTCGTCTTATCCACCGCTTTCATCAAACTTCACTCAGCGCAGTCAATGAGGCATTTCACGATTATCCCGGCCCGTTAGATCTGAGCCTGAAATATGCCATTGCGCATATGTATGCAATTACCAATCCCCCATTTGTAAATGCAGCCATGCCGTTGCTTTCACAACAAACAAAAAGCTGGCTTACTATCCGCAATGATGATATTTATAGCTTTCGCTGGGCTAATAACAACTTTGCCAGACAGTTTATAAAAGACATTCCGCAAATAGATAAAATTGCCGGTTACTATATGGGCCCGGATGGTTATAACTGGGGACGTGATTATTTAACGCGCGGAACAGAACACCCATTGATCCTGCAGAAACAATGGTACTCGTTTATGCTCTGGGGCAGGCTCAGCTATGATCCCAATCTTTCTGATGAACTATTTTTTAAAGTACTTCAAACACATTTCCCCGGGACAAATATTCAAAAATTATACAAGTCATGGTCGGCAGCTTCAATGATTTTTCCATGGATAACGCGGTATGTATGGGGCGATATTGATTTGAAATGGTTTCCAGAAGCCAATATCAGTCATCCAACGCACAAAGGATTTTTTACAGTGGCAGATTATATTGAGCGTGAGCCAATGCCAGGCAGCAATATCCGCAATATCTATTTATGGGCTTTGTACCAACATGAAGGGAAGAAAGATTCATTGCAATCGCCCCTGGCCGTTGCAGATACGCTTGCGCAGTTAGCCGCAACCGCATTGGTGGGTTTGCAAGCGTTGCCTGTACGTAAAAAAGATTCCTTTTCAGAAATGGATCAAACCCTTGCAGACATTGAAGCTTTTGCCCATATTGGCAATTATTATGCAGCAAAAATGAAGGCAGCCTGTAAGCTGGCAGCATTTGACCAGTTTGGAAATGAAGCAGACCGGGTTGCATGCATAGCTTACCTGGAGGAAGCAAAAAAACATTGGGCGCGTTATTCGGAAGTGTACAACTCATTATACAAACCGGCGCTGTATAACCGCGTTGGATATGTAGACATTCCCGCCCTCATGTCAAAAGTGGAAGCCGATATTGTTATTGCAAAAGAATGGAAGCCGGGAACAATAAAATACAAGGCACAAAACACAACCGAGGCCCCGTTCAGAAAGTGATTGGTTCGGAGTATCTCAAAAGCCGGTTTACCCGGATCAGAAACTTCAACTAATTTTATGAAGTGACCGGTGAGGACACCGGCCACGGCCGCTGAATGCGTTGGCAGGTAACCAGGAGTGTTAAACGATGTTTTCTCTTAGGAATTGAAATTTAGTAGTGATTCAAAAATAAATTACCGTATGACAGTCGCGCTTTTTATACCCTGTTATGTGAACCAGTTTTATCCAAATGCGGCAAAAGCCAGCCTGCAATTGTTGCAGAAATTGGGGGTTAATGTTGTTTATCCTTCAAAACAAACTTGTTGCGGGCAGCCAATGGCAAATTCAGGTTTTGAACACCTTTCGCAGGGTTGCAATGATTTGTTTATAGAAAACTTTTCAGGGTTTGATTATATAGTAGCCCCGTCGGCCAGTTGTGTGCTGCATATAAAAGATCATCTTGAATCGCATAAAAATCCAGCACAGGCGGAAACCATCCGTACAAGAATTTATGAGCTGGTAGAATTCTTAACCGATATACTAAAAGTTGATAAACTGGATGCCGTGTTTCCGCATAGGGTAGGACTTCACCATAGCTGTCACGGACTGCGCGGACTTTATCTGTCACAGATGAGTGAACTGAATGCAGCGCCATTTTCTAAACCACAAAAATTATTAAACATGGTACGGGGGCTTGAACAGGTGTCGCTGGACAGGCAGGATGAATGTTGTGGATTTGGCGGAACTTTTTGCGTAGCCGAAGAAGCCGTATCAGTGAAAATGGGAAAGGACCGGGTAACCGATCATACAAAACATGGAGCGGAATATATTACCTCTTCAGATCTTTCCTGTCTTATGCACCTGGAAGGAATTCTGCACCGCAATAAGAGTGCTGTTAAAATAATGCACATTGCTGAAATTTTAAATGCTGAATTATGAAACAAACAAAAACAAAGGATCATGCTTCGCTGGCAGAGGCATTTATAAAAGATGAAGAGAGAGTAGACTGGCATGACGGCGCGCTTTGGTTCATCAGGCAGAAGCGCGATATTGCTTCAAAGCAAATTCCTGAATGGGAGCAATTGCGCGAAGCAGCATCGACTATTAAAAGCAATGTAATATCAAACCTGCACGACTATCTTTTGCAGTTTGAAGCCAATCTTACCAGGAATGGCGTTACCGTACATTGGGCTGCAGATGCAGATGAGCACAACGCCATTGTGTACAGCATTTTAAAGGCTAAGGAAATTACGCAAATGGTAAAAAGTAAGTCGATGCTTACTGAAGAATGCCAGTTAAACGAATACCTGGAAGAACGGGGTATTGAGGTTATTAACTCAGATCTGGGCGAATACATACAGCAAATTGACAAGGAACCACCAAGCCATATTGTACTTCCCTGTATACATAAAAGAAAAGAAGAGATAGGCGAACTATTTCATGAGCACCTGGGTACAGAAAAGGGGATGTCTGACCCTACGCAGTTAACAAGGGTAGCGCGTAAGCATTTGCGCAATGTTTTCCTGACAAGAAGGGGCGCCCTCACAGGCGTAAACTTTGCGGTTGCTGAAACGGGCGAATATGTAGTTTGTACAAATGAGGGCAATGCAGATATGGGTGCACATTTATCGGAAGTGCAGATTGCATCCATGGGGCTTGAAAAATTAATACCTCAAAAAAAGCATCTTTCAATATTTTTACGATTGCTGGCAAGAAGCGCTACCGGACAGCCGATTACTATTTATTCAAGTCATTATAAAAAGCCAAGGCCGGGGCAGGAGATGCATTTGATACTGGTAGATGCCGGCAGAACAAGGCAACTGGGCCGTGTAGATTTCAGGGATTCTTTAAAATGTATAAAATGTGGCAGTTGTATGAATACCTGCCCGGTGTATAGAAAAAGCGGTGGCCTTAGTTACCACAATACTATTTCAGGTCCCATTGGTGCTATACTGGCGCCTAACCTGGATATGAAAAAACATGCAGACCTTCCGTATGCATCCACACTTTGCGGCTCATGTTCCAATGTTTGCCCGGTAAAAATCAATATTCATGGACAATTGTATAAATGGCGGCAGGAAATTGTAAAAGAAGGTTATGCAGCCAATACAAAAGCGCTGGGTATGAAAGCAATGGCCTGGACCTTGTCATCGCCCGGAAATTTTACAAGCGCGGGTAATGCGGGCAGGTGGTTTATGCACAATATTCCATTTGTGGTAAACAACCGGTTCAATCCCTGGTATAAACAGCGTGATATGCCGGAAGGGCCAAAAGAATCATTTGCCGCCTGGTATGCCAGGAATGAAAAAAAGGAATAGCGCTGAAGGAAGGCTGTTATGAACTATGTATTCATCTTATCAAAGTAAACGTATGACCACAAGAGAAAAGATACTGGAGGCCGTTTTGAAAAATCAACCAGCAGCAACCGCGTTGCCTGATATAACAATGTTTAAAGGAGACAGCGCCGGACTGGTAGAGCGGTACATGGCTATATTTGCAACCATTGGTGGCGCTGTACACCTTGTTGAAAATTTAGAGGAGGTGAAAGAGCTGCTGGCTAAAAATTTTGATAGTTCCCGGCGCATTGTTACAACACTGCCTGAATTGGCTGGTATGGCTGAACTGATATCAGTTGCGGTTGACCCACATCGTTATGAAGACATAGAACTGGCAATCATAAGAGGCGATTTCTGCGTGGCTGAGAATGGCGCTGTGTGGCTTACAGAAGATTTGATGGGACAACGCATTATTCCCTATATCTGTCAGCACCTGGCCGTTATTATAAATGCAGAAGCTGTTGTGCCCACGCTTCATGAAGCGTATGACAGGATAGGAACAGGTGATTTTGGTTTTAGCGGTTTTATAGGCGGCCCGTCAAAAACCGCAGATATAGAGCAGGCATTGGTATTGGGCGCACACGGCCCGCTGACCATGACGGTTTTTATTATGAAATAACATGGACATAATACAAGCGTTCGGCAAAAAATAGTACTTTTCCCACCGTATATTTTTTTGGGCTGTTTGGCATTTTCCGGTCACTATTTCACCGGCAAAATTTGCCCCTATGATAAAATTGATTTCTATTAAGGAAAACAGGTTTACCCGAATAACTATTTATCAATAAAAAAGCATAGAAGATGATCAGGATGGTTGTTTTTGACATGGCTGGTACCACGGTAAATGAAAATAACATAGTGTATAAAACGCTGCAGCGTGCTATTAATGAGAAGGGCTTTAATTTTACGCTGGATGAAGTGTTGCTGGAAGGGGCAGGCAAAGAAAAACTACAGGCTATTAAAAGTATTTTAAATGTTTTTGCCGAGAAAGATGATGAAGAGCTTGCAACGGAGATATACAATCGGTTTATAGTATTACTTGAAGATGCATATAATACCGAAAAGATTTTTCCGCAGGATAATGCGATTGATTTATTTCGCTCACTGAAACAAAAAAATATCCTGGTTGTTTTAAATACAGGTTATAATAATGAAACGGCAGCATCGCTGATTGATAAACTGGGCTGGATAAAAGGCGCTGATTATGACAGCCTGGTTACTGCGAATGATGTAGACAAAAATCGTCCTAACCCGGATATGATCTGGCTGGCCATGAAACGTTTTGATATTGCCAACCCGTCAGAAGTGGTAAAAGTGGGCGATTCAATTATTGATATTGAAGAAGGAAAAAATGCCGGTTGCAGCCTTAGTATCGGCATTACAACCGGCGCACATACATTTAAACAACTTACAACAGCAAAGCCCGATTACATTATCAACAATCTAATGGAACTGCTGCCATTGTTAAATTAAGCGCGGTTTTTCAGGTAAAGTAAATCAGACCCGGCGTTTGTCCGGGCTTATTTGTATTTCTTTATTTTTTTTATCTCGTCTGCAGTGGCTGGTTTAATGCTAACAGCCGCACCACCGCCGGCAGCAAGGGTAAGATTCAATATTGTGTTCCTGTCCACAATAAAATGATCAATAGTATATGCTTCGGGGTTATTTTGCCAGTTGGCATCAGTGGCATCGTGGTAAATACTGGCCGCGTATTTAACGCTTTCATCAAGAAATGACAAGGGCATTGTTGTCTTCCGGCTGTTTTCATCTGTAATGGCGCCGATAAACCAGTTGCCAGTATTTTTTTCTTTACGTGCGATGCTGATATAATCGCCGGGCTCTGCCGACAGAATTCTGGTATCATCCCAGTCTGTGGGTACATCTTTTATAAATTGAAATGCATCCGGGTGCAGTTCATAATTTTCCGGCAGATCGGCTACCATTTGAAGCGGGCTGTATAAAGTTACATACAGGGCCAGTTGTTTGCACAGTGTGGTATGCATCTGCCGATCAGGCGCATACGAAGTATATCCTTTCAT
>Ga0068871_100002602_pt1 | contig 12320 bp, 7 predicted proteins | sample KBSMisM72_FD_72750 | JGI IMG/M metagenome (GOLD analysis project Ga0068871, IMG submission 72750) | Miscanthus rhizosphere microbial communities from Kellogg Biological Station, Michigan, USA - KBS Miscanthus M7-2 | ecosystem: Host-associated > Plants > Roots > Rhizosphere > Soil ... | reverse complement strand
GGCCGGTAACTCGAGCTCGAGCCGCCGGACCGGGTACTGCTGCTGTAGTCTCTTGTGCGCTGCGCGCCTTCCGCGCGCGCGGCCGAATCTCGATTCAGCTGTCCAGCGGTGGACGCGTCGGGCCTGCCGCTCCCATTCGCCTCCGACCAGCCGCCGCCGGCCTCCTTCTTGTAGACATTCCCGTCCCGGCCGGCGTACACATCGCCGCTGCCCGTCCGCGCGACGCCCCCGCCGCCCGGGCCAGGCGTGTTGCGGGTAATGGCTTCGCCTCCCCCGCTGCCCTGCGTGACGCGAGTGGTGTTGCCGGTCCGGTTGTTGGTCACGCGCGATGTGCTTGCCCACTGATCGCCGCGTGCCACGGCGGTCGAGCCCCAGCTGCCGTAGACGTTCGACCCCTGCCGCGTTGCGCCAACGGCGCCGGTCCGCGGGTTGTACGCGGACGCGGCCCCCCGCCCGCCGTACGGACCCCACGCGGCCGCGCCGCGTGAATACGTCCCGGTTCGAGGGTTGTAGCGGGCGGCGACGCCGGCACCACCGTACGGACCGTATGCCACGGCACCGCGCGTGTACGCGCCGGTCCATGGGTTATACGAGGCGAAACCGCCGTAGGTCGGATAGTACGGCCGGTAGTACGGGTAGAAGCCGCCACCGTAATAGTACGGCGGATAGTAATACCCGGAGCCCCAGACGACGCAGCCAAACGCGACCATCATCCCGGTGTAGGCGGCCGCGGTGACGTAGACGGCGGTGTCGTCCTTATCCTCCTGGACCGTGACGTACGTGACGTTGTGAGCCGGAGAGCTGGCCGGAATCTCATAAATCTGCCCCGGCACCGAACCGGTCGCTTCCCACGGGCCGTTGGGGCTCTTGGCCATGAACCACACGCCCTGGAAGCACATGTAATACAGGTCGCCGACCTTGATGATGTCCTTGTCGGTATTCACAGCGCGCTGCAACGTCGTCTTCTCGATCGGCTGGAACTGCGGCATGCCGCCGTCGTACTCGACCTCGGGCGCCTTGATCTCCTTCTTCTTGACTGTCGCTGTCTGAGGGATCTGCGCGAGCAGCACGGCCTCGGCGGCCTGGTCGGTGCCGGGCACCGAGGCGAGCACGCGCGAGCGATCGTGCGAGAGCGGGATCTTCTTGAACTCTTCGGGGAGCGTCAGCGTGGCGAAGGTCCATGGCCCGGTGAAGTCGGGTGCGCTGAACCACCGGCCTGAGGTGAGGAAATACACCGGGCCGCTCTTGCCGAGCCTGAACACGTCATTGTCCGTGTTGCTGACCCAGAGCAGCTTCGTGCTGCCGACGGTCAAGTAGGTCGCGGGACCGCGCAGCAGGATCATCTCAGCCGGCATCATGCTGACGAACACCTTCGGCAACTGCGATGGTGGCAGCGACTTGCCCGGCAGTGCGCTCCTGACTTCCTTCCAGTTGTCATCCGCGGGCAGCATCTTGAAGCTGTCCGGGAGTTTGCCGGCGGCCTTCCAGGGACCCTTGACGTCGCTCGCCGAGAGCCAGCTGTCGTTGTAGCGCAGGTAGTAGGTGTTGGTCTGCGTGTGCTGGAAGAGATCCCAGTTCGTGTTGACGGCGAACTTGAGATCGTTGCCCATGATCGGGCTCCAGATCGGATCGCTGTCGATGTTCACGAGGATGGCCGACGAGGGGCTGTAGAAGATCGGCGGCGGATCCGCCTTGATGTCCGCGACGTTCTTCGGGATGAGCTGGCTCTTGTCGAGGCGGGCGAGGACGCGGTCGAGGCCGATCACCAGCCCGTTGGTCGGGACCGTTTTCAGGATCTCAGCGACGAGCTCTTTCTGCTGATCGTTCGACAGCGTCGGGAAGCTCGACTCGGCGATCTTGACGTCGGTGAAGTTCACCAGCCGCTCGTCGACGGCCACCGACGTGTCGGCCTGCAGCTTGAGCGACCCCATGGCGTTTTTTTCCGCGCCCGCAGGCGTGTACGACACGGCCGCGTAGAGCACCATCTTCTTCTGGCCGTCCCAGCTCGCGACCTGCGGCTGGAAGATGCGGTACGAGCCGCCCTTGGCCGTGGAGTAGTCGCGCGGCCAGCCGCCGTCGGGTTCTGCCGCTGCTGCCGGCGCCGCTTTCGCTGAGGCCGGCGCCGGCTTGGCCGACGCGGTCTGCGCTTCGAGGAGCGGAGCGATCGGTGACAGGCACACGCTGCCCGCCGTGAGCAGCGCGACGAGAGCGCGCGACGTTTGGCGTTGAATCCCCATGAGACACCTTCCTGAGCTGGATGCGCGACAAAAGCCCCGGAGGATCGAGTGATCCCCCCGGGGCCTGACGTCGCGCACGATCATAGCCCTTTCTCAGCGCTTCGGGTTCAACGGGTTGCCGCCGAGCGCGTTCGAAATCGCGGTAATGGCACGCTGCCCGCGCACGCTGTTGCCGGCATCGTCGAGCGGCGGCGACACGACGGCGATGCCGAATTTACCGGGCGACACCGCGATGAGCCCGCCGCCCACGCCGCTCTTGGCGGGCAACCCGGTGTGATACAGCCATTTGCCCGAATCGTCGTAGAGGCCCGCCGTCGCCATCACGGCCAGCACGCCGGGGACCTTGCCGGCATCGATGATCTGCTTGCCCGTCACGGGATTCTTGCCGCCCGCGGCCAGCGTGGCCGCCATCATCGCCAGGTCTTTCGCATTCACGCCAACGGAGCACTGACGCGTGTAGAGATCGACGGCCTGACGCCAGTCGGTCTTGATGTAGCCGTAGGCCAGCATCAGCGCGCCGATGGCCTGGTTCCGCTGGTTCGTGTCCGATTCCGACTTGTAGACGTCCTGCAGGACGGTGAGCTGGCGCCCGGCGTAGTCGTTGTACGTGCCGATGATCTTCTTCCAGACCGCGTCGGAGTTGGCGCCGGTGACCATGCTCGTCGCCGAGATCGCCCCCGGGTTGACGAGCGGGTTCATCTCGGGCGCGCCGGTCCCGACCACCGAGCGCACGCCTTCGATGGCGATGATCGAGTTGAACCGCGCGCCGGTGGCGTCGACGCCGATCCGCTTCTCGACGGACTGGAGGCCCTGTTCCTGGATCACCTGCGCCATCGTGAAGACCTTGGAGATCGACTGAATCGACACTTCGGTCTTGATGTCGCCGGCGGTGTAGACCTTCCCGTCCACCGTGATGAGGGCGATGCCGAACAGGTTCGGGTCGACCTTGGCGAGCGCCGGGATGTAATCGGCGTTCTTACCTTCCTTGAGCGCCTTGAACTGGTTGAACGCGTTGTTGACGGTCGTCTGCGGATCCGGTGCCTGGGCCGTGAGGACGAGCCCGCACAAGGCGACCCCGGCTCCCACACCCGCGATCCAGCGGCGCCGGCGTGATGACAATACTCTGACCATGACTAACCTCCGAACTTGTAGCCGAAGCTGTATTTGAACGAGAACTGGAGCCGGTAGTCGCTGACCGCGAAGCCGTCCGAGTTGTTTTCCCGGTGCGCGTACTGGAACTCGCCGCCCATCATCACGTTCCTAGCGGGCGTCACGAGGAGATTCCCGCTGATGTAATCGCCGTTCTTGTAGGCGTTGGCCGCCTGGCCGTCGCTGTTGGTGATGTTGACGCGCGAGTAGCCGATCGCGCTCGAGTACTTCGAGCTCCAGTTGTGATCGAGATAGATCACGATCCCGAGATCGTGCAGCGCTTCGCCGACGACCGGCGTCACGGCATTGCCTGGATTGCTCTTGATCGCGACGTCCACCGGCGCGTCGTTGAAGTAGTTCTCGACGCCCGCGCCCTCGACCAGCTGCAGGCGCAGCGTGTCGTCCGGCCCCAGCTTCAGGTTCGAGCTCACGCTGATGCCCCAGCCCCAGACGCTGCCGTTCAGGTCGAACTTGTCGTTGGGAATGAGGTCGTCATAGGCGATCTTGCGCAGGGCGCCCCCCAGCTGCACGTACCCCCACTTCCGACCGCCCAGGCGATAGTGGCCCGTGAAATCCGGCGACGGGAACCGCGGCTTCACGTTCTGCAGTTCCACGCGGTCGGAGAGCACGCCGGCATCGCCGCTCGCGCCCGGCGCTTCGATCGCGATGCGCGCGTTCGAGCTTCCGTCATTGAACGGCTCCCAGAACACCTGCACGTTCCTGAAGAAGAGCATGCCGTTCGGCCCCCAGTAGTCGAGCACGTTCGGGAAGACGTCAACGTCCATGAACGTGCTGTTCGTCTGGCCGGCGCCAATCTGCTTGAACTGTCCCCAGGCATGCCGCAGGCGGATGGTGGTCTTCCCGGCGTCGCCGCCGACACCGAACATGTCGAACTCGAACTGCCCTTTCACGGGGCCCTGGGCGGTGGGCATCTCGCCTTTGACGCCCAGACGGCTCTGGCGCACGCTCATGTAGAAGCGTCCGTCATTGCCGAACTGGTTGGCGACGTTCGGCAGCCGCGAGGGCCGGTTGACGTCGTACCAGTCGGGGTTGTTCTGCTTGAAGTCGGCGATGACATCCGCCTGGCCGAAGCCGTAGATCTCGAGTGTGCCCTTCTCGTCCTGGGCGGCCTGCGCCGGCGGAGGCGCTGCCGGCTCTTCGGCTCGTGCAGCCGGCGGCAGACCGGCGAGCAGCAGCGTCGCAACGGCTGCCAGCCGCCACGCCAGGACCGGGGACCGTCGTTTTACAGGCATTGTCGTCACTCCTTGTGTGAACCAGATCCTACTTGGCATTCAGCTGCTTCCTTTCACGGACGCGCCTTGCGCCCGGGTTCGACTTTCAGAAATTCATCTCGAGGTTGACGTGGATGATGTTGCCATTTGCCCCGACGGGCATGGGATACGCCGTGTAGCCGACCGGGCTGTGATTCACGTGGATGAACTCGGTGTTGACGCGAAGGCCGCGCTGCTTCAGGAAGTACCAGTTCTCGCCCGCGCGCCATTCCGACGGATTTCCGTAGTTACCAAAGATCTGCGACCAGCTGAAATACAACTGGAGGGTTTTCGGCACGGCCATCGCCGATGTCTGCATCTGATAACCGGTGTCGCTGATGTCGGGGATGCCGACGGTGTTGACGCCGACGTAGTTGTTCAGCCAGCGCCGGTAGTACTCGCCCTCGACTGACATGCCCTTGTACTTCACCCCACCGTCGATGCTCATCATCTGATAGTTCACTTCGTTCACGGTGGTGCCGGGGCCGAACAGGTTCGGCGTGAAGATGACGCTGCCGTCGGTGAGCCGGATCTGGCTGTTCTCGATCCCTTCGGTGCCTGGCTGAGACTGTTTGTCCTCGACGCTGTGCGTATAGTGCCAGCCGACCCTGGTGGCGACCTTCTGATGATCGTCGTAGTCGCCGAACGTGCCGTACAACCCGAATTCGCCCGTCGTCGGCAGCCACGTGAGCGCGAAGGACTGGGTGTCGAACTTGTTGTCGAGCTGCGCCGCGCTGACGCCCAGCGTGCTCAGGTTGTTGGCGAACATCGCGTTGTACTTCACGTTCTTGGCAATCTCGCCCTTCAGCCAGGCGCCGGTCGTGTACGACCCGCGGAAGAACTCGTCGGCGATCAATCGATCGTCGACGCCGAGCCAGTACGGGAACTGGCCTTCGGTGCTCCGTACAGATGGCAGCGAGGCGATGCCGAAACCTGCCGTCGCGAATCGGTTCCACGTCCAGCTCACATTACCAGCGCCGACCACCTGCGCCGGATCGCCTTGCGAGGCGTTCGACGACCACACGTACAGGTAATACCGGAACCGTGGATCGAGGAACCAGCCGGAAAACGGCGCGAAGAACTTCGCCAGCTGCATGTCCTGGCGCCGCTGCACCGATTTCGTGTTGCCGAAGGCATCCACGTAAGTCTCATCGAGGTTCCGCTGATTCAGGTAGCGCGCATAAGTCATCAGCCGGAAGTAGATCTGTCCCTTTTCGCCGTCGAAGAGCAGGAACCCCCCGTTCGGTACGTACGAAGGCGCCTTCTGTTTGACCTCGGTCGACTGCACCTGCGCCACCCCGCCGACAAGGAAGATCCCGCTGCAACCGTCCGAGACCCAGATGCCCGTGGCGTCGAAGCCCCACGTGTCGCCGAGCAGACATGGAGCAGCGCCCCTCGATCGGACAAGCGCGACGCCCTTCGACGTGTCGTACGAACACTGGATTCGCTGACCGATCTGCGACGAGCAGGTGACGAGGTTCGCTGCCTGGGCTCCTGAAGGCAGCGCGGCCTGACCGCCCGCAGGTGGTGCCGCCTGGTCAGCCACGGCCGGCGTGTTGTCCGACGCGGGCGTCTGCGCCAGGATTGGCGTCGCAAACAGGACGAACATGATGGTTGCTTGAATCGCTCTCCAGAACATTCTGCGGTGCTGGAGCACCCTTCGTGCCACCCGTGCCATGTCGCTTATCGGCCAAAGCGCGTGTGAAACCCGCCGGCCAGCGAAACGGCTCGCGGCGCACCTCCGAAATTTCGGAGGTGCGGAGGGGACTCGGAGTCGCCTCCCGCGTGATTTCGGAGGCGGGCGAGCCCCGGAGCAGGCGGGCGCGGCCATTTGCTTACGGATTCCTCACCGTCCCGGCTCGCCCGCCGCCGATCGATGTGGCATCGAGCCTGCTCTGTGATCTGTTTCACGCGCGCGCGGGATCCTCCCGAGCGTGCGTGAGCCCGGTGTGAAGCAATGAATACGGCCGCGATCCGCATGGCGTTACAGTGGCGGGTCATCCCCGAGGAGACTGCGGCGATGATGTCCGCGCTCCAGACCGTCCTGGTCCGGACACGGCTGGAACGGGGATGCATCAGCTGCGCCCTGTCCACCGAGATCGGGTCGCGCCTCGAAATCCGATACGTCGCCGATTGGGAAAGCGAAGACGACCTGCAGCGCCACATCCGATCGTCCGATTTCTCGAAGCTGGCCGAATTGATGGAGCGGGGCATCGAGCCGCCGACCATCGAGTTCGCGCTCCCTTCCGGGACCCGCGGGATGGATTACGCCGAGAAGATCAGGGGAATCCGGCGCCAGGCCTACAGGCACTGACCACCACGGCGGAGCCTTGAACGCAAAACGTAGAACGTAAAACGTAAAACGCGTCCACTGGCCGACTATCGGCGAACCGACACGAACCGGCGTCCGGCCCGGGCCTCCCGCACGGCCTGCGGCAGGTCCGACACGAGCCGTGACTTCAGCACGTAGCCGATGCCGCCCGCCGAAGCGGCCGCCAGGATGAAGTCCTCCTCGTCGTGGACGGTCAGAAACACGATAGCAGTCGTCGAACCGGTCGCGCGGAGACGGGACGCCACCTCGAGGCCGTTCATGCCGGGCATCGAGATGTCGAGGACGATCACGTCGGGGTGCAGGGATTTCTCCGCGTCAAGCGCCGCCCGGCCGTCCTGCACGACGCCGACGATCAGGCAATCCTCCGCCAGCACGGCGCCCGCCCGGGAGAGCATGGCGCTGTTGTCGTCCACCAGCAGGACGCGCGTGGGCTCAGACAATGTGGTGCTTGACGGCATACTGGATGAGTTCCGCGCTCGACTTGACCTTGAGCTGTTCCATCATTCGGTACTTGTGAAAGGCGACCGTCCGCGGCGTGAGGTTCAGCACGCTGCCGACCTCCTTCATGGAGCGCCCCTCGGCGAGCAACTGCAGCACTTCGCGCTGGCGGGGCGTCAGCTGATGGGGAGCGGCGTCGTGTATCAGCGATCCCACCAGGCCGTCCGCGACCAGCGGGGTGATGTACGACCGCCCCTGCATGACCTCGCGAATCGCCGCCGGCAGTTCGGACGTGGCCGAACGCTTCAGCAGGTAGGCTGACGCGCCTGCACGAAATGCCTCGGCCGCCAGATCCGCGTCCTCGTTCATCGTCAGGAACACCAGCTTCACGTTGGCCAGCTTCTTTTTGATCTGCCGGGCAGCTTCGAGCCCGTTTAACACCGGCATCGAAATATCAAGCACGATGACATCCGGCTTCAGCTGCTCGGCCGCCGCCACCAGGGCCCGTCCATCGGACACCTGCCCGACGATGGTGCAGTCGGCCGCCAGCAGCTTCTCGAATGCGCCGAGAAGGAGCACGTGGTCATCCGCGAGCAGAACCCGGGGCACACTCATAAAACGTTACTCACGCGCGCCCCTCCCGGCTATGCAAAATCGGCATCAGCGGGTCAGACCGGAACGACGTCTTCCGTGACGTGAAGCGGCACCACGACGTCGAGGCAGGTTCCGGCGCCGGGTGTGGAGCGAATCGTAAACGAACCGTCGATGGTCTCGAGCCGCTCGCGCATGCTGATCAAGCCGAGCCCGCTGCCCCATGCGGCGTCGACATCGAATCCGACGCCATCATCGGCGACGGTCAGGACCAGTCTCTGCGACTCGCCGGCCAGGTGCACGGATATTTTTCGTGCCTTGCTGTGCTTGAGGGCATTGTGGAGCGCCTCCTGGACGACACGGAAGAGGCATAACGTGATGTCCGGAGGAAGCGCCGGTGGCACCTGGTCGTGAGTGAACGTAATGCTCGTATCCGGCGTGGACAGCTCGTGCTGCAACCCCTTGAGCGCCGCGACGAGGCCGATGAGACGCAGCTTCGCCGGGTGCAGGCGGTGCGACAGGTCGTGCACGCTTCTGGCGATGCCCTGCGCACGAGTGAACGCCTCGCCCGCCAGATGTTCGGCTTCCGCCCGCGCGCTGTTCAGCAGCATCTCGAGATCGATCGACAGCAGCGCCACCTGCTGGCTGATGTCGTCGTGCAGCTCGCGCGCGATCCTCGAGCGCTCGGTCTCCTGCGCGTCGAGCAGCCGACCGCCGAGATCGCGGATTCGTTCGTAGCTCGTGCGAAGCGCCGCCTGGCCCCCGCGAACCTGCTCCTCGGCCTGCCGCCGCCTCGTGCGCTGAATGAGCAGGCCCGCGATGAGCACGCTTTGCGCGATCACGAGGAGGCTTGCGACGAGGATGTAGCTCCGGTATCGAGCCCACACCGAAGGCTCGCGAAACAGGATGAGCGTTCCCGCCGGCACGCGTGCCTCGTTGATGCCCCAGCGCCGCAGCTGGCGCCAGTCGACCTGCCTGGTGTTCAGTTCGGCGGTGGTGATCGGAATGTCGTCGGCGCGTTCTCCTCGAAGGACGCGGACCGCAAGCCGTGCGACGGCCTCCGTTTCAGCGGACTGACTCTTGAGGCTGCCGCCGACGATGCCGTGGTCCATGGCCGAGTCGACCCAGCAGTAGATCGGCGCAGTCGCGACGGCCGAGAGATTGTCGAGATACTCGAGCGGGTGAACGCTGTCGCCCGCGCCGTCCCGGCTGACCATGAGGTAGTAGACCACGGACTGCGGCGGCAGCGCGGCGAGCCGTTCGTGGAGTGAGACCGTCCTGAGGCCCCGCAGATATTCGATCGCGAATCGATGCTCGAACCCTGCGAACTGCTGCCGCGCCACACGCTCGTATTCCGCGCTGCCGGCGTCGGAGCCCAGGACAACCACGACCTGCTTGGCCTCGGGCTGAAGCGCGGCGGCGAGCTGGAGGGTCCCCTTGAAGTCCAACTCCGCGACGAGACCGGTGGAATCGGCGATGCGCCGGGTCGCAGGTGACGTGGCAAAGAAGACGACCGGCGTCCCGGGAAACAGTTCGTTGCGGGCGTCGCCGACGAACTCCAGCGCGAGGTCCTGCATCGCGATGATGACGTCGAAATGCACGTCTTTATACTTCGACCGCAGGAACTCACGGAAAGCGGTCTTGTATGGTGCGTTGGGAAACCTGGCCCGGTCGATGAATTCGGAGTAGTAGTCCAGCCCTCCGTCCAGGCCATCGTCGAGCAGCCGCGGGAGATCGCGTTCTCCGAGAACGGCAATCTGAGCGTCCGGGCGGGTGGAGTAGAGAACGAGGACGCGCGACTGACGGTCGGCTGCCCATGCAGGACTGGACGGCCAAAGCCAGGCGAGCAGCAACGCCGCGAAGAACATGCCCGGCCTGAACGACTGACGCCGCGAAGGTCCGCGCATGATCAGAACGTGATCTCGGCGGTGAACCGGAAGAAACGCGGCGTCAGGATCGTCTGCGGCTGCAGCCAGGTCCCCCCGGGGACGAAGGCGTTGTTGTACGTGAGCACGGCGCTCGAATTGAGCGCGTTGTAGACGTCGACCGCGATCACCGTCCGCGAGCGGCCGTACTTCAGGCTCTTGCCGGCGCGCACGTCGAGCTGGTTGATGCGATTGCCGTACATCGTGCCTGGCGCGACGAGATTGACCGTCACGTTCGGCGCGTTTCCCGACAGATTCCTGCCGAGCGACGGCTCGACCACCGAGTTGGGCGCCGCGTAGTTCGCCGCCAGCATCGCGCCGGGCTTGCTCTGAAATACCGCGGACAGCTGGACGTCGGCTTTTGGAATCAGATAGGACGAGAGCGCGCGGAACTGCGTCAGGAATCCGGATGCGACGTGACAGTACGGACTCGCGGTGCTGACGGCGGAGCCGTTGAGACCGGCGCCAAACGGGCTCGTGCCGGTTGTCGTCGTGGCCAGCTCGGGCAGGCGGTTGCGGACATCGCAGTTGTCCGCCACGGTCTGGCCGGTGCTCATCCCGCCCACGAGTGTGAAACGCCCGCTTGACCGGATATTCGCGGTCACGTCCACGCCGTTGAAATACTGCGACCAGGCGCCGTAGTCCGCCGAACTGGCGATGAGATTGTCGACCTGCCCGGCCTTGCCGGGGACCACATCGTACAGCCCCGGCACGACGTAGCCGCCGCCGCCGGGCAGGCGGGCATCCGCCGGCGCCACGATCTGAAAGGACGTGAGGTCGCCGGGCTGGAGCGCGAGGTTGTCGGCGACGAAGAAGCCCTGATACCAGCGGCGGATGTAAGCCACGTCCACCGAAGAGCGTCCTCCAATTTGTTGCTGTAAAGAGACGCTCAGGTTCCAATCCGACGGGCGCACGCCCCAGCCGTTGAGAACAGACGGAGCGAAGTTGTTGGTCAGAATGTTCCGGCCAAAGCTCGTGTTCGACAGCTGGCCACACAGGTCACCGCCGGCCGCCCGGCGATCCTGGGCCGCGGAGTCGAGCAGATCGCAATCGGGCACGAAGTTGCCGTTGGCGTCCGTCCAGGACCTCGTCACGCCGGCCGTACCAAACGGGGACGTCGTCTGGGGCAGGCGCAGCGTGGGGTTGGCGTTGGCGTAGTTGCCGGACACGCCCGCGCCCTCGAGATATTTCCCGAGCGTCATCTTGAGCGCCGTCTTGCCGGTGCCGAACACGTCGAAGACGACACCGAGCCTCGGCGTCACATCCTTATAAGCGTCGACGCCGCTCGTCTCGGGAATGAGAATGGCGGCGGGCAGGAATCTGGACGGACCCTCCTGCTGGACCGGAAACCAGCTGCGGGCGCGGTCGAACCGGACGGCACCCTGGATCGTCAGACGGTCGCGCGTCCACTGCTCCTGCGCAAAGACGCCGTCCCAGGCGGCGCGCGCGTTGTTCACCCACGGCGAGATGGACTCGGTCAGCTGATTCGGCACGCCGTTGTTGAACCGGTAGGTCAGGTTCTGATTGTTCGTGTACCACGTCCGGTCATCGGTCATCAGCGTGTGCTGGTACCCGATCTTCAGGCTATGCGTGCCGGTGACGTAAGACATCGAGCCTTTCCAAAGATACGAACCCGTGTAGGCCGCGCTGAAGTCCTGCGATCGGTACGCCAGCCCGGGAATGTTGCCGTTCGCCGCGCAGCCGCCGGCGCACTGCTCGACCACGCGGATCAGGTCGCGTGTCGGATTCGGCGACCGTTCGAAATTGCCCACGCCGAACGCCGTCCCTCCATAACCCGCCTCGAGCGAGAGGCGGTTGGTGAGGGGCGAATACCATTTCACCTGCGACACACTCAACGGCCGGCCAAGAACCCCGACGGCCTCGGGTGAGGATTGCGCCGGCTCCGAAAGCCCGGGCGTGGCCCCGGTGCAGGCGCGGCAGAGCGTCTGCTCGTCCCAGAGGGCGCTGACGCGGTTTCGCGGTGTGATCTGCCAGGTGATGCGTCCGCTGGCATTTTCGAATGTCCGGTCGGAGTACTCCCTACGGCTGAAGTCCGGGGCATACAGCCATCGCGCCGGGTCTCCGGCGTTCAGATTGTAATAAACGGCGGCGCTCTCCTTTGTGCTGCCGCCCGTGTGCGCGTTGACGAAATACCACAGGCGATTGCGGACGAGCGGACCGCCGAGCGTTCCCGAGAGATCGTACACCCGTGTCAGCGGCGTCGCGGCCGGAACGCCCTGGCTGCTCAACGCCGCGGTCAGGTTGTCGGATTGAAGTTTTCCGCCGGTCCCGCTGGCAAAGAACGAGGCGTCTGTCGTGTTGCCCCCGGTCCTGGGCACGATGTTCATCACGACCCCGCCGGTTTCGTCCTCGCCGA
>Ga0068871_100002600_pt1 | contig 12321 bp, 12 predicted proteins | sample KBSMisM72_FD_72750 | JGI IMG/M metagenome (GOLD analysis project Ga0068871, IMG submission 72750) | Miscanthus rhizosphere microbial communities from Kellogg Biological Station, Michigan, USA - KBS Miscanthus M7-2 | ecosystem: Host-associated > Plants > Roots > Rhizosphere > Soil ... | reverse complement strand
CGGCACGATGTATCCGAGTTACACGGCGGCGACCTTTGCGCGTAAGTTCGACTTGGCGGCGCGGCACAAGGTCAATTTCCAGGGCGCCGTTACGTGGGCCTTCGAGTTCGAAGGCCAGCCGTACTTCGACGGATATCGCGATCTGGCAACTAACGGTATCGATAAGCCCGTGCTGAACGTGTTTCGGATGTTCGGCATGATGGGGCCGCAGCGAATCGAAGCCCGCAGCAGTGGCGCCATCGAGCTCGACGCCTACCTGAAGGATGGCGCCAGGTCCAAGCCGGATATCGGCGCTCTGGCCAGCCGCGACGATCGCGCGGTAACGGTGATGATCTGGAATTATCACGAGGACGATCTGCCCGCGCCGGACGCCGAGATCGAGATGACGATCTCGGGGCTGCCCTCGAAGCGGATGATGATGCAGCAATACCGCGTCGATGGGGAGCACGGCAATTCATACGAAGCCTGGATGAAGATGGGTTCGCCGCAGGCGCCCAGCGAGGAGCAATACGCGCAGCTTGAGCGCGCAGGACAGCTCGGCACGGTGGGTTCGCCGGAGTGGCGAAATCCGGCTGACGGGAAGATTCCGCTGAAGATCCGGCTCCCTCGCCAGGGAGTGGCATTGATTAGATTAGGGTGGTGATCACCGAATAGGAGGAGCCATCATTGATTAAACTGCGCGCGATCGAGCCCGTCCCAGCGAAGGAAGATGTGACCGTTCGGCTGTTGTCGAATTTCAAGCAGCTGATCGCGGAAGGGGCGCTGATCGCGGGCAGCCGCCTGCCCTCCGAGCGTGAATTAGCCGAGAACTTTCAGGTGAGCCGCTCTTCCTTGCGGCAGGCTCTCAAGGTGCTGGAGATTATGGGGGTAATTTCGCAGCGCGTCGGCGACGGCACGTATCTCAACACTGCGGCGCCCACGGTGCTGGCCGAGCCGATGGAATTCCTGATTCTGCTAAATGGAATTTCTTTCCACGAACTCATGGAAGCGCGCATCATCGTGGAGCCCGAATTGGCCGCCCGCGCCGCCACACGCGCGACGGCTGAGGACTTGGCGGCCCTGCGCCGCGAGATGGCCGGCATGGAGGAAAGCGGGAAGAATAAGACCCGCGTAAGCCAACACGACCTCCAGTTTCATCAGGCCATCTTCCAGGCCGCGGGAAATCGCGTCTGCTCCATGATGTTTACGGTGATCCATCAGTCGCTGCATCGTCTGATTGAGCTGACATCCCAACTGGTTCCGGTGGAGCACACGCTACATTTGCATCAGCGGATCTATGCAGCCATCCGCCGCGCTGATCCTGAGGACGCGCGAAAACGAATGACCGAGCATCTACTCGACGCCAAGAGCGTGCTCGCCCGCGCGAACGACGAACAACAGAGCTCGAATCTGCACAGCCGCATTCTGGCGATGTCCCATAAACCCGCGGCGCTGCGTAAGCGAAAGCCGTAAGGAGCCGTTATCCGAATTCGTTGGCGAATTGCCATTCTGCTGAGCACCGCGATCGCGATCAGTTATCTTGATCGCCAGACGCTGCCGGTGGCCATTGCTGCCATCCAGAAGGATATCCCCATCTCGAACACGCAGTTCTCGCAGCTTCAGGCCGTTTTTCTATTGGCGTATGCGGGGATGTACGCCGGAGGCGGCAAGCTTCTGGATGCTCTCGGAACGCGCAAAGGATTTCTGGTCATCATGACGGTGTGGTCGCTGGCCTGCGCGGCTCACGGGATCGCCGCCAGCTTCCTGATGTTGATGGTCCTCCGGTTCCTGTTGGGCATGGGCGAGGGCGGCGGATTTCCGGCCGCGACCAAGGCTGTAGCCGAATGGTTCCCCGCGCGCGAACGATCCTCTGCCATGGGGATCATCAATGCCGGCACGGCGGTGGGATCTGTCGTTGCGCCGCCAGCCATTGCCGCCATCATCGCCATTGGCGGCTGGCGATGGGTGTTTTTCGCAGCGGGGGCGGCCGGCCTGCTCTGGACTGTCTGGTGGGCGCGAGCGTACTCTGCTCCGGCGGGTCATCCGGCTTTGCAGGACAAGGAGCGCGAAGAGATCCAAGAAGTGTTCGCCGCCGTTCACGAAGAGCGGGCCGCCATTTCATGGCTCAAGTTATTCTCTTTCAAGGAAACGTGGGGCCTCGTTGTTGCGAAGTTCCTCAGCGACGCGGCCTGGTACTTCTACCTTTTCTGGCTGCCCAAGTATCTGTACGATATTCGCGGGTTCGACATCAAGCAGGTGGGCTACTTCGCCTGGATACCCTACGCGGCGTCGGGAATCGGCTGCCTGATGGGTGGATGGTTCTCGGGTTGGCTGCTGGGGCGCGGAAAGTCGTTGAATTTCTCGCGGAAGATGGCGCTGGGCGCGAGCGCCGGCGTCATGCCGGTGATTCTGTTCGTGACGAAATCGCCTGTCGAGCTGGCGATCGTGCTTTTCAGCATCGCGTTCTTCGGGCAGCAGTCCTGGTCCACGCTGGTTATGATTCTTCCGATCGACCTGTTCCCGCGCCGAGTGGTCGGCTCAGTAGCCGGACTCGTCGGGTTCGGCGGAGCGATCGGCGGCGTGATCTTCAACCTGGTGGTTGGTTACTTACTGGACCACGGATACGGGTACGAGACGGTGTTCGGGCTGGTAGGAACCTTCCACCTAGCCGCATTTGGCCTGATCCTGCTCACGGTGCGCGAGGTGCGGCCGCTGGCTCTTGGTCCGAACCCGGCTCCCATTCCGGCGCCGATAGGAATCTAATGCTTTCTAGAAATCCGCCAGGCGCCGGCGGTAAAACGAAACTCGAAGCGCATTGAGCACCGCCGCCACGTCGATGGCTTCCTGTCCCACCGCGCCCATAATGGGCGACAGCCACCCCCCGGCCGCCAACAGCATGCCCACCATACTTAAGGCCATCCCGCCGGCGGCGCTTTCGAGTGCGATCCTGCGCATGCGCCGGCTGATGTGAAGCAGCTCGTCCACTTTTTCGAGCGAAGAATCGAGCACCACCGCGTCGGCCGCCTGCGCGGTGATGTCGTTGTTGGATCCGAGAGCCACTCCTGCGGTCGCCACCAGCATCGCGGGAGCATCGTTGATCCCGTCGCCCACAAACAGCGTGCTGTCGCGCTCCCTGGCCGCCGCGACAATCGCCACCTTCTCTTCGGGAGTCTTGCTGAAATGCACTTCGGCGATTCCCACCCGGCCAGCCAGGTGACGAACCTCCTCTTCGCGATCACCCGATAGCAACATGACACGCTTGACGCCGTGCCGCGGGATCAGATGCGAGATAAAGGAACGGCCTTCCCGGCGAGGCTCGTCGCGAAAATGCAGAATGCCCGCCAGGCGCTGTTCACACATCACCAGGCATTCCAGACCCGTGACCGCGGAAGGCAGATCGGCGACACCCGCTTGCGACCGCCCGGTGATCCACACGGCCCCACCGTCAATCACTCCGCGCAAGCCCATTCCCGGCTTTTCCGAGATAGACGTTACGGGCGTGAGCGGCAGGTTTTCTTCACGCGCCGCCACCAGGATGGCACTGGCCAGCGGATGTTTCGAATACTGTTCCAGGCTGGCCGCCTTCCCCAGCACCTGGGTGCGGGAATAACCGTTGGCACATACGACCTCGGTCAGAACCGGACGGCCGTAGGTCAAGGTACCGGTCTTGTCGAAAATCAACGTACGGCATCCCTCGATGCGCTCGAGCGATGCGGGATTCCTGACGATGATCCCGCGCTTGGCCGCGAGCGAAATCGCGCCAAGAATCGCCACGGGGATTGCGATCAGCAGCGGACACGGGGTAGCGATCACGATCACCGCCAGAAAGCGGAGCGGATCGCCGCTCACCACCCACGCTCCCAGCGCGATCGCTACCGCGAACGGAGTGTACCAAGCCCCTAATGTATCGCCCAGCCGCCGCAGATGCGGACGATTCGTCTCAGCCTGCTGCAAAGCCTCCAGAATCTTCGCGTGCCGGGATTCGGCGGGAAGTTTCGACGCCACCATCACCAGGGCCGCTTCCCCATTCAAGGCTCCCGATAGCACCGGTGACCCCACGGTCTTCGAAATCTCAAACGGCTCGCCCGTCAGGAACGATTCATCCATTCGTCCCCGGCCCTCCACGACCGTCCCGTCCACGGGTGCGATCTCATGCGGCAAAATGACCAGCACGTCGCCGATGCTGACCTGCCCGAGCGAAATATCCCGCAGCCCGGCGTCTGTTTTTCGGTGAGCGATGGTGGGCGTGCGCTTCCCCAGCGCCGACAGCACGGACTTGGCGCGGTCGGTGGCGTACGACTCCAGGGCCGTCCCCCCGGAGAGCATCAGCACGATGATGGCGGCCACCAGATACTGGCCCATGAGCACTCCGGTCAGAATCGACAGCCCTGCCAGCAAGTCCGCACCAAACTCCTTGCGCCACAGCCTGCGTGCTAAGACCCAGGCCAGCGGTGCGCCTCCTAGCGCAATAACCGCATAGAGCGGAATATTCGAGATCCCCGCTCCTCTATGGGCGAGGAAACGCAGGCCCAAATGAGCCACAATACCGGCCGCGGAAATGACGACGATCCCCTTATCCGTATTCACTACACTCGGTTCAATGCATTCAGATAACCAGGGAATGTGGCAGTGAACATGCTATGTAAAGGGCGTCATGCTGCCATTCAAAAGAATCTTGTTTCCCGTGGATTATTCGCCGGCGTGCAAGGCCATGGTTCCGTACGTGAAGGACCTGACCCGCCACTTCGGCGCCGACCTCACGTTACTGCATGCCTACGCGTTGCGGCCCGCATTTGTGAACCGTGATATCGAGAGTGTCCTGGTGTACAGCGATCCAGCGTACGCCGACCCCCAGGTGATGCAGGAAGCGCGCCACCTGGAAGAACAGCGGCTGAGCGAGTTCGCCGCTCAGGTCTTCCCCGGCCAGCGTATCGAAACACTGACCGAGGAGGGCGAAGCGGGCACCGTCATTCACCGGGTTCTGGAACACCAGGGTGCCGATCTGGTGATGATGCCGACACGCGGCTGCGGGCCCCTGCGGCGAATGCTGCTGGGATCGGTCACTGCCAAGGTGCTCCACGATACCAGCGCTGCCGTGTGGACCGGCGTCGGCGCGGCCATTGAGGGGCACGCACCCGCGGTTCCCTATAAATCCATCGTCTGCGCCCTGGATCAGACCAGTGAGGCAGAGGTTGTTTTACGCGCGGCCGCTGCGCTGGCGAAGTCCTACCAGGCGGAGCTGGCGTTGGTCCATGTTCTAGAAATGCCGCCGGCGACGCCTGAAATCGACTTCAGCCCTTACCGGAAAGACCTGATCGAAGCGGCCAATGCGCACTTGCTGGATATGAAGGGCCGCCTGAAACTAGACGCGCCGCACACCGTAATCGACATCGGCATCGCCGAGGGGATCCACCAGGAAGTGCTGCGCCGTAAAGCCGACTTAGTCGTTGTGGGCCGGGGACATGATCAGGGGATCGTCAGCCGGGTCTGGTCCAGGCTGTATTCGATCGTGCGTGATTCACCCTGCCCTGTCTTGAGTATCTGATGGGTACGCCGCTTACGCGATGTGGACGCGCGGGTAGGCTGTATCGACCTGACCCTTGGGACAGCGCGCCCGGAATTCGGCCAGACGTTGTTCCGCCGCGGGAACCAGGGTGAGCCGGCGCGCGACCTCGCGCTCCGCCCGGCGGCACAACTCCAGATCACACTGGTTCATCTGCGTCAGCGTGGCGTACAAATCCGATCCCCAGGAGTGCTTTAACCACTCTTGTCGATCCACCGAACTGCCCCCCAGCGGACGGCTGACGTTTTGCGCCAGATAATCCAGCCGCAGGCGTGGGAACGCCGGCTTCAGGAAATACTCGGCCGCCACCAGGCTCTGATCGAACTTTTCGACGACGCCTGGAATCGCCATCTTCGCGACCACGTCCGAGGCCACGTCAACGTCCGGGGTATCCGCGGGTCGCGTGAACGCACCGCCTTGGGCCAGCATCATCACTTGGACGTTGCTCACCAGATGCGGCGCACTGTCAATCAGCTTCTTGAAAAACGGCCGGGCTTGCTCTTGTCGTGCCAGGCGGGACAAAGCATCGGTCGATCCGATGCGCTGAAAATAAGAATAGACCGATTGCAGACGATCCAGAGGGTTGCGCAGAAAGCAGCAATCGAAAATAATTGTGTTGGGCAGAACGGGCTTGGGATAGCGAAGATGATGGCTTGAGATCGCTTGGACCGCGCTATGGTGCGCTACGAAATCGGCTAGGCACGCATGGTCCAGAACAGATACGTCATCAGGCCCGTGAACCGTTGCAAAACCGCTCTGAAACTCACGTTCCAGGATGGACGCGATGGTGCTGCCTCCATTCTTGAAGATGTGGTAATGAACAATTAAGAATCGCGTCGAAGGAACCGCTAACCGGATATCCATACGCACTCTGTTTTACTTAGGAACGCCGCGAATAAAAAAAAGTTTCTCTTTTTCCGCTAATCATTAGATTACGGAATGTTAATAAGCTAGGATAAATCTGAGCCTCTCTTCTCCGAGAGACAACTCCCGACGCGGGGAATCTGGACGGCGAACACGCGTCAGCTATGAATCGTGCGGATGCAAACTAAACTTTAGTGTAAGGCAAGGTTGCCGCGGAGGCAATTGGTTTCTTTCGCGGGTTTCCCGCGTCAACGCCCCATCAAGCCTTCGAGTGCGGCAACTACGATGCACACGATAGTATGTGCCAAAAAGCCGTAATGGATCCAGTGGCGGGTGAACCGGACCACCTGATGAACCTCGCGCACCTCGCAAGTGTGTACCGCTGCGGGTACATGGAACCAATAGTTCCGAGACCGTTTCGCCAGTTGGACCTCGGGGAAAAGTTTTAGTACCGGCCAAGTGGGGCGTGTAGGGCTATACACTGGCGAATAAACGGGTTATGCTGGAGTTGTTAGAAAGACCGCATCGGAAGCGGCACTGCGAGGTGTGTTGCTTACCGTTTCCGATGCGGCTCGCCCAGTGTGGGCGTGGATCCCGGCGTCCGTCCGCTCCAACCCCGCTGAGGCCCGCGTCCAATCAAGTTCCTCAACAAAGCGGTTCGGACTGAGACCTGTGACCCTGGAAGATCGTTTCGAAGGGCTCAATGCCCACAAAAAACCCCTCTGATTGCAACTTGCACCAACGAAAGAAGGAGGGGTTGAAACTTCAACACCGTCTCCCGCAAGCACCTTAGGTCTAAGCCACTCGCTTCTTCCGCTCGAGCCTGTTGCAAACAGAGGGCAGGTTTCAAAGATACTTCATCAATTCATGGATGGGAGAAGCACGCTTTCTGCCAACCGTTACAGCATGTATTTCAAGCACATACAGGGCCTTAGCCGCGTCTCCAGAGGGACCCTTGCCCCGCCCCCTGTGTCCCAGTGACACGCTGTGACACAATTGGTTCGTGCGGCCGGCGGCGACCATCTTCCTTGCGGGCTTGGCGCTGGGCGTGGTGGCACAGGCCCAAGACGAGGACTTCCATGTTTATCGCGATCCCCCGCGCCTGCTGCTCACCCCGCAGAGGCTCCGGCTCCTACAACGCGAACGCGAGCGGCAGTCGGCCCGTTGGGAGCAATTCGATAGGTTGATGTCGGGCGGCGCAACGATGCCGGAACCTGGCTTTGCGTGGGCGCTCTATTATCAGGTCACCCGGCAACCTGCGGCCGCCAAACAGGCCATCGACTGGGCCCTTAAGGAAGTGGCGGAGCCCGACCCGAGTGTCCTTCGCCAGCTCGCGCTGGTGTTCGACTGGTGCGCGTCTGCGATGACTCAAGCGCAGACTGATCGCTTGGCCGCCAAAATCCAAGCCGTGCTCGCGAAACCAACATCCCCGAACACACCTGTTAACACACCTGTTAACGACGTCCGCAGCCAAAGCGCCCGCGCGCTCGCCGCCATCGCGCTCGCCGATCGCCTGCCCGACCAGAGCGACGCCGTGTTGCGCGAACTCATACAGAAATGGTGGCGCACGCGGATTGTTCCGCAGCTCGCTCTTGCACGCGGACCGCTTCCGCGGGAACAACGCTACGCCCTGTTTGAAATGCTGCATGCGCTGCGTGATAACCTCCGCATCGACCTGCGCGAATCCGCAGCCGCCTATTTCCGGGAACTCCCCCTGGCGCATCTGGCGGGACACTATCCCGCACCCTTTTCGGCGCCCGATAATGAATTCGTGGTTCCCGCCTATCTGCACGACGGGAATCCCGACCCCGCCGAGGCCACCATGTCCCGCGCGGCTGGCCTGGCCATGGTGGCCTACGATAGCAACGCGCTCGAAAGCCAGTTACTGCAAGGCTGGCTGAACCGCGACCGTTTCCAAATGCGTGGCGGCCTCGGAGCGGTGTACGAATTCTTGTGGGCCAATCCCTATCAGCCGGGATTGAACTACGACCAGGTCCCTCTGATCTTTCACGAACCCTCCACCGGAGAAATTTTCGCCCGCACCAGTTGGGATGAGGACGCCACCTGGATGGGATACTTCGAGGGACGCCTGCAACTGTTCCAGAACGGACGCCTGCAGACGTTGCGCCAAGGAGCTGCCGTCCAGCCGCTCGAAGTAGGAACCGCAACCATCGCCACCGCGCCCGCGCGGGACGCCGCCAAGTTTCGTCTGGGAAACGAGACCCTGTTCGTACTGGGCCTGGCTCCCCGATCCGAGTACGCTGTCGAAATCGACGACCAGGAGCTGGAGTTTCTGGATACCGACGCCGGCGGCACTCTCCAGGTGCCGACTTCGAGCGGCGGAGATGTGGGCGTGAGGGTGCGCCTTCGTGATGCGATAAAATGATTCTGTGAGCGATAGTCCCGGCGCCAGCTTCCCCGTTACACCCGCACCAACCACCTCAACGCCATCCACAGCCGGAGCGGCGCCAGCGTCTTCCAGCTGGTTCGCGGCCATCTTGATGGCCTGGCTGATTCCCGGAGCCGGACACTTCCTGCTGAAGCGGCCGGGCCGCGGGGCCCTGATCGGGTTATCGGTAACCTTGATGTATCTGCTGGGCCTGATGATGCGGGGCGCGCTGTTCTCGCCCCAATCGGGCGATCTGCTGACCACCGTCATCTACTGCGGCGGCTTTCTGGGGAATCTGTTGTCCGGGATCCTGTACTTCCTGACCGTCTGGCTGGGGTATGCCCAGGCGGATGTCGCCGGACATGTGCATGACTATGGGACCAAGTTCCTGGTCGCGGCCGGGTTGCTGAATCTGCTGGGCATGGTGGACGCTTTCGAAATCGCAACCCGCAGAAAAGACTAGAGAGAAAAGACTTGTGCCCAAGGTAAACCTTTCACATTTCGAGGCTTCCCTGCTGTTTGCGCTGGTGACATCGGTGGTGCTGGGGATCGTGACTAAGCGTACCGACCGGGAACGGGTCCGGTATGCGGCGTACTGCTTCGCCTGCTTCCTGGGCGCCCTGTTCGGCTTGAGCTGGCTGATGTACCTGGGACACGGCTAAGCCGCTTCAAGCACGCTTTTTTCTGAAACCGGCGTTGTGGCGCTGCGTCAGATTAAAGAGAGTATACTCGTAACTGAAAGGAGTCCTTTGCATGCGCCGAACCCTAGGACTCGCCATTATCGCCGGTTTCTCCTTCACCACTTTTTCCTCTCTAAGCTTCGCCGCGGACACCAAGACCACGGACCAGCCCAGCAAGACCGAAGCGAAAAAGGACGACAAGAAGAAGAACAAAAAGAAAGACCCCGACGAGATCGGCAACCGCGACGTCGCCAGGGGCCCGAACTTCTACTCGCTCGAGAAGGAGATCGGACTGGGCAAGCAGCTGGCGCAGGAAGTCGAACGGCAGGGCAAGATCATCGACGACCCCATTGTGGCCGAGTATGTCAATCGCGTGGGCCAGAACATCGTCCGCAACTCCGACGCCAAGGTTCCTTTCACCATTAAGGTTCTGGAAGACGAATCGATCAACGCCTTCGCGCTGCCCGGCGGTTTTTTCTTCGTAAACACCGGCCTGATTCTGCGGGCGGATAACGAAGCCGAGCTGGCGGGCGTGATGGCGCACGAGATCGCGCATGTGGCGGCTCGCCACGGAACGCGCCAGGCCACCAAGGCGGAACTGGCGAACTATATGTCGATTCCGCTGATCTTCATGGGCGGCTGGGCCGGATACGGCATCCGCCAGGCAGCCGGTTTCCTGGTTCCCATGAGCTTGCTCAAGTTCTCACGCGCCTACGAATCCGATGCCGATATGCTGGGGCTCCAATACATGTACAAGACCGGCTATGATCCAGGCTCATTCGTGGACTTCTTCGAGAAGATCCAGGCACTCGAAAAGAAAAAGCATGGGGCCGTGGCCGAGCTGTTCTCCAGTCATCCGATGACGGACGACCGGATCCAGGCGGCACAGAAGAACATCCAGGACAACCTGGAAGCGCGTCCGGAATATGTGGTCACCACGTCCGAATTCAACGAAGTGAAGGCCCGGCTCGCGATGATCGAGAATCGCCGCAAGGTGGATGATAAGAGTAACGATCCCAATAAACCCCAGCTTCGCAAGAAGCCCGGCTCGGGAACTTCCGACGATAAAGACAGCAAGGGCGACGAAGACGAGCGTCCGACGCTCAAGCGCCGCTAAGATTCCAGGAAGAGTTTCGTGAAGAGCCCGCGCGAAGGCGCGGGCTTTTTCTTTTACAGCGTCGACGTGCACGCCGGGCAGCGCTTCGCGGGTATGGGGATCTTCGTGAAGCACTGCGGGCAATCCTTGGTGGACACCGGAGGAGGCGGGGGCGGGGGCATCAAACGGTTCACCTGTTTCACCATCAGGAAAATCACAAACGCCACAATCAGAAACTGGAGCACCGCATTGATAAACAGTCCGTAGTTGAGCGTGGGGGCCGCCGCGGCTTTGGCCGCCGCCAGAGTGGGATAATCCTGGCCATTCAGGCTGATGAAATGATTTGAGAAATCCAGCTTGCCCGCCGCCAGTCCAATCACCGGCATCAGGACATCATCTACCAAGGACGTCACGATCTTACCGAACGCGGCGCCGATGATCACGCCAATGGCAAGATCCATCACGTTCCCGCGCAGGATGAACTTCTTGAATTCACCAAACATGTTCATTTCTCCTGTCCGATCAGTCTACCTTGTTACCATATACGTCGTATGGCCAAGCCGGCACTCATAACCGTGACTTGCCCCTGCTGCCAGGCAGAGCTGCACATCGACCCGGCCACCTCGGCCGTGATCCGGCACAAGGCGCATGAGAAGCCCGCGACCTTCTCCGATATGGAGGCCGCCGTGAGCCGCTTCAAGACCGAAGCCGACCGGCGCGAGGACGCTTTTAAGAAGTCCGTCGCGGATCACAAAGTGCACCACGACGTGCTCAGTAAAAAGTTCGACGAGATGCTGAAGCTGGCTAAAGAGAATCCGGACGAGCCGCCACCCAAGCGGGATATCGATTTTGACTAGGGTTCTGAAACCCAAGACCGCGGCCGAGCGCGCCGCCCGCGTCAAAAAGATCCTGGCGATTCTGGATCAAATGTATCCCGGCGTCACCTGTGCGCTCCATCATTCGAGCCCCTGGGAGTTGCTGGTGGCCACCATTCTCTCGGCGCAATGCACCGACAAGCGCGTCAATATGGTCACGCCCGGCCTGTTCCGGAAATATCCCACCATGCAGGATTTCGCTAGCGCCCAGCAGGAGGAGCTCGCGCAGGACATCCGCTCCACTGGATTCTTCAACAACAAGTCCAAGTCGGTGATAGGCGCCGCACGTAAGATACTCTCGGACTTCGGGGGTGAGATCCCCCGGGATATCGATCAGCTCCTGACAGTACCTGGCGCGGCGCGGAAGACGGCTAACGTGGTCTTAGGCACGGCCTTCGGGATCGCATCCGGAGTCGTTGTGGATACGCATGTTCAGCGCATCTCGCGGCGGCTGGATTTAACCAAGGAAACCGATCCGGTCAAAATCGAAGGAGATTTGGTGAAGATTCTTCCCAAAGAGAAGTGGATTCTCTTTTCGCACCAGATCATCCATCACGGCCGGGCGCTGTGCATCGCCCGAAATCCGCGGTGCGCGGAGTGCCGGTTGGAGCCGCTGTGCTACTCCAAAGACAAGACCGTCTGAAGCTCGTATTTGAGGAGACGTCTTATTTGACGCCGTTACTGGCCGGCGGAGCATCTCCGGTCAGGTGCAAGCCCTTGTGGATGGCGTAGAGTGCCAGTTCCAGGCGGTCCGAGACCCCCAGCTTGTCGAAGATGTTATGCAGATGGTTCTTGACCGTCTGCTCACTGATGAACATCTTCTCCGCCATTTCCTTGTTCTTGTAACCCTGCGCCACCAGCGCGACGATTTCCCG
>Ga0068871_100002598_pt1 | contig 12324 bp, 13 predicted proteins | sample KBSMisM72_FD_72750 | JGI IMG/M metagenome (GOLD analysis project Ga0068871, IMG submission 72750) | Miscanthus rhizosphere microbial communities from Kellogg Biological Station, Michigan, USA - KBS Miscanthus M7-2 | ecosystem: Host-associated > Plants > Roots > Rhizosphere > Soil ... | reverse complement strand
AACTGGTTCCATTCGGAAGCATTGAACGCGTGCGCGGGGATCGCCGCCTTGGCTTGGTAAAGGCCGGTGGTTTGCCGCACGAGGTCGTTGATCGCGTAGGCGGCGGTGGGGCTGTGGAAACGTATGGGGAGAAGATCCCTGGCGGTCGGGGTCGGGTCGATCACACCGAGCTGATTGTCCGCGAAGTTCACGAAGAACTCGCCGACGGGGCGCGTGTTCGGCGGCCTGGTGCCGGTGGTCGAAACCCGATTGGTCTGGACGCGCGAGGTCATACCGTGATGCCACGCCCGGCGAGCACTGATTTCACGCCCGCGTAGAGCTGATCGATCGTGGCCTTTGGCAGCACCGAGTTATACATCGCAAAGAACGCGATATCGATCGATTGATTGTTCGAGGCAGCGGCAACGCTGGAAGAACCGATATTGATCGGTTGCGTGCCTAATGTGTTGTTGCCGGATGTCGAACCGACACCGCTCAGCGCTTCCGTCAGGTTATAGGCGTTCTGCACCACGCCGCCGCCGGACGTGCAGCCCAGCATCTTCCAATTGTCCTGCGACGTATTCGCCACGCTGGTCGTGCCGGCGATGCCCGTGCCGGTGATCTGCACAAGGCCGGTGCCCAGCACGATATTGAAGTTCGGGTAAGACCCCGCCGTTGCCGTGCATATCCCGGTCAGCGAGCCCAGCGGGCCGGTCACGGTGACATGGCGCACCGCCGCCAGGATGGTGAACGCGCCCGCCGCCTGAATGAACCCGAGGTTGATCGATGACACGCCGTTGACGAACCGCGCATAGCCGGGCTGATAGTTCGGCGCGCCCATGCCGTGCGTGTAAGCCGGCTGGCCGGCGATCACGTTCTGACTGTGCGCCAGATCGGTGCCGATATAGGACCATGCCAACCCGCCGGCGACGACGGGGAGCGCCTTGACCAGCGGGTTGGCGCTGAAATCGACCCCGGACAGCGTGATGGCAGTCGGCATCGCATATCTCCGTCAGGTGGTCGCAAAATCGCAGGCGTCGAGCACCGGTTGAATCCCGAGCATGCCCAACAGCGACGACGCATGCGCCGTGCCGTCGCCGCCCCAAGGTGCGGTGTTCGGTGTGGCGGTCGTGCCATGCGCTTCATAGTCGGTCATGGTTGGCATGAAGGCCGCTCGCGGATGCGGATTTGCCGATACCGCAAGCAGGTAACCGTCAACACCGCGATCCCATTGCAGGCCGGCGGCAACCGATCCGTTGGTGCAAGTGATCTTCGGCTGCCAGGGCGCGCCGAACCGTGGCACCGGACCGACGAACGGCAGGACGTGATTGCTGAGTGTGCCGCCGGCGGTGAACAGGACCTGCGAACCACTGACGACAAGCTGAAACTGTGCGTTGTCGGCAGGCCACCCGGCCACCACGGTCTTCGGAATAAAGATGTCGGTCTGGTCCGCACCGAACGAAGTCAGCGTCGTGTCCACCTGATAATACAAGTTCCCCGTGCCGGCGTCCTTCCCGACGCGGAACAGATTGCCGGCGTTATAGCTCGGTGTCGGCAGTGACAGTTCAAACTGGATTTCGTTCCCCAGCACCGCCCATTGCGCGGCCGGGACATAAAAGTTTCCGCCGTAACCAAAGCACCGCGTCGGCCAGGTGTAGGGCAGCGGGATCGGACTGATCGCGGTGACATACCCGCCAGTGGGCGCCGTGTCGCGCATCATCGGTATGTCATCGATATCGAAGCCGTGGCAGTGCTTATTCAGATGCCGGGCCGTGTCGATCAGCCCCATGCGGTGCGCCAGGCAATAGCTGCGCTCGAAACCCGCGCAGTAGGCATCGCCGTCGGTCTGCGCTTGCGCCGCCGAGGGAGAGGGCGAATAGCTCTGGCCTTTGGCAAAGCTGGTGATGACCACGATATCGGGCACCTTGGCCCATGCGCGCATCTTCGCCATCACCGACAGCATCGCCTGATAGCGGAACGTGCCGCTGTCGTTGGAGGAGAAGTTGATGAACACGATGTCGGGGTTGAGGTCTTGCAGATAGGCCAGCCAGGGCCGCAGATGGTCAGTATACCAGGCGTTGAAGCTGGTGGGGACGGTATCGAGGTTCACCCACGTTTGCCCGCCGATGGCGCGATCGTGCCAGGTGATCGTCTTGCCAGGATTGGCCAGATCGACGGCACGCCGCAGCCGCGCCCACAGGCCGCTCTGATTGGTCAGCACGGCATAGCTCGGCGTGGCATTGCTATCGCCGACGATGATCGCAGTGCCGGCGTTGGTCGAAGCCATGGTTGCCGAGAACAGCGGGCAGTGCTTGCGCATGATGAACGTGCTGACCGGCGCGCTCGGCGGCGGCGCAAACGGCGGGATGACGGTTTTCCAGACCTGATTGTTCTTGAGACTGCCGGTGCCGACAAAGATCAGATTGGCAGCGGCAACGCTAAGGCTCGGCACATTGAACGGGTCATTGATCGCCATCAACCGTTCGCCCGCCGCCACCGCAGCGGCCACGCAGGCGTTCACCGCCGCGCTGTCATCCGTTGTGCCGTCACCGATCGCGCCGTAATCCCGCTTGGGATCACGCATCGGCGGGGTCGGATAGTCACGCTGCGCGGTAAGCCCAGCGAGACCACCACCACCACCGGCGGCGGCAGCACTATCGACGTATTGCTTGGTCGCCGCCTGAAGGTTGGTGGATGGGTTCGCCGGCAGCGTCAGCGGCCCGGTCATGGTGCCGCCGCTGGCCGGAATATAGTTGACATCTGCGTAGGCTTTGCGCAGGGCGTGACCCGGCAGCGTCGGATCGACGTTCAGCGTCACGCTATCAGCCTGCACGCTCTTGGTCAGCCAAACGCCATTGGTATCAAGACCGGCCATTGCATTGCCGGCGGCGTCTTGCAGACTGAACGCCAGCACCGGGGCGCGTGGATCAATGATGCCGAACGTGTCAGCGCCGACAACCAGCGCCTGCACGGCCAGACTGCCGGACAGCGCCAGGCTGGCGATCGTCGCAGCGGTGGCGGTCAACGTGGTGGTGCGGATAACCGGCCAGATAAGCGCACCCAGCGGGTCGATCGCCGCGCCAACATTGCCAGCGGCGTCCTGCCAGGTGAACGCCACTCCCGGATAGCGCGGATCGAGCTGGCCGATCGTCGAGCCACCCACGTCAGTAAGCGGACCAGACAGCGTGCCGCCCGCGAGCGGAAGAAACGGCGTGGGGTTGATCTGCGCGTCCACATACCGCTTGGTGGCGAGCTGAAGCGGCTGGGTCGGGTCGGCGGCCACATACACCGCTGGAGCGTGCAGCGCGGCGAGCATGTCAAGATACGCCGCGACGTTGCCGTTGGTATCCTGCCAAGCGAGCGCGATGTCCGGAATACGCGGATCAAGCTGAGTGATCGTGGCACCGCCATAGGTGGTCAAGGGTCCGGTGACGGTGCCGCCGGCCAGGGGGAGATAAGCACCGGTCCCGGTGGAGATCTGGCTATCGACGTAGGCTTTGGTGGCCGCCTGGGTCGGGGCTGATGGGTCGGTGTTGAGGAAGAGATTGCCGGTCATAGTCCCGCCCGCACGGGCGAGGTTGAGATCGGAATACTGTTTGGAGGCGGCGTGTAAGGGTTGGGTGGGATCTTGGGCGAGGGTGAGCGGCCCGAGCATGGTGCCGCCGGCACGCGCGATGAACGTAGAGTCGGCGTACCGCTTGGTGACCGCTTCCATTGTGGCGGTCGGATCGCGGGCCAGGATCAGGGGGCCGGAGAGGGTTCCTCCGGCGATCGGGAGGAACTGCGTGCCGATGTTCACCCAACCGAGGATGATGCGGTTTTGGGCGTCGATGGAGGTGACGCCGAGATAGTAGCCGGCGGTGGGCACGGGTGGGGTGTCGGGGAAGACGAGAATGCCGTCCTTCGGGGCCTGGCCGAGATTGAAGGGTCGCGTCATGGGTTCGGCCCGTACCAGAGACCCCACGCACGCGCGCCGAGGGCGGGTGGGTCGCCAAAGGTGACGGACGAGGCGATCACGTTGTAATCGGTGCCGGGCTGCTGGATCACGCCGTCGATGGAGATGAACAGCTCGACGGCGGAAGACGGCGTTACGGGGGCACCGGTTCCGGCGAGCGTGAGCGGATAGGTGGCGGTGGTGCCGTCTATGGGGCTAAAGGGGGCGAGTTGCTGGGTCTGCACCCGGCTCGGGGCGATCGATGCGGCGGGGGCGAGGATGTCTATAAGTATAAGAGTACCGGCGAGGAGGGGGCGGAGGAAGGTGAGGGTGTTGGTCGCGGGGTTGAAGTCCCAATCGCCGGTGCCATCGACCGGGGCGTCACGGGGCACGCGGGCACCGTTGATATAGACATCCAGCGGTTCCGGCACCGTGGGGTTGACCGTGTAGGACTGGCCGTTGCGATCCGGGGTCGAGAGGTTGAAGGTCGTCTGCTCGGCGGTCGCGGCGTAGGACAGGGTGAGCATCAAGGCTTTGGTCGGCGCGTAGAAGGGCACCCACTCGGTGCCATTCCAGACGAAGGGCTGTTGGGACGTAGTATTATAGTAGATCGCACCGGGTGGGATCGGCTGTCCGGTCGCTGTGGTCGCGGGAGGTGCGGGGTGCGCCCCTAAGTATAAGGAAGACAGACTACCGAAAGCGGCTGCCGCCTGGTTCGCCCACCAGCGGGAGGACCAATGTTGGCCGGAAATGTCGTAGCTCGCGAGAAAGTGATGGGGAATTTCGTTGGGCATGTACTCGGCCCAGGCACCGGCCAGTTCCTGGTCCAGGCGCGCCTGATTCGCGGATAGCTCGGCATCATTGGCGGAGTTCGCGGCGTCGGAGGCACTGTCCTGAAGAGTTGCGCCTAAGGCATTGATTTCGGCTGCATTTTGCACGGCCTCACGGGCGGCGGTCTCGGTTCTGGCGGCCCGATTCTCCAACTTCTCAAGCTGAGATTGGACGGCACGCTGGTCGGCGAGGATCGAATGAGCCCGCGTATTCACCACGTCAGCCAGGGAAGCAATCTGGCGGGTAGCTTCGGCAATGCTGGGGGCCAGGTGGTCCTTAAGGCGCTCGATGGTGGAGGGCGCGAGGTCCTCGTAGGCGATTTGGGCGGTTGTCTGCACCGTGCGGGTGAGACTGCCAAGAGTTTCAAGGGCTTGGTAGATGGCGTCAAACTCACGATCCAGCCGGTCACCGGGTTGCGGCGTGCTTGGGCGCCTCGTGCTGTGATCGGTGAAACTGAAGGCCCGACCGGGTGGCTGGGTCGTGATCGACATCGGCGTTCCCCAGGGGGTTGACAGACTGTAGCGGCTGTAGTGCCGTAAGGGCAACAGTGATGCAACAGCTAGGGGCGATGAGATACGATTGTATATACAGTCGGTCTGGTTACCAGGTCTCGGCGCCTGTCTGTGATAGGATCGCGGCCGGCCGGCGGCCGAGCCGGGGGGCGGTTTTCGATTTCGGAACGACCGCCTGGCAGACGGCCGTCCGAGCGACCCGCCAGGGTGCGGATAGGGTGCCGTTGACGATGCCGCACCCTCTAGCTTAGAGTGTGACAAGCCTAGTGTTATCAATGGGTTAAGATCGCGGAAAGCCTGGTATCGTGCGAGAGTCGTGCTAGGGGGCCAGCAAATCGTCGCTTTCGCCATTCGCCTTGCGCAGCTCGGCGGCTCTGCGGTGAAGCTCTGAGAGGGACATTTCAGCGCCAGACTTAGCCCCTAGATCGGGCACCAAACTACGCCCCGTTCCGAGATATCCGTAAAATTCTAGCAGCGTCCTGCTTGCCGAGGACCGTGCTGTAGCTGTTGCATCATTATCTCTTGCAACATCCCGCAACGTAGCAAGCGCCAAATCCACATCATCCTGCGTGGCACCCGCCGTTGTGCGAGCTACGCGCGCCATGGGCTGTCATTTTCTCGCATGATCCCGGCCGCTCGCATGCCGGCCACAATTTCAACCCATGGCGCGTGATCACCGGCCGCGCGGGACGCAAACGCGCGCATAACGTCAAACATCTTTACCGGCCGAGTATGTCGCGGCCGCATCGCAATCAACCGAGTAATTGGCGCCCATACCGCAAGCTCCGCCGGTAGCAAACGCTCGGCCACATAATCATCGCGCGCTATCACTAAATGCGCAGTAACGGCCGGACCGCGTTTGCTACTCTCGCGCCTATCACCAGCATAACCCGGCGCATGCCGCGCGCACCATTCCTTACCTCTCAAAGCAAACCGAGCGCACCATGCACAGACACGTGTGCGCGCTCGCACGGCCGGCGCAGTCTCCCGCGTGATCCGATGCGGTCGGGTGCGTTCAATCAGCGCCGTGTGATCCGTCAAGGCGAGCCTCGCAAATAGGGTCCAGCACCGTATCGCGAATCTGCCCCACAGAAAAGTTGCTTCTGTTGTCATTCTTTCCTTGACAGCGCCCGCACCCGCCGCTAAATGACACCTATCGGCGCGGCCACTCAGGGCCCGCCGCATTGGAGCGAAAGCCCATGCCGCACACGTACAAATATGAACTCTGCCACGAATTGACGGATTGCAGCCTGTCCGAGCCGTGGGCGACATATCCCACAAAGCGCGTGGCGATTCAGGTCGCGAGACACGCCGCCAGGTCGCCAATATTCGACGCGACCGCCGTCGTCGTTATGGACAGCGTCTATCAGACCGTGGTCGCTGTGTTCCCTGTCTTAAAGCACAAGGCGTAACACCTATCGGCGCGGCCAATCAGGGCCCGCCACATTGGAGCGAAAGCCCATGCGCGCGCGTAACTTCATCTTTTATCGCGGCCCGTCTATGCTAGATGGCGCCCCTATACTGGCAATCGCCACAATCCAGCGTTCCTCCAATGTAAAAACCGGCGCCATGGTCCAGACTTGGATCATGCGCGACGATATCAATCCTATCATCGCCGCAAGGCAGGGCCTGGACTTTTCGATTTGCGGCGATTGTCAGCACCGTGGCCAGCATAATGACGCTGGCGAACGGATACCCTCCACGCGTTCATGCTACGTCCGCCTTGATACCGCCCCGCTGAACGTATGGGGCACCGCACATCGCGGCCGGTATGATGACCTATCAGCCGACCTAAACACTGCGGCCGGACGCGTCGCAGGCAAGCTGCTCCGCCTTGGGTCGTATGGTGACCCTGCGGCCGTTCCCTTTACCGTATGGGAGACCCTCTTAGCCAATGTCGCTGGCCGTACGGGTTACACGCATCAATGGCGCGCGTTTCCAGAGTTTGCAGCGTGGGTCATGGCTTCCTGCGATAGCAGCGCCGATAGAGTCGCCGCGCGCATACTCAACTTCCGTACATTCCGCGTCGCCCCGGCCGCAAACTACGCGAGAGAGCCTGGCGAAATCCTCTGCCCCGCGTCTGCCGAAGCGGGCAAGCGTACCACGTGCGCAGCGTGCAAGGCGTGCGGTGGGCACTCCGCCCGTGCCAAGGCTGACGTTATGATCCCTGCCCATGGCGGCGGCCGAAAGTTGGTCGCATGACCTTTACTCTCGCCGAACGATACGCTAGACGCATCTTAGGCCAGCGACCGGGTGTCCCCGTCGAGTTGTGGCGCCACATTGACGGCCGGACCGAGTCCCGCGTCGCTACAGTCAGCCGCGACGCGCTAGACCGCACCTGGACCGACCTGAACACCTGGGAACCCCTGGCATGACCCCCGAACGATTCCGCACCGCCCTGACCGCCCTCAGCATGTCCCACCGGCACTTCGCCGAGTGGGCCCAGGTCAGCGACCGACGCGTGCGCTCCTGGGCAAACGGCACCGCCGAGGTGCCGACCCTCCTCGCCGACTGGCTGGAGGGTCTGACCCAATATCTCGAGGCGCACCCCATGCCGAAGCACCGGCAGGACGGAACCCCATGACCCAACCACCCATTTCCCAGCCCTCAGAGGCACCCTACAGCCCCCACAATCTCCCCGGCTACCCCTCTACCAGGCCACCCGCTCAACGCCTCCAGCAGGCCCGCCAGAGGCTGCGCTGGAGCCGTCAGGGGCTCGCCGACCTCCTCGGGCTGAAACACGCGACCATCTTCCGCTATGAAACCGGCTCCCGCACCCCGACGCAGGAGATGGTCCTCTGGCTGGAGGCCCTCGCCACCGAGCTGGAAACCGCCCTGCACCGCGCGCCACCGCCCCGCTAGACTTCGACCCTCCACGCCAATCCCACAGATCCCACAGGCACCGCCCATGGACGACCAGATCAAACAACGCTTCACGGTCCTGACCTGGGCTGTCGGCATCACCGCCGGCTTGACCATCGCCACCCTGAGCATCGTGGTCACGCTGTCCTACCAGCTCGGCTCGATCGCCGGCCAGCTCGCCGTGCTCATCGGGCACGTGCAGCTGAAGTAACCCCGACGCAGTCCCACAGATCCCATAGGAGACCACCATGAGCACCGCCGCCGGCATCCGCCGCCTGTTCGCCTACGGCCTCACCGCCGCCATCCTCTCCGGCCTCGCCCAGCACCTCATCCACGTCCCGGACGACCCGCGCGCCTGGGTCAGCATCTGCGTCATCGTGCTCTGGATGACCTACCGGCACCGCCGCAAGGCATAATCCCCGGCACCCCGACCCTCCACGCACCCGGCCTCCCCTCAGAGGCCGGGTGCTTCTGTCTCAACCCTGCACCGCCGCACTGCCCCTTTAACAAAAACCTGCACGGCCCCCCTTAACAAAAACCTGCACCGCCCCCTTAAACAAATTCGCATCAATTCCGGTCTGATACCCTGATACCGGATACTGTCCTATTCTCCTATTTTTTTGCACACATACTCCTCCTCCTACTTTGTACCAAATTTTTCTGCGATATATCGGTATCAGGGTATCAGGGTATCATTTCCAGCGGACACCACGGTAACCCTTTACTCGATTTGCCCCTTCGACGCCAGAATCAACCAACGCATGCCACACAATCCCTTCACGTTCTAACAGCACACGGATCTGGCGGAAAAAGTTGACAGAACTTGTTGGCGTTTCCAGTTGTCCCGGCCGTGCAGACCACCACGAATTAAAGTCTTCCCACATGTCCGTTGATCGAAGCGTATCACCGCTGGCCCCGGTGCGATCGAGCCGTTCATTAATCCAGGCCTGCTCCGCGAGGCCGGTGCCCCCCTCGGTAAACCCCTCCACGATGTCGCGGGCCTTGTCCGACATGGGCGGTGCCCCCTGACCCAGTATGCCGCGTGCCTCGTGGTGCCGGTGCGCCTGTTCGATCAGCCAGGCGAGCACGGCCGGGCCCTCCTCCTCCACGATCAGGTCGGTGAGCTGGTCAATCAGTACCTCGGGTGGTAGCCCGTCCGCGCAGATCAGCGCCAGGCGCCTGCGGATGCTCAGCCCGTCCTCACCGTCCAGGCTGCCCTCGATCACCCGGTTGGTGATCAGGAAGGGCGAGGCGATGAACCGGGCTTCATCGGGTCGCACGCCCTTGTCTTCCACCGGCGTTTCCGAGCCGTTGGCCAGTGCCTTGAACACCACCGCGTTGAGCTTCCCCCGCGCGGGTGCCTCATCGAACACCAGCATGCGCTTGCGGGCATACGTCGCGAGGTGGAACCGCTGGACCTGGCCGTCCAGCCCGCGCGTGCCGGGAGGGGTCACCACCACGGCGGAGTTGGCGAAGCGCGCGTAGCTTCCCAGCAGTCGGGCAATCACAGTGATCAACGTGGACTTGCCGGCGTTGGCCTCGCCGATGATCCAGTTGAACTTCTGACCCTCGTTGTAGCCGTTTGCGGCACTGCCAATGCGATCGAGGAAGAACGCCAGGTCGTCCGGGCAGCCGGCGAAGCAGTTCGCCAGCACCCCGTCGAACATCGCCCGGGGCCCGTTGGCGTCCGGCTCGACCCGTGCGTGATCCAGGTTGTAGTCATCCCGCCGCGTGTCCCGCCGCACCCCGGTTTCGAGATCCCAGACGCTCTGCAGCGTCTGCAGATCCGTCCGCCTTGTGTCCCACTGATCCAGCGGCCGGTGCAGTTCCTGGTGCAGCTCGATGATCGAGCCGATCGAGCCGTGCCGGAAGCCCGAGTTGGTCATCTCCTTGTACGCTCGGGGTGTCAGGCGCAGCGCCCGCGCCTGCGCGATGATCAGGTTCCCCATCAGCGCCACCACGTGCGCGTGACAGCCCGGCTCACCGTGCCACCTTCCCTCGCCGAACCAGACGAGCTCGCCGCCGCGCAGGTCCGGCACCCAGCGGACATCCTGCCCGAGCGCCTTGACCAGCCCATGCGCCATGTCGGCATGGCTCCAGGGGGCATCCAGATCGGTGCTGGCCATCACACGGCCTCCTCGCCGGCCACGTCGCCCGTGCCGGCGACACCGACGCCAGCACTCTGTTCCACCCGCCAGGCCGCCACCCGCATCATCCAGCCGGCCCGCACCCCCGCCGTGACCCCACCACCTCCAGCCCCTCGACCTGGCCGCCGTCGCCGTGCCGCCTCGCTCTCGTCCGTCCCAGGCACCGCCCCCACCAGCCACTCCACACCAACCCGCGAACCACGGATCGAGCCCCACGTCCGCGCATCCTTCCCGGCATCCCATCGCGGGTGCCGACGCGCCCAGCGACTGAACAGCCCCCAGCCGTCCCACAAACTCCCGCCGCCGCTGGCGCCCCACAGCGCGTGCGCGACCGCGACGTACGTCTCGTAGCTGACCCCCAGCCCGTTCGGCCACGCCGCCAGCACCTCGACCGCCACCTCCTCCGGCCCGGCCAGCTCCGCCATCGGCCGTGCCGGTGCCTCGACCCTTTCCCCTATCCGCACCCGGTGCCGCCGGCCTCCCACCACCCGCAGCATGGCCCCTACAAGCTCGCCCAGCGCCTCCAGCCCCAGCACCGGCAAGCGCTCCACCACAGGCCGCCCGGTGCCTCCAGCGCCCTCCAGAGCCCCCTCAAACCCCAGCCACGAGTACCCGCGCCCGGTGCCGCCATGAATCCCTTCCGCGACCCATTGCTGACCCCATCCGAGCAGCTCGATCGCACCGCCTTCGACGGTCCACCGATGCTTCCGCAACCCAGTCAGCCCCTCGGCCAGTGCAAACGGCATCAGGAACTTCGGCCACCGACCGACCCGCAGGAAACACCCCGCCCCGTACACGTCTCGCAGGAACCCGCGCAGGGCCGCCGATGCCAGCTCGTCCAGCACATCCACGTCCAGCGCCGGGAACCATCTCGCGTTTACCCCGATGCCCGCGCCATTGCCCCAGGCGCGCCGCGCCTCGTGTGACAGCCGGCACCCCGCGTCCGACAACTCATCATAGAAGCCCGCCCGCTGCACCCCGACCGGGTGCCAGCCCCCCGAACCATCCATGACCCCAGGGCACTTGCCCCCGAGATCCGGCATCACCCCAGGCGGGATGACCGGGTGCAGCCCGAACCAGCCGTGCCGCCGGTAGGCCCCGACCAGGCCCAGCCGCGACCCCACACCTACGCTTGCATTGAAACTATCCGCGCTGTTTGCTACATGCGCCACGAAACCGCCTCCAGGGGGAGGTTTCACTGTTGTCGGCCTCACGCGGCCCGGCACCTAAGAAGGAGCCGCAACCTCCTTTCACCCAAGCCCCCGTCAACGTCACCCCAACACCCCTCGGCGCTGGCGGGGGTGCCCCCTTGATCATCACCCGCCCCACGCGCAAAGGACCGCGACGCTAGGCGTCTGTTGCGCCTGTAGGCAATCGTACCGCGACAGTTCTGTTGCAGATATTCGCCTTGACCTAGCCCTGGTGGCGCGTGCCATCTTTCACCGCTACGGGTGGCAACGGCAGCTATGCACGAGCAGGTCTACAGCAGTGTCTCGCGAGCCGTGTTCGGCGCCCACGGCGCGGTGAGCATCTATCCGGCGTGCGGGCGCCTGCTGGATCGCCTGTCCCGGACGCCGGGCCGCTGCGTCACGCGCGAGCAGTTGATCTCGGCGATCTGGCCGGATCCCGACGACGAGCCGGATGGCGATACCGCCAGGCACGTCGGCACCCTCGTCTGCATGCTGCGCCGCGCGATGCGTCAGGCAGGCTGCCAGTTCGTTGTCGCCACTGTCTGGTCCGAGGGCTACATGGTCACCGAGGAGCCGCCGACCGCGATCTGGCTAGGCCGTGCCGACGCCCGCCTGGTGGCCCGTCTGCTCCGTACGCACCCGGATCAGGCCGCGCACCGGCTGGCGCCGGTATTCGACAGCGGCCTTGCCCCGGTGCCGCTACGCGATACCACGCGGGCGGCTTAGCGTTCCGTCCGGCAACTCTCGTTTGCGGACGTTATCTTGCGCGCGCGGCGGCGCGATCGAGGATCGCTATTGGCGCGTTTCCCGGCCGCCTCCTGCGCCAGCCGGAACCCGGCGGCAGCGACAATCCCGCGCACCATGTCGAG
>Ga0068871_100002597_pt1 | contig 12324 bp, 9 predicted proteins | sample KBSMisM72_FD_72750 | JGI IMG/M metagenome (GOLD analysis project Ga0068871, IMG submission 72750) | Miscanthus rhizosphere microbial communities from Kellogg Biological Station, Michigan, USA - KBS Miscanthus M7-2 | ecosystem: Host-associated > Plants > Roots > Rhizosphere > Soil ... | reverse complement strand
TCGACATTCTGATCAACACGGCGGCGCTGTTTCCTTCTTCGCCGGATGGGCACATCTCCGACGAACAGTGGTCGACGACGCTGGACATCAATGTGACAGCGAATTACATTCTGGCCGATGAAGCCGCAAAGGTTTTCGACAAACAGAATCTGGACGGCAGCATCGTGCTCACCAGCTCTGCAAATGCGGTGGTTGCGAAGCGAGGCAGCGAAGCTTACGACGTAAGCAAAGCGGCATTGTCGCATCTTGTTCGCGAGTTGGCTGTATCTCTATCTCCGAAGGTTCGCGTGAACGCGGTCAGTCCAGCAACTGTCGTGAAGGGCAGCACGATGTTTCCGCGCGATCGCGTGCGGGCGTCGCTCACCAAATACAACGTTCCTTTCGACGACTCGAAATCGGATGAAGAGTTGCGCGGAGTTCTGGCTGCGTTCTACGCCAAGAGGACCCTGACACATCAGCCCATCGATCCAGTCGACTGCGCGGAAGCGATCCTATTCCTGGCAAGCCCGAAAACTCGGTGCACTTCGGGACACATCTTCCCAGTGGACGGCGGACTTACGGAGGCCTTCCTGCGCTAGGGCACCTTGAAGACCCTAATCTGCAACATCAACAATTTTATGGATTCTATTCTGCAGAAGCCAGTTAACAGCAGCCTGAATTGGCCCACTTTCGTGGTATAGGCTTTTCAGGCAAACCGGCTTAATCTTGGCCCACTTACCTTTCTTGAGATCAGGCAGCCAGATTCGGGGAAGCCTCCGCCTCCCCGGTACGGCTGCCGTTTCTTTTAAGAAATGGGCTGGACGGTTCCCTTCCCGGTCAGCTCTTCAACGCGCTCGACCCAGCAGCGATCTGCCGCAACGCTCATCTGTTCAGGCTCCAGAATCACCTGAAACTCACCCTTCTTTTCGAGGAAGATCATTACCTTGCCCGGACCAGGTGCGGCCTCTGCCGCGCTTTTGAGACCAGCAAACATCTCATCTGTCGCGCGATCAAGGCTGATCCGGATTCGCACGGCATTCGGCAGCTTCACCTTCACGTCTTCAAGCGGCTGAATCCCGCTGACGGAAATCTTCGGTGCGGAGTCCTCTTCGCCCATCAGCATTCCACGGATTACGACGGGGGCTTGAATCTTCCACTGCTCGGACAAGCGTTCGTAGTCGCGGGCAAAACTGATGAGTTCGATCTTCCCGGTAGCATCTTCGAGCGAACCTGTCGCGTAGAGCTTTCCGTCGCGCTTGCTCTTCTGCACCCGGAAGCCATGAATGATGCCGGCCACCTGGATCTCATCGGCAGGGTCTGAGTCCTTTCCCCAGCGCCGCTCCGGCGGTTTGCGCTCAAGCGCTTCGGCGGTGGAGATGATGCCTGCGAGATTCTTGATCTTGTCGGCGTACTTATCGAGTGGATGCCCGGAGACGAAGAAGCCAAGGACTTCTTTCTCGCTTGCGAGGCGCTCGCCCTCCTCCCAATCGGGAACCCTGGGCAGGTCATGGCCGTTCTTTCCTTGCGCAGGACCTTCGTCGAAGAGACCAAAGAGACCCGCCTGCCCCTGGGCCGCATCTTTCTGCGCTTTCTGTGCGCTTTCCATTGCCTTGTCGATCCCGGCAAAAAGCGGGCCGCGCAGCCCGAGTGAATCGAGCGCGCCAGCCTTGATCAACGACTCGATCACACGCTTGTTCATCACGCGCAAGTCGACCTTCTCACAAAACTCCCACAGGTCCTTGAAGCGGCCTCCCACTTCCGTTCGTCCCTTGATGATGGAGTCGATTGCGTTGCCGCCGACGTTCTTCACCGCGGCGAGTCCGAAGCGAATGGCCTGGCCCTCCGGCACAGTGACGGGTGTGAACTGCGCACCCGAAATCTGCACGTCAGGCGGCAGCACCTGGATGCCGAGCTCTTTGCACTCGCTAATGTACTTGACGACGTTGTCCGGCTTGGAAGTTTCTGAAGTCAGCAGCGCGGCCATGAATTCGACAGGGTAGTGCGTCTTCAAGTACGCCGTCTGGTACGCCACCCACGCATACGCCGCCGAGTGGGATTTGTTGAAGCCGTAGCCGGAGAACTTCGCCATCTGATCGAAGATCTCTTCTATCGCAGCTTTCGGATGTCCCAGCTTGGCGGCCCCCTCCATGAATCGATCCCGTTGCTTCGCCATGGCTACGGGGTCTTTCTTTCCCATTGCGCGCCGAAGGAGGTCCGCTTCGCCAAGCGAGTAGCTCGCCAGGACGTTCGCAATCCGCATCACCTGTTCCTGGTACACGATGACGCCAAGCGAGTCATTCAGGATCCCTTCCAGCGACGGAAGCAGATATTCCACTTTCCTCCGTCCCCACTTGCGCTCGATGAAGTCGTCGATCATGTCCATGGGGCCGGGACGATAGAGCGCATTCAACTGCGTCAATTCCTCCACCGTATCCGGCTTGTAGCGACGCAGAATGTCGCGCATACCCGAGGACTCAAATTGAAAGACGCCGGAGGTGAGGGCCGTGTGAAAGACTCTACGGAAGGTTTCCGGATCGTCGATCGGGATCATTTCGATGTCGACCTTTTCGCCCTTCGTCTGCTCGATCAATTTCACCGCGTCGGTGATGACCGTGAGAGTGGCCAAGCCCAGGAAATCCATCTTGAGCAGACCCATTTTTTCCACGGCTTTCATGTCGTAGGCAGTCACAACTTCGTCGTTCTTTGTGCGATTCAGCGGCACCAACTCAGTGAGAGGGCGAGGCGCGATCACCACCGCCGAAGCATGCACGCCCGCGCCGCGCACGAGGCCTTCCAGTTTTCTTGCGGTATCGATGAGTTCGCGGACCTGCTTGTCGCTCTCGTATGCCTTGCTGAGGTCGGGAGATTCTTTGAGGGCCTCCTCGATGGTCATGCCTACGGTTGCCGGAACGAGCTTGGCAATCCGATCGACATCCCCATAGGGCATGTCCATGGCACGACCGCAGTCCTTGATGGACGCTTTCGCGGCCATGGTGTTGAACGTAATGATCTGGGCCACCTGTTCACGACCGTACTTGCGCGTGACGTACTCGATGACTTCGCCGCGACGGTTCTGGCAAAAATCAACGTCGACGTCAGGCATCGTGACGCGCTCGGGGTTCAGAAATCGCTCGAAGAGGAGCACGTTCTGCATCGGATCGATGTTGGTGATCTCCATGCAGTACGCAACGAGGGAACCGGTCGCCGAACCGCGTCCCGGACCGACAGGAATACTGTGGTCGCGCGCATACTTGATGAAGTCCCAGACAATCAGGAAGTAGCCTGAATACTTCATCTGCTTGATAATGCTGAGCTCGTAGTTCAGGCGAGACTCATATTCTTCGGGCAACGACCTGCGCACGCCTCGAATCTCCAGTTGACGCACGGAGGTCTCGAGGCGCTTCTTCAGTCCTTCGCGGCACACCTGCTCGAAGTAGCTGTCGATGGTGTGGCCTGCCGGAACGGCAAATTCGGGAAATGGGTTCTCAACCGGGTGCAGCTTGAAATTGCAGCGCTCGGCTATCTCCATGGTTCGCTGCGTCACGCCCGGCGAATCCGGAAAGAGACGCGCCATCTCGTCCGCTGATTTGACGAAGAACTGATCAGAATCGAAGCGGAAACGATCGGCATCGTGGATTTTGGCGCCCGTCTGCACGCAGAGCATCACGTCATGTGCGTGCGAATCTTCGCCGCAGAGATAGTGCGAGTCGTTGGTAAGGACCAGTGGGATGTTCAGGTCCTGCTCCAGTTGGAAAAGACCGGACTGGATCTTCTTCTCGTCCTCAAGTCCCTGGTCCTGAATTTCGAGATAGAAGTTGCCGCGGCCGAAGATTTCCTGATACTGCGATGCGACGGCTTTGGCCTTGTCGTACTTCCCTGCCATGAGCTCTTCGCATAGCTCTCCGCTCAGGCAGCCGGAGAAGCCGATCAACCCCTTGGAGTTTTCGGCAAGGAATTTCTTGCTGACCCGGGGCTTACGGTAGAAGCCGTGAAGGCTGGCTTCACTGGTGAGGCGAATCAGATTGCGATAGCCTTCTTCGTTCTCGGCGAGGACAAGGAGGTGATTGTACTGATCGTTTGGAGTCTCGGCGCGATGGTCCTCCGCTTTGCAGACATAGAGCTCGCATCCCAGGATCGGCTTGATGCCCTTGGCTTTGGCGGCGTTGAAGAAATGCACAGCGCCGTAGATGTTGCCGTGATCGGTCATGGCAACGGATTTCTGGCCCAGCGCCTGAACGCGGTCGATGAGTTTGTGCACGTCGCAGGCGCCGTCGAGAAGAGAGTATTCGGTGTGGAGGTGAAGATGAGTGAATTCAGCCATGAGACTGTGTCTATTTTACGAGCCTGTAAAAATTCCCGCAGTCAGTTGAAAACAAGGTCGTAATTCGTGCGACCGGCTGCAAAGGCACGCGAAACTAAACACTTCAGACAGGGCGCGATTCCCTTCTGTCACGTTACCCGAGAGAAACCTACCGCGACTTTTAATGAGAATCGGAATCTAATTGTTTGTAGAGTCTAGATTAAAGCTACCTATAGAGGTCCACATATGCGTAAATTCCATTGGCTGGCCCTTGGGCTCGCTGCTTTATCCCTTGCATTTTCAGGTGCTTTCGCTGCCGCACAGAAGGTTCCTGTGAGCGTTTTGTATCGCCAGGACAGCGACATTGTGTACCACGCCGTGATTCCCGGCTACTCCGGACCGAACGCCGACGTCACGGGCGCCTGCACGCTTGACCCTGACCCGGCGAACTGCCCTGATCCAAAGCAGAACGATGACGCGAAGGGTACTCCGTCCTACCTGCTCTCTGGAACAACCCTGTCCTTAGGGCTGCCGGACGGACGCATCGCGCTCGTCAACTGCGTGAGCCGCCATTCGGCGAGTGGAAACTATATCAATCGGCATAGTTGCGGAGTGCCCCTCACCGAGCGTGCCGACGTGGAATTCAATGGCCAGAGCGCGAAGCTGAGCTGGACCCCGGGACAGAGCGACAAGAAGATTGAGTCCGAGAATTACAGAGTTGTGGCAATGCTTGCGAAGCCGGGCCAGAACAATCAAATTGCGTCAAATCACGAAGCCGGTACACGCTGATATCCGATCCAGCGCCTAATTTTTGACTGCTCTTCTTGCGTGCGTTAACCTGCTGTTTCCCCTTCTCGCCGCGTGCGGAGGTCTGTGTACATGCGCAAGAACCGCTCTGTTCCCCCCTGTCCTGTCATTCCCGTCCTTATCTATCCGGATCCCAGCGTTGCGGCCGAGTGGCTGTCCAAGGCGTTCGGATTTACCGAGCGGCTCAGGATTGCCAATCACCGAATCCAGATGCGCGCCGGCGACGGCTGCTTCACCATCGCCGAGGGCGATGTAGCGCCGAATCGCTCATGCATCATCCAGGTGCGCATTGAAGATGCACTGGCTCACTGTGAGCGGGCTCGCCGTAATGGCGCGACCATACTCACGGAGCCCAAGGACCACATGTACGGCGAGCGCCAGTACAACGCGCAAGATTTCAACGGACACTATTGGGATTTCACCGAGACGCTTGCCGATGTAGAGCCGGAGAGCTGGGGCGGAGTATCCGTGAGTCTCTGAGGGCCGGGAGCGCGGAAACTTCCGTCATTCACCGGCCCAATCCTCTGCTTTCGTGCCACGCCTTTCCTCTGTGCTGAAGGCACACATAATCTGCAAATTCCGACCTGTTGTTTGCTGCATTGCAATCAGCGAGTTGGGGCAGACCAGGCCTGCGCCTCGTCAACAGAAAATCAATCTGGTGGTAAACGAGTGGACGGCTTCCGCACTGAGCAAAGTACCTAGGTGGGAGTGGGCCACCGGGAGGTTGTATTTACCACGGATGTCCTGACGGCGCTTACTGGATCGAATCAGCTGGAGTTCGAATGAATCTACAACTCTCAGGCCCCTGCTCACCAGCTGATCGAAGCGCACGCACAGGAGGTCAAAAAACTTGAAACCCAGAATCATCTTTCATGTTGTTGCCGTCATCGTGCTTGCTGTTACGGTGGCTGCGGCGCAATCTCCAAAAGACAAGGAAAAGCCAGCCCAGACAGACCAGTCACAGACTCGTGAGTCCGTCAGCCCCTCCGTTTCCGAGCGGGAGACGAGCACAGGAGTGGCGTCGGGACGTCGTCAGCACCAGCCAGTGACGATCACAGCTCGTGAAACGAGCAGCGGCATGGCCACAGGACGCAGATCAGGCAGCGTGATCATACTGGATAATGACTCCGTAACCACAGCGAGAGAAGCCAGCAGCGGTATGGCCACGGGCAAAGCTGTCTCGGGCGATCCGCATGAGTACCTGGATTCGCGCAACTCGGCACATGCCACTGAATCGCTGGACGGTGGTTCGAAGGACGCGGGCAAGATGTCCAAAGCTCAATCGAATCCCCTATACAAAGACGGCGGCATGGAGGGCACCAATCCGCTGTATCAGGGCAAGGATAAAACCGCGGCTCCGCCCAGTGGGAATGGATCGAAACCTGCGGAATACAAGGATGGGGAGGATGGAACCACACACGCCCGTCCGGGAAACCATAAGCCGGCGAAATAACTTTCGCCTCACCGTGAACCGGCCCTCAACCAGGGGCCGGTTTTCTTTTGGAACCCTGCACTTTCGTGGGAGTGCCTCGCGCCCAGGTTGTATGTACAGTAACTTCTGGAAGCGATGTACTGGTTACGACTGAGCAGGGCGACACAAATAAAACCTGCCAGTTCAGCCACCCTTTCTGACGGAGCTTTTGTTCATGAAAGCGCGCATCGCCTTCTATTTTGCTGCTGTAGTTGCCTTGGTTCTCTTCCTTGCCGCCACCGTTCCCTCGCATGCCACGCAGCATCGCGATCCTGCGCTGACTCCTGAAAACATGCAGAAGGCGGCATCGATATCGAACGCGAAGCCGACCTCCCCTTCTGCCGGTGCAGACTCGAACACGGCGAAGGCCCACCCCCCGAGCGGAAAAGCCAGAAAGCAATCGTCTGGATCGCACCGATCCAGCACGAAGCCAGGCCGATAGTCTGATCAGTTCCCAGCCCACATTTTGAAAGTGCCTAATAGCGCCAACTTTTGAGGTCGGCGCCGGAGGGTGCTGTCTTTTCTATCTGCTCCACAATCTTGGGCAAATACTGCGTGTTGTAGTGCAGGCGCGAATATGCATTCGGCAGGCTCGGATCGCCATTCCAGCAATGCTCTGCGCGCGAACCGTAGGTCACTTCCCCACCATAGGCCGGATTCTTCGTCGACTTGAGGAAATCTTCCATGCGATAGACGGCGTTATTGAGGAAGTAGGTGTCGTCGGAACCGACATAGATGTGAATCTTGCCGGCCAGTTTCGGGCCGAGCGTGGGCCAGTCGCGCTCAAGGATGGCTTCAAGGTCGTAGTGCTGCCGCCAGTATTCGGCGACGGAGCGGTCGATCGCGCCGGTTTCCTTGTCGAAAATTGGTTTGGGATAGCCGTCTTCGCCGAGCGGCGAGTAAACCGCCTGCCAGATATCGAACTGCTCGCCGCTGCGGCCATGGTCGCCGAGAGCGAGTTCGTACTGATTGATCTCCTGAGTCGTCACGAAGGTGTGGCCCAGATAATCACGCATAGCGGGCTGGGCTACGCGCTTGTGGGGACCTTCCGCGAAGAAGGCATTCTTATCATCGTAGAGATTGATGTTGGTGAAGGCGTGAAAATCGATGGGATCGGGACACGCTGCAAAGGCTCCGTTGTAGTGGTCGGGATAGAACACCTGGACGGCAAGGGATTCCCAGCCGCCGGTTGAGCCACCGTAAACGAAGCGGGCCCAACCCTGGCCGAGGCCGCGGAACTGCTTCTCGATCGCAGGAATGAGCTCGTTCTCGATGGCGTCTCCGTAGGGGCCAACGTTCGCCGAGTTCACCGCATAGGAATCGTCATAGTACGGGTTTGCGTGCTGGATTTTGACGATCAGAACCCGCGGGAAGTTGGGCGAGGTCCATTGCTGGTAGAACTTGTAAGCCTCTTCCTCCTGGATGCGGTTGTAACCGGCGAGGTGGAAACGCTCACTGTAGTCGGGCTTGAGATTCGGATCAGGTGGCGTAGTGCGAAAGCCGCCAAAGTCGTCCACGAAGTGATCGTGAAAGATGATGAGAGGAAAATGGGCGTTCGTGTGCTCGTCAAAGCCGTCCGGCACCAGGATCGCAGCGCCGATGAACATTGGCCGTCCCCAGAATTTCGTCAGAACGTCGCTCTGGATGCGGATGTGGCGGATGTATTTGGTGTCCTGCGGCGGCTTGATCGGCGGAATAACCTCGGACAGTTCCACACCGATCGGAACGGCACCGGGTGCAATCGTAATCTTCTTCGGTTTGGAGTAGAGGTTGCCCGGCGAGATGTTCCAATGCTGGCCTTCGCCCATATCAGGATGCAGCTTGACGGTCTTGCCGTCACTGCGGTGGAAGGTTTCGTACTTGTTCAGAACGGCTTGCGCCGTGTATTCGCCGGGAGGAACATCTTTGAGGCTGCGGATCGGGTAGCCGTTCGCTGAGGCATCCACAAGCATCGGTTGCCCGGCCGTCCAACCATCCACGTTTACGCCAAACATGATTTGCGTACGGACAGAGCCCTCGATCTGGAAACGTGGCTCCGCACTCGTATCCGTGGAGAGAAGCAGAAAGAGACGCCCGTCGAGCGGCTGAGGGCTGAGGCTTTTCTGGAAAGTGACGGAGAAGGTCTGCGCGGAAAGAACGCAGGAAGCAAGCCCGAGTGTCAGACAGAGTCCCAAACCGAAACGTTTGTTCATGGTGGCAATATACAGGCGTAATCGTGGGTAGAGGAATCCTGCTGATTCCAGGTCAAAGCGGCGGTATCATTGAGCCACTTCCCTGGTCTCTTTTCTTCGCGGAGTGACTATGCTCGACCGATGGCGATTTGCGATTGTCCTTGGCCTGTTCGGATTTCTCGCCAGTGCCGCCATGATCGTCAATAACTCAATGGGCAATTTCTCCGATTTGGAGGCGCGCCTGGGATGGGTCGTCAATGTGGCGTGTCCTGCGCACCTGCTCATCACACAGTTCTTCCCTTACGTGAACAGCGGAACCCCGACCATGATGCTGCTGATGGTCGCCCAGACAGCCGCGAATGCGGCAATCTGGTTTTGCGCGGGAGCGATCCTGACAAGAATCGCGGGACGCTGAAACCTGGACCGGTTCGTTATTGCTACTTCTGCGGCTTGTCGTAAGGCTGCCTGTCGGTGATCCGAGGACGGTTCTCAGCCTGAAGCTGCTTGCCGACCTGTTCAACCTCTCGGAAGACACGCAGCAGATTGCCGCCGAGGATCTTGCGGCAATCTTCAGCGGAGTAGCCGCGCTGCATGAGAGCCTCGGTAATCCTGGGAAGACCCGCCGGCGAGTCCAGGCCTTGCGGCAACTGACCGCTGACGCCATCGAAGTCTGAACCGAGCCCGACGTGGTCGACGCCCGCCACCTTCGCGATGTGGTCGATGTGGTCGATGAGAACGGAGAGCGGCGGTTTGGGTATCCGATCGGCGTACTGGCGCTGCAGGTTCTCGATCTCCTTTGACGGAGTCTCTTTGCCCTCGGCCTTGTATTTGTCCTTCAATGCCTGAACGGCTTTGTCGACTTCGGGCTGCATGGCTTTCTGCGCATCGCGATACTGCTGCGAGATAAACCCCGAGTAGAAATTGACCTGAACGACCCCGCCTCTAGAGCCGGGACCGCCCGAATTGGCCACGGCGCGAAGCATGTCGTCGGTCATGTTGCGAGGAACATCGCAGAGGGCGCGAGCGGCGGAGTGAGACGCGATGACGGGAGCACGCGAAATGACGAGCGTACGGAAGAAGGTTCGATCGGAAACGTGGGAGATGTCGACCATCATGCCAAGACGGTTCATTTCATAAACAACATCTTTTCCGAATTCGCTCAGACCCTCCTTGGTGTGCGGGATGTTTGTGTCGTTGATATCCCCTGAGGAGTCGGCCCAGCCATTCGAGTTGGACCAGGTCAGCGTCATGTAGCGAACGCCAAGCGCGTAGTACTGGCGAAGAAGCGCGATGGAATCCTCGATCGAGTGGCCACCCTCGATGCCCATTAGCACGGCGAACTTGTGCTCGCGGTGGGCCAATTCGATGCCTTCCGGCGTGGCGACGAACATCATCCTGTCCGGATGCTTCGCGACCTGCTGCTTCACCGCGTCGATCAAGACAAGCGTACGCCGCGCATACTGGCCCTTATTTGCCTCGGGATCAACCCAGATGGAAAAGAACTCGGCGCCGAGGTTGCCCTTCTGCGCAGATTCAAGGTTCCAGTTGCCGCCGTTCAGAGCGTCGGCAAGGTCAAAGTTGTCGTCGGCGATCCGCTGCGGCGTATCCGCATGGGTATCGATCACCATGGCGGAGCGCTGAACCTGTTCGGGAGTAAGTTTTGTCGTCATCTTCGGGGAATTTTTGACAGGAGGTTGTGCGCACAGCGAGGCCGATACCGCGACCACCAGGGAGGCAAGCAACGCATGAGTCCGCATAGGCTTGGGATGAGTATAAAGGCAAGGCTGGGGATCGTCGGAGCGGGGTACGAACAAAGGCCGCCTGGGCAAGAGCGGCCGTTGTTCAGTTTTGACGTCGCTTTAGCGGCGGTCGTGTCGGTTGTCGGCCATCGCCGCGGCCTTCAACTCACGGCTGGCCTGCTCGAGCAGGGCCTTGGCTTTGGCTGCATGCCCTTTCATATCCCACTGATTTGCGCGTTGCGCTTCGGAGACGCGGTCATAGGCCTGATCGCAAAGCCGTTGCGCATCAGCAAGGATCGGATGGCGGTGAGAATTGATGTCGCGCTCAGGTCCTTGCGCAATTGTGGAGCCGGTTATGACGAGACTAAGGCCTAAAAGGCTGAGAGCAATTCGACTACGGTTCTTGTTCATTGGGGAAGTTCCTCCGCTAGACAAAGTACCAAATTCATATGAAGACAGAAAAAGCGAAAATGCCGGTATTTGAGAACCCGCGCTCACCGGGATCGGTGAGAGCGATTGGCTCCGGACCGGACTTCGGGTTTCTGGGCATCCGGGAAAATCTCCTTCGTTTCGTCATGGATGCAAGACCGATTGGTAACGTCGGATGGTCGGGCAGGACCGGATTTTTGTTCTGGCTGGGCAGCGGAAGTGCTAGAATTCAGGCCAAATCGATCCTCTGATTGCACTGAAAAGGAGTCATCCGGTGATGCGCTTTCTCCGCCATCTTCCTGTAGCTATTGCTCTTGTTGGACTTGCGGTTGGGTCACTGCTCGTAAGCGCCCAAAGCGCCGATCTTCCGGATACGGCACCCATTGCAACCATCGGGGCGGGGTCGACGGTCGCGGTCAATGTAGACATCCTTCTACCTGCAAACCAGGGGACCATCTACTTTCAGAGCGGCGCGATCACAACCTGGGAACAGATTGACAAGAAGGCTCCAAGCTGCCGTCTCAACGCTGTTGAGAGCCCTGTCGTACGGCGGCTGGTTCCTGGCCGAAAGATCGTGATTACGGGAACGACGCAGAACAACGGCAGCGTGTTCTTCTACGGCGACGTTCTGCAGTTCGAGGAAGATGCTACCGTGAGCCAGTTCCAGTGCTCCCCGGGACACAAAGGCGCTATGACGATCGGCGAATTGAAGCAGGTATTCGGCGGGATGTTCTCGCTCATTCAGGCGCCGGCGGTGGTGGGCGAGTAAGCAGTTCTCAGTCTGCAATCTTCAATTCCCAGTTGTATCGTCCGGTCCCGAAAGTAACCGGCCATCGCGAAGTCCTGTGATGTGTCACAGCGACTCAGGTGTTTTTGGGGCTACACTCGCCGACGGCTGGAAAAACAGCCGGGTGGTGGTTGTGGAGCTAAGCTACGCGCTGGTGGAAGTCAAGATCATCGACAGAGTCGGCGAGATCACGCTGAACAATCCTGCAAAACATAATGCAATGAGCACGGCCCTCATCGATGAGCTGTGCTCGGCACTCGAGGAGATGCTTCTCAGCCAGGCTCGGGTCGTGGTGCTTCGGGCACCGGCAGGGGCGAAGGTCTTCTCGGCGGGCGCCGACGTGCGGGAGCTGCCGACAAACGGGCGCGATCCGCTGACGTATGACGACCCAGTCCGGCGGGTGATCCGTATGATCGAGCTCTTCCCTGCTCCCGTGATCGCTATGGTAGAAGGCAGCGTGTGGGGCGGCGCGTGCGAGCTTGTCATGAGCTGCGACATGATTGTGGCCAGCGACGACAGCACATTCGCGGTGACTCCGGCGAAGCTCGGCATGCCGTACAACATCTCGGGGGTGCAGAATTTCCTGAATACCGGCTGTATGAATCTGTGCAAGGAGATGCTGTTCACTGCACAGCCCATGA
>Ga0068871_100002594_pt1 | contig 12328 bp, 8 predicted proteins | sample KBSMisM72_FD_72750 | JGI IMG/M metagenome (GOLD analysis project Ga0068871, IMG submission 72750) | Miscanthus rhizosphere microbial communities from Kellogg Biological Station, Michigan, USA - KBS Miscanthus M7-2 | ecosystem: Host-associated > Plants > Roots > Rhizosphere > Soil ... | reverse complement strand
GTGTTGTAGCCGGCGTCGAACATGCCGTTGCGGCTGACCAGTTCCTGCGTCGGGGCGAGGCCGACAGCGTCCGCGTTCTTCGTCGGATGAAGAATCGAACCGCCGGTTTCCTCGGCGATCGCGCAGGTGACGAGGTTGGCCGCCACTGACGAGCCAGAGCCGCTGCTCGACGTGCCCGCGGATCGCTCGGTGTCGTACGGATTGCAGCTGACGCCGCCGAATGGGCTGCGCGAGATGCCCGATCCGACGTTGGCTTTGCCGATGACGATCGCGCCGGCGTCGCGCATCCGCTTGATGAACGTCGCGTCGTGCGGCGGACGGTCGTTCGCGTACGCGACGTCGGCCCCGGCCGTCGTCCGCATGTCGAACGTGTCGTACCAGTCTTTCACGGCGAACACGATTCCGTGGAGCGGACCGACGAGCTTTCCGGTCGCCTTGAAGGACGCGTCCTGCTTCGCCGCCACTTCGAGGGCATCTGGCATCGCGGGATCGTTGTCGACGAGGTCGGTCATGCTCCGGCCCTTGTGCGCGTCGAGGCCGAGCGCCAGGCGATTGGCCGGCCGCAGATTCACCGTGATGAGCGCGTTGATCTGGCCTGCGTGCGGAATCGTCGTGAAGGAACCAAGAAGGCCGTCAGGCATCTTCACGCAGGGGCCGTCGTAGGCCTTGATGCGCGCCAGGTACATCTTCACGACGTCGGTCGAGGTGATCTGGTGTTTGAGAATCGCCGACTGGATGTCGTCAATCGTCGCTTCTTCGATCTCGAATTTCGTCTTGGGGGCGGCGGAGAGCGACGAGGAGAGAAGCGCGAGGCTCGCGATTGCGACGCGGGCCACCGACGTGGCGTTCATGCGGAGCTCCTTTCAAACGAAGTCCTCGCCAGCACGGAGGAGAACAGCGTGCGCTCTCCGTTCCTCTGTTCCTCCGTGGCGGCGAGGGCTGTCTGTGTCTTCTGTGGTTAGAAGGTGACTCTCACACCGAGCTGTCCCGAGCGCGGCACATACGCGTTGCCAGAGTTCGCCTGCGGCGTGCCGAACGACGCGTTGGTGATCGTCGTGTTGTAGCTGCCGTAGTTCGCGCGGTTGAACACGTTGAACACCTCCGCCAGGAGCTCGACCTTCAGCGAGTTGTAGATCTTGACGTGGCTCGTGAGCCGCAGGTCGACCTTGTGAAGCGGCAGGCCGACCAATGCGTTCCGCGGCCAGACGGCGCCCGTCGAGATGGTCGGGTCGCCTTCCCAACGATCGAGCATCGCCGTGGGAATCGTGATCGGCGCGCCGATGTTCAGACGATTCGTGCCTGGCTTGCCATACGGCGTGCTCGAGCTCGCCGCGTTGTAGTGCGAGCCGGAGCCGTAGAAGTAGGACGCCGCGACCGAGAAATTCAAAGGCAGGGTCACGATGCCATTCGCGCGCAATGTGTTGTCCTGCAGGCCGCTCGAGTTGCCCCAGTCGCCATTCGGGTCGAACTGGTTGTTGGCGAAGTACCCGAAGCCGGTCGTGTTGTCCTTCATCGATAGCGTGCGCGTATACGTGAGCCCCGCCTGGAAGCTGTGGCTGAACCGGCGCGTGAACGATGTCGCGATGTTCCTCGTCTGCGTCCGGCCGTCGCTGGTAAGCCACTGATCCTGGGCCCATGCCGGGTTCGGACGGCCGAACTTCGTCGGGTCGAGGTTGTAGCCGGTCGTCGGATCGTAGAAAAGGTTGATGTCACGGCTGCGGACCATTCGCATCTCTTCGAGGTCGGTGTAGTCGACGTCGAACGCCATCAGCGGACCGAGCTGCTTCTGGAACCCGATCGTCATTTGCAGCCCGAAGGGGTTGCGATAATCGGGCGCGATGATCGTCGTCTGCTGCGGCGGCGTCGGGATGGCGCCGGACATGATCTGCTCGAGCGTCGCGCCGCCGGTCGGATTCTGCATCGTGAATCCTTTGTTCGACGGGAAGAACGCCGCAGTTATCGAGTTGTTGTAAAACTGCTGACGATACGTGACGTTGCTGACCGGGAAGTTGAAGAACATTCCGGCACCGCCGCGAATCACCAGGTCGTTGTTGCCGCCGACGTTGTAGGCAAAGCCGCCGCGCGGGCCGAAGTCGAGCTTGTCGCGGGTTCCTGTCATGTAGCCGAAGTTGCCGTTGTCGATGCCGTTGTTGATCATGATCGGCACGTCGTGCACTCCGGGCGGATCGAGCCCCGCCCAATCGAGGTCGTACCGCAGGCCCATGTTGATTGTCAGGTTTCCGGTGGCCCGCCAGTTGTCGCCGAACCAGACCGCGTAGTTCGGACGGGGCACGTCGACGAGGAAGTCTTTGTTGTAGAAGATGTCGAACTCCTGCAGGAACGGCAGCAGGTTGTCGATCTTCCACGCCGACGGGTTGTTCCACGCGTCCTGCGGGAAGTCGGCCTGCAGAATCGCGGCCGACGGCAGCGTTCTGAAGACGTAGGTGCCGCGGCGATTCAGGTCCCATACTTTTGTGTCGCGGTCCTTCTGGACCTCGCCGCCGAACTTCATCTCGTGCTTGCCCTTGTGCCAGTTCACGTCCAGGCGCCCCTGATAGTTGTCCTGCCACGTGTAGTTCGGATAGTTCTGCTGGCCGCCGAGGCTCAACGTGGGGAACTGGAAGACCGGGACGCCGAACGGCGTGCTGAAGAACTGCTGCGTATTCGACGGAATCGGATCGTTGAACCATGCGAACTTGTTGATGCCGCCGTGCACCTGCATCATCAGGCCGTTGTTGATGATGTGCGTCCACGTGCCGTAGGTGTTGTTCGCGTAGAACGTGTCTTGCTCCGCCATCGAAGGATGCGTGCCGCCGCTGGTGATCGCGAACGGGTTGGAGCTCTCCCACCGTTGATATCGCAGTGAGAAGGTGTCTCTCGACGACTGCTGATAGTCGCCCCGCACGAGGTAGCTCTTCTGCACCGTGTTCGACGGGAAATCCCACGACTGACTCGGCAGCGCCGTCGGCGTCAGCACCGCGGTGAGCGGGTTCCGCTCGTACTCGTACGACGCGAAGTAGTGGAATTTGTCCCTGACGATCGGACCGCCGAGCGTGAAGCCAACCTGCTGATCCGAATACGGAAGGACGATGCCGCGAACCGGGTCGGCGGCGTTGAACTTGTCGCTGCGGAAGAAGCCGTACGTCGACCCGTGCATGTCGTTGGTGCCCGAGCGCGAGATCGCCTGCACTTGGATGCCCGTCGAGCGTCCCTGCGTGATGTCGTACATATTCGTGACGACCTGGAACTCGGCGATCGCTTCACGGCTCATCTTCGGCTGACCGAACCCCGATCCAGCGACGCGCTGGGTGATCTGCTGGCCGTCGATGTTCATCTGGAACTGGTCGTCGCTCACTCCCGGCGTATTGCCGACGGCATTGGCGGTGATGCCCTTGACCATCAGCGCGAGCTCCTGCCAGTTGCGCCCCTGCAGCGGCAGCTCGGCCATCTGGCGGCGGTCGATGTTGCCGGCCACCTGCGCGCGCGTGACGTCGACGAGCGGCGCCTGCGACGTCACGGTCACGGTTTCTTGCAGCGACGCCACCTTCATCGTCACTTTCTGGACGGTGACGTTCTGGCCGACGAGCAGCTCGACGTCGGTGAGTTCGACCACACCGAAGCCCTGGAGCTCGAAGCGGAGCTTGTATTTGCCGGGCACGACGTTGTCGAAGCGGTAGCGGCCATCGGCTTCGGCGACGGCGATGGACTGGGCGCCGGTGCTGATCTCAGTCGCGGTGACCGTGGCGCCTGGCATCACGGCCTGCGATTCGTCGACGACGATGCCCTGCACCGTCGCGTTCTGCTGTGCGCTGAGCGTCGCAGCGCACAGCAGGAGAGCGATCGCGATCAACACTCGCGGGTGGCGAAACATCAGGAGTCCTCCTTCAGGAAGTTGGTGCGCGCTCCGAATGTGCAAGTGGAAGGCCACGCATTCGCACATTCGTGCGACGCGAGTTCGACGAACGGACATCTCGCAAGTCAGATCGCGAATGCGACAACGTTGTGCGATAGAGGAGTGAGCGTGACTGATTTGTCGCGTTGCGCATGCGACGAGGACGCGGAGTCCGCCGGTCCGTTCTCTGCGCCGTCGTCGGCGGCGAGTGCGAGACGCCGCTCCAACATTCTTGGGGTGCTGACAAATCGTCGGACAACAAGAGTGTTCCCGCGCGCTCAACTCACCTGAGGAAATTCCTAGAGATCTGTACGCGTCGGACAAAAACGCAGTGGACGACGGATTGCATTGCGCAGCGGCATGAGCATCCGCTGGCAGCACCTTCTGCTCGCATGCTGTCTGATGATCGCGCCAGTCGCGGTCAGTACCGCGCCGCCGACGTCCACGGCGCCGCCGTCCAAGGAATTCCTGAACACGTACTGCGTCACCTGCCACAACCAGCGCGCGAGAACCGGCGGCCTTGCGCTCGACACGCTCGACGTGACGAACGTCGCCACCGACGCGGCGACCTGGGAGAAAGCTGTCGTGAAGCTCCGCGCGGGACTGATGCCGCCGTCGGGCGCGCGTCGGCCCTCGCAAGCGGTCATCGACGAATTCGCGGCGTCGCTCGAATCGTCGCTCGATCGCGCCGCCGAGGCCCACCCGAATCCGGGCCGCACCGAACCGTTCCACCGGTTGAACCGCGCGGAATATCAGAACGCCGTGCGCGACATGCTGTCGCTCGACATCGACGCGGCGACGCTGCTGCCGACCGACGAAGTGAGCTACGGCTTCGACAACATCGCAGGCGTGCTGAAGCTGTCACCGCTGCTCGCCGAGCGCTACTTGAACGCGGCCCAGAAGGTGGCGCGCCTCGCCGTCGGCACGCCCGCGCCGCCCAACGGCGACCTCTATCGCGTGCCCGACCAGCTCGATCAGGACGTGCGGCTCGAGGGGATGCCGCCCGGCACGCGAGGAGGCATTCGCGTCGACTACTTCGTTCCGCGCGACGGCGAGTTCGACATCAAGGCCCGCATCGGCCGCGGCATCGACTACGACATCCCGCACTTCATCGGCGAGCAGAACTTGGAGCTCAGTATCGACGGCGAGCAGGTCCATGTGTTCACGCTCCCGGCGACGCCCGAAGAGGATCTCAACATCGAGCGGCAGGTGTTCCGTGCGCCGGGCCAGGCGCGGCCGCGCAACATCAAGCTGGATGCGAATGGCGATCCGATTCCCGATGACGCCGCGCTGAAGCGGAGGACGCTCGACGACAACTGGACGATCCGCGTGCCGATGAAGGCCGGCACGCACGAAATCCGCGCGACATTCCTGATGAAGACCGACGCGGTCTCGGAAGGCTTCCGAAAACCGTTTCTGAAGCCGTACATCGGCCGCGGTCCAACGGACAACCGCGAAACTCGCGAGGGCGCGTCCCTGCGCTCGCTCGAGATCATGGGACCGCTCAACGCCGGCAGTGCCGACGAGTCGCAGAGCCACCGGCGGGTGTTCGTTTGCAAGCCGTGGAAAGCGGCGGAAGAAGCCGCGTGCGCGAAGACGATTCTGACCAAGCTCGCCCGTCGCGCCTATCGACGTCCTGTGACGGACGCCGAGATGAAGGTGCTGCTGGACTTCTATAAGGAAGGCCGAACTTCGGGCACGTTCGACACCGGCATCGAACTCGCGGTGCAGCGCGTCCTCGTCAGCCCGTCGTTCCTGTTTCGGACGGAGTTCACGCCCGCGAACCTCACGGCGGGGCAGTCGTACCGAATCAACGATCTCGAACTCGCGTCTCGGCTGTCGTTCTTCCTCTGGAGCAGCATTCCCGACGACGAGCTTTTGGATCTGGCCGTGCAGAACAAGCTCCACGATCCGGCGGTGCTCGAACAGCAGGCGAGACGGATGCTCGCGGACGCGCGGTCGGCGGCATTCACCACCAACTTCGCGGGTCAGTGGCTCTCCCTGCGCCGCCTCTCGGACATCGTCCCCGATCCGTATCTGTTCCCGGATTATGGCGACACGCTCGCGCTGGCGTTTCAGAAAGAAACGGAGCTCTTCTTCGACAGCATCGTCCGTGAAGACCGCCCGGCCGTCGATCTCCTGAGCGGCAACTACACGTTCGTCAACGAGCGGCTTGCCCAACACTACGGCATCGCCAACATCAAGGGCGTGAACTTCCGGCGCGTCGAGCTGCCGGAGGACAGTCCGCGCCGCGGGCTGCTTGGCAAGGGCAGCATCCTCGTCGTGACGGCGCTCCCGAACCGCACGTCTCCCGTCGTGCGCGGCAAGTGGGTGCTCCAAAATCTGCTCGGCGCGCCGCCGCCAGAGCCGCCGCCGAACGTGCCGGCGCTCGAAGAGAACGGCAACCAGATCAGCATGACGAAGACGATGCGCGAACGGCTCGAGGTGCATCGGAAGAACAACCCGTGCGCGTCGTGCCACAAGCTGATGGACCCGCTGGGCTTCGCGCTGGAGAGCTTCGACGCCGTCGGCCACTTCAGGAACTTCGACGAGAACTTTCAGCCGATCGACAACACCGGCGTCTACGCCGACGGCACGCCGATCGGCGGCGTCAACGGCCTGCGAAAGGTGTTGCTCAACCACTCGCAGCAGTTTCTCGTGAACGTGACAAACACACTGATGACGTATGCGCTCGGACGTGGCGTCGAGTACTACGACGAGCCAGCGGTCCGCACGATCCTTCGCCAGTCCGCCTCCACCAACCACCGGCTGACGTCGCTCATCGTCGGCATCGTGGAGAGCGCCCCCTTCCAGATGAGGAGAGTCGAATCATGATCGTGATGAAGAAAGCGCTGTCGCGCAGGACGCTCTTGCGCGGCATGGGCGCGTCGCTGGCGCTTCCGCTTCTCGACGCGATGGTTCCCGCGATGACGGCGTTGACCAACACGCCGGCCAAGCCGGTCCGGCGGTACGGGTTCTTTTACATGCCGAACGGCGTGGCGATGAACCACACCGGAGTCAACTACTGGAAACCCACGACAGTTGGCGCTGATTTCGAATTCAACCAGATCCTCAAGCCGCTCGAACGATATCGCAGCCAGGTGACGATCGTCAGCGGCTTGCACAATCGCGCCGCCGAGAGCTTCGGTGACGGCAACGGCGACCACACTCGGAGCACCGGCTCGTGGCTTACCGGCGCACACATCAAGCGAACCGAAGGCTCGGACCTTCGCGCCGGCACTTCGGTGGATCAGATCATCGCTTCAGAATTCAAACGCGACACGCCGCTGCCGTCGCTCGAGTTGGCGATTCTGCCGAACTCCGTGACGGGCGGCTGCGATACGGGCTATAGCTGCGCCTACGGCACGACGCTCGCGTGGGCGTCGCCGACGACGCCGCTGCCGACTCAGAGCAGCCCGAGGCTGGTGTTCGAACAGCTGTTCGGCGACGGCGGACCCGCGTCGGCGCAGCTGGCGGCCGCCAAAACGAAGAGCAGCATTCTCGACTCGACGATTCAGGAGCTCACGGGTCTCAACGCAAAACTCGGAGCGAAGGATCGCTCGACGCTGTCCGACTACCTCGATGTCCTGCGCGAAGTCGAGCGGCGCATCCAGCAGACGGAAGAGAAGAATGCGCTGTCGCCGCTGCCCGAGTACGAGCGGCCCGGCATCGGCGTGCCCGAGCGGTTCGACGACCACGCGAAGCTGATGTTCGATCTCCAGCACCTCGCGTTCCAGGGCGACATCACGCGTGTCACGACGTTCATGTACGGCGCCGAGCAGCGCGCGCGAATGTATCCGGAAATCGGCCTGAACGAATCGCATCACTCGATGTCGCATCATGGCGACAACCCGGAGAACCTGAACAAGTACGCGAAGCTCTGCACCTGGCACGTCGATCTCTTCGCCTATCTGATCGAGAAGATGAAGAACACGCCCGATGGCGACGGCACGCTCCTCGATCACTCGACGATGATGATCGGCGGCGGGATGAGCAACGGCAACATCCACTCCCACATGGACGTCCCAATCTGCATTGTCGGCGGCGCCAACGGCATGAAGGGCAACCGGCACCTGGCGGCGCCGATGGGCACGCCGCTGTCGAATCTGCACGTGCGGCTGCTTCAGCGCGCGGGCGTCACCACGGACAACTTTGGGGACAGCACGGGGGCGCTCGATGTATAGGGAGAGGGCACTCTGGTTTGCGCTTGTGCTTGCCGTCGGAGTCACTCGGGTGCAGGCCGCCGGTACGAGCCACGCGTCGATGATTAAAGCCGTCAAGAGCGGCGACGCGGCGACCGTTCGAGTACTCCTGAAGACGCCGAATGCCGCCAACGCCGCTGACGCGGACGGCACGACCGCGCTCCATTGGGCGGCCGACCGGGACGATCTGGCGATGGCGCAGATGCTCGTGCGTGCCGGTGCGAGCGTGAAGGCGGCAAACCGGTACGGCGTCACGCCGATGTACTCGGCTGCGCTGAACGGCGACGCCGAGATGATCGCGCTGTTCGTGAAGTCCGGCGCCGATGTGAACGTCGCGCTTCCTGAAGGCGAGACGCCGCTGATGACCGCAGCCAAGACCGGCAAGCCGAACGCCGTGAAGGTGCTGCTCGAGAACGGCGCCGCCGTCAACGCGAAAGAGAAGTGGAAGAACCAGACGGCGCTGATGTGGGCGGCGCATGAGGGCAACGCCGAGACGATCAACCTGCTGATCGCGGCCGGTGGCAAGCTCGACGATCGATCGATGTTCGGCTGGACGCCGCTGTTGTTCGCCGCGCGGCAGGGACAGAGTGAAGCCGTCAAGGCGCTCGTGGCCGCCGGCGCGAATGTGAACGAGAAGCTGCCCGATGGCACGAGCGCGCTCGTCACCGCCGTCCAGGGACTGAACTACGAAACCGCGAGCGTCCTGCTCGATCTCGGCGTCGATCCGAATGCGGACGCGCAGGGATGGACTGCGCTGCATCAGATCGTCTGGTCGCGTCGCCCGCAGCGTGGACAGAACAACCCAGGCCAGAAGCCCAAAGGCGACATGGGGCCGATTGAACTGGCGGCGAAGCTCGTCGAGCACGGCGCAGACATCAACGCGCGCGAGACGCGCGAGCCCAATTCCGACATGGAAGGTCGGAACAGCCTCAGCCGCTACGGCGCAACGCCGCTCTTCCTCGCGGCGAAGTCCTGCGACGTGCCGATACTGAAGGCGCTGCTCGAACTCGGCGCGGATCCCTTTCTCGGCAACGTGGACGGTGACACGCCGCTGATGGTCGCCGCGGGTGTCGGCGTGTACTCGCAGGGCGAGAGCCCAGGCGAGCCGGAAGAGTCGGCGCAGGCCGTGAAGATCCTGATCGACCTCGGAGCCCCCGTAAACGATCACGACAAGAACAACGAGACCCCACTGCACGGTCCAGCCTGGCGCGGATCGAATGAGGCGGTGACGCTGCTGGTCGGGGCGGGCGCGAAGCTCGACGTGCGGAATAGCCGCGGCTGGCTGCCGCTGACAATCGCCGACGGCGTCTACTACAACGCGCGAGTGGTGATGAACCTGCACACGGCCAAACTGCTGCGCGATCTGATGACCGAGCACGGCCTCGACGCTTCGGACAAGGGCGTCAATCGCGGCGGCGCGATAAAGGACGACGTGAGTGCCGCGGAGATCGCGGCGAGAGAGGGCGACAAAGACGACGAGAAGGACGGAGAAGAGGAGAAGTAGATGCCGCGTCTCTCAGCAACCGCTCTCGCCCTCGTGCTGGTCATTCCCGTCGCGCTTTCGGCGCAGCGCGGCCGCCGCGGCGGCGGCAACGCGAACGCCGGACTTCCGCTCGCCACCAATACGGTGCTCAGAAATCCAGACGTTTATTACGGCAAGCAAATTACGCTGTCCGCCGGCGTGGACCACATGGTCTCGAAGACCGCCTTTGTCGTCGATCAGTGGAAGATGAGCGGACCGACCGGCGTGACACCGCTGGGCCAGCCCATTCTCGTCGTCGCGCCGTACCTGACGGCGGCGCTTCAGCAGCACAGCTACATGTTGATGCGCGGAGAGCTGCTCAAGTTCGACACGGCGGCGATCGCGCGCGTCGCCGCGGAATACAAAATCGATCTCGGACCCGAGTTGTGGGCGAAGTATCAGGCCCAGCCGATTCTGCTCGCGGCGTCCGTGATCGACGGTTCCTACACGGAACTGGCGAAGAAGCCGACTCCTCCGCCCACGGCAAACGAGCTGGCGCTGAGCGAGGCCATGAAGACGATCAGCCCTGCGTTCGCAGCGCTGAAGGCCGCGGCTGAAAGCTCCGAGGCCGATACGGTGGCGCTCAACGCCGCGAAGCTGAAACCCGCGTTTTCGCGGACGGAGACGATCTGGGACGGCGTTGGCGCCAGCTCCGCAGGACAGTGGGCGCGCGATGCGCAGGACTATCTCGTGTCCATTGAACACGACGCTGCTGCGGGCAACTGGGATCGGGCGAAGTTCACGGCGAACAAGCTCAATCAAGTCTGCGGCAGCTGCCATGGCACGTTCCGCGATCGCGCCGACGACGGGACGTTCCGGATGAAAGCGGGCACATTCTAATCGCCACGTCTTTCAGGCGCTACACAGTCGCCCGAGACGTCGGCCGGAGTTCCGGCATTCGCGACACGAACGCAATGGTCAGGCCGATGGCGAGCGAGTCAATCAACTCGAGCCCGAGTTGCTTCGTCACCAGAGAGTCCGGCCAAGGCTGTTCGGCGTACCACGTCAACCACAGCGGCGCCTGTCCAACGAGCCAGGCAATCAGGCCGAGCTTCACGCCCCGCACGGCCTGCGATCCTTCGAGCGGCAGCCGTCCGTAGATCCAGACCAACACCGAGATGACGCACAGATGTGCGACAGGAAGGAAAAGGGCCCGCCATCCAGGGCCGCCCTGAAAATCGCGCAGGAGCGTTCCGTAGAAGGGGGCGTAGTCTTGAGCCAGGATGAATCCGTGAATTGCGACCGCGGTAATCTGCGACAGGACAAACGCGGCGAACGTGGTGACAAGGGCGCGTGGAATGGTCATGACGACTCCTGCTCGTTCATCGGCGCCCCGCGGTAAACAACGTCTGCTCGTCCACGAAACAGAGTGGGTTACCTGCGGGATCGTTCAGATAAAAGGATCGTTCACCCCAGGGCCTCTTCGCGATCGCCCCCATCGGCAACCCGCCGTCGCCGGTGCGGGTCGACAGCCCACCCAGCCGCTGTGCGCGGCCAAAGACGTCGTCGAGGTTCTCGACCGCGAAATAGGTGTGTTCGAAGTTTGGCCGCGGTTCGGCACGATCGCCATCCGCCGACGGCTCATAGATCGCGAGAATCACGCCGCCGCAGTCAAAGTAGTGCCGCCCTGGTGAGATGCGAACCCCGCTGTCATTCAGGAGCTGCTGGTAAAACTGCGTCGCCCGTTCGAGATCGGAGACCGGCAGGATGACGCGATAGATCCGTGCGGATGCCACAAGCCCTCCTGCCGCGCACTCTAGTCGGCCGCGGCCCGCCATGACAAGACGGCACTTTGAAGTACCCTTCTCGTCCGAGGTGTGGGGATGCGAGCGCCTGTGGATGCGTATCGGGAGCGCGCGGCTTGTCCGCTCTATACAGCGATTGCCGTCATCGACGGTCGTTGGAAGCCGATGATCTTTCAACGGCTCTCCGAACAACCGCGAGGTTTTGCGGAGCTACGTCGCACGATGCCACGAGTCACAGCCAAAGTACTGCGGGAACAGCTGCGGCAGATGATGACGGATGACTTGATTGTCCGCGAGCCGCTGACGCCCGCCCGGCTCGGCGTGCGCTATCGTGTGACCCGTCATGGTCGATCGCTGCAACCGGTGTTCGCAACGTTGTGGCAGTGGGGCCGTGCGCATCTCGCGCGGGCCGACGCAGCGGATGGCACGGTTGCGTTCGGTCCGGCCTGATCAGCGCGCTGACTTCGAATTGGCCTTGCGCAATTCCTCAAGCGTCGAGCTTCAGTTGCAGCAAACGCGCCTCGTTGAGGCGGAGATGGATTTCGTCTAGCTCGCTCTTGGTCGACGAGGCGCCAGCGGTTACTCCTGCAACGATGCCGACGAGTGCGGCGATGACAGCCTTCCGAAGGACGCCCGCGCTACTCACTACTGACATTGATCACGACCGTGCTCACATACTTGATGGGCACGCCGTCCTTGAGTGCAGGCTTGTACCGCCACGTCCGGGCGGCCCGCGACGACGCCGGCGCTTGCCGACGACGAGACGGGTACGGCCGGCGATGATGAAGTCTCGGGCGCAGCCGCAGCTGCCGGTTGCTCGGCGTGTGTGAGGGCGAGGAACCCGTCGACGATGAGCCGAAAGAGCGTCACCTGACGGCCACGGCCGATTTCGTGTCTTTCCTTCAGGCGCGCCACAAGCTGCCAGTCCGGATGCAATGGCGTTGGCGCGGTCACGCGTATCTGGTGT
>Ga0068871_100002590_pt1 | contig 12339 bp, 10 predicted proteins | sample KBSMisM72_FD_72750 | JGI IMG/M metagenome (GOLD analysis project Ga0068871, IMG submission 72750) | Miscanthus rhizosphere microbial communities from Kellogg Biological Station, Michigan, USA - KBS Miscanthus M7-2 | ecosystem: Host-associated > Plants > Roots > Rhizosphere > Soil ... | reverse complement strand
ATCAACGAACCCATGGTGTCTGTGCTGTATCCGGTCATGTCCCGGCTGCAGCAAGATCTTCCGGCGCTTCGCAATGTATATCTGAAAACCCTAGGGTGGACAGCCTTTATCTGCGCCGCCACGGGCGTTGGCGTGGCGCTGGTCGCGCCAGATATGCAGCAGCTGGTACTGGGAGACAAATGGAAAGGAATCGCGCCACTGATGAGCTGGTTGGCAATTGGCGGCGCGATTGGCGGACTCAGCAGCGGCGCTTATTCGTTGTTTGATGCCCTGAATCAGCCACATGTGGGCGCACGGATGATATGGGTTCGTTTGGCCATTCTTGGCGGAGCCATTATGCCAATCGCATTTTTGACGAAGAGCGTGATCGACATCGCCATCTGCAGGGCTGTGGGCGAGGCGCTGTTCCTACCCGGGCTTCTGCATGCGGTGCATCGGGCGACCGATATCGGTCTCAAGCATTATGCGCAAACGCTTTACCGCCCGTTGCTCGCCGTTCTCGCTATGGCCATCGCGGTAATATCGGCAAACCTGCTGCTGCCGATATCTGGAAATTATCGGCTTCTGACCGACATCGGTCTGGGAGCAACCGTCTTTCTGGGCAGCGCATGGGCCTTATGGCAAGCCGCCGGGCGGCCCCGCACTCCTGAGGCGGATGTTTTTGATGCAGTCGCCAAAGTAGCGCGATATTCCTCTGCTGGCTGACGTAACTATGAATTTTTCTCGGCTATGTAAGTGACCGAAAAGAAAAATCTGGAATCGATTATTTCATTAACCGCGCAGCGCGCGTTTATTCCGTAGCATTTCCTGCAGTATTATTGACAGTTGGCTGCAATTATTTCGGTCGTCAAAATCTTGGAAGCGCGGTCTACCAATTTCACCCACATGATTGGGCATTATTGCGTATCGCAATGGCGCTCACGTTTACAAGCGAAACTTGGTTTAACTCTGTTCAGCTTTTGTCTAACGGGCCTTACTGGTCTCTATGTTATGAAGTTTGGTATTATGCAATCTTTGGTGCCGCGTATTACCTAAAAGGGAGACGCCGTGGCTTCACCTTGGCAGCTTTGACTATACTGGCAGGTCCCAAGATATTGGTTTTATTCCCGATCTGGCTCCTTGGCGTCGCACTCTATCGCTACAAAAATATTCCGAAACCTTCGGTTGGATTTGCTCTTTTTATCATTTCAATCGTTTCGATAGTAATTATCGTTCACAGCGACCTTCCGACTGCAGCCCTCAGAATAGTGCGACACGTAGTTGGAGATGAAATCTTCCAAAAGCTTGAATTTTCAGGTGTCTTCCCGTCTGACTATTTGGTCGCCCTTCTCGTAGCAATCAATTTTCTTGCAGTTCGCAGCTTTGACGGAAAAATCGATTTAGGCTGGATTACTGGTCCTATCCGCTGGGCAGGAGCGAGTACGTTTTCACTCTATCTTTTCCATTTCCCCTTGATGTTGCTTTTATTAAGCACCTTTCCCTCCCTGCAGGTTTCTGGAAATGCGCCCGTTCTAATCGCCTCTATACTGATCCTAGTTGTGCTGCTGAGTTATGCTACCGAGCGACAAAAGGTATTTTGGCGAAAGGTAGTTACATTCATGATCTCTATCGCGCGGAATTACAGGCCTTTCCGGTTCTCCTCTGCCTATGATAGCGATGGCTCCAAGATTTGACCGCGCGATCAACAGAAATGGAAGTATCGCGTTCGCCCTGGGAGCGAGAATTTTTTTAACACGTGGCCGAAACGTTTGGTATTTCATCTCGAGACTTTTTATAATGTGGTTTTTCGCGCCTGTGTGACTTACATTGTCTCGCCGGAGCACAGGTTTTCTAATGCATATAGCAACCTGATCAAGGCAATGGCGCTGCTTTGTTGTGCGTCGGAAAGGTTTTTTCGACCATGGGTAAACTCCCCGGCCTGAACCGGCGAGTTGTGACGGGAGGCGTTGCTACCAGCGTAGTGACTGCTACTGGCATTTTGGCTCAGACTGGTAGGGGCGCCAGCGTCGCTACCCCCAACTTGAAGGTCGCAATTGCGCTAAATGGTACAACGTATGGCTATCCGGATGGACCGAAACTTCCATTCTATTATGTCGGATTTCGTGGGGACGGCCGTATTGTGTTTCACCTCGGAGCGTTGGGCGATTTGACCAAGCCCAATGTGCAGCCTGCGCCCTACGAGATAGGTGCCCATCATGTGAAAATCGAAAAGGATGGAGCCGTACTATTTGACGCCGACATTCCGGCACATTGGTGGAATGCTGAATGGACTTACAGACCCGAACCAATCGCGGTTAAAAGAACGTCCGCTCAGATTGTTGCTACAAATCTTATGTTTCCCTACGGTGACATAGGGGCAAAAGTAGGGCCTCCGGCGGCTAACTATATTTTTAAAGGACCAATGGATAGTTCCAACATCACCACCTACATGCCTACTACTGGCGAGCGCCCGGACATTGGCTTAATCACCGACGCCAGTGCCTACTACATGCTCAGCGGCGAGCCTGGCCCGATGCTCGCCTGGGCGGAGGCGGCAGGCTCCTGTCCCATACATTTTCGAGTAGAGGATACCGGCCAGCCCGTCGATCTAATCAAATATCCGAGGGCTAACTCTTACCCCGATCCAAATCCCAACTTGCCCTATATCTTGGCGGGGCCCCCTAAGTCCGATGGATCCGGCTATCGGCGTTATGGCGGCAACTGGACACCACAACAGGCCCATTACTGTGAGATGAGCTATCTCGCCTATATAGCCACCCAGGATCTGGGATTCCTGGAAGATTTGCAGTACAGCGCCAATTTTACTATTCTTTGTGATGTTTGGCTGAGCTCCAGCCGCGGCGTTGCGACGATTTATGGCGAACTGCGCGGTATTGCCTGGGCCCTCCGCAATCTGTTCATGGCGCATGCTGCGACCAAGGATGCGGAGATGGCTGGTATCCTGCCCGCCACGTGCCATCCGTCAAGCTATTGGAAAACGTTGCTTGATAATCAGTTAATCTACTACCAAAAATTTATGACCGATCCTGCCAACCAGACATTTCGATTGGTTAGTGGTGGAGACCGTTTCGGGCCGTGGCAAGCCGATTATACGTTGATGGCTCTCGCCTTTGGTGTCTTGACCGGGCACACAGATTGGATTCCGTTTTATGTTTGGGCGCTTGGCAACGTGATCGCACGCACCAATGGCACCAGCGGCTTTCCGCCAGGTTACGGTACCCCCTATTACATGAACCGCGTGCCCTGGAAAACTGATGCGACTGGCAAACCAATGCCGGGCGAGTTTAACATGACCGCCACACCATTTAATTGGGCGCAGTCGGCGGATTACTGTATGACAACAGACCGCGATGGCAGCCCCTTGAGGCCCGAGCAGATTGCCGTCTTAAAAGCTGATCCACTGAATGGCGGCAAGGCTATGACCGGCATCGAGAGTATGATGTGCACTCGCGCCGTACTGATCGCCGCAGCCTATTTGGAGAAGAAGGGCTTGGCTAATATCCGTGCCACTTATCCCGAACTGGACAGGTGCGTTGCCAACGCTGACCGCATGGTACGCAATTCTGGATCAGTTAATCCGCGTGTTTCCTTAATACTTTAACTTAAACCGCGTCTAAGCATTGACCGATAGATGCATTGGCCTACCATTATTTGAAATCTATGCTTTCATCGAATGTCCTGACTTTTCGCCCCCGAGTGGCGATTTTGCGATAAGTTTCAGACCGTTCTTTGTATCATTTATAAAGGCCTGTCAGAAATCCGTCGCCGCTCTCGCTAGTCTGACATGCATTTTTAGGAGCAAGGAAATGCGGTACAGTACATTTATATCACAAATGACGCGCGCATTTGAACACAGGGGCGGCGTAAAAGCTCTTCAGTTGGGAATAATCGAGGCGGATTGGTTCACGCAAATCCAACAAGAATGTGCACACATCATAACACACGCCGGCTCGAGCGATGTGGGTGTGCCAAAGCACGTCACAAATTGGACAAGACCGAGCGGAACCGTTCGCCAGTTTAGCTTATTCAACAACACAGGAAATAGCGCTGACACAAAAGGCGACTATGGCTATTTAGGCGATGCATCCAAGAAGAGGCTCGTTTTCCCCGAAATGAAGGGGCTGGCTCGATTCGCTGATCTGTTTCGGCCCGCACTTCGCAATCTTCGCCTAAATGGAATGGGCGTGAACTCCGGTCTAAATGCCCACGAAGAAAATTCTATCTCTCCAGCTCCTTTTGGCGTTACCCGCATAGTACGGTTTCACCTCCCGATTTTTACTAATCCATCTGCAAAAATATATGTCGACGATGAAGTGATGCATTTTGATGAAGGCCGGCTATACTATTTCAATCACGGCTGCGTGCACGCTGCTTCAAATGAAGGGCCGGAGCCACGATATCACCTCGTGTTAGATGCCTTTTTGGATAGGTTCCTGTTTGGCCGCCTTTTTGAAGACAGCGCAACATCGGATCCGGGACTGAAAAAATCAATCGCCAGCCTGGCAACGCAATACTACCACTTTCCAAATTTTAAGCGGGAAGATGGAAAGTTATTGGAAGGAAGCATCAGTTACGGACGGCGCGCGCCGACAATGATGGATTGGTATAAAACACGATATCCATCGGTGTTCGGGCAGTTAAATCACGGCAAATGAAGCGCACCATGTCCGACACCGACCCATCTCCCGCTGGTTATTTTATCCCACCAGACGAACTCTATCCAAATTTGAAGGATCGCGTTCGGTATATGAGCCGAGCAATGGTATTGAATATGTGCGTTTCGCTGGCCGTTCATGTGCCTGGAAACATCGTTGAATTTGGGGTCGCAACAGGAGCCTCCACACGCGAAATTAAGCGGTCTCTGCGGCGGCACAATCGACCGCTTTTTACACGGCACAGCAGAAAAGAATTGTTCGCGCTGGACTCTTTCGAGGGACTACGCGAAAAATTCGAAAATGCAAAAGTTGGTGAGTTCGCCGGTGCCGTACCAAATATCTCAGGCGTAAATTTTGTGAAAGGCTATTTTGAGGCAACCTGCACGGAGGATTTGCGCAGAAGAATTGGGCGAGTGTCCTTTGCACATCTGGACGCCGATCTCTATTCTTCGACAAAATTTGCGCTGCATTGGCTTACGCCGGTACTCGAAACAGGTTCATTGCTATTGTTCGACGAGTTTATTGGTGGTGATTTTGCCGAGCACAAGGCGTTCGATGAGTGGCGTCATGAAACCGGCATAAAGGTCATCCGTATAGCCGAATTTGATAGAGATCCGAGCGGATATGGCAAGGTTCCAGATCGTCGACTGCTCTATCAAGTGATTGGTAAAAATCGCCTTTATCGACATGGCAAACAGTCTGGGGCGTGGAAACTAGCGTATTATTTGAAGCGACTGGGTTTTGAGGAATGGGCCGATCGGATTTCGAGTCAACTAATTTGATCGCTTTGTGCAAGTCCATCGGCCTGGCACCTAAAGCTTCGGTCTAACAGCCGTTTCACTATCTGTTTGACACAATTTCTGACTCGAGGAAAGCAAGGCAACGGTCCGAAGCGCAGATTCAGTTTGCGCATTTTTCAACGGAATTTTGTTGCCGATTATAGTTTTCTTTAAAGCTTTGCGTTCAGAAAACAGCACATCGAAGCGCTCTATCAAAGAGGGCAAAGTCAAATCAATATGAGAAATAGAACATGGCGAAAGCCCGAGAAGATCGCAAAAAGCAATGTTTTTTTGATCATAGGCAATATTTAAAAACGGAATGTCTTGGTTGGCCGCAAAGATGGAGGAATGAAGCATCTGACAAATGACAAAATCTTGCAATTCGTAGGCCTCAAGCAACTGCAAGGGAGAGGCGCTAACGATATTCATCCGAACACCTTGCCCTTGAAGGTAGGAAAAAACCGCTTTTTCAAAATCATGGTGCATGAGATATGTGTATTCGGCACCGTAGGTACGCTGAACATACTTCAACAGTCCAACGAAGTTAGGCAATAGCGGCTTAAGCACGGCCAACGCTCGCCATCCATGCGCGGCGAGATTTATTCCAATTGATAGGGCGCCTGAGCGCTCTTTCGGATTTTTTTCCCCGGGACCATGCCTCCAAAAAAGCACCGGGTCGCCAATCAATGAAACACCCTCGCCTCCATACAGGTTCAAGAGTTCCTGCGTCTGGGCATCCCGCACACTGACGTGTGAACAAGCTTTATAGAAGTTTTTTAGCTGATTTTGCGTTTCTTCTGGAAGATCGCGAAGTTCACGAACCTCTTCATGCATCAGACGGTTCAAGCCAATTCCATATGCCACGACAGGACAACGGATTTTCTGCAGTTGAGCGATATCCGTAAAGCTGGCGCCCCCAGCGCCGTCTCCATGAATGAATAGGTAGCCCCCACCAGAAATAATAAACAAATCGCATTGGCGATTTACTCTCTCGACGATCTCGTCCGTCAGCCGCCCCCACCCAAGTTCGACAAAATCGGCCTCCCGCTCTCCCAGAGCCGCGCTTATCTGTTGGCGCACCGCAAGGCGGATCGCGATATCACCACGATTGGAATTATCAGCAAGATTGTTAGCGACCTGATAGTGAAAATCATTGAGCTGAAATCGGCCACTCAGGAAAGTCGACAAGCTGTCGAATTCGTTCCTTACCGTACTCTTTATTCGTTGAAATGTCGGTCGAACGACACGCCGAAATTGTTCACTTTCGGGTATGGCGGTATACAACCAGATATTCAAAGAACTTCCTTTCGGTGGAAAGCGCGCCTTGCCAGCTTCTTAAAGAAACGATTCCTGGCGAACCGTTCAATCTTTTGTATAAAAAGAACCTCGTTGTCAAAACGCTCTGCTCCTAGCGTCAAGCATAATTGTACTAAAATCATCCCTCACCAGAAGTCTGCTTTGCGCTGATGTATGCAGCTGGTCATGCGCCAATCGATCGCAATTGCGGCGCGGTGAGCAGCGGAAACAGCGCCGGGACGTTGCCAGAGCCCACCACAAAAAAAATGATGAGAAGTGGAGAAATCCCGCTTGGCCACCGAGTCGCCGGCACCCCGATCTATCCGGACAAGCCCATGGGTTCGGGAGTTCAAGATAAGCTGTTTCAACAAGATGCGGCCCGGCGCAAAAGCCTTTAGCGCGGGGTTATAGACCGGGAACCAATAATGCAAGGTCGATCCCGAGCGCAAGCCAAAATGTGACGCGACCCAAGTCCTCCCAGCGTAAAGTGTCGAGATAATACCCGAACATTGCGGATCGCGCGTTCGGCAGAGCGTGTGCAAAATTGCACGCGCTCTCTTCCCACTCAACGCGTCCTTAACACCCGTTCTGTGATATTGCGCGCGCTTCTCAACGATTACCTTCCCGAGCGCTAATTCCTTGTCATCTACACAATATTCAAAGGATAACGGCCCGATTTCGCGGCTGAGTTTGCGTTCCCGTCTTTCGGTATCGGAAACAAATTTCCTGTCACTGCGCTTTTTTTCTTCCCAAAAACTCTGCCCGCCTTCGGGGAAATCGATCAGATGCCCGACTTCCCGCCGCTCTCCGATCAGGCCACCATTCTGCCCAATTTCATCGAGCTGGGTGAAGAAAAGTGATTTGAGACCGCTCAGCCGTAGCAGATCCACCTCCTCAATGCGAAATCCCGCCGTGGCGATCAAGCCGAAATAGTCGCTGACTTTCCCGCCCAGACATTCGCCTATACCGAACGCGGCATGAACGCGGGAGCGGTACTGGAAAGGAAAAAACGCCACCACTCTACCACCGTGCATGATGCGGCATACGCGCACCAGCGGCACACAGGACGCTATGGCGCAGGCATATGAATAAGACAGAAACGCAAGCGGCTTGGGCTCCAGAAACTCGCGCCAGGTTTTCTGATCATTTGCTGATAAAACGTTCGGCGAAACGACCTGCCCCGTGATGACATCTGAAGTCATGGCTTATCATTTCGCCAGGATGGGGGCGCATGCTTAGAATTTATCGTTAGCCTGCCTTGCTCTGCAAACAATTTCCAAGCACCCGCCGTTACCGCTGAAACCTCCACTTTAAAGATTGGGCAACACGATGGACCAAGGCCGTCACATCCGCTTTTCTCATACTGCCTTTTGCGACGAAATACTCGGTGCCGGCGTATTTTTTCTTGTACGCAGAGACGCCCATGCCGAAATCAAACACTTTTATACCCGCAGAGCTTCCGTGTGCCAAGATTTTGAACAGCAGAATGTGCCCCGGCCCAAAGCCACGAAACTTCTCGTTGTAGACGGGAAACCAGATATGCATGACATCTCGGTAGCGAAGACCAAAATGCGACGCGACCCAATCATCGCCGCAGTGAACCGTGGACATGACGGCTTCAAAGTCGTTGCTACGCGTTGTGAGCAGAGTGTTCAAAAGATTTCGTGACCAGTCGCTTTTAAGCGCGTCGGCAGCGTTTGACTGAACATACTGCTTCCGTTTTGCCGTAACAAGCCTTTCGAGTTCGACTTGCGCATTAGACGAATGCCATTCGAAGCGCAGCTCGCCGTGCTTTTCCACCAACCGCGCCTCGAGCCGAAACACCTCGTTGACGAATTTTCGGTCCGCTGCCCGAAGACCTGAAAAATAGGTATCTGTCTTTTCTACGCACACCTTGATGCCTTGGCCTTGAACAACCCTGTCGGATGAAACCGGGCATCCCGGCTGCAACCAGTGATCAAAGCAAAATACTGAGAGATCGGACGCGGATAGAATCGAACGCTCATTGTGTTCAGCCGAAACACCAACAATGCCACATACATCTGACATGTGGCGGCCCACCTTATCCCCGATTGAAGGCGTGTGAGCCCGGCGCTGGAACGGTAGAAAAGACCTGTTTGCGCCCTCCCCCAGGGAAGCAACAAAAACGTTCCCGGCTACACTATCCACCGCTCCGCAAAACTCATGACTCAAAAATGGGCTAGGAAATCTGTGGTTTTTCTCCAGCGTGCCGCTCCAAAACGCTAGCTCGCTTGGGGTAAGATCACGGAAAGCGATCGGTCGAACAGGCATCTTAGTATTTTCCCATCAACCGAATCCTGATCGGCTTTGAAATATTTTCCGGGTCCATGGATCCACCCGGGTCCATGGACCCACACTTTTTTGGAGGATTTCTGGCACGAGCGGGACGATACGCAAAATCAACCTGTTCGCGAAGAATGGCAAAAAACGACGGGCTGTCAAAACGCCTCCACTACGGACTCCCGAGAAGCCGCCGACAGGCCTGTATCTCTGCCTGCTTTCCACGCGACAAGAAGCCATCCGTGACCGGTTGGCAGATAAGTGATACAAGCCCTAATTCTGACCTTAGGCAGCGAATCAGTAACCCTGGATATGCTATCGTCCGTAACAATATGGAAAAACAATGAATATGTAACAAGCCGCTCACGGTCAAGAAAACTGGCACTTCGATTCCAATGTTCGACGCAGGTTCGACACGACGGCTTCTTAAGACGGCCATCGCACAAGATCCTACAAATACACTCGGCGTCGTATACACCCGCTACAATCAACATCAGACCACCCCAAGCCCAATGCAGCACCGCCTAAAAAAATTAACGAATTCTGCCTTTAGCAGGAGCGGCGCGGGGAGGAATTAGTCAATTGTCAGCTTTTTTTAACAACTATGGCAAAAGATGTTTCACGTATCTTTGTGGGAGCCGGCCGACCACTCTGGGGCAACAAATGATTGATAGCCTGTCTGTCCTAACGGGTCTGATCATACTGGTCATCGCCGTTCGAAAGATGCTCGCCCTAGACACCAAGAGGCCTGGCAAGCAGGGACGCGGGCCGACATGAAGCTCTCCCTTCTTCTCGCGCTAACAGCTTTATTTGTGTTTGTGAGCGGGTTTAAAAATCCAGCGCTGTTTTTCATCGGATATCTTTGGGCATCGGTTCTTTATCCGACCGCCTTTGCCAATACCTTTGTTCCGCTATCTCAGATTTTTGCTATATTTGCAGTGTTGGGGTACGGCTTCATCGACAAGCCTGAAAAGAGCCGCTTCCCACTTGTTTTCTATTTTGCAATTCTATTTTCCGTATGGGTCTCGTTCACCGCGATAGAAGCCGAGCGCCCCTACGACGCTTGGCCGAAATGGCAGTGGGCAATCCAATCGATCTTGATAACCGTTGCAATGCCACTTTTCTTGCGAACCAGAGTGCAAATCGAAACGGCTTTTATCGCGGCATTTTCAGCAATCACAGCGCATGCCCTGACGGCCGGCGTCAAGACCGTTTTCGGAACAGGCGGATACGACCGCCTCGGGCGCCTGATGATGGACAATTTTTGGCTGGGGGAAACCAGCACACTCTCCCTGGTGGCTATTCTTTCAATACCGATGTCTTATTACATTTTCAGCCAATCTCTTGCATTTGAGCAATTCCGCGGCCGGATGCTTTTCCGAATTATTTGGATAGCTTACATAATAGTCGCGATAGAATGCATGATTGGCACCTCGGCGCGAACAGGGGTAATTGCGCTTGCGATGTTGCTGACCTTCGGCGTCCGAGGATTGTTTCGGAAAATATTGGTTATTGTCGGCGCGATTGGAATTTTCTACGTCGCGCAGCCCCTGATCTCCGGACGGTCGCTCGAACGCTACAACACGATTGGCAAATACCAACAGGACAGTTCCGCGACAACCCGGATAGCGGCATGGCAGTGGGCAATCAAATATGCCGCAAACCACCCCTTGGGAGGCGGGTTCGGCTTGTTCAATGGAGCCAACGTCGATTTCAAGACCGAGAATGCCAACGGAGAGATCACCACCCAGACACGAATAGGAACGGCAGCTCACAGCATCTACTTTGAAGTGCTAGGCGAACAAGGATATCCAGGAATAATTTTGTATTTGGCGATGATGATAACCACGCTGTTCGGGACGCTTAGAATTTCCCGCCTGCCCAAGAATACTGCGGAGCCGCAATGGTACGTAGCGTTTTCGCGCAGTCTGTTTGTCAGCCTGACCATCTTTGCGGTTTCGGCTTCCTTTGTGGGCATCGCATTCCAGCCGATGCTATATTTGTTGCTCGGTTTCTATTGCTGCGTTTATCGTTTTGTTCAAAACCAGCGCGCCCCGCAACCGAAATTCGTGCCACAACCCGCGCCGCTCAGTCAACTGCCCAATCACGCGCGTGCCTGATCAATCGCCAACCCGGTCCGACTCTGCGGCAGTTCGCTCTGGCGGACCAGAGATACATTCGCTTACCGCCGTGAGGGGTATTGCCGCGTGGTGGGTCGTCTTCTTTCATTTCGACACCTATCTTCGCCCCTATCTTCCCTCCCCTGTCTATTATGTTATCTCAAAAGGATACCTCGCCGTCGATCTGTTCTTTTGTCTAAGCGGTTTCGTCATCTTTCTAAACTATGGAACCTTGAACACGGGATCTTCGCGCGAGCTTTTCAATTTTTATCTCCGGCGTATCGCCAAAATCTATCCGCTGCACATTTTCACGATCTGCCTGTATGGGCTCCTCGTAATCGTTTTGATGCTCACGCATCGCGACCCCACCTCGAGATTTTCCGGCTTGAGCCTTTTGCTCAATCTTTTCCTGGTGCAGGACTGGGCCATTCTGCATGGCTTAACATGGAATGTGCCCTCATGGTCGATCAGCGCCGAATTTGCGGCCTATCTTCTATTTCCGGGTGCCGTCCTTCTGGTGAGATTTGTCGGAGGGCGGGTTGCGTTCGGTTTTATGGTATTTTTCAGTCTCCTGTTCTTGTTGAATTTTTTCTACGCTTCCCAGGATTTTCGGATAGGCAGCGCGATCGAAACGCTTGGCGTGGCGCGCGCCGCGACCCAGTTCGCGATCGGGGCCCTTCTCGCCGACTTTTTCCTGAGAGCGCCTTCCGCCAGCCGCCTCTCACAAGCGAGCCTGTTGGTTCTGGCGGCGTTATTCCTGTGCGCGGGACTGAATGTCCTGGAATCTCTGTTGATCCCTACTGCCTGGGCGTGCCTGGTATTTGCAATCGCCCATGGGGATCGCAAGCGCGACTTTTTGAACCATCGCTGGCTGGTCTTTATCGGACATGTTTCCTATGCGACCTACATGATCCACTATTTTGTCCGCGATATTTTTAAACTCGCGTTGGTTCATGCTGATGAAACAGTTCCGCTACACTATGTGTTGGGAATTTTCCTGGTGATATTCGCCGCATCGGTTCCGCTCTATCTGTACATCGAACGTCCCGCACAGAGATACCTGACCAGGAAAACCAGATCTCAGAGAGCCTCGGCCTGATTGCCGCCATAGAACTTTGTGGATCAGTGTTGGGTGAGACGTTTTCTCCGCGCTGCTTCGCGCGATTTCCCCTTATGCCGCCGATTTTC
>Ga0068871_100002589_pt1 | contig 12341 bp, 8 predicted proteins | sample KBSMisM72_FD_72750 | JGI IMG/M metagenome (GOLD analysis project Ga0068871, IMG submission 72750) | Miscanthus rhizosphere microbial communities from Kellogg Biological Station, Michigan, USA - KBS Miscanthus M7-2 | ecosystem: Host-associated > Plants > Roots > Rhizosphere > Soil ... | reverse complement strand
ATCGCGAGCAGACGATTCTCGAGGATGTCGATCTCGCGTCCACGAAACCATTCAATCTCTTTCGTAATGTGTGCGTGCAAGCGACGCCACCATTCCGCCCAACGGTCCGGTCCAAGCCGGTCGACCTGCTCTTTAATGCCGACGAGGCGCGCGACCATCACAGTCGCCAACACTGTATCAGGCTCGATAGGGTGTCGCACTCCAGTCAAAAACTCTTCCACTTCGTCGAGAATCGCGTCCTGGTCGCCGACAAATGGAAGGTGGTCCACGCCCGGAAACTCGACAAACTTTGCTCCCGGTATTCGATCTGCTACGAACCTTCCTTCTTCGACTTTCAAACACTGATCGTCCGTGCGATGAATGACGAGTGACGGTACGCGTATCGACGGCAAGACGTTGCGCACGTCGATCTCGGCATTCATTTGTGTAAGCGCGACGGCGGCGCCCGGACTCGCGCCCATGCGCAGGTAAGTGGCCCACCAGTCACGAAATTTCGCATCGCCGGCAACACTGGGTGCGCGTTCGTCAATCCCGACTGGTCCACCCCACTGCTTCCGCATCACTTCGAAAAACTGTTCGCGCTGTTCCGGGGTCGGACCCCATGGATACTCCGCGTCGCGAATCCGTTTTGCGTATGTGCCGATCATGACGAGTGCGAGCGTCTTCTCAGGGTAGGTGGCCGCGAAGAGGCTGCACATCGGACCGCCTTCGGAAACACCACAGAGAGCCGCGCGTTCGGAACCCACTGCGTCCATCACGGCGCGCACGTCGTCCATGCGTTGTTCGAGTGTCGGTAGTTGATTGATGGGGACGCGATCGGAAAGACCGGTCCCGCGCTTGTCGAAAAGAATCAGTCGCGAGAACGATGCGAGACGGTGAAGGAACCGCGCGAAACTCGGCTCGCGCCAGAAGTATTCCATGTGCGACACCCAGCCCATTACGAAGACGAGATCGAGCGGTGCGTCGCCGATCACCTGGTAAGCGATGTTCACGTCGCCGCTTCGTGCATACATTGTTTCCGGTGGACGTTGTTCGAGCTTATGGATGACTTGCGCCGCAGGCGTGACGTCAATCACGTGATCGTCATCGCGTTCGACGACGATTCTCGCCCGTGTTCGTTCGCGGACGATCACGCTTTCGTCGTCCCCGCCGGTTGTTCTGACGTCTGCGACGAAGCGATAGCCGCGCTTCGGAACGGTCTGAATGTACGGTTCGCCTTCCTTACCTTCGCCGAGTGCTTTTCGCAGGATGGAGATGTTTTGCGCGAGGTTGTTTTCCTCGACAAAGCTGTCCGGCCAAACCTGTTCCATCAGCTCTTTCTTGGTCAAAACGTGGCTGGAGTTTTCGAGCAGCACGAGAAGCGTATCAAACACCTTCGGCGTGAGCGACACCTCTCGATTGTCTTTAAATAGAAGCCGCTCAGAGGCGTCAACCCGAAAGCCGTCGAATAAATAGAAGCGTTGGGTCATAAAAGTGGATCCGCGTTTATTCGCGTTCCTTCAAAACTCTTTCAAAACAATCTCACACTGAATTCAGGACTCTCTAAATACGAGAGCAGGCCCTGCCCCGTATCTTCCCTGCACACTCATACAGCACCCGACGAACTAAACCAGATTATTTAGGAGGATTTGCAGTGAATACAAGTGAAAAGCACGCCGTGGTGCTTGGAGGAAGTCTCGCGGGGCTGTTGGCGGCACGCGTTTTGGCCGACCATTTCGACTGCGTAACCCTGATCGAACGTGACGCTTATGCCGAAAACTGCGAAACGCGCCGCGGCATCCCGCAAGCCAACCATGTGCATGGTTTGCTCGCGCGGGGACGACAGATTCTCGAAGAACTCTTCCCCGGTGTGCAGGACGAAATGATCGCGGCCGGTGCGCCCGTGGTCGATATGGCGAATGAAATTGCGTGGTTCACCCGCGCCGGTTGGGGAGTCAGATTCCCATCCGAGTTCCAGGTGCTGGCGTTCACGCGGCCGCTGCTCGATCTGCACGTGCGGCGTCGACTCAGCCAGAATCCGCCAGTCAAGATCCTGGACAACACTGAGGTGCTGCGCCTGATTCAGGGCACTTCGAAAGATCACGTCGCGGGTGTGCTCGTTTGCCCGCGCAGTTCAGAGACGGATCGCAGAGTTGCAAAAGAACTGCATGCAGATCTGGTCGTCGACACAACGGGTCGCGCATCACGTGCCCCGCGCTGGCTCAGCGATCTTTTCTCCGTCGAAGGCAACCGGTGGCTGGTGACGTTGACGGGCGGCGGTGGCGATCATCCACCCAGTGATGAAGCGGGTTTTCTGGAGTTCGCGCGCAGCCTCCCCGTTTCGACGATCTACGATGCGATAAGCACTGCCGAGCCGATCTCACCGATCAAGACTCACCGCGCCACGCAGAATCGAGTACGCCGGTTCGAACGCGCAACGTTGCCGCACAACTTTCTGCTCCTGGGCGATGCGGTTTGCGCCTTCAATCCCGTTTACGGCCAGGGTATGACGATCGCGTCGCTCGGCGCCGTGACGTTACACAAGAACCTGATCAATCAACGCCGACTACACACGAACGGAAGTTTTGTTGGTCTATCACGTCGTTTTCAAAAACAACTGGCAAAGGTAAACGAGGCGCCGTGGATGCTTGCGACCGGTGAAGACTATCGCTATCGCGAGACGGAAGGCGGAGCGCCGACTGCGATGAACCGGTTCATGCATCGATACATGGACCAGGTAATTCATCTCTCGACGCATTCAGTGACTGTGCGTCGTGTGCTGATGCGAGCCTTCAACATCCTCGTGCCGCCAACCGCACTCTTTCACCCGCGAGTTCTATTCCGCGTCCTGGTCCACGGATTGTACGGATCCGTGAAAATCGATTTCCACAGATCCGTACAATCTGTGGCCCACTCCAAGACAGCGAATTGGACACAACATGAAAACACGAACCGAGATCACTGTAGAGAAAGAGAGATTAGTAATCGTCAATCGTCGGCGCAGAGACGCGTGGTGTTCAACGTGCGGACGCCACGTTGAGATGTTGAACGTTGACGACGCCGCGATTTTTGCCCAGGTCAACTCCCGCACGATTTTTCATTGGGCCGAGTCCGGAGTGGTGCACTCGAGTGAGACGCCGGAAGGATTGCTGCTCATCTGCCCTCATTCACCCACATTCTCTTGAAAGGAGAACCGCCATGAAGACCGCCCAGAAAATCAAAACGATTCCCATGCTCTTGCTGCTTTGGGCTCTGCCCATGTCAATGCTGCCACGCGTGACTGCGAAAGCGCGCGCGACAGCACCCGCAAGCACAAGCACCGCATCTCCCAACGAAGCCCAGTTAGAGATGAATACAGCAGAGAGCTACGGCAAGCTGCCGCTCAGCTTTGAACGTAACCAGGGACAATCAGATGAAGCAGTGAAGTTTCTCTCGCGCGGCAAAGGCTACACACTCTTTCTCACACCGACCGAAGCAGTGCTTTCCTTGCGCAACACTGACAAGAAAGCTTCCGTATTGCGCATGAATCTCGTCGGAGCTGATGCGAATGCTCAACTCGACGGCCGGCAGGAGTTGCGAGGCAAAGTGAACTACCTGATCGGCAACGATCGCGCCAAATGGCGCACTGGCATTCCGACGTTTCGCAAAGTTCAGTACGACGACGTTTGGCCGGGAGTGGACATGATCTGGTATGGCACGCAGACGGAGTTGGAGTACGACTTTGTCGTGAAACCTGGCAGCGAAGTTTCCCAGTTGAGAGTTGCTTTTGAAGGCGCAGAGAAGATGCGTCTCGACGATCAGGGCAACCTGATGATCACGAGCAACGGCGAAGAATTGAAGCATTCGGCGCCGGTAGTCTATCAAGGTGGCGTTTCAGTCACAGGCAAATACGTTATCAAAGGAACAAACGAGCTCGCTTTTGAAGTCGGCGAGTACGACCATACGAAGCCGTTGGTAATCGATCCGGTTCTTATCTATTCGAGTTATATCGGTGGCAGTGCAAACGACGAAGGTTTCACGGTTGCCGCCAACGCGAGCGGTGAAGCGTATGTCGCCGGTGAGACCTCTTCCGATGCAGCCACCTTTCCACTCAGAAATGCTTTTCAGAGTAGTCAACCTGCAACGGTAGCGTTCATCACCAGAATGAATGCCGCCGGAACGGACATTCTCTATTCCACGTTCCTCGGCGATGCCACAGGTTTTTGTACGCTCGATGTTTGCGGCACAGAAGTCAGAGGAATCGCGGTTGGTAGCGACGGCAAAATCTCGATCACTGGCGCGACGGTTAATGATAATAACGAAAGCGATTTTCCGGTCACTGACAACGCACTGCAAAAGAACGGATTCTGCATTGGCGTTTGCGGTCTGGAGCCAGATCGTCGTGTTGATGCATTTGTCACAATGTTAAGCGCTGACGGTTCACAGCTCGTGTATTCGACATTCTTCGGCGGTTCGGCAAGTGCTTCCGCTTTTGGTGGCAGAGCTTTCGACGCAGGCAATGCGATTGCACTCGATAGCACGAATCGCATTTACATCACCGGTCAAACGGCTTCCAACAATCTTCCCACGAAACACGCATTTCAGTGGTCACGACACTCAGAGTACCAGGGCATGGATGCATTTGTTGCAGTATTCAATCCAAATGCCACCAGCGGTAATGCCTCATTGCTGTACTCGAGTTATTACGGCGGAGATGGTGATGAAGTCGGAAGAGGCATCGCGGTTGACAACGATCGCAATGCCTACATCGTCGGTAGCACCGCTTCGACGGATCTGGAGACGAAGAGCGCAGCCAGTTCTCCACTGCAGTCTACTTTCCAGGGAGGCGGTTTCGACGGCTTCGTGGCCAAGGTCGATACCGAATCCGACGGCGACGCTTCACTAACCTACAGCACCTACTTCGGCGGCAACGTCAATGATCGTGTGGAGTCGGTTGCAGTCGATTCACTTCAACGTGCGTACATCACCGGCGCCAGTAACTCTTCACCGAGCTCCTTTCCGCTGAGAAATGCGTTCGACTCTACTCAGCAGAACGGCGAAGCCTTTGTCGCGAAACTCAACGCGGACGGCACCGCTTTGTTCTATTGCAGCTTCCTTGGCGGAAATAACGGCAACACATCGGCCGATGGTGAAGAAGGTCTCGGTCTCACGATCGATTTTGGCGGGAATGTTTACGTGACGGGTCGCACGACTTCAGGCGCGACCTTCCCGCAGCTCCTTCCGCTCACGTCGGATCTTTCGGGAACAGCATTCCTCACGAAGATCGAAGCGACGATCTCGAATAACACTGTTCCAAAGATTCTGTATTCAACTACTTTTGGTGGACCGACTGCGAAAGGCAAGAGCGTAGCGCTCGATGCACGTGGCAATGTCTATCTCGCGGGCTCAACAGCCGACGGACTGACAACCACCGTTGGCGCTTTCGACACCACGTTCAATGGCGGCGCACACGATGCATTCGTTGCGAAGTTCAGCCCGACATTCAACGACACGACGGGCATCTTCCGTCCATCGACCCTTCAGTTCCAGTTACGTGATTCAAACACTACTGGTCCAGCCGATCATATCATCACGTTTGGACAGGCTGGTGATCAGCCGGTCGTTGGTGATTGGAACGGTTCGGGCATTGATAGTGTTGGCGTGTTTCGTCCTTCCACCGGCCAGTTCTTTTTGCAAATCACGCGCAAGATCATCGTGATTAACTTCGGACAAGCGGGCGACATCCCCGTTGTTGGTGACTGGGACGGCAACGGCGTCGACACACCGGGCGTTTTCAATCCAGCGACCGGTCAGTGGCAATTGACGAATGGCATCAATGGCCTCAACGTGTCGAACAGTTTTCCGCAATCAAACTTCACGTTCACGTTCGGACAGAATGGTGACCTGCCGATTGCGGGTGACTGGGACGGAAATGGCATCGACGGTGTTGGGTTCTTCCGCACTACGAATTCCACCTTCAATCTCAGCAACGGGTTTCAGGGCACGATCGACATCAAGCCGTTTATCTTTGGGGGTCTTGGGGTGAAGCCGATCGCTGGCGACTGGAATGGAGATGGCATCGCGACGATAGGAATTTTCAACCCGAACACCGGAACGATGTCATTGAATAATACGAACTCGTCTGGCAACGGAATAGGGGATATCGTGTTCAGCTTCGGACTGAGCGGCGATTTTCCGCTGGCCGGCGATTGGGACGGCAAGCCATCATTGCCCTGATCCGCGTAGATCGTTTTGTCGATCCGTCTAATCCTTTATCCAAACGGTCTTGATGTTGACGAACTCGCGGATTCCAAACTCCGCGAGTTCGCGACCGTATCCGGAATTCTTCACGCCTCCGAACGGCAAACGCGGATCGGATGCGACCATCCCGTTTATAAAAACCGCGCCCGCCTCGAGGCCGTCGATGAACTTCGCTTGTTCCGTCGCGTCGTTGGTCCAGGCTGCAGAGCCGAGTCCAAACGGAGTTGCGTTCGCGATCCTGATCGCTTCGTCGATCCCCGACACGCGGAAGAGCATCGCCACTGGCCCGAAGATCTCTTCGCACGACACCGGCGCGTTAAAATCGACATCGACGAGCACCGTCGGTTCAAAGTAGTTTCCACGCCCTTCGATTTTCTTTCCGCCAGTCAAAACGCGGGCGCCACTCGCAACAGCTTTCTTCACCTGCTCGTCCAGATCGTTGACGATTTGCGGCGTCGCCAGTGGCCCAATCTCAACCGTTTCGTCCATCGGATCGCCGATCTTTAGCGCGCGCATTTCCTCAACAAATCGCTTTTCGAATTCATCGTAGACTTCATCCGCGACGATGAAGCGCTTGGCTGCAATACAGGATTGACCGTTATTTATAGTGCGCGCTTTCACGGCAGTCGTGACTGCTTCGTCAAGATTCGCTGAGGGCATGACGATGAAAGGGTCGCTGCCCCCAAGTTCGAGCACAGTTTTCTTAATTTGTTTTCCGGAGATCGCCGCAACGCTGCGACCTGCCGGTTCGCTACCGGTCAAAGTCGCCGCGACCACCCGGCGGTCGTTCAGTATTCCTTCAACTGCGTCCGACCCGATCAGCAACGTTTGAAATGCGCCCTTCGGAAAGCCCGCACTTGCGAAGATCTCTTCGATAGCGAGCGCGCACTGCGGCACATTCGACGCGTGCTTCAGCAATCCGACGTTTCCCGCCATCAGTGCCGGAGCCGCAAACCGAAACACTTGCCAGAAGGGAAAGTTCCACGGCATCACAGCGAGCACTGGTCCGAGCGGCTGAAAGTGCGCGTAACTCTTTTTTGCGTTCGTTTCGACGATCTGATCGGCTAGCTGACGCTCGGCGTTCTCCGCGTAATAACGGCACACCCACGCGCACTTCTCAGCTTCACCAACCGCTGCTTTCAGCGGCTTTCCCATTTCGAGAGTCATGATTTTCCCGAAATCATGTTTCCTCGTTTCGAGAATTTCCGCCGCGCGCATCATGAGCGGCTTACGGTCGGCAAATGTTGTGCGCAAATAAGTGCGGAATGTGTCTGCGGCGAGCTGAAGTTTTTCTTCGATCTGCTCGGCCGTTAAAGCGGTGAAGGTTTTCAGTGTTTCACCCGTTGCTGGATTAATCGAAGTTATAGCCATGATGAAATGATTTTCACGCAAAGACGCGAAGGGCGCAAAGGCGCAAAGAAGTACTTTTCTTCCTTTCGCCTTCGTCCGCCTTTGCGCCTTTGCGTGAAAAAAAACATACTAACCGTGCATGGCCACGGAAAAACCACAACTCGATAAATTCGGCGTTGCTGCCGCGCTGCAGGAGATCGCCCAGATGATGGATCTCAAAGGCGGCAAGAACCGCTTCAAAGCGAAAGCCTACAACGCCGGCGCACGCACCGTTCAAGCTGTTGCAGATCTCGATCGACTTGTGCGCGAAGACCGCCTCACCACGTTGCCACGCATCGGCGACGCACTCGCATCGCAGATCAAACAGCTCTATCTCACCGGCGAGTCATCCGTGTTGAATGAACTGCGAAAAGAGTTTCCAGCCGGAATCGTCGAGCTTTCATCTGTGCCGGGCCTGAGCGTCCAGAAGATCAGGTTTCTCCAGGAAGAGTTGGGAATCACTTCGATCGCAGAGCTGAAGGCCGCGGCCGAGGCAGGCAAGTTGCGCGAGTTGAAAGGCTTTGGACCAAAAACTGAAGAGCGTCTGCTGAAGCAACTCGCCACTCCGGTTCAAAAGCCAAAACGGCGTTTGCATCTGCATCACGCCTGGAACACTGCGGATCAGGTAGTTGAATATCTGAAAGCGATCGATGGCGTTGTTGAAGTGAGTGTGGCTGGATCACTGCGTCGTTGGGTCGAGACGATCGACGTTATTGACATCGTCGCCGGCGCCGACGATCCGCAGGGGGTAATCGAGAAGTTTTTGCAGTTTCCTCTCATCCTCTCGAGTCATGTTGAAGACGAGAACACGTGTGTGGCCCAGTTTGGCGATGGCGCGCAGGTTTGGCTGACTGCTGTTCCGCCGAAGGATTTTGGTATTACGTTGTTCGTCAAAACCGGTTCGCAGTCACACCTTGAAAAAGTGCAGGCGTACGCAGAACGAAAGAAGATCAGTTTCGCACGACTCCCGCGCAGCGAAGAACAGCTCTACAAACGGCTTGGCATGGCTTACATTCCGCCCGAGTTGCGCGAAGACGCCGGCGAGATTGAAGCCGCACTCGCGAAAAGACTCCCCGAAGATCTCGTTACTGAAGCCGACATCAAAGGCATAGTTCATGCCCATACGACTTATTCCGACGGCATTCACACCCTTGATGCGATGGTGCGCGGCGCCGAAGCGATGGGCATGAAGTACATCACGATTACCGATCACTCGCCCACGGCCATTTACGCGAACGGGCTCAACGTGGACAGGCTGCGACGACAGTGGGACGAGATCGATGAGCTTCAGGAACAAGTCTCGATCAAGATCCTACGTGGCACCGAATCAGACATCATTGCCAGCGGCAATCTCGACTATCCCGACGATGTGCTCGAGAAGTTTGATGTGATCGTCGCGAGCATTCACGCGCGCTACAAGATGGATGCGGCGAAGATGACGCAGCGAATCACTTCTGCGATGCGGCAGCCGGTATTCAAGATCTGGGGACACGCCCTCGGACGATTGCTGGAACGGCGTCCGCCCGTCGAGTGTGACGTTGAGCGAATTCTTGATGTGATTGCGGAGTCGAAGGCGGCGATTGAAATCAACGGCGATCCCTATCGCCTTGATCTCGAGCCACGCTGGGTGCGCGAAGCGCGGAAGCGAAAAATCAAGTTTGTAGTATCAACCGATGCGCATTCAGTCAAAGCGATGAACAATGTGAAGTACGGCGTGGCCATGGCGCGCCGCGGCTGGGTCACACGCAAGGAAGTCCTCAACACCCTCAACACCACCGCCTTCGCGAAAGCGGTCAAACCTGTTTAGTCTCCCAGGTTCTTCTCTGTGCAACCTCTGTGTTCCTCTGTGACTCTGTGGTTAATGGAACCTGAGAACAAGTCCACCACAGAGTCACAGAGAACGCGAAGTTGCACAGAGAACTAATGTCCCTTTGGTTTACGTTTTTGCACGTCGCAGGTTGGCGGGAGATTGGGATTCTTCGTTTCGTAATTCTTGATCTCCTGATCGAACTTCTCTTTGGCCCTATCGCGAAGGTCATCGCCGAATAGCTTCGCGTTTCCGGTTTCTTTACTCACCTGCGCGCGCAACTTGCGAGCGGCCGCGGTTATCTTTTCACCAAGATCCCGATCCAGGTCGATGATGTAAATCTCAGTCGCGTTACGTGACGGGACTAGAGTGCGAAAGGGGATTCCTGCGCGTTCCAGTTCAGCCGAAAGGTTGACGAGATTCCTCGCACCGGTCCGCGGGCGCAACACGTAAAGATCCACGGGGCCCTTCGGTTGCGGATGAAAGTAAATGACATACTTTTGCGCCGCATCGCGTCCCATTCGCGACAGGACGTAGCGCAGCGACTCCTCGTCGCCTCTGACGCGCAGCAACACGGAATGTTCGGCGCCATCACTCCACGCCCCAAGTGCGCGAAAGGCAGTGATTCGCGAACGCACGACACAACCGAGATTGACAGCCTGGTTCACCAGCTTCGTTTCCTCAGGAGAGTTCATCCCTGCGATCGCCTGTTCGAGCCCCAGGTTGGTCTTTGTGTTTGGACTCACGATGCCGACGTTGAGCGGTTTCTGAGCTTGTTGTGCAGTGACTGCCGTGGTCCAGCCCAGCAGCAGCGCGAGCACGAGCGATAATTGATTCGTCTTCCTCATTAGTTTAAGCACCGGGCGGCCATGGTAGTTTCCCTTTTCCGCTGAATTCTTCATTAATTTCCGCAAGTCGTTGTTCGAGGAAATGTCTGGCTGTTGCCGGATTCTTCGCTTCGCCTCGTAACTTCGCACGCTCTGCCCACGTGGGCCAGGTCTCGATCACTGTTGCGTGCGCTCCTGATTCCGTATGCATTTGACTTGCATGAAGAAGCAATCGCGATTCGAGCTCACGCGCTATGTCCGCGGGCTTTGGTCCAAACTCCTTGCCGAGTTTGTTAGTTTGCAATGAGCCTTGATCGTCGAGAGCTTTGAGCAATTGTTTTGCGACAGGTGAAAGCTTCTTCAGTTGCCAGTCTTCGCGCGCTACGCCTATCGAGTAAATATGTCCCCAAAGCTCGCGATGTACAAAGGTCACTTTGTTTGAGACGAGTTTCATTACAAGCACGTCTGTGTGATCTTCGAGTAGCTCGGAGACTGCAAATATCCGTTGAGCTGCTTTGTGGGACCACCACGATCCCGAAACCTTCTCGCCGGCGACGAGTGTCGCGATACTGGGAAAATTGACGTCGGACAATAGCAATAGACCCAACTTCTCCAACTGTTGAAAAACTTCATCGAATTGTTTTCTCGAGCTGGCTGTCATTTCGAGCGATAGTAGCTTAAAATGAGGACCAACCTTAATCCTCATCAAGGAGACAAAAAAATGCGACGAAGAACCCTCACCGAACTCGCCACGAATCCCGATCTGATCTCAGGTATCTACAACTATTGCGATCGTTGGTGTGAACGGTGTCCTTTAACCTCACGTTGTCTGGTCTATGCTACCGAGCAGGAAGACAACGACTTGTTCGAGAACCATGACGTTCGTAACGCGGCTTTCTGGAAAAAGCTCGGTACGATCTTTCAGGAAACGCGCGAGATGATCCCTGATTGGGCGCGGAACGCGGGCGTCGATCTCTCTGCGCCGATCAATGACGATGCTTGCCATAAGCGCAGACGCCAGCTCGTCGATAATCATCCGCTGACGAACGCGGGAAAGAAGTATGCGAATGCCGCCAGCGACTGGTTTCGTGAGTTCGATCAAACAATCGAAATCAGTAATACGGAGGACGCGCGCGAAGTTATCCAGTGGTATCAGTATCAAATCGCGGTGAAGACGATCAGGGCGCTTTCGGGACAAAAGGACGAATTTGAAGCCGATTGCCCGAAGGATTCCGACGGTTCAGCAAAGGTGGCGCTGGTTGGTATTGACCGATCAATCGCTGCATGGCGGATGATGCAAATATCGTTGCCGGAACGCGAAGAGTCGATCGTGCCGTTGATATTGCAACTCGAGCGGCTGCGGCTGCGGCTTGAAAAGGGTTTTCCGGAAGCGCGGAATTTCATAAGACCCGGCTTTGACAAAATTGAAAGTTAAATAGGTCCGATAAGTCCTATAGGACCTATGCTAAATTCTTTTTATGACTGAGTGTCTGTTTTGCCGAATTGTGTCTGGTGAACTGCCGGCGACGGTAGTTTACGAAGATGAGAACGCCGTGGCGTTTCTCGATCATCGTCCATTATTTCCGGGACATACGTTGCTGGTACCGCGTCAACACGTTGAGACACTCGGCGAACTGCCGGTGAAACTCGTCGCGCCTTATTTCGAAGCAGCGCAACTACTTTCTCTTGCAGTTGAATCAGCGATGGATGCGGAAGGAACTTTCGTCGCGATGAATAATCGCGTGAGTCAGAGCGTGCCTCATTTGCACGTTCACGTCGTGCCGCGGCGAAGAAAAGATGGTTTGAAAGGGTTTTTCTGGCCGCGAACGAAATACAAAAGCGATGAAGAAATGGAAGCAGCAAAAAGAAAAATTGCTGCTGCATTAAAAACCAAAAAATAAAACACACAAAAAGTTGATCGAAAAACAGTGTAGGAGTATAAACACCCTGTCGCGAGGGTTGCGGCCTTCGAGACCGGTAAAGGGATCGGCAATCGGGCGGTGACGCCCGAGAGAGAGAAGAGACAGGCGGCTGTTGATTCTATTGACGCCCTAATCGGAGCCGAAAGGCTCAGCTAGAGAAGGTTGCGAGACTTTCTC
>Ga0068871_100002588_pt1 | contig 12351 bp, 10 predicted proteins | sample KBSMisM72_FD_72750 | JGI IMG/M metagenome (GOLD analysis project Ga0068871, IMG submission 72750) | Miscanthus rhizosphere microbial communities from Kellogg Biological Station, Michigan, USA - KBS Miscanthus M7-2 | ecosystem: Host-associated > Plants > Roots > Rhizosphere > Soil ... | reverse complement strand
TATTGGGAATCCATACGCCGCACCTTTGGATATGAGAAATATTTTGAAAGGAAGTGTACCAGACAATTTCTATGTATGGGATCCGAATCTTACCGGTTCTTTGGGATTTGGAGCATTCCAGACCTTTACACTTATTGGTAGCGACTATTTTCCAACACCGGGTGGTGGAAGTTATCCCTCATCAGCAACTCCTTATAATTATATACAAAGCGGCTTAGCATTTTTTGTCCAGGGCGGTGGCTCAAATGGAACGTTAACCTTTACAGAAAGTGCAAAAGCCAGTGCGGCAAGTAATAATTTAGTGTTCAGGCCAACGGGCGGAATATCCGAATCGCTGATTAGGACCAATTTATTTGCCATAGAAAATACTGGCGAAACAGCATTGGTCGATGGTACCCTGAGCCTGTTTGGTGATTATAGTAGTAGTGTAGATGACTTTGATGCAAGGAAAATGACCAATGCAGCCGAGAACCTGGCAATTAAGGTTGACAGCCAGTTATTGGTGGTAGAAAGAAAACACGCTGTCGGTCAGCAGGATACCATCTTCCTGAATATGCTGAAGATGAAAGTAAAATCTTACCGGTTTGAATTTAGCGGGCAAAAATTTGACAGCTATTTGACTGCATTCCTGGAAGACAGTTATTTAAATACCCGTGTGCCATTGGATATCAACGGAACTACACCGTATGATTTTACTGTGGAAAATATCCCCGGCTCCTGGAACCCGAACCGGTTCAGGATCGTATTTACGTCCGCCCGTCCGCTGCCAATTACATTCACCACTATCAAGGCATACCAGAAAGATAAGGATATTGCTGTGGAATGGGGAATAGAAAAAGAGCTGGCTATAAAACACTACGAGGTGGAAAAATCTAGCAATGGTCAGCAGTTTAGTTCAGCCATCACCGTGAATGCTAAAGCCAACGACAACGGCACGGTCAATTATCAATGGCTGGATGTTGCGCCTGTGATGGGAGACAATTATTACCGTATCAAGAGCACCGATATTACCGGGCAAATCCAGTACAGCGATGTGGTGAAAGTTGTGATGGTAAGGGTGATACCGCAGATCACGGTTTATCCTAACCCCGTAGTGAACGACAGGATTGTTTTACACCTGGTAGACCAGCCGGCAGGAACCTATCAGTTAAGATTGTTTAATTCATTAGGCCAGCAGTTACTGGTACAGCAGCTGCAGCATGCAGGCGGAAGCAATAACGAGGTTTTACAACTGAAGCGCTTTACTCACGGCACTTATCACCTGGAAGTGCTCAGACCTGACAAATCCAAAACGGATATTAAAATAGTGTATTAGTCATATACGAAATACCAAACAGCCCGGTTATTCCGGGCTTTTTTTATTCCTTTACCTGTCCTGGTTTGCCATTTAACTCCAACGGCGGAAATATTTTAAAATTTGTGCAAGAAAATGTGAAATATTACCCTGCAATGGTATCCCGGCAGGCAATCTTTAACTTTTCAAACTTCAATTTTTAACCTGTTCCCTATAACCTTCGACTTTCAATAATGCCCTCTATTTCCTTTCCCCGTCGCTGTGCATAGTTACTGCGGGTTGAGTGCGTTAGGTTGAAGCAGTATTCAAGCTGTATTAATGCACTTTTAATGCACTCGGCCAACTGACGGTGATTCGCATAACAGGCAATGATATTTTCCATGCCTGCAGGAAACTATTGGATGTAACATTCATTTTAATGCCGGAATTACATGAAGTGAGGAAGGTGGCTAATATTGATTTACAATCCCTTGAGCCCTTAAGTTGACTGGTTTAAATACGAACTCCGGAAACTAAAACAGCATTTAGCAGGAATAACGTCAAACTTAAGCCCCATTGATTAAATAATGAACTGGTGCCAATGGATTTCGAATGTTGCAATGAAAGGGAATTTATGGTTTTCGCTCCCTTTCCTGTTCGATATCCTTAACGAAATAACATTGCCCGAACAGGAATATGCAGAACGGGTCTTTACCAAAACAATTTATAAAGACTGGTAGTACCCCGGTATACTGCAGCAAAGCATCCTGGATAATTTGACCTGGCAGCAGGTAATACTGTGATTATCCTTACAACTATTATCTCCTAATACAATAAATATCAAATTTATTCGTACTATAAAAAGCTGTCTGAAAAAGGCAGTGCAGTTGTATTTATCCTTTATCCATTTAAATCCAATCCATGCCTTGCAAATCCATTTTTTTGTGGCTGATCCTCCAGGCAGTAATTCTTCCCATCGTTTTTTCACAAACCAATGAGCAGTTGCGAGCTAATCTTTATGCTTTTAACCCGGATGGCACTCCGGCATTATATGATGGTACTTTAACCATGTATAACCCGGGTTTCAGCAATGCGGTAGATGATTATGATGCCCGGAAGATGTCAAACTTTGGCGAAAACTTCGGGATGTCAAGGGGTGATAAAACGCTGATAATAGAAAGAAGGCAAAGCATCACTGCAACAGATACCATTTTCTTTAACATGTGGAATATGCGTCCCGTAACCTATAAGCTTGAACTGGTATCAACCGGTCTTAACCAGCCCGGTTTAAACGGCGTGCTGGAAGATCTGTATTTGAACACAACGACCAATCTCGATCTAAACGGTATCACCAGGTCCACATTTACGATTACCAGCGAAGCGGCTTCAGCAGCACCCGGACGTTTCAGGATCATCTTTTCAAATCCATCTCTGCTGGATCCTCCGGTAACCTTTACTGAGGTAAATGCTTCTCAAAATAACGACAATGTGAACGTGCAATGGGAAGTAGAAAATGAAAAAAATATTATTCAGTTCGATGTTGAAAAAGGTACTGATGGTTCGAGCTTTACCACTGCAAATACGATCGCGGCAGCCGCTAAAAACAGCGGCAATATTTACCATTGGCTTGATATAAACCCGGCAAGCGGCAATCATTATTACCGCATCCGGAGCACCAGTAAAACAGGTAGTGTTAAATACAGCAATACCGTGATGGTTAAAACCGCTGCAGCTGCTGATGGCATCCGGGTTTATCCAAACCCTCTGGCAGTAGGAAGCACCCTCTCTGTAGCATTCAGAAATATGGATGCAGGCCTTTATTATCTTAAACTGGTGAATAATGCTGGCGCCGCCATTTTAACCAGGAAAGTAAATTATGCACCCGGCGCCACTATAGAAACATTTAAACCGGGTTATCAACTGGCCCCCGGCATTTATCAACTGCAGGTGAGCAAACCGGGCAAAGCAGCCGCCACCGTTAAAGTAATCGTAGAATAACTTACTTCAACAATCTATCAATTAAAACTGTCCCATTTCGGGGCAGTTTTTTTTCAGCCTTGTTACGGCCATAGATTTAGATGCGTTTCCTTCCAAAGTTTACGACTTTTTTAAAGCTGTAAACTTTAGAGTAGTTAGAGTATCTTAATTTTGACATACTATGTCAGCAGAAAAAATTTTAGGTGACTGGAAGAAGAAATTGTTCAAACCGGTGTACTGGCTGGAAGGAGAGGAGAATTATTATATTGACCTGGTAATGAATTATGCGGAGCACAAGCTGCTTCCGGAGAGTGAAGCCGGGTTTAACCTGTCCGTATTCTATGGCAAAGATGCCAGCTGGAGCGATGTGGTAAATGCCTGCATGCGTTATCCCATGTTTGCAGAGCGGCAGGTGGTGCTGCTGAAAGAAGCCCAGCAAATGAGGGATATTGATAAACTGGATCCTTATATAGAAAATCCGCTCCAATCCACAGTTTTTGTAGTAAGTTATAAAGAAAAGACACTAGACAAGCGAACCAAACTTTATAAGACCATTAAGAAAGATGGGGAAGTATTTACTTCAGAAAAAGTGAAGGAATACAAAATGGTGGATTGGGTAACAGATTACATGCAGCAGCAAGGAGTGGTGATGGGCCCAAAAGCTATTATCCTGCTGGTAGATTTTGTGGGAAACGACCTGGGCAGGCTCACCAATGAGATTGAAAAGATCACGGTCAACCTGGGTGACCGGAAAACCATAACAGAAGATGATGTAGAAAAATACGTGGGCGTAAGCAAAGAGTACAACGCATTTGAGTTACAAAGTGCCATGAGCAAAAAAGATTTGGCAAAGGCCATCAAGATCATCCAGTATTTTGAAAGTAATCCTAAAGCCGCCCCAATACAATTGGTGTTGCCTGCTTTGTATGGTTTCTTTAGCAAGCTGTACAGCGTATTTGGGATGGCAGATAAAAGCGAGGCTGCCATCAGGCCATTATTTTACAATAATCCGTTTGCGGCCAAAGAGGCCATTTCTGCGATTAAAATGTATGGTTACGAAGGCATAGAAAAAGCTTTGCTGCTGCTGCATGAATATAACCTGCGGAGTATAGGGGTAAATGATACGGGAACACCCGATGGATCATTGTTAAAAGAGATGGTGGTGAAGATGATGAACTGATTATTGTTGAAGGTTGATGGTTGAAAGTTCTTGTAGGAAGCAGTAATGAAGCATGCTGCTCAAACCTTCAACTTTCAACTTTCAACCATGCAATTGCCTGGATTTTATCTTTTGCCAGCTGATTTTTCAGCGATTCGAGCCCATCAAATTTTTGTTCGTTGCGCAAATGTTTCCTGATACTTACAGTCAGTATCTCGCCATAAATTTCTCTATCGAAATCAAATAGATTAACTTCGATCATTCTTTTGGTTCCGTCTACGGTTGGCCTTACGCCGATATTCATCATACCTTTTAATTTCGCCGTTTCCCTGTTCACCATTGACCGTTCACTATTAACCATTGACAATTCCCCATTCAACACTTTCCACTCGTTGTTCATCACTACCTCCACCGCATACACTCCATTGCCCGGTATTAATTTCTGTTCATCTGTTATTTGCAGGTTGGCAGTAGGATAACCAATGGTTCTGCCTAATTTATTTCCTTCTACCACCTTGCCTGAGAAGAAATAATCATAGCCCAAAAAATGATTGGCTGTATCCATATCATCTTCCAGTAATGCTGCTCTTATCTTCGTTGAGCTGATCGTTACATTATCCAGCATAAAGCCCGGGATTTCTTTTACTTCGTAACCATAATCAGCGGCTTTATCTTCCAGCAGCTGGAAATCTCCCTGGCGGTTTTTTCCAAACCGGTGATCATGTCCAATAATGATAGTATGCGGGTGAAAAATCTTCACCAAAAAATCACGGATATAAGCTTCTGCTGTTTGATTGGCAAAGGCTTCTGTAAACGGCACTACTACTACGTGCTGTATGCCATATTTATCCAGCAGGCTTAATTTTTCTTCCAGAGTGTTAATCAGGAACAAAGGTTTTTGCCCGCTGATTACTCTTCTTGGGTGAGGATGAAAAGTGATGATAACGGTTTCCCCATTTACTTTGGCGGCTTCGTCTTTCATCAGCTGGATGATCTGCTGATGGCCTGTATGAACACCATCAAAAGTACCAATGGTAAGGAATGCATTGCTAAAGGCCTGCAACTGTGCTATGTTATAATGTACCTGCATTTTTAAGTGGTGCAAAACTAATTGATAAATTCTTAATGGATAATTGATATTTGAAATTAGTTTTGCTGCTCAAATTTAAATATGAGCCTTTACAGCAAACGGGGAGTTTCAGCCCAAAAAGAAGAAGTACACGCCGCAACAAAAGACCTTGACCAGGGCTTGTTTCCCAATGCATTTTGTAAAATTTATCCTGATTATTTAGGAGGAGATGAAAATTTTGTGAACGTGATGCATGCAGACGGCGCAGGCACTAAAAGTATTTTGGCTTATTTATACTGGAAAGAAACGGAAGATATTACTGTCTGGAGGGGTATTGCGCAGGATGCGATCGTGATGAACCTGGATGACCTGTTGTGTGTGGGTATTACAGATAATATTGTTTTCAATTCTACCATTGACCGGAATAAACATCTAATTCCGGGGGAAGTATTGTCGCAGATCATCAATGGTTCACAGGAACTCTTTGATACACTGAAAACATTTGGCGTAAACGTTCATTACCTCGGCGGGGAAACGGCCGATGTGGGAGATGTGGTAAGAACAGTGGCGGTGAATGGCACCATGACCTGCCGCTGGCCAAAAAATAAAATTATCAGCAATGATAAAATACAGGCAGGTGATGTGATTGTAGGATTGGCAAGTGATGGACAGGCAACCTATGAAACAGCATACAATAGTGGTATCGGGAGCAATGGTTTAACCAGTGCAAGGCATGATGTGCTAAGTAAATTCTATGCAGACAATTTTAAAGAGAGTTTTGACAATGGCCTTTCTGAAGAAGTAGTTTATATCGGGAAAAATAAACTCACAGACACGGTTACTGTATCCCGGTATCCAGCATCCAACATCGGCAAACTTATACTGAGCCCCACCCGCACTTATGCTCCAGTACTAAAGCAGTTGCTGGATCATCATTTTGATAAAATTCATGGACTGATACACTGCAGCGGCGGCGGACAAACCAAGTGCATGAAATACCTCCCAGGGAATTTCAGGATCATAAAAGATAATTTATTTGAAGTGCCACCGGTATTCCAGATCATTAAAGATAACAGTGGCAGCAGCTGGCGGGAAATGTATGAAGTGTTTAATATGGGTTGCCGCCTGGAGATTTATTGTAGTGCAGCAGATGCATCCATTATGATAGCAGCAGCAAAGGAATTTAATATAGGCGCACAGGTGATTGGGAGGGTAGAAGCAAATGATAAAAAAGAATTGATCATTAAAGCGCAGGGAGAGGAAATCCAATATTAACATCGATCATTACAAGTTTAACAACGATACAAGAAAAATCTTTTTATTCCTCTACGCAAAGAGTTAAATTTGCTGCAATATCAGCGGTAACGATGATGTGGGTTTGTATTAAGTGTGGAATTAAAATGATTAAAAAACAGTCAACCAGGTCATGTCACAACCAGTTATAGAATTAAGGAATGTAAATATTTACCAGGGTCGAAACCTCATTTTAAGAGACGTGAATATTACAGTGGAAAAAGGTGAATTTGTTTACCTGGTTGGTAAAACAGGCACGGGCAAGAGCAGTTTGCTGAAGACCATGTATGGTGACCTGGAGATGAAAGAAGGTGATGGTTCTGTGGTAGGGTACAATTTAAGAGAGTTGGACTGGAAGAAAGTTCCTTTTTTAAGAAGAAACTTAGGGGTGGTGTTCCAGGATTTTCAATTACTTACCGACAGGAATGTAAATGATAACCTCAAATTCGTTTTAAAGGCAACCGGCTGGAAAGACGAAAAATTAATGGACGAAAAGATCGCTGATGTGCTTGATAAAGTGGGCCTGAAAACCAAGGGCTTTAAAATGCCATTTGAATTGAGTGGTGGTGAACAGCAAAGAGTGGATGTGGCAAGGGCTTTATTAAATTCTCCTAAACTGATATTGGCTGATGAGCCAACCGGCAATCTTGATCCTGAAACCAGTGATGAAATAATGCAGTTGCTGTTTAATATCTGCCGTGATTATTCAACTACCATCGTAATGGCAACACATGATTATATCGTGATCAACAAATTTCCTGCAAGAACCATTAAAACTGAAGGTGGTAAGGTATGGGATAATGCCAGTATTTCTGTGTAACTGGATTGTTATGCAGGCCAGATGATAGTCATCATTTTCTCTGCATTTGTTTTATTGCTGTTCAGTTTTTCTAACAGCATTCTTCGCTTTTCTATTTCCCTTTCAGCAAACGGAATTTGATAAAGGTAATTGATAGCCGTTTTAAAATCTTCTGCATCTTCCACGATATTGCAAAGGCTTTCAAGGCCAGATCCTTCCACACCGGCATTATTGACAATGCAATGCCTGCCGCTATATAATGCATTTAACAGTTTTAGTTTTACACCAGTGTTGTTAAACGACGGGAGAATATTGATTTGGGCTTTTGCAATGATGTCCTGCAGTTCTTTTTCTGTGGGGTTAGCAACCAGGCAGGTGTGTTCGTGCTGGTGTGCCAAAAAACTAAGCCGATCTGAGGGATTTTTACCAGCAACTACAAAGGGAACCACTAATTGACTGAACACATTTTGCAATAGCCATAATACCACTTCTTCATTTTCACTGATAGATAAATTACCATGGTAAAGACAGTAGCAGCCGGTGCCACTTTGTGAAGTGACTTTTTCCCATCCCACAAATGCCGGTAGAAAGTGTACATCACCGGCATGCAGTTTTGTTTCATATTCGTCTTTATCAGTTTGGCTTATTGCCAGCAGTGTAAACGTCTTGCATAGTTTGGTCTCATATTTTTTTAACTGAAAACTTTCCCAGGTGTAGTACAGTTTATCAAATATTTTTTTTTCATGTTTCGCTAACTGGCTGTAGTATTTGTATTCTGTGTTATGAAGCCTTACAAAAACTTTACGTCCCTGCAGCTGATTGGTTTGCAAAAAATAAGTGCTATGGATACCTTCTAATAAAATGGGATATTGATCCTGCTGAAGATGGTGCAACAATTCAGCAACATTCCTGGATGAAACAATATAAGGCAATTGCAACGAAAAGCCGGACAGGTTTAGTTTTCTTTGGTAGTAGTGTACCGATTCACAATACTGATCCAGTGCTTCAGTAGGCTGCCGGTCTTTGCTAAAGCAATGAAGATGGATTTTTACGCCAAGCTTGTGCAGCCAAAGGATCTTAAAAAACTGGTCAATGGCACCGCCATAATCTGCCGGCAGCGGTACATCGAGTGTTACAATATGTAAATGTTTATCCAAGTAACTGGTTATAAAATGCCAATAATTTTTTTTCTTCGTTTTGCCAGTTTAGCTCCTGCCTGGCTTTTAAACAATTTTGTTGAAGCATATTGTACTCAACTGTGTTTAGTAACAAATTGTTCAGTAACAGAGATAAATTTTTTTCGCTTAAGTCATTTGTAAGCACTGCCACTTCATACTGGCTGTTAATTTCTTTATAAACCGGGTATCCCACACATAGCTGGGGAACACCGGCATGCAGGTAGTCAAAAAAGCGGTTGGCCAGGGAGTAGTAATTACTTAACCCTTTATTTTCAAACAAGGTAATGCCGATATGTGCCTGTTCTGTAATATGCCTTAATTCATCTGGTAGTATCCTGCCTTTGAAGATTACTTTTTCCTGCAGGTTATTTTCCGCGACCAATTGCTTTGCCTGCCCTATAAAATTACCATCTCCACAAATGATCAGCTTACCATCCACTGTTTTCATGGCAGGTATCAATGTTTCAAAACTACGCCCCTCGTTTACTGCACCCTGGTATAAAATAAATTTTTCTTTAACTGGCCTTGAATTCAATTCCCTCAACAATGCAATATTTCTTATTACTTCATACCTGCAGCCATACATTTTTCTAAATTCATCTGCAATGGGTTTATTCACCGTGTACCCATTTTTAAATTTTGGAACCATGAATTTTTCAATGAATTTCCAGGTTCTATAAATGCGGGGTCGTGTTACTATTTCCTTCATCTCGCAAAACAGTTCATGGGCATCGTAAACTCTTATTATTTTTTTTAACCGGGAAATGAAATAACAGGGCAAAATGGTATCAAGATCAATGGCTCCAATACAATCCATTTTTTTTAACATCAGGTAAAAAAAAAGACGGATATTATATTCCAGGTAAAATAATTTTCCTTTCTCAAAAAAACAACTGATTCTTTTTTGATGAAAGGGTTGGGGCAAAAGCGGAATAGAGCTTTTTATTTTTCTACCCGTTAACGTTATTGTGTAGCCTGCATTAGCAAGAGAAGTACAAATGCGTATCATACGCTGGTCGTAGGTGAGGTCGGTGGTTACTGTGAAGTAGATAGTCGGCAAAATGTAAGAATTAAAACAATGTTTCAGGAATGATGCTGGTAAATCTTTTCAATAATTTCTACTGTTTTTAAACCGTCGGCGGCACTGGCAAATTCATGTAACGGGTTTTGCAAAGCGGTGATTAAATTTTCATACACCTTATCGTGGTTGCTCATACTGCCCTGGTAAAAGCCGTATCCATTAGCAGTGTTTCCTTCGGGCAATTGAGGCCTTTCCATTCCAGCCACATTAAAATATTCCAGTTCATTCAGGTATTGGCCGCCTGCTTTTATAGTCCCTTTTTCTGCAAAAATAGTAAAGGAGCCTTCCATATTTTTATCAAAACTATTTACGGTATAATTTAAGGAACCAATCACGCCGTTTTTCATTTCAAATAAAACCACCCCGGTATCTTCAAATTCAATAGAAGGATGTGCAAAGTTTTTAGTGATTGTTTTTATTGTTGACACATCCCCTAAAAACCAATATAGTAAATCAATAAAGTGACTGAATTGTGTAAAAAGCGTACCACCGTCCAACGCTTTCTTTCCTTTCCAGTCAATGTAGTAGCTGTCAGGCCTGTTCCAAAAACAATTGATCTGGAAACTGAAAATTTTACCCAACTTACCCGAATGAATGAGTTCTTTAATAAACGCAACGGGAGGGTTATAACGATTTTGTTTTACAACAAATAATTTTTTGCCGGATTTGCTGGCGGCTTCAATAATTTTTTCGCCATCTTCCGTACGGATGCATAAGGGTTTTTCACATAACACGTTGATACCGTTATTAAGAACCAATATAGCATGATGAGCATGTAAACCATTTGGAGTGCAGATACTTACAACATCAAGACTTTTCTCTGCTGCCAGTAATGCTTCAATGGAATAATATGCCCGGGTATGGTAAAGTGCTGCCATCTCATCTGCTTTTTCGGAATTAATGTCGCAAACTGCAGCCAGGGTCCCGCATTTTGCTATCTGTTCTGCATGTCTTTTGGCTATTCTTCCACATCCGATTATTGCAAACGATATTTTCATTAATTTGCAATATCCAAAAAAAATCCTCAATTCGCTTTATTAAAACAAATATTTTTAACTACTTTCGCAGCCGGAATAAAAAAAGATAATTAACAAAGACGTAATTAAAAAAAAAGAAATGCCTTATTTAACAATTGAAAAAAGAGCTAAAATTTTTGCAGATTTTGGCGGTAAAGCTGCTAACACAGGGTCTATTGAAGGTCAGATTGCTCTTCTAACAGAACGTATTAACCAGATATCTGAACACCTGAAGTCTAATAAAAAAGATTTTTCTTCTCAAAGAGGCTTAATGAAAATGGTAGGTCAGCGTAAGCGCCTGCTTACTTATCTTAGTAAACATAACCTTTCTGGCTACAGAGCGTTAATTGAAAAGTTAGGTCTGCGTAAATAAATTGAATAAAATGCTTAAATAAAATAATTCCCAACTATATTTTCACGGTTGGGAATTATTGTATTTATGGTGCTTTCCATATGGGCGGTCATTGCCCAATTTTTAATTTCTAACAATAAATAAAATGAGCTTTAATACTAAATCAGTAACGTTTGATATTGGTGGTGGCCGTATGGTTACGATCGAAACTGGTAAGCTTGCCCGCCAGGCAGATGGTGCAGTTACTGTACAATTGGGCAATTGTATCTTACTGGCTACTGTTGTTGCTAACAGGGAACCAAAAGAAGGGCAGAATTTTTTTCCATTGTCTGTTGACTACCAGGAAAAATTCTCCTCTGCCGGGCGTATCCCGGGATCTTTCTTTAAAAGAGAAGCAAGGTTAAACGATTACGAGATCTTAACCAGTCGTTTGATAGACCGTGCTTTGAGACCGTTATTTCCTGAAGATTATTTTTGCGATGTGCAGGTACTGATCTCTCTTGTTTCAAGTGATGAAGAAGTGTTACCGGATGCATTAGCTTGTTTAGCTGCTTCCGCTGCATTGGCTGTTTCAGATATTCCTATCCAGGAAATTATTTCAGAAGTTCGTATTGCCAGGAAAAATGGTGCCTTCATCATCAATCCAAGCCGTGCAGAATTAGAAGGCAGTGAGCTTGAATTTATTATTGCCGCTACCGAAAAAAACATCATGATGGTGGAAGGCGAAGCAAAAGAATGCCAGGAAGAAGACCTGGTGAAAGCATTGGAGCTGGCTCATGATGCGATCCGCATCCAGATAAAAGCCCAGGCTGAACTAAGAGAAAAAACGGGCGTTACTGCAAAGAGAGAATATACCAAACCTTATCGCAATGAAGGATTGAACGAAAAGATCATTGCTTTTGCGAAAGATAAAATGTATTCGATTTCTGCATCGGCTTCCGCCAAGCATGAGAGAACTGATGCATTTGCAGCATTACAGGAAGAAGTAAAAACTTTCCTGGGTGAAGAATTGGCAGATGAAGACAAAAAATTGATCGGCCATTACTTTGGCGAATTGCAATACAATGTAGTGAGAGATATGATCCTGAACGATGGAAAACGCCTGGATGGTAGAGGGACGGAAGATATACGTAACCTGGATATGGAAACGAATA
>Ga0068871_100002585_pt1 | contig 12357 bp, 10 predicted proteins | sample KBSMisM72_FD_72750 | JGI IMG/M metagenome (GOLD analysis project Ga0068871, IMG submission 72750) | Miscanthus rhizosphere microbial communities from Kellogg Biological Station, Michigan, USA - KBS Miscanthus M7-2 | ecosystem: Host-associated > Plants > Roots > Rhizosphere > Soil ... | reverse complement strand
GGTCCACAGGGTCCACGGGTTCGCGAGGTTCTCCTCGCAGAGACAATCCCGTGAACCGGTTGGACCAATGGACCCCGTGGACCCCGTGGACTAGTGGACCTGTGGACCGTCGACCCGTGGACCCAAAGACACGTTTGTTAGATTCGTTCCCGTCGGAACAATAGCGTCGCGTGCCGCGCGTTTTCCGCGCCGGTTGTCTGAAAATGCCCGATCTGACAGCACGCAAGACATCCACATTCCCGTAACTTTCGATCTTCAGCCGACACAACTGGCCCTTCCGACGACAAGCGCACCGCATCGCGTCGTTCGAAATCACACCGAAATTCGCGCGGAAGCGCCGTGGCGCTCTGCCATAACTTTGGTGTATCGCTTGCTCTTTCCGCGAGCATGGCGCAACGAATCGCAGTCCGCATGCTCGGCTTCATCGGCGCGTTGACGATCGCTGGAATCTCGGCTGACATCGCGGCCGCGCAGCAGCCTGACGGGCCGGCCGCGCAAACGCCGCCACAAGCGTCAGCCCAGGCTGCGGCGCAGACGCGCGGGCCCCGCCCTTCGCAGCCGCCGCTTCCCAATCGCTTCAACGAGCTCACGCCGAGGTGGCTCACGGTGCGGGGAGAGTTTCGCGATCGCATGGAAGGCGGTACCAACATCGCGTATAGCCCGGGACTGGACGATGTCTATTGGCTCAACCGGTTCCGCTTTGACGTGAACGTCCAGCCGAGCCCGCTCTTCAGCGTGCTGGTACAGGCGCAGGACGCCCGCGTGGCCGCCAAGGACGTGGGCTCCAGTACGGCCCCTTTCAGGAACCCGTTCGATCTCCGGCAGGCCTACGCCGATATCGGCAACACCAGGGAAGGCGTGCTGACGATGAGAGTCGGCCGCCAGGAAATGTTCTTTGGCGAGCAGCGTCTGGTCGGGCATCTTACGTGGGTCAACGCGGCGCGCAGCTTCGACGGCGTCCGGGCTACGTTCAAGACCACCGGGTTCAGGCTCGATGCCTTCGCCACGTCGGTCGTGCGAATCCTCGACGGCGAGGTCGACAAGAGCGGCAACGGCAATCGTTTCATCGGCGCGTACGGATCGGCGGCGAATTGGATCCCCAAGGCGACGGTCGAGCCCTACGTGTTCTGGCGCCGCGATCAGGCGCAGAAGGCGGAACGTGGCGACACCGGCAACCTGTCGGCAGCGACGATTGGCACGCGCTGGGTGGGCAAACTTCCCGCCAGGCTCGACTACGGCGTGGAAATGGCTGCCCAGGCCGGCTCGCTCGCATCCGACGCCGTCAACGCGTGGGCGGGACACTGGATCGTCGGCCACACTGTCGGCGGCAGCTGGAAAGTTCGCGTCGCGGAGGAATACAACTTCGCCAGCGGCGACAGCCATCCGGCCGACGGCAGGCGCGGCACCTTCGATCAGCTGTACCCGACCGGCCACGACAAGCTGGGCCTCGCGGACCAGGTCGGCTGGAAGAACATTCGTGACCTGCGATCGATCGTCGAGCTGACACCGCACAAGGGCTGGCCCGTCACCGCGAGCCTGCACTCATGGTGGCTCGCCGACGCACATGACGCCCTCTATAACGCGGCCGGCACCGCAGTGGCCCGCATGCCGAATGGTTCGGCCGGCACCCGCGTCGGCGACGAGATCGATCTCCAGGTGACTCACGCGCTCACGCCGCAGTTGCAGCTTGCGGCCGGCATCGCGCATGTGTTTCCCGCGCAGTTCCTCGACGCCGTGACGCCCGGCGCCAACTATACGTATCCGTTCGTGATGGTGACGTATGTCTTCCTGGCGGCCAGGTAGGTGAAGCCGGAGAGGTGGCGGAGGCGCTGGCGGGTGCCGGTGATCCCGATCACCACGCCAGGCAAATATGAACGTAAAACGCAGAACGTAAAACGTTAGAACGTTGAACGCAGAATTCCGACGTCGTTCTTCGTTCTACATTTTGCGTTTTACATTCAGGGCGGTGTTGTTCGGCGCCCTGCTAGAGTGCGTCGCGTTCGCCGGTGCGGATGCGGTAGGTCTGCTCCACCGGCAGGACGAACACCCGGCCGTCGCCGATTTCACCGGTGCGCGCCGCCTGCACGATCGCCTTGATCGCATCGTCGGCCGCCGAGTCCGCCACGACCACCTCGACCTGCATTTTCGGCAGCAGGCTGACGTTGTACTCCTTGCCGCGGTAGATGGCCGTGTGGCCCTTCTGCTTGCCGTGGCCACGGACTTCGGTCACGGTCATGCCCGAGATTCCGAGTTTTTCGAGCGCGTCCTTAACTTCGTCCACTTTGTTCGGGCGGACGATGCTTTTAATAAGCTTCATGTTCTCCCTCCAGCATGCGTTGCAGGTTCGCCGACAGCTCGAGCGTGTCCCCCTCGGACAGCTTGGCCCCTGCCTTGGTAATGTGAAACACGTCGATGGCCCGGTGACCCTCCGTCGCAATCAACACGAGGTCGATTTCACAGCCGTTCTGAGAGATGACGCGGCTGATCCGGTAGAGCAACCCGAGCGCGTCGTCGGCGATGATGTCGAGAATCGTATACCGTCTGGACGCCTGATTGTCACAATGTACGACGGGCTTGACCCTGAGCGCCCTTCGATGGAAAAGGCTCTCCTCACGTCCCCTCAGCCGGGCATGGACGCTGGCACGTCCGGACACAACCTCCTCCAGCACCTGGAATATCTGGTCGCGGGCCTTGGCGTTGAGCGCGAGAAACCGCTCCTGGTCCGTGAACTGGAACACGTCCAGCACCAGCCCGTTGGGATTGGTCATCGCGTGCCCGCGCAGGATGTCCATGCCGAACGACGACAGCACCCCTGAAATGTTCGAAAACAGGAATGGCTTGTCGAGGGTGACGACGGTGAGCTCCCAGGACGAGCCTTTTTCCTCGAGCCACAGGTGCACTTCGTCCGGATTGATGTTGTGCGCCAGCCGGACGTGACGGTAAATGGCGTCCCGATCGAAGAGCTGCAGGTACCGGCGCGGAAGGCCCGCCAAAAAGTGCGAGATGTCGTTTTCCGAGAGGTCGGCCGGCCGGTTCGCGAGCAGGTCGGTGTTGGCCGCCAGGTTCGGCTCGATCAGCTCGTCGGCGTAGCCGAGCGTCAGGTGGTTGTAGGTGTCCACGAACAGACGCCAGAGCAGCTCGGCCCGCCATGGAGTGAGGGTCTCCAGGCTGACGGCTTCCACGTCGGCCAGCGTCATCAGGCAGAGCATCCGCAACCGCTCTTCGACGCCGACGAGCGCCGCGAACGTCCGGACGATTTCGGGATCTTCAGTGTCCCGGCGGAAGGCGACCTGGGACATCGCAAGGTGATTGGCGATCAGGAACTCGACGGCCGCGCGCGCCTCAGGCGCCAGGCCAAGCCGATCGAACATCTCGCGCGCCATGCGCACGCTTTCGGACGCGTGGTCCTCGTCGCGCCACTTGCCCACGTCGTGGAGCAGCAGAGCGAGCACGAGGAGTTCGGGCGCCTGGAGATCCTGCAGCAGCGAGGAGAACCGCTCGCGATCCGGCGACGAGCGCGTGGCCAGCCGCTCGAGGTTCTTGATGGTGAGGAGCGTGTGCTCGTCGACCGTGTACTTGTGGAAGAAGTCGCGCACGACGCGATAGGTGATCGCCTGGAACGGTGGGAACATCCGCCCCAGGATTCCGCAGTCGTGCATTTCCGACAGGCGCGCATACAGACCGGCGCCTGGCCTGAGGAAACGCATGAGCGCGGAGACATGCGCGGGCGTCGGGAAGAAATCCTCGACACGAAACCGCTCGGCGTGCTGCCGCATGATCGCCAGCGCTGGATCCGACACACCGCACTTGCAGTCGATCCCCGCTTGAAAGGCCGCGAGCCACGTCGCCGGCTGGACAGCAGCCTGACGAGCGTCGATGAAGCAGATCCCGTCTGGTGTCTGCCCGAGATTGGGACCGACAGGAGTCGGGGCTGTCTTGCGGATCCAGCCGAGCGTGCGCATGACGATGCGCGCGTGGCGGAAGTAGTCGCTCATCAGCCGCTCGACGCGCTGCTGTGGAAACGCGCCCGGGTAGCCGAGGATCTCGGCGGCCTTTTCCTGCAGCGGGTGGCTCAACGTATTCGAATTGCGCTTGGTCTCGAGGTGCAGGATCGACCGGACCCGCAGGAGAAAATCCTCCGCCTCGTCCAGGCGCGCGAGATCTTCCGGCCCCCGCCGGAGCAGTGACGGATCCGTGAGCGCCGCAATCCACCGCATGGCCGTGAGGTCGCGCAGCGCGCCCGGCGCTTCCTTGACGTCGGGTTCGAGCTGGTAGAGCGTCGAGTTGAAGAGCGCGTACCGGTCGTCAATCAGGGTATTCAACGCCCCGACAACGTGCGCGTGCGTGCCGGCGTGGTGGAAGGCCGCCTCGAAGCGGCGGTAGAGCGCCAGATCGCCGGCGACCGGCCTGGCATCGACCAGCGCCATGAGAAATTCGGGGTTGTCCACTTCCAGGCGCGCCAATTCATCGATCTCACGGACCTGGTGGCCGACAACCAGGCCCAGATCCCACAGCGGATGCAGAATGGCGCGAAGGAGTCCCTCCTCAGGCTGACCCAGGCGGCCGCCGAAGAGCACGAGGAGATCGATGTCCGAGTGGAGACAGAGCTGTTTCCGGCCGTACCCGCCGATGGCCACGACCGCGACCGGTTGTTCGATTCGGGCCGCGGCGGCCAGCAGCTGGCGGAGCAGGGCGTCGAACCGCTCCGAGTAGCGGGCGAGGGCCGCGCGTCCGCCATGGCCCAGCACGATGTCGTCGCATAGCTCGCGCCGCGCCTCGTCCAGCAGCTGGGCGGGGAGGCTCGCCGGGGTCGTCGTATTGCGCTTATCGACTGAGCCGGTGTCCACGTCCGACATGGGTGGGGCGCTACCTCCGATAGAGGGCAACCCGGTGCCCCTGATAACTTACACCGGGTTGCGCCCCTGCCCCATCTCGGCGTGCCGTCAGGACTTGGAACTGAACGAGTACAGCAATCCGAACGAAATCGAGTGCTGGCTGGACTTCAGCGCCCCGGTGTCGCTCGTGAAGACGTTCTGGTCGGAGAAGTCGCCGCGATATTCAATCCGCCACAGGAAGTTGTCGGCGCCCTTGAGTTCCAGCGTGGTCGTAAACTCCTTCAGGTTCTGCTTCACGCCGGTCATGAACTGGTCCCCGTCGCTCACGTACTCCCAGCGCGGTGTGATGGAGGCCTTCTTGCCCGAGAATTTCGCGTAGAGGGCAACGCCCGACCAGCCCGCGCCGCCGTCGGAGCCGAAGTCGAAGTTGCCCATGAGGGCAAGCTTCGGGCTCGCCGTGTAAGTGAGTACGGTGTCCGACAAATTTCGCGTCGTCGCGTTGTCGGCTGTTTCCGGGCCCACGATGTAGTTCTCGATGATGGAGAAGTCGCCGCTCGGCTTGAGCGTGGCCGACGCCATGAACGTCTTGCCGGTGTTGTTTTCCTGGACGTTGTTCCAGCCGTTGACGAGTCCGACCATGAATGAGACCTTGTCGTTGGCCGTGTAGTTCATGCGCAACCCCGCGTGATAGTACGGAATCGCGAGCGCGAACAAGAGCGAGCGGCTGTAGTTCCAGTTGTCCTTCGCCTCGATGACCTCCGCGCCGGCGTTGGTGACGAACTTGCCGAAGTCGAACTGGGCCTTGCCCGCGAGGAAGCTGCCGTACGCTTCCTCGACGTTCACGAGCGGTCCGCCGGGCTCGGCGAAGGCGATCAGGTTCGAGGCGGCCGGCCCGTAGTTCAGGCGCACCTTGTACCCGACGGGCGAATCGGACGCCGGCGTCTTGGCCACCCAGATTTCCGCCATGTTGAGCGTGAAGGCGTTGTGCTTGGTGTCGAAGTTCCTATAGAGGCCGTCGCTCTTCGTGGAGAAGTAATCGTAGTAGCCGTCGACCAGGCCTCCGATTTCCGTACCCTTAAAGAAGTTCAGCGTGACCTTGTCCGGGTCGGGCGCGGGCGGAGTTGCGTCGGCGGGTTTTGCCGGCTCCTGGGCGGCCGCCTGACTCGCCGTGCCAGCCACGAAGACACATGCCGCCAGACCGAGGGCGACTCTTCGAAGCCACGTGCGCTGATGAATACCGATGATCATTGCCACTCACCTCCGTGCAGCCGCGCGTCGAACGGCCGCGGGTGCGGGAAAAAACGGACGACGGATCCGTGTAGGGCGATGACAAAGCAAGATGGACGCCACGGATCGCAGCGGAAGCGTTCGCACGTGCGCGAAAAACATCTGGGAAATGTGTGCGGGCCGATGGAACGGGGATGGCCACCCGCCCAACGCGTAGACATTTATGTCGAAGTCTTCTCAAGAAACGACGTAAATGTGGCGTACGCCGGGAGCCTGATAAACGGCTCAGTCCCTGCCTGGCAGCGGTGGAGACAATTTTGTTCAACATACAGAATTTAGGGACATAAACGTCTCATTAGGCGTGACCGCCTACCTTGGTGAATGGGCGGCCCCGCCGAAGTTTATAAAAATCCCCTGAAAATCACCTTCCGTCCGAGTGCACGTATTGGCGTCACCCTTGCAGTTTCTTTACATCTACCGATCGACAGGCACGAACGCGCCGCAGGGCGCGCGCTACCGGCACGCTCGAGTGCCATTCAGGGGGGAGCGATGGGAAACAACTCGGCACAGGGATTGGCGCTGCTGGTGCTCTTCGTCGCGTTCACATTACTCAGCATCGGGATGTTCTACGAGGGCAGCGTCGTGTTCCTCGGGCTCGGGCTGGTGACGCTCGCGGGCGCCATCGCGATGTTCCGCAAGGCCAGGCCGCTCGAGGAACAGGGATGAGTGCCGGCCCGCCAGTCGAATGCTCTTTGAGGAGGATGCAGCTATGACGTTCGTCGGACTTGCCGTCACGTTCCTCGGTTTCGTGATTGCGTTCATCAGCCTTGGCGTCACCGACAGCACCGCGGTGCGCATGGGCATGGTCCTCGCCGGAATCGCCGTCAGCCTGTTCGGCATCATGGGCCTGATTACGCCCGCGTATCAGAAGACCTGGATCTGGAAGCGATGAGAAGCGGACCGAGACCCCCGTCCACTTCCCACATGAGGAGACCATGACAAAGAAGATCGTCCTTGTCCTTGCAATGCTGTCGTGTCTGGCGCTGGCTGGAACGGCCCGGGCACAGGCCCCCGCGCCGGACCCGGCGGCAGCCGCACCGGCGGCCCCCGCGGCAGCCGCGGTGGCGATCACCGATGCCGATTTGAAGGCCGCCGTGAAGCCCACCGACCGGGCGAACGGCGATCCGGACGGGTCGCTGACCGGCACGGCGAACGACATCGCCATCAGCGACGCGAAGGCCGGCTTGACGGTGGCCGACGTCCTGAATCAGATTGGCGCCAACCGCATCGGCGTCAACTTCGCGTGGACGCTGCTGTGCGGCTTCCTCATCATGTTCATGCAGGCGGGGTTCGCGGTTGTCGAGGCGGGGCTGTGCCGCGCCAAGAACGCCAACCACACCATGATGATGAACTTCATGGTTTACGGCGTCGGCATGCTCGCTTACTTTCTCATCGGCTTCCCGCTGCAGATGGGCGGCGCCGGAGCGATCGCCAACCTCGGCGGAACGCCCGTGCTCAATTCCGAGTTCGTCATTCATCTGTTCGGAAAGGACATCGGCCTCTTCGGCAATACCGGCTACCTGCTGATGCACCACGGCACCTACGACGTCGCGGTCATGGTGATCTTCCTGTTCCAGATGGTCTTCATGGACACCACGACGACGATCGTCACGGGCACCTGCTGCGAGCGCTGGAAGTACTCGGCGTTCATGGTCTCGACGATGTTCCTGGGCGCCTTCACCTACCCGATCTTCGCCAACTGGGCATGGGGCGGCGGCTGGCTGGCCATGCTGGGCGCGAATTTCGGCCTTGGCCACGGCTACGCCGACTTCGCGGGCTCAGGGGTCGTGCACTCGGTCGGCGGCATCACGGCGCTGGCCTGCGCGCTGATCCTCGGCCCGCGCATCGGCAAGTACACCCGTGACGGCAAGCCGAACCCGATTCCGGGCCACGACATCATGTGGGTGCTGTGCGGCTGTTTCATCCTCGCGTTCGGATGGTTCGGCTTCAATCCCGGATCGACGCTGGCGATGTCGGGCAACGGCGGTCTCCGCGCCGCGTCGGTCGCCGTCAACACGATGCTGGCCGGCATGACGGGATCCTTCGGCGGCATCCTCTACATGTGGATCCGCTACGGCAAGCCCGATGCGTCGATGAGCGGCAACGCGTTCCTGGCCGGCCTGGTCGCGATCACGGCGCCCAGCGGGTTCGTCAACCCGGTGGCCTCGGCGATCATCGGCCTCATTGCCGGCGTGCTCGTGTGCCTCTCGTGCGAGTTCGTGGAGCGGGTGCTGAAAGTCGACGATCCGGTCGGCGCGATCTCCGTCCACGGCACCAACGGCATCTGGGGCGTCCTCGCGACGGGTCTTTTTGCCGACGGCAGGAGCAACTACGGCGGTTCGTGGAACGGCGTGGCGGGCAACGTCACGGGTCTGTTCTATGGCGACGCCGGCCAGTTCGTGGCGCAATTGATGGGCGTGGCGACGCTCGTCGGTTTCGTGTTCGTCATGAGCTACGTGATCAACCTGTTCATCGACTGGTTCGTCGGTCAGCGCGTATCGGCAAAATCGGAACTGGCGGGCCTGGACGTTCCGGAAATGGGCGCGGTCGCGTACCCCGACTTCGTGCTCAAACCCGAACCCGCCCTGGCGAGCTAGCAAGGAGCCACGCACCATGGCCGACACACTTACGAACAGCGACGCTCTCGTCAATACGACGAGGGCGTCGCTCGCCCCCGTACCCTGGCGGGATCCGCACAGCGTCTCGCCAGGGGAGTTGTCCGCGTACATCCAGCAGCTCGAAAAGGCCTGCCTGGAGAACCCGCGGTCCGCCGACCTGCGTACGTACCTCGGTATGGCGCACGCGGTGAACTACGACGTCGACAAGTCGATGGACGCGCTCGAGGACGCGCGGCGTGTCGATCCCGAGAACTTCTGGGCGCAGCTGAAATACGCCGAGCTGTACTACCGTCTGCGGGTGCTCAACCGGGCTGAGGAGGAAACCCGGCGCGCCGCCGACCTGGCGTCGACCCCGATGCAGCTCGCCATTGCGCGGAAACAGATGCAGGACATCCGTACCCTGAAGCACAGCGCCGTGCGTAACGTCCACTGGAACAAGCCGCTGTTCGCGCCGACGCTGGTGCTTTCGGCCATGATTGCGGCTGTGTTCGTGTTTATGATGTGGAAATGAAGTGGAAGTTTTTCATCGGGTCCTCGATTCTGGCCGCCGGCCTGCTGATCAAGTTCGGCGCGCCGCTGGTTCCCGTCGCCATCGGCATCGCCGCCGCAGCGTTCATCACCTGGAAAAAGCTGCAGAGTGAATAATCCCGTCCCGCCGCCGCCGGCAATCGTCATGCTGCCGGGGCGGTGGTTTCTCACAGCCTGCGCCGCCGCAGCCGTCGCCATTCTCGTCATCGGCCGCCTCACGCCGTTGCCGCTCTGGCTGCTGGCCACCGAAGTGATGGCCACGATCCTCGGGCTGTTCGCCTTCGGCTCGTTCAAATACCAGATCCACAAGAACGCTCTCACCTACGGCATGCTGCTCCTCATCGTCGCGACTTTCTGCGGGCTCGCGACCTCGAGCTGGCACACGCAGATCGCGCAGGATGGGTGGAGTGCCTGGATCGGTCAGCACCTGCTGTCCTTCCAGGGTCTGGACGATCTGATTCACGCCGACACGATGCTGTTCATCCTCGGCCTGACGCTGATGGTGTCGGCGATCGCGCAGACCCGGCTGCTCGAGGGCATCACGTTCCTGCTGCTGAGGCGCTACGACGGCCGGATCCTCCCGACCGTGATCGCGGTGACCGCGGTGGTCGCCTTCGCCTCGGGCGTGCTCGACGGCGTGTCGATGATCGGCCTGACGATCCGCACGCTGGTCATCATCATGATGCTCGCCGCGGCGCCGCAGGAGGCGGTGCGCTACGCCGTGATGGTGTGCACGATGGTCACGACGATCTGCGGCATCTGGCTGGCGTACGGCGAGCCCCCGAACCTGATCATGAAGGCGAACCTGTACCCGTATCTCGGAAACACCTTCTTTCTCTTGTACTGCGCACCGGCCGCCATCGGCAGCTACCTGATCGTGGCCTGGCAGCTGCGGCGCAAGCTGGGCCGGCAACGCATCGATCTCGAGGCGATGGATCTCATCGACGCCAAGGTCGAGGACGTGCGCTTCCTCCAGGCGAGTCGCCACGGCGAGGTGTTGATCCCGATCGAGCTCGTCGAGGACTTTGCCGGCGAGTTGTCCGGGCGCGCCGATGCGGTCCTCGGTCGTCTTCGCCGAGGCGAACCTCTCGGACTGGCGCTGGTACACGAGGATGTCGAAGTGGAATCGCGGCGTCTGTTGCTCGGCCACTTCGTGAGCGACGAACTGGCCGACGGTCTCGACCGCCACTATCTGTACGCCGCCGCCGGAGACGACGAATCGGCGTTCAGGGCGGAGCTGGCGGTCGACGAAGTGCTGGCGACGACGTCCAGGGTCCGCAGCCGCGCCCAGAAGATCGGGGCGTTCGCGATCGTGCCGTTCATCCTGATGGTGGTCGTGCACGGCTTCAACCACAATATCCCGCTGTTTCTGGCGTCGTTCGCCGGCTTCGCCGCGGCGCTGCCGGCGATCTGGTCGATCCCGAAGATGCGCGGCCTGGCGCTGCGGGAAGCGAAGCTCGAATATGCCGAGTACTACTTCCTGTTCCCGCTGTTCCTCTCGATCACGCTGCTGACCAGCTCCGGGTTTTTCGACGCGATGCAGGGCATCATCCACTCCGGCATCGAGGTCCTGGGCCATGCCCATGTTGCGTTCGCGCAGTTTCTCGGCGCCACGTTCCTCTCGGCCATCCTCGACAACAACATCGTCGCCGACTTTGCGTCGCGCGGTCTTCACGGCCTGGACGTGCGAGTGCTGCAGTTCTTTGCGATGGCGCAGATTTCCGGCTACGCGCTCGGCGGCTGCTGGACGCACATCGGCTGCGCGCAGTCGGTCGTCGCCTACGCGTTCATCCAGCGCGACGTGGACGCGCAATACACGCCCGTCCAGTGGATCAAGGAAATGACGCCGGTCATCACGCAGATTCTGGTGCTGATGGGCATGTTGATTTACGCGGAGAGCTTGATCCTCAGGCTGTTCTGACGCTGTTCCCGATTGCGGGCTCTTACCCGACGTGCACGCGCGGACGCCGCAGGGGATCGGTCTCGAACTGCCGAAGCACTTCTCGCGTGACCGGTGCCGTGTCGCCCTCGCCGAACGCCAGGAACTTCAGGAGGTACGTGATCGGATTGCCTTCCGTCCAGCCGAAGTACACGTGCGGAATCTGCCCCGTTCGATCGCGGATGTAGATCAGCAGGGCCGCGATGGCGTTGGGGATCGCCGCGCTGCTGCAGCGCAGAACGCGGTACGGCCCCACGCAGACACCCTGCACCATCAGGATTTCGCTGAACTGCGACGTGTCACCCGGGCTGACTTCGAGAAACAGCACCGCATCGCCGGCGGGCAGGTGGTGTGTGTCGGATGCTTCCGCCAGCTTCGCCTGATACTCGCGAAGCGAGCCGTCGCCCGGCCGGTGGGCGATGATCCGGACCGCCTCGCCTGGGTGCTCGGCCGACTCGATGAACTGCCCAGCCGTCTCGTCGGGTTTAACCCCCGTGACTCGCAGCTCAGTTGATCGGAGCGCGCGCGACACCAGGGACGTCGCGATGATCGTGACGATGAAGAGCGAGGCGATCTTGATGCCTTCGGGCCGCTCGAACACGTTGGTGATCGTCGTATAGGCGAAGACGACGGTGATGCCGAGGAACAGCGCCCAGCGATGCGACTGGCGCCACGCCGTGATGGCCACGGCGAGCGCCGCGGAGCTCATGAGGACAAGCACGCCGGTGGCGTACGCGCCTCCCTGCGCGTCCACGCTCGCCCTGAAGACAATCGTGACGGTGAACGTGATGGCGGTGATGATGACGACCAGCGGGCGGTTCGCGCGCGCCCATTCCGGCGCCATGCCGTAGCGCGGCAGGTAGCGCGGGACGAGGTTCAGCAGCCCGGCAAGCGCCGACGCGCCGGCAAACCACAGGATCGTGATGGTGCTGACGTCGTAAATGGTGCCGAAGGCCGAGCCGAAGCGCTCGTGGGCGAGGTAGGCGAGGGCGCGGCCGTCCGCGGGATGGCCCGGCATGAAGGCGTCGGGCGGAATCAGGACCGCGGTGACGAAGCTGCTGCCGAGGAGCAGGACGCTCATGATCAGCGCCGCGGTTCCGAGCAGCTTCTTCGTATTGCGGATTCGGCCGAGCGGGGCTTCCTCCGTGTC
>Ga0068871_100002581_pt1 | contig 12362 bp, 7 predicted proteins | sample KBSMisM72_FD_72750 | JGI IMG/M metagenome (GOLD analysis project Ga0068871, IMG submission 72750) | Miscanthus rhizosphere microbial communities from Kellogg Biological Station, Michigan, USA - KBS Miscanthus M7-2 | ecosystem: Host-associated > Plants > Roots > Rhizosphere > Soil ... | reverse complement strand
TATAGTTGATGTTTATGCGTGCGTTATTCCTGTATGCATAACCGCGGTTGTAACCATAGTAACCGTAGTTGCGGTAATATCCTCCGCCATATGCATAGCAGGGGCGATAAATTGAGGGCCCCCACCAGCCGCCATAACGGTAACCACCACCCCACCATGAATTAAAACCAAAGCCAATATCAAACCAGTCATATCCAAAACCATATCCAAAACCCCATCCAAACCAGGGTGTGTAGTTCATGCTGAAGCCCCATGTGTAAGGCCTTGCATAATAATGTGTGCGCCACCATGGACGGTAGTAGTATCCTGTTCCATATACAAGGGTTGGGCCGTACACATATGCGTTCAGATAGCCGGGCGTATAACCAGTGTACACATAATCCGGTGTTGCATCATACACATACACGTACTTGGAATTATAAACAGGATAGCTGGGTGGAATATTATCTACGTCTTCGGGTCGGTAGGTGCTTACTTCCCACGGGCCAGAGGGACTGTTTGACTGAAACCAAACGCCATTGTCGATCGCGTAATACATACCGTCCATTCTTAACACAGTAGCAGATGCATTTACGGCATATTGCAAACGGGTACCATTGATGCTTTCAAACTGCGGATTACCATCATAAGTTACACTGGTAGTAGCCGTTCTGCGATCTACTTTTGCTGTTTGCGGAATAGCATTGTCCATTACTGCTTCATTGGCCTGGTCTGTACCTGCTACACTTGCCAGCACGTTGTCTTTAGGTGACCCGGCAGGAATTTTTGCAAAATCGGCGGGTAATTTATCCGCACCAATATACTGCCATTGGTTTTTTAATGAAGAAGCCCTGTACCAGCGGCCGCTCAGCAATACATAATACTGCTGTGAATTAACATCCATGAAAATATCGTTGGAAGAGTTTTTTACATAGAGCAAACTCGTATTCTCAATAGGAGTAAAATTTGCTTCACCGTCAGACTGTATCAACTCCGCCGGTTCAGTGCTAACAATAATTTCAGGCACCACGTTGCTGTTATTATCTGAAACAGCATCGTCATTATTATTACCTGTGCTGACGTTATTATTATTGTTACTATTTTCATTGTTCTTTACAGCGGTTTCAATCTGCCGCAGGTTATCGGGTATATTGGACGCGTAGCTATAGGGACCAGTTGCCGAAGAAGCGCTGTACCATTGTTTACCGCCGTATAAATAAAACCGTCCGTCGTTATTTTTTACAATAGTAAAAGGAGAGTTTACCACTGCTTCTACGCCATAAGTAGCATTGCTTTGTAGTTTGGGTTGTCCGTCTATCAATACCAGCATAGAGGGCTTATTGGTATAAATTACCCTGGGCGGATTGTTATTAAAAGTAGAAGACAGCTTTGCCTGTTGTTCAGTGTGATTCAACGAATTTTCTACTTCATCTTTTGACAGGCTGATATTCATCTGCGGAATTGCAGACTCCAGCTTGCTCTTAATATCTGCGGTAGCTGCATCATCCACTCCGTCGGGGAATTTAATATTGGTAACATCCATAGATTGGATGGTAATATTGCGGCCATTATCTGCTACGCTGGCTTCCCACCAGAATGCGCCAAATACAGGATCTGTTTTACCATCCGGTATAACGGAAATGGCCGACCTGGATTTTAACACGCTGCCGGTATAAGATTCTACCTGGGGCTGGTAGATCTTTATCTGTTCGCCATTATTACCTGTAATACTTTTAGGCCAATCCTGTTGTGCAAATGCTGCGCTGCAAAAAATTACAGTGCAGATAAACAACCAGGATTTTTTGTAAAAGATGTTCATGACAAGAGTTTTATTTTGAATAATAACAGAGTTAAATTCCTTTTAACTATATCTGTAAGACGGATTTGCTTCCCTAAAGTTTGTTCTTATTACTTAAACATTTTGTTAATGTAGCGCTTTTTCCTCCTATATCATAGTTGCTGCCAAAACCGGGCCTATTTAACGTATTTCCAGGGACTTATCTTGCAGTTGGCCGCTCCTAAAAAAACGCCTTCACAATGTGATAACAATATTCTTGTCAAAGGAGTTATTAAACTTTAAAAAGACGCCTTTTCTACCGGTTGGGGTTCTGGTAAACTACCCATTTGCCATAGTTCCAAAAAATGGAAACAGCAGGCGAGTAAAAAATCACCCAGGCGCCAGCGCTATATTATATGGTGTCTATGTTTATTGCAGCATATTGTTTTACCTGTACCTTTTCCTGAAAGCTGAAGGGTTTTCGCCTGTTATTTTCTTAAAAAGTTTATTAAAATAAGACAAGCTTTCGAAACCTACTTCGTAACAGGTTGCTGAAACGTTGTTATCCTGCAGCAACAATGTTTTTGCCTGGGTAATCCTATACTGATTTACAAAATCGGTGAATGTCATATTGGTCTGCTTTCTAAAATACCTGCAAAATGCCGGGGTACTTAAATGCACGCTGGCAGCAACTGCATTTACATCCGGCGTTTCATCGTAATTGGCATGAATATATTTATAGATCGAGCCCATCCGGATTTTATCGTTCAGAAATAGTTTTATACTGGTATCACTTTCATTCAGTGCTGTCACTTCTGGTGAGCCTGACAGCAACTGAAAAATTTCAAGCAGACAGAGCAACTGTTCAAAATGACCCTGCCCCCGCATCCGTTTCAGTTTTTCTACCACGCTCATTTTTGTATGCCCGCTAAAGGATAATCCCAGATAGGCTTTATCAAAAAGTTGTTGTATGCCGGTCAATTCAGGTGTGTTGGTAAATGCATTGCCTAAAAAATTTTCTTTTAGCTGCACTACTATTTGTTTATAGGCCGTCTTCAGCCCGTAATCAAAATTTAAATGCGGCACATTGGGGCCTATCAGCACCAGGTCGCTGCCCATAAAACTTGATATGTGCTGGCCAACATGCCTTATGCCATTGCTGGCTTCCACATACACCAGCTCATATTCCGGGTGGTAATGCCAATAGAAATTGTTTCTCAGCCGGGGTTCAAAAAATTTGAACGATTGCCCCGGATCCGGCAGCACAATTTCCTTTTTAATTTTCACCTGCTAATTTTCCATAAAACTACGATTTACAGGCAAATTCATATAAATAATGTCAATGGAGAGCAAATATTAGTCATTCTGCATATCACCTGGCTTTACAGCATGTCTCAACTTTGTATTATTAAATCACGATAAAATCTTGTTATATGCAACCAGCAACAATGGCGCCCACCATGGGAAACATGAATGCTCACAAAGACATACCAGGCAATCCCTCTACCGCCAAAAGCAGTAAAGTAAAACTAAACGACAGGAGCAATGGTAAACCCCTGCAACTATTGAGTGAAGAAGACTGGCAATTTTGGATTACAAACGGGTACATCGTTATAAAAAATGCGGTTCCGAAAGAACAGGCAGCGCAGCTGGCAAACTTCCTTTGGGAGTTTGAAGAGAAAGATCCACATGATCCTGCTACATGGTATGCCCCTCCGCGTGCTGAAATGAAAATGAAAGAACTTACTAACACCGGTATGGTAGAAGTATACAATCATCAGTACCTGTGGAATAACCGTCAGTCGCCAAAAGTACACCAGGCTTTTACAGATATATGGGGAACTGAAAAATTATGGGTAACCATCGACCGGGCTAATCTGAATTTACCCATGCGGCCCGGTTTTGAATACAAGGGATTTATTCACTGGGATTATGATCCCGAAACAAAGCCGCAAAATGTACAGGGAGTGCTGGCGCTTGCAGACCAGGCAGATAAAAATATGGGAGGTTTTCAATGCATTCCTGAATTATACAGAAGATATGACACCTGGAAACTAACGCAGCCGGATGACCGAGATCACTTTAAACCGGATACAACGGGTTTTGAAATTGTAAAAGTAAAAATGAATGCAGGCGATCTGTTGATCTTCAACAGTACACAGCCGCATGGCATCAGGCCCAATACCAGTGGCAACAAGGTAAGGATGGCACAATACATTTCTATGATGCCGGCAGAAGAAGACAATGAGGAGTTACGCCAATGGCGGATAAATTCATGGAAAGAACGCAAAGCCCCCGAAGGTTATGCATTTCCCGGCGACCCAAGAGGATGGGAACAGTCAAAATATGAAACAGCAGTGTTATCTGGTTTAGGCAAAAAATTATTGGGATTGGAAAAATGGTAATTGAAGCAACTACCGTGCAAGCCTTTTACTATCAGCTTTATTTTGGGACATCCCGGGAGGCCCCCTCCTGTATGACAAAACCAAGACGCTTATCATGCAGGAGGAGGCGTCTCAGCAATTGGCATAAAAAAACAGACCCGCTATTGATCCACCATCCCGAAATTTGATTAACTATTTGTAGGCTTGTCTAAAAATGGCTCATCCACATTTGGGTCAGTTCCAAATCTGAGGATATGTCCATCCGGATCTTCAATATGCATTTCCAGCGCCCAGGAAAAATTAAGCGGCGGTTGTTTAATTTTTACGCCTTTCGCTTTTAGCGCATCGTGCAAAACAAAAATGTCGCCGTCAAAACCTACCCAAATCCATACGCCCGCGCTGCCCTGTCCGCCTTTGCATAAATAAATGCCTGAATTATTGCGGTAGATACTGGTGAAATCATCTGTTCCCCAACTGGCTTCTTCAAAACCCAGCAGGTCTTTATAAAACGCCCTGCTGGCAACCATATCTCTTACATTTAATATGGGCTGTATATTTTCTATACGAAAAGATAGTTTGGCCGGGTTGCTATTGTTTGTATCCATGGCAAATGGGTTGAGCTGTAGTAATTTATTATTTTTTTGCCGGATGCCAGTCTTTGTAGATAAACCTCAATGCATCGTAATATGCAGGCATAGGTTCCGTCATATGCGTCTCCGCCGGATAATATTTGTATGCATAATTCAACCCGGCAATTTTTTTTCCGGCAAGCAATGAATCAAACTTAATTGTATTGCTATGAAAACTGGAGCCATCTGAAATGCCTTCGCCGGCATCGCTGTAAAAAAATATTTTATTGAGTGCTGCTCCGGGTTTCAATTTTTTATCGGCCAATTTCACGATGTATTCCCCATCCCACCAAAAAGAGGGGCTGACGGCTATGTAAGCACTAAACATATCCGGGTGTGTGAGCAAACAATTAATAGATGCAATGCCGCCAAACGAATGCCCGGCAAATATCCTGAAAGGCTGGGTTTTATAATGAGCTTCTACATAAGACATCAGTTCCTCTTTTATAAATTGCAAAAACAATTCATTGCCACCGCTTGGTTTCATCCAGGATACAGCGCTGGTATCTGGCTTGCCGAAATAGTTGATGATACTTTCGGTGGGCGTTAAGTCTCTTGTCCGTTTTGTATTAACAATGCCCACTACTATCATTTCGGGTATCACATTTACATCCCAGCGGCTGAGATAATCCGCGTATTGGGAAAGCATATCAAAATGAGATTCACCATCCATTACATACAATACCGGGTATTGTTTATCCGGGTGCGCGGTATCCGGTGCCGGGGTATGAATATAAATAGGGCGGTTTTCTTTTAGTATTTTGGACGAGATGGTTATTGAATCACCCTGCATGTGTTTGGGTGGTGGCTGTTGTGCTTTTGATTGTAAGGTAAAGAGAATGAAAAGTATACCAGAACATTTAGAAGAAGAAAGATTCATTTTGTTGGCTTGTTTAATTAAATGCGGACGATAAGGACTTCTGCCTGTACAGAAATGACAGGCCAAAGACCCGGGAATAATGATCCCTGAGAAACGAATTACTGAATCTTATTAAACTTTAAATGCATGATCCTGCCGTCGTTTACTTCAAAACCAGTAATTGTATTTTTGTCGTCGTTGATGATTCTTATATGGCGCATCCACCAATAGTCAGTAAAAAGATCATCCTTGCCTACCAATTTTATTTTACTGTCTTCATATTTGTTGTTGGTCATTACCAGCGCATGATCTTTTACAATGATCCCGTACTTACAATCCAGCTCGGGGCAATAGTATACACCCGCATATACCTGCAATTGTTTATCGGTTTGAACGCTGTCTGTTGTATATTTTTTTAACAGTCGTTCATTCTCGGGCCAATATTGATTTACTAAAACAGTTTTATTGGCTAAAGCGCTGAAAACAAATTTAACCTCCGGTGTTTTAGCTACGTAGAAACTGTCTTTTACTCCCTGGTACAGAAGATCGGATCTTCCGTTACGTTCCCAATAGAATTGCTGGTGCCGTAAAGCAAAGCTGAACTGCGCGCCATCTTCAGAAATAAAATTGCCGGCGAAATTTTTTACGCGCAGGGTATCTTTTATAATAGTCCTGCTACTGTCTATTTTTACAGCCGGCGCTTTTGTTGTTGTGTCCCTGATAAAAAGATCTGCGACCTGGTTGGTTTTTTCAATCGTATTTACATCGGCCAGGTTGCTAAAGACAATAAAACCCATTTTTAAATCAGGGAAAGCTGCAACATAGGTTCTGAAGCCCGCATCGCCGCCGCTGTGCTGGTATTCTCTCCAGCCTTTGTAAGTGTCTGCAACAACGCCCATCGCATAATTCAAACTGGCGCCATTATTTAATGTTGATTTCTGTGTCAGCAGTTCAATAATAGCCTTATCACCCAATTGGTGGTTATAAAAATTCATAAGCCATTTGCTCATGTCCCTGATATTGGTAAACAAACTGGTGGCGCCTGCATTGGAATAAGACAAAATACTATTGGTAAATGGCCCTGGAAAATCGCGGCTGTAAGAATAGGCGCGATTCTTCACAATCTCTGTATAATCATCATGAAAATGCGTGCTGTTCATACCCAACGGCCTGAAGATAGCCGAATCGGTGAATTGGCGGAGCGTCTGTCTGCTCACTGACTTTACAATTTCCGCCAGCATGGTAAACCCGCTGTTGCTGTAACTGTATTGTGCGCCCGGTTTAAAATTCAGGGCCTGCTGTTTGCTAAGCACTTTTACAATGTGTTCCTGTGTAATCACGTCATCTATACGCGTGCCCGCGATAGCCAGTAGCTGCCATTGATCTCTTATGCCGCTGGTATGGTTAAGCAGGTGGCGGATAGTTATTTTCTCTTTAAGATCAGGAAACCAGGGCAGCCAGGTATGGATATCATCATCCAGTTTTAGTTTGCCCTGTTTGGCCAGCAACAAAATGCTAAAGGCTGTAAACTGTTTGGACACTGACGCCATATGAAAAATGGTTTCGGGTGTTATGGCAATACCGTATTCCAGGTTGGCCATGCCATAGCCTTTTGCATAAATCAAAGAATCATTTCTTACAACGCCAACAGCACAACCAGGACTTTTGTCCGTATTCCATTGTTTAAATAAGTTATCTATTTTTTGGGTGATGGAGTCAGGCAGGGTCTGGGCAGATAGCTTTATTATTCCTGTAATACAAAATAAAACCAGGAGCAGAGGGTTCTTTACTGATATGATCATAACAGTTGCTTTTGATTAAGGCAACTTGAATATAAGAAAAAAAGGCCTGAAATAGCCGATGACTGATGAAAGGTCAATAAGGACTACAGAGAAATCAATCTATCTTATCAAAAAAATTGTTGCAGCCGTCCCTGTAACCATCAGCAAAAGAAACTCGTTTATCACAGAAAAGAATATAACCACTCAGGTAATTGCTTGGCGCAGTAAGATCAAGTATCCATTGATTGGAGATAATACTTTTTAATTTCCAGTTACCCTGTGCAATAACGGATAGATTTTGCTGCAGTATAAAAGTTCCGTTTGAAACAAAACTTACCTGGATGTTTTTATCGGCGGGTGAAGCTGCATCACTCCAGCAGGAAGATGAGGTCAATTTCCATGAACCTAAAATTTTGTTTGAAATTGAAGCAGAATCCTCATATTCATTGCATGGTGAGGGTGAGCCTGTATGCAGGGAATCTCCTTTCTTACAGGAAAAAAGCAAAAGGCAAATTATAAAAGACAGAAAAACCTGTTTCATACCCCTTTTTTATTGACCCTGACGCCGAAGAAATCTTATCTAACATAATATCTATATTTAAAGGTACGCAGTTTTGAATAGCCCGGTTGCCGCATATATTCAGATCCTTCCCCGTGGCAAACGCCTTTCTCCTTATCTTAATGTGCTACCAGCCAGTTCTCGCCACTACCAATCTCCGCGTCTGCCGGCACTTCGTTGGGCAATAATAGAGCTGTTTGCATACATTGTATAATGATCGGCTTAATGGTCTCCAGCTCGTCCTTATGCGCGTCAAACACCAGCTCATCATGCACCTGCAGCAGCATTTTGGAACGGAATTTTTTCTTGTTAAAAGCTTCGTGAATTTTAATCATGGCCAGCTTAATCATATCTGCGGCGGTGCCCTGTATAGGAGAGTTAATAGCATTTCTTTCTGCAAATCCGCGTACGGTAAAATTAGCAGAATTAATATCGCGCAGCCAGCGCTTGCGGCCCATCAGCGTTTCCACATAACCCGTCTCTTTCGCAAAATTGATGGTATCATCCATGTATTTCTGGATATTCGGAAACTGCTTTTTGTAATTATCAATAATTTCTTTTGCCTCTGTTCGGGATATGCCCAGGTTATCTGCCAGTCCAAACGCTCCCTGCCCGTAAATAATGCCAAAATTTACACTCTTGGCCTTATACCGCATTTCCTTGGTCACGTCTTTTTCATCTACATTAAACACCCTGGCGGCAGTGGCTGTGTGAATGTCTTTGCCTGTTTTAAACGCCGCGCACATGTTTGCATCGGCGCTGATGGCGGCCACGATGCGCAATTCAATTTGTGAGTAATCCGCTGATACCAGCACATGATCTTTATCGCGCGGTATAAATGCCTTTCTTATTTCCCTGCCACGCTCCGTTCTTACCGGAATGTTCTGAAGGTTGGGGTTATTGCTTGACAAACGGCCCGTTACTGCCACCGCCTGCGCGTAAGATGTATGTACCCTTCCGGTTTTTCGGTTAACCATTAGGGGCAGAGCGTCTACATAGGTTGATTTCAGTTTGGTCAGTTCGCGAAAGGCCAGTATATCTTCTACAATTTTGCTCTGGTGCGCCAGTTTCAGCAATACATCTTCTCCCGTGGCGTACTGACCCGTTTTTGTCTTTTTGGCTTTTGGATCCAATTGCAGTTTGTCGAACAATACTTCTCCCAGCTGTTTGGGCGATGCCAGGTTAAACCGCACGCCCGCCTGGCTGTATACATTTTCTTCGGCCTGCTTTGCTTCTTTTTCCAGTTGTTTTGAATAATCATTCAAAAAATCCATGTCCACCCTGATGCCTTCAAACTCCATGGCGGTTAGCACTTTCACCAATGGATTCTCTACCTGGCTAAACACTTTCTCCACTTCTTTTTCTTTCAGCAGAGGCGTAAACTTATATTTCAGTTGCAGAGTAATGTCTGCATCTTCCGATGCGTATTCTTTTATTTTTTCCAGTTCCACGTCACGCATATTGCCCTGGCCTTTTCCTTTTTTGCCAATCAGTTCTTCAATATGCACTGGTTCATAACCCAGGTACTGGGCGCTCAGTATGTCCATACCACGTTTGCCATCGGGCTCAATTACATAGTGCGCCAGCATGGTATCAAAAATCTCACCTTTCAGTTCAAGGCCGTACCATTTCAATACCAGCATATCGTATTTCAAATTCTGGCCTACCCAGGTTATTTTGGTATTGTTGAACAGAGGTTCAAATTGCTGCAATATGTTTTTTGCTGCTTCCTGGTCGGGCGGACAGGGTACATAAAATGCCTTTCCTGCCTCATAGGCAAAACTCATCCCCACTATTTCAACATCATTGGCATCAATACCAGTGGTCTCAGTATCAAAACAAATTTCTTTTTGTTTCATTAATGTGGCCACAAATTTTTTAATGGCCGCATCGCCTTCTATTGCTTCATAAACATGGTCTGTATTGTTGATGTTTTTTTCTGCTGCCGATCCTGCTACCGGGGGTATAAAGCCTTCTTCTTCTGGTTTTATTTTTACACCGGGTGACGGCGTTTCAACAATGTTTCCAAACAAATCTGTCTGTACGGCCACCGGCGGCGGCGCAGCAACCCCAGCCGCACCAGGTGCAGTAAACGGGTTAAATTCATCGCCAAAAATCCTTTTACCAATAGCTTTGAATTCCAGCTCACCAAATACTTCTTTTAATACTTCCTTATCAATTTCTTTTATCCTGAAATTTTCTTCGTGAAACTCGCAGGGCACATTCATAATAATAGTGGCCAGCTTTTTACTCATGATGGCGGCGTCTTTACCCTTTCTTATTTTTTCGCCCAGCGCCCCTTTTATATTTTCCGCATTCTCCAATACTTTTTCAATGGTTTCATATTCTGCCAATAACTTGGCCGCGGTTTTTTCTCCCACCCCGGCAATGCCAGGAATATTATCTACCGCATCGCCCATCAAACCCAGTATATCTATTACCTGCGATACATTTTTGATACCCCATTTTGTCATTACTTCCTGCGGACCCATTATTTCCACATCACCTCCCTGATAACCGGGTTTATAGATTTTTACTTTCTCGGTTACCAGCTGGCCGTAATCTTTATCGGGCGTTACCATAAAAACTTCGTAACCTGCATCCGCTGCTTTTTTGCTGAGGGTGCCAATGATATCATCTGCTTCATAGCCGTCTAATTCAATCACGGGGATATTAAACCCGCGTATAATTCTTTTTATATCGGGCATGGCATTCAGCAAATCCTCCGGTGCTTCCTGACGATTGGCTTTGTAATCGGCAAAGTCGGTATGACGCTCTGTAGGTGCATGCGTATCAAAACACACCGCCATATGCGATGGCTTCTGATTATTTATCAGCTCTATAAGTGTATTGGTAAACCCAAACTGCGCATTGGTGTTTTTGCCTTTGCTGGTTACACGTGGATTGCGGATAAGGGCATAATAAGCGCGGAAGATCAGCGCCATGGCATCAAGCAGAAATAATTTCTTTTGCATACAGACAACGATTGAAACAGTGTATTCCGGCGGCGATACTCCAACCGGGCTATGTTTCGTGAAACACGAACCATCGCGGTGAAACAAGCGGCGAATCTTTCGATCCGCCGTAATTAAATGATAGCACTAAGATAGGATTTCCGAAGATATAACTGCCCCTTCCGGATTCCACAGCAGGTTGTTTTACCACAGAGGAGACAGAGGGCTTTTTACAGAGATAATTGAGGTTCGATTCGCCTGTAACATTCTATGGTGGCTATGCATCCAGGTGCCAAACATCTAAGAATTGCAGGAATCCCATATTTATTACATGCCTTCTATTCCCATTAATCCTTCCAATCCCATACATCCCGGTTCAGACAACTATTTTTTCATTACCCCCAGTTGTTTCTGCATGCCAAACATTTCATCCCGCAGGCGGGCGGCTTCCATAAAGTCCAAATCGCGGGCGGCTTTTTCCATTTCTTTTTTTATACGGCCAATGGCTTTTTCTATTTGTGGTATGGTTTGGTACACTGGTTCTTCTTCGGCGGCTACCGTAATCATATCCTGGTCGCCGGAAATGGCATAAGGGTTTTTGGGATCGAATCCTTTAATGTCCAGCACCGATGTCTGCTGAAACACCTGTTCCTTGCTTTTGATAATGGTCTTTGGCGTAATCCCATGTTCAATATTATAAGCAACTTGTTTTTCTCTTCTGCGGGTGGTTTCATCAATAGTACGTTGCATGCTCTCCGTCATTATATCAGCATAAAAGATAACCAGTCCATCAACATTCCTTGCAGCACGCCCGGCTGTTTGCGTTAAGCTTCTTTCATTGCGCAGGAATCCTTCTTTGTCTGCATCAAGAATGGCCACCAGCGATACTTCTGGCAGGTCAAGCCCCTCACGAAGCAGGTTAACACCCACCAGTACATCTATTTCACCAAGCCTGAGCTGTCTTAAAATCTCTACTCTTTCCAACGTGTCTACTTCGCTGTGTATGTATTTTGATTTGATATTGATGCGGTGCAGGTATTTATCCATTTCTTCGGCCATGCGTTTGGTTAAAGTAGTTACCAGTACGCGATCGCCTTTTTTTACACGCTGATCAATGGCATCCAGTAAATCATCAATCTGGTTAACAGAAGGACGGATTTCTATAGGTGGATCCAATAAACCTGTCGGCCTTACCACCTGCTCTACCACCACGCCGCCTGTTTTCTCCAGTTCATAATCTCCCGGTGTGGCAGAAACGTAAATGGTTTGGCTGAGCATACTCTCAAATTCGTGAAAATTCAGCGGCCGGTTGTCCAGCGCAGAGGGCAAACGAAAACCATAGTCAACCAGTATCAGCTTCCGGCTTCTGTCGCCTCCGTACATACCGCTTACCTGCGGAATAGTCTGATGGCTTTCATCAATGATGCAGAGAAAATCTTT